>CEAR01034077.1_pt1 | contig 11912 bp, 8 predicted proteins | sample 557461 | NCBI WGS metagenome assembly CEAR01 (sample SAMEA3182075, study PRJEB8094) | gut metagenome | biome: human; feature: gut; material: Stool; isolation source: human stools | place: Canada | collected 2012-03-14
CAGCGCGCAGACAAGCAGCATGACAAGCATCAGGGATACCATTCGTTTTGCAGTCAGTTTCATTTTTCTGTTCCTCCATTCGTCAAGCGGCCTGCTTGACTTTTTTGTTATGCGGCTCTGTGACCTCACCATAGAAGATCGACACGAGTGTCGTCAGGACATACGTCTGAATGAGCGCGTGCAGGAGCGTGAACATGACGCCCACGAATACCGGCAGCACAAAGCTCAGGCTGAGCGAATAATAAACAAGCTCCGTGACCAGCAGACCGCTCAGCAGCGCGCCGAACAGACGGAAGCTCATGGAGATGGGAAGCGAGAAATCCTTGAGCGTGTTAGCAGCGCCGCGGAGCTTGTTTGCCGCGATGCCGCCGCCAAGGATCACGAGATAGGACATGCAGCCCACGCTGATGGCCGCGTTGATATCCGACAGCGGCGCGGGAAGGGAAATGGAGCCGCCGGCCGTCGTCACGGCCTGCAGGCCGAACAGCTCAAAGAGCGTGCCGAAGAGCACATAGACGCCTGCACCGAACAGATACGCGCCAAGAAAGCCATTGCGGTGCGGGCTGTTCGTCTGCGCAAGGTTCTGGAAGAATGTCACAAGCTCTTCCAGCAGCAGCTGAAGCTTTCCGGGCTTATATTTGAATCGCGGGATCACAAAGATCCGCGCCAGCGCCGCCAGCACCAGCAGCACGCCCGTGACGATAAACCCGGAAACGACCGCCGGATTCACGTCCATCAGCCCGAACAGACTAATTTTATTGTCCTCATGCAGAACCGCGTCCCGCATGATCGTTTGCAGGGATTCCTTCGCGCCGCCCTTGCCCAGCAGCAGGCTGAGCGCCAGCGAGGCAAGCAGCAGAACGCCGAGGACCGCAAGCGAAATGATCTTACGCTTCTTGCTCATATGCATCCTCCTTTGATCAGGCCTGCCGCCGCTCAGGCTTCCTGCTCAGCGGCGCGGAAGCTGAAAAAGTAGGCGACAAACGCGAGATTGAAGCCGATCCCAAGCAGGATCTGCATAATATGCGCGCCGCGCAGTGCGATCTCCGCGATGCAGCCCACGAGAAGTAAAACGCCCGCGGCCAGCATCCAGCGCCGCTCCTTCGGGTGATCTGCGCCCGGTTCATTTTCCAGACAGAGCATGACGCGAAGCAGGACAAGATCGATGACGGCTGCGGCCAGCGCCTCTATTGTAAGTGCCATTTTGGTTTCCCTTTCTTTCGGAAAGCAGTTGAACGCTGTCTTGACTTCCCGAAGCGCCCATATTATAATGCGCATGCAGATATGTGTAAAATCCGAAATAAATATGGTCTTCATATGAATATGACATATCAGAGGAGACATGTATGAACGTAAATTATGACTATTACCGGATCTTTTATTATGTTGCGAAATGCGGCAATCTCTCGCAGGCGGCAAGAGAGCTGGTCAACAACCAGCCGAACCTGACGCGCTCGATCAAAAATCTCGAGGCGGAGCTGGGCTGCACGCTCTTTTCCCGGACGAACCGCGGCATGAAGTTAACGCCGGAGGGCGAACGGCTCTACCGGCATGTCAAAATTGCAGTAGAACAGCTGGAAGCTGGGGAAGCGGAACTCGCGCAGAGCCGTTCTCTGCAAGCCGGTACGGTGTTTCTTGCTGCAAGCGAGGGCGCGCTGCGCTGCGTGCTCCTGCCGGTGCTCGAGGCATTCCGCACCCAATATCCGGGCGTGAGCCTGCGCATCAGCAATCATTCGACCCCGCAGGCTATCGCCGCTCTGCGAGAGACGACTGCAGATTTTGCCGTTGTCACGACGCCGGTTCTGCACGCGGCGGCCTTTCAACAGACAAACATCCGGCAGATCCAGGAGGTTGCCGTCTGTTCTCCGTCCTTCCGGGACCTGCTGGACCGTACCGTCACGCTGGAGGAACTGCGGACCCATCCGCTCATCACACTCGGCGCGGATACGCAGTCCTATGCGCTTTATTCCGGCTTCTTTGCGGCTCACGGCCTGCCGTTCCGTCCGGATATCGAGACCTTTACCGCCGATCAGATTCTCCCGATGGTCGAATCTGGCCTCGGCGTTGGCATCGTCCCACAGGATTTTATTCGCCCATCCGACAATGTGTGCGTCATTAATCTTGCTGAACCGCTTCCGCCGCGCAGTGTCTGCCTCGTTAAGCGCAAAGATCAGCCGCTCAGCGTCGCCGCCAAGGAACTGGAAAAAATGATGGTCGAACATTGGAAGAGCAATATACTGCCGGAAAATGCGCGTGCGCATTCTTGTTAAAATCCCGTTTGCAGACTTGATTTCCGACAGCGTATTTGTTATAGTACAAATAGATCAAACAAACTGAATCAAGGACAGCGCGCGCGGGTCTTGACCCGCAGGCGGAACGGGGTGCAAAGCCCCACGAGTGGGTCACTGTGAAGCCTTCCGGCATGGAGGGATCAGTCAGATACGCCGAGTGCTGTCCTGTGCTTGCGCCGTCACCGCAGCCGAACAGGATGGGCATTTATACGCCTTTGTCCGTGCGGCCAAATCGGGGCGCACGGCTTTTTGTTTTGTATCGGACGGTGAAAGGAGCCGCAATATGGAGCAGCAGAATGAACTTCGGCTGACAAAGGCAGAAAAGCGGATTATCGCGGAACTGCGCCAGCTGAAATACGGGGAGATGCGTATCGTCATGCGGAACGGCGTGCCCGTTCAGATGGAAGCGACCCGGAGCGAAAAGCTGGAGGAAAAGTAACATATGGTTTGCAGGCTGTGAGGCCGGGCCATCGGAAGAACCGACGCCCAAGTGAGTTTCCCGAACGCGGAGACTCGCTTGGGCGTTTTTTTCTGCGTGCACTCAGCCCAAGTAACCGCTGATTCAATCGGAAGGAGTTATCGGCTGCTTAAATGGGCTTTCAGATAGATATTAAATAAAGGAAGGAATCATTGCAGATGAAAAAGAGAATTCTACCCATCGTGCTTGTGCTGGTCATGCTTCTGAGCCTTTTGCCCGCACAGGTCTTCGCAGCAAGCTACACCTTTGACCCCAACGCAACGATCTTTACACAGAATTACACGACGGAAACGCCCCGGCCCAACAACCTCGGCGACTATTTCACCGTGACCACAACGCCGCTTTCTACAGCGAATAAGACCGCGGCATGGACCACCGGCAACAACGGAACCAGTGTGGCCGTCTTCAACAAGAACGGCAGCAAGCTGTATGAGGACACGCACGCGATTCTGACGTTTACGTTCAAGAAAAACTGCAACTTCTGGTTCAAGCATCTGTTCTCCATCAGTTCCGGTTCTCCCTACAGCTACGCCGAGTTGCGTCTTAACGGGACTGCAATCGCCAAGGGCACCAGCAGCGATAAACTCGCAAGTCCGTACAACGTGGATGTAAAAGCAGGCGACATTTTCGAGATCGATTTCTACTCGGAAGAAGATTTCATGACGCCCTGCGCAATGACGCTGAAGAACATCCGCTGCACCGACCCTGTTTCCAGCGATGTCACCGTTAGCTTCGACGCGAACGGCGGCGAGGGCATAATGGCCGCGCAGACGCTGACCGAGGGCAAGGGCACACTGACTGCCAACGCCTTTACGAAAGAGGGCTTCCGTTTCGCGGGCTGGGCGCTTTCAGCCGCGGGCGAAAAGGTCTATGACGATGGTGCGGCAGTCGAACTGACGGCGGACACCACGCTCTACGCGCTCTGGGAAGCCGAGCAGGCCAGCCTGTCCGTCCATTTCGACGGCAACGGCTATCAGGAAGCCATTCCGGACGCCGCCATCGACGAAGACGGCCATGTGGCGCTTCCTACGTTGGACAGCGCCAAATTCCCCGCCGGACAGAAATATTACGACTGGTACATCGTGCTGGCGGACGGCACGCTGGGCGACCGCGTGACGGCTTCTTATGACCTCAGTGCCTACCGCGAAAGCGGCGTGACGCTCAAGGCGCGGTGGTACAGCCGCAGCTACATCATTTGCTACCATGCCCGCACCGTTGACAGCGGCGTGACGGGCAGCATGGAAGACCAGCGCGCCCCCTTCGATCAGAAGATCCAGCTTTCTGCCTGCACGCTGATGCGCGAAGGCTACACGTTCGCGGGCTGGTCCACCAGCGCCAGCATCTATGGCAAGGTGGAATATGCCGACGGCGCGGAACTCCTGCGCGAATGGAGCGACGGCGAGTGGGACGATTGGGAAGAGGACTATGTGGACGGCAGCGAGGACGGCGAGCACTTTGACCTCTATGCTTGCTGGACCAAGGACATGTCCGATGCGGAAGCGGCTGCCCGTGAAAAGCTGGAAGCTGCAAAGACGCTTCTGAGCAAAAACTATCAGCCCAACTTCAAGACGGACAAGAATCTTCTGACTATGGCGCAGGCCCGCCTGACTGCCGGTAACATTGAGGGTGTCACCGTTGCGATGAAGAGCGCTGTTACCAAAAAGGATCTGTTCACGGACGCGCGTGCCAGCATCGATCTTGACGGCACGCTGCATTATAAGTGGAACGACAACGGCACGACCTCCTCGACTAACCTGTACTGCGATGCCGCGCTGATCCTCACCTGTGACGGCTACACCGATGAAGTGGAGAGCGCGACCGTCATCATCGGTCTGGACGAGGACAGGGCACTCGAAGCGCTGCGCGTGCAGGGCCGTCGCATCGTCATCCCGCAGGAACTGAACGACAGCACGACGCTTGCATCCGTTCCGCACTACATGGTCAAAGAGGGAGTAGACGAGAATGATGTGGACTACAATTCGTCCAATGATCTGCATCTGTGGGCCGAGGTCACATGGCAGTCCTCGAACACCTCTGTGATCGGCATTGGCAGTAATACCACCAAGCTCTACGCACCATACACCGTGAAGGTCAGCCGCCCGAAGACGGATACAAGCGTGACGCTTACCGCCGCTCTGACCTACAGTGGCCGCGACGATCTGAAGGTCTACTTTACCTACACCGTAACGGTCAAGGGCACCCAGAAGGCTATCGAATATCAGGAAGGTCTGGAACTCTGGCTGTCCGGCGGCACGCAGGACCCCTACGGCGCACTCTATGTCCCCGCGACCGGTGCGAAGATTGACGTGAACAACGTCACCACCGACATCCATTTCCCCACCACCTCGGATATGCGCAGCGTCTTTGCTGACAATTATGGCGCAGACTTTGACGGAAAATACACCCCTATCCTGATCACCAGCAGCAATGAATCGGTCGTGGAGTCCCTCGAAGCCAATGCTGCCCGCGCGTGGGTCTACCGGCCTTTGCCCGGTCAGGAAGATGCCAAGGTTACGCTGACCGTCAAGATCCTGTCCCGCCCCAGCGGTTCCGGCAAGGACTATGACAACATGCAGGTTCTTGCAAGCAAGGAGATCCAGATCACCGTCCCGGCTATGCCCCAGACCGAGATCGATGCAGCTGCGGCCTTTATGAAGAAGGTCTGCACCGAGGACGTCTACTGGGAGGGCATCCGCAAGGCCAATACCGCGCGCGATAACGTTACCGGCGATCTGTGGTCGTTCATGGAGATCGTCCCGGACGGTGACGGTTACAAGTTCCTCCGCACCTCGGCCGAATCCCAGTGGCTCGGCGTGAAGGTGGATGATATCGACGGCTGGTACAACTCCGAGCAGTACCGCTGCTTCCGTTCCAGCGTTCCCAGTGTGGTCGCGCACGAGAAGCTGTCCGTCACGAAGCCGCAGTACAACACACATGTCAAGATTGACAGCGTTCTGACTTATGTCGAATATGGCAAGTATTACGAGAAGTTCAGTTCTGATCCTGCCTATGCGCAGTTCAAGCAGTTCTACAAGCAGCCGGTGAGTACGGTCGTCACCGTGATCGGAACTACCGGTATCGAGGACCCGTCTGTTGAGGATATCACTATCACTGTGAACGTGACCGGCAGCACCTTTGCACCGGCCTTCGCCGATCTGACAGCTGCAACCTATACCTGCAAGAGCAATGCCTATCAGACGGCATGGGACGCACTGGAATCCGTGCTGACCTCCAACAGCTACACTTACACAGGCTCCGGCAATTATGTGACCGGTGTGACCGACCCCGCAGGCTGCCGCCTGTACGCAGGTGATCCGGCGCACGGCGAATGGTCTGGCTGGATGTACACCGTCAACGGCAAGATGCCTATGCTGGATGCAACGACCTACGCCACGCTGGACAAGTATCTCCTTCAGGCAAACGACCGGATCGATTTCTATTATGTAAACTGCCCGACCGAGTCCGGCGACCATGATTGGACAGAGAACACCGCAAAGCGTCAGGAACCCACCTGCACGGCTGACGGCTCCGCTTTCTACAGCTGCTCGACGTGCGGAGGCACAAAGACCGAAAACCTGCCCGCAACCGGCCACCAGTATGGCGAACCGGCATGGACGTGGATCGGCTATGAAAGCGCGTCGGCAACCTTCACTTGCGCAAACGACGCTTCTCACGAGGAGACTGTCGCCGCAGCCGTCACCAGCGCAGTCACCAAAGAGCCCACCTGCACCGAGGAAGGCCTGCGCACCTATACTGCTTCTGTCACCTTTGGCGAGAAGAACTACACCGATACCAAGACAGAAGGCATCAAGGCCACCGGCGAACACGTCTGGGACAACGGCGTTGTTACCACCGAGCCGACCTGCACCGCAAAGGGTGTCAAGACCTATACCTGCACGAAGTGCAGCGCGACAAAGACCGAAGAACTCAATGCGTTGGGGCACAACTACGAGACAAAACGCACCGAGCCGACCTGCGAGAAGGACGGTAAGGAAGAAGAGGTCTGCTCCCGTTGCGGCGATGTGCGGTTCAGCAGAGTCCTGCCTGCAACCGGCCACAGCTACCGCTGGGACCCGCGTACCGGCAGAACCGTCTGCGAGAACTGCGGCAAGATTCTGGATGAAGGCGGGAACACGCGCCCGATCATTCCGGCGAACCCCGGAAAGACCGACAAGAATTTCCCGTTCACGGACGTGAGCAAAAATGATGGCTGCTACGACGCGGTTGATTATCTGTACAGCAAGGGCATCATGAACGGCACCTCAAGCACGAAGTTCAGTCCGAACGGCGAATTGACCCGCGCAATGGTCGTAACGATCCTGTATAGAGCACAAGGAGAACCTGCAGTTCACACGAGCGGCAGCTTCAAGGACGTAGCGGCAGGTTGCTACTACACCGAGGCTGTCGAATGGGCAGCGGCGAATAACATTGTCAAGGGCTTCACCGATGGCACGTTCAAGCCGGACAAGTCCGTGACCCGTGAGCAGCTGGCTGCATTCCTCAGCCGCTTCGCACAGTATAACGACGCCAAAATCATCGAGGCCGACGGCCAGCTGAGCACAGACGCAGTCGTTTCCGGCTGGGCAAGGAAGAACGTCGAATGGGCTGTTGCAGAGGGCATCCTGACCTCCGTACAGGCCAGAAATGCAGTGCAGAACGCAACGCGTGCCGAAGTTGCCATGGCAATCTACACCTACCTGACCAAAATCGCAAAGTAAGCCCAAACAGCAAAGCCCGGCAGGAAAACCTGCCGGGCTTTTCGTCTGTCAAGAACCTTCTGTCTTTGCTTGCATACCGGATTCACGCGCGGCGTTTCGGTATTCTCGTGGGGTACATTGGTAAAATCGTCGGAACTGTTTGGAAAAGTAACTTAGATTGTCAAAGCCGCAGGCGGCGGAGATCTCTGCAATGCAGGCGGTAGGCGCGGCATGAAGCATTGCTGCGCTCTGCATGAGCCGGTATTTCAGAAGATATTGTATCGGTGTATCGCCAATCATCCGATGAAAGCAGCGCAGGCATTCCCGTTCGCTTAGCCCGGCGGCGTTTGCAATTTTTGTGAGCGGAATCGGTTCGGCGTAGAAGTCCTGTATGTATTGCAGCATCTTTTCAATGCGTATTGTGTCTGCATGTTTTTCAGCCGTTTGTGCGGACAGATGCGGGCGCATTTGCGCATAGCAGTGCAGAAGAAGATGAGAAAGGTTTTCGCGGACGGTAAATTCATACGCAAAAGTATCGTTTTTTAATGCGGAAAAAGCATCCAGAAACCACTTGCTGTCTGTGTCGGCATCTGTTTTCCAAACGGTAAAATCCGAACAAGCGGTCAGTCGGCCAATGTATTTTTTATAAAATGCCGTGCTGGCGCCTCCGGTGATCAGAAATGGGGAAAACACGATGGATTGCAGTTCTCCCATGGGATGACCGACGATAGAGTGAAGAACATTTCCATTGATCGTAACCAGATCTCCCTTGTTAAAAAAACGCTCCATGCCGGGCGTTTGCAGCTTCAGCGTACCATCGGCAATGTAAATTACCTCAAACTCCTCATGCCAATGCCATGGAATCGCATCGCCGGGTGCATCTGTATGACGGGAAGCATAAGCTGCGCATGGAAATTCGATGGTTCCATAAGGCTGTAATTCCTTCTGCATATTGTTCCGGTTCAGAGCGCATACCTGCAATCCCATCTTTATCCCTCCGTTTTGCCGGCATGATTTTTATTGGCATTACCATCGGACGCGCGCTGAACGGCTTCCTTGCAATGAAACTCAGCGATACGCAGATGGTTCGTATGGGGCAGGTTCTAATTGCCTGCGGCGTCGTTATTTTGTTCCTGCCGCTGGGTGCATCTGTTTCTCTCGCCGGTTTTGTTATGATCGGCCTTGGCTGCGCACCAATCTATCCCTGCCTCATCCATTCCACGCCGGACCATTTCGGCGCAGATAAATCGCAGGCGATCATTGGGATTCAAATGGCCTGCGCGTATGTCGGAAGCAGCCTGATGCCGCCGCTGTTCGGCCTGATCGCCGGGCATATTACAGTCTCTCTGCTTCCTGTCTATCTGAGTGCCATTCTGGTACTCATGATTGTCATGCACGAAGGGCTGATCCGCAAAACTGCACAGAAAGAAGCCGCTTGACCGCCGATTATGCAAAAGCAGTCTGCAAGCCCAAACCGCTTGCAGGCTGCTTTTTATAAGTCCAGTGTCGGCTTGCCCCCGGTATCCCGCTGGATGCGGCCTTAATTATAGAATTTTTCCTCGATTTTTACCACGACGCCGTTTTTCAAAGTAAGCGTATACGGCTGGACGAGCAGCCCTTCGTTTTCCTGCGCGGCGGCGACAAAGTCCCGCCATGTTTTGAACGTGTACAGCCGGTCCTCGCCCGCGCCATATTCCTGCTCGATATCGTAGATCGTGACGGATGTGTTCGGGTCTACCTTGTAGGTATAAATTTCGCCGGAATCGACCCGGTAATATCCATACCAATAATTCTGCGGCGGAATATTCAGCGCCTTGAGCGTTTGCAGATCCTCTTCGAGAGAGGCATTCAGCAGCGTGATATGCTCGGCTGTGACGGAATCCCCGCTCACGCTCTGTAGAACCACGTTCCGGCGCGTGCTGACCTCCGTGATCTGCGAGGTCTGGAGCGAATAGGAGAGCGTCAGCACAACGTCCGCCCGCGTCATTGTGACGATCAATGATTGCTGGTCTTCCGACAAGTCCTTCGTCCAGATGGTATCCGCGTCCAGATACCGCAGATCGGCGTTCGCGGCGCTGAAATAGTCGATGAACGCGGAATAATAGCGCGGCCACTGGGAAACATCGCCCGGCAGATCGCTCATTTTGCTGTCCTCGATCTGGAATTTCCGAACGATATCCTCATATTCCGCCGTCATGTCCTGCGCCCAGTGTGCATAGTCCAGCTTTTCGTGGACGCGCGACCAAATCGTATCATCCTGAAGAACAGCCTCCGCAGACTCGCCGCCTGACGCGGCCGTGGAGGCGATCACCTCCAGATACTGCTGGAACGGATTCTCGACTGCCGGGAACCAGTCTCCGGACGTTTCCGGCAGTACCCACGCCCCGTCTGCATTCTGCACGGCCAGCGGGCCGCAGAAATCGCGGATCCAGTCGCTCAGACTCCCGCTCGGGTACTCCGCAAAGCCCGTGCAGATATTGCCCGGCGCATCCAGCTCGAATCTCGCCACTGTCGTTGAGCCGCCCCCGTTCCACTCCCAGTCAGGGCCGGTGTAGTCATAGTAAAAATCATAATGCAGGTAGCAGATGACGACAGTTTTCCCGTTTTCCTCAAACGAACCGTATTCGAGCAGGCTCGGCAGCACAATATCATTGTCGTCACGCGGGTACCGCTGTGCAACCGCCGCGTCAAAGAGCACCGCCTCCCGCCCGGTCAGACCGAACATGGAAGAGGCCGGGATGGGGAGCGAGGTCGTGCAGGAAGACTTTTTCGAGAGAAGCGGTGCGCAGTCAAGCGGTTCTGACGGCTCGTTCAGTCCGTCTCCCGATACATCTGACCAGTTTGCCGTCCGCTCACCGTCGGAAAAAGAGATATCAGCGATGCTTCGCGTGCCCTCGGAGAATGTGAGAAACGGCTTTCCGGGGTCAATCGAACGCGTCAAGGGGATACTGCTATCCTGAAAGGTCACAGTTATCTCGTCAAACGAAACGTCGTGCCGATTCTCCTGATCCCACACGCCAAAGACAGTGTCCGTTGTAAATCCATAGATCACGGTTCTGTCGTTTGTGACAAGCGTATGTACCATGAAGCCGACGGATGAATCCCATTCAGATGTGTCGTTCCACGCTGCAAGTGTGTAATCTTCGCCGTCCTTCTGAACCACAAACGCCTGAAATGCGGTATACCCGGTATTCTCAGACGAGCCGGGGGCTTTGCTGCCGGTAAGTAAAATGAACCAGTCCACAAAGTCACAGCAGCCAAGCAGATCGTACTCAGTCGGAAGATTTGCTTCCCGCCATGCATCCGCCTGCGGCGTGATATTCGTCGTTGTTTCGACCTGAGCTGTCTGTGTTTTCTTCGGCAGCGTGATTTCCCCCGTTTTCTGCCGCGTCAGCTCCGTAATCGAGCAGCCGGTCGCGGACACGACGAGCAGCAGCGCCAGAATGACGCACAGAGCGCTTGTGCGCTGTTTTTTCGTCAGGAACAAAATGCGCTCCCTGACCGGCGGCCCGGCGAGGCTCAGAGCCGCCGCTCTGCGCGGGGCCTGCGCCAGAATCGTCCGCGCGTAGGCGAGGCGCTGCGCGTCCGACAGCCCGGCTGCGACCGCCTCGTCGCACGCCAGCTCCGCGTCGCGCTTGGAACAAATCGCGGCCAGCCAGATAAACGGGTTCCACCAATACAGGATCACTGCCGCCGTCCGGCAGAGTGACCACAGGAAATCCAGATGCCGCAGATGCGTCAGCTCGTGCCGTAAAATCAATTCTGTTTCAGCCGTTTGCAGCACGTCCTCCGTCAGATACACCGCCGGAACCAGCCCGGCCAGACACGGCGATTTGACCGTGCTGGAAATGTAAATACGCGTCCTGCCGTGTCTGCCAAGAAAACGCCGGCTCTTGTGAAGCTGAACCATAAATACCAGCCATGTACCAAATAACCAGAGCCCAAGCAGCGCACTCCCGCCCGCCCAGACGATCTGAAAGATCTGCATCGCTGTCAGCGGCTTTGCGGGCGCTTCCGCGGCCTCCTGTGCCGGGGAGACTGGCTGCTGCACAGGTGTCTGCGGCTGCGTCACAGCCTGCGCAGGCTGCTGCGCCGGGAGAGGCTGCGCGGGCAGCTCCACGCGCTGCACCGGCGCGGCCGCTTCCTCTGCCGGAAGCACCGGCAGCGAAACCAGCGTCCCCGGCAGACACAGCTTCACCAGCACCACCAGCCAGAGCGTATAGACCATCCGCTTCGGCACGCGGTTTTTGAAAATTGCCCGCACCAGAAGGACGGCCAGAATCAGCGCTGAAACGGTCAATACTTCTCTCAGCATAAGAAATCCTCCTGTCTTTCCATCTAAGCTACGGAAGCAGCAGCTCTGCGACCGGCAGCAGTTCTTCTGTGCCATCTTCGCGCAGGACGCGCAGGACATCGTCTTCTGACGCCGCGTGCGTCTCATCACTG
>CEAR01035046.1_pt1 | contig 11891 bp, 10 predicted proteins | sample 557461 | NCBI WGS metagenome assembly CEAR01 (sample SAMEA3182075, study PRJEB8094) | gut metagenome | biome: human; feature: gut; material: Stool; isolation source: human stools | place: Canada | collected 2012-03-14
AAAAATATGAACTGTCACGGCGTTCCATCCGCTCCAATAGCATGAAGTGCTAACACCATATCACAGCCTGTCCGTGCAAAATGCCGTGACTGACTTCATATTTTTCACGAGGAATATACTGTGTGCTCCACCGGACCTCACAACCTGAATGCGCGAAGCCACTAAAAAAGCAAAAGCAATTTATTTATAAGCCTTGAGGAGAATACTTGCATTATGTCCACCGAATCCCAGTGAATTGCTAAGTGCATACTCAACAGGCTCCTCATAGCTGTCCTTGCAGTAATTGAGATCAATCTCCTCATCAGGAGTCTCATAGCCAACAGTCTTATGTATAAATCCGTCCTGGATTTCCTTCACGCATGTGATAAACTCAACTGCTCCTGCTGCTCCGAGCAGATGTCCTATCATAGACTTTGTTGAATTGATTTTAAGATTTGCCGCATCATCACCGAATGCAAGCTTGATTGCTCTTGTCTCAAAAAGATCATTGTGATGTGTGCCTGTTCCGTGAGCATTGATGTATTTTACATCTGCCGGTGTGACACCTGCATCGCTCATGGCATTGGTCATGGCTCTTGCTGCACCTGCGCCATCCTCCTGCGGAGATGTGATATGGTATGCATCTGATGAGCAGCCGTATCCGACTACCTCTGCATAAATCTTTGCACCTCTTGCCTTTGCATGCTCAAGCTCTTCAAGGATAACTACTCCTGCGCCCTCACCCATTACAAAGCCGCTTCTGTTCTTGTCAAACGGAAGTGAGCACTTTGCCGGATCATCTACTGTAGAAAGCGCTGTAAGTGCTGTAAATCCTGCGATTCCGATAGGACATACACTGCCCTCTGTACCACCGGCTACCATCACGTCAGCCTCACCGTACTGGATGCTTCTGTATGCCTCACCGATTGTGTTTGTTCCTGTAGCACAGGCTGTTACATCATTGATACTCTTTCCCTTGAGACCGAACTGGATAGAAACATTTCCTGCTGCCATGTTACAGATCATAAGCGGAACAAGCAGAGGATTGACTCTGTTTGGTCCCTTTTCATAAAGCTTTTGTGTCTCGCGCTCCATAGCCTGAAGACTTCCGATACCTGAACCGATGGCACAGCCAACCATGTATGGATCTTCCTTTTCGATGTCAAGTCCGCTGTCATCAATTGCCTGCTTTGCAGCAGCTACTGCGTACTGTGAGAATGGCTCCATTCTCTTCGCAGCCTTTCTGTCCATAAAATCCTGTGGGTTAAAGTCCTTAAGCTCTGCTGCAATGTGACATTTATAATCTGTTGTGTCAAATTTTGTGATGTGGTCAAATCCGATTTTTCCGGCCTTTACCGATGTCCAGAAATCGTCCACATTATTTCCGATTGGTGTTACTGCTCCAAGTCCTGTTACAACTACTCTTCTACTCATATTGCCATTCCTCCGTCAACAGACAGCACCTGGCCTGTGATGTAGCCTGCTGCATCTGATGCTAAAAATAATACTGCGTTTGCGATATCCTTTGTGTTTCCCGGTCTGCCAAGCGGAATCTGTGATAAAAGATTCTCCTTTGCTGCATCGGCAAGCGCATCTGTCATCTCTGTCTCTACAAAGCCCGGTGCCACTGCGTTTGCTGTGATTCCCCGGCTGGCAAGCTCTCTGGCTACAGCCTTTGTGAGTCCTATAACTCCTGCCTTGCTGGCGCTGTAGTTGGCCTGTCCTGCATTTCCGAGTATGCCGGAAACTGATGAAATATTGATAATCCTCCCTGATTTCTGCTTCAGGAAATAGCGTGACATATGACGGATTGTGTTGAACGCACCCTTAAGGTTTGTGTCGAGCACTGCGTCATAGTCTGCCTCGCTCATCTTCATGATGAGACCGTCTCTTGTGATTCCTGCGTTGTTTACGAGGATATCTATGTGCTTGTACTCCTTGATGAGCGCTGTTATCATATTCTGGCACTCGTCAAAATCAGATACATTGCACTGATAAGAAACTGCATCACCGCCTGCTGCCTTTATCTCTGCAACAACGGCATCTGCCTTTTCCTTTGAACCATTATAATTTACTATTACAAAGGCGTGTGCTGCGGCAAGTGTAAGAGCTATCTGTCTTCCAATTCCGCGGCTTGCGCCTGTAACCAGGGCATTTTTACCTGTTAACATACTTTTCAAAATCCTCCAGTTTGTCTATGTTTACGACTTTTACGTCTCTATTTATCTTTCTCATAAATCCGCTGAGTGATCGTCCCGGTCCTATTTCCACGAACTCATCTGCACCGTCTGCTATAAGGCGCTCGATGGTCTGCTGCCAGCGCACTGACGATGAAACCTGCTTTGTCAGATAATCCTTGACGTCTGCCGGTGACTTCACATAGTCTGCTGTGACGTTTGTGATATATGGCACCTTGATATCGTGGATTTCTACACTCTCAAGTGCATCTGCGAGCTTTTCGCCTGCGCCCTTAAGCATTGCTGAGTGGAAAGGTCCGCTTACCTTGAGCGGTACGCATCTCTTGGCGCCAGCCTCGCTGCATGCTGCTGCGGCGGTATCTACTGCTGCCTTTTCTCCTGTGATAACAATCTGTCCCGGGCAGTTATAGTTGGCTACCGATACCACTGAATTTGTCTCATCTGCTGTCTTTTTGCAGATATCCTCAATGACCTGCGGATCAAGTCCTAAAACCGCTGTCATGGCTCCACCTGTAGGAACTGCCTCCTGCATGTAGATTCCTCTTTTTCTGACAACTGCGAATGCATCTGCCATAGTCATGGCTCCTGATGCGATGAGAGCACCATATTCCCCAAGGCTTAAGCCAGCTGTGACATCAGGTGTGATGCCTTTGTCAATGATTACCTGATATATAGCTGCCTCAACTGCAAGCATACATATCTGTGTGTACTCTGTAATATTCAGCTTGTCATTTTCCTCAAAGCAAAGTGCCGGGATATCCAAGCCTGTCTGTTCACTGGCAAGGTCGATTACTGCCTTTGCATTTGGCATTGTATCATAAAACTCCTTACCCATTCCTATATACTGTGAGCCCTGTCCGGGAAACATAAATACTCTCTTACCCATTTTCGGTTTCTCCTTATTTCTGACAGGATACCGTAAGCCACTCTTTGCAGGCTGCCCGGTATCCTTAAATTTGCATGTAAAAGTGAATACTGTCTATTTGTTCAGTCCCACTACATCCTCAATGATTTCTTTGCAGGTTTCCTCTTTCTTTACGAGGCCTGCGCTCTGACCTGCCATGACGCTGCCATATACGGTATCTCCGTCTACAACGGCTTTTCTGAGTGCGCCAAGTGTCATTTTTTCGAGCTCTTCAAATGGAGCTCCTTCCTTTTCCAGCTTGAGATATTGTCTGGTCATCTTGTTTCTGAGCACTCTGATCGGATGGCCTGTGCTCATTCCTGTAACCTCGGAATCTATATCCTTGGCCTTAATGACCTTCTGCTTATAGTTTTCATGTACTATTGATTCTTTTGCGGTGACAAAGCGTGTACCCATCTGGACTGCCTCTGCACCGAGTGCAAATGCTGCATTGAAGCCTCTGTTGTCTGCAATTCCGCCTGCTGCGATAACAGGGATGCTCACTGCATCAACAACCTGTGGCACAAGTGTCATGGTAGTCTGTGCTCCGATATGTCCGCCTGACTCCATTCCCTCGGCGATTACTGCGCTTGCCCCGCCTCTCTCCATGAGCTTTGCGAGTGCTACGCTTGCAACTACAGGGATTACGATGACGCCTGCTTCTTTCCACATATCCATGTACTTTGCAGGATTTCCTGCGCCGGTGGTGACTACCTTTACCTTTTCCTCGGCGATGATTTTTGCTATCTCATCTGCCTCCGGATTCATAAGCATGAGGTTGACTCCGAATGGCTTATCCGTCTCCTTCTTTGCAGCGACTATCTGCTCCTTTACCCATGAGGCCGGGGCTCCGCCTGCTCCGATGATGCCAAGTCCGCCTGCATTGGACACAGCGCTGGCAAGCTCATGGGTTGCTACCCATGCCATGCCACCCTGAATGACCGGATATTTGATTCCAAGAAGCTTTGTTATTCTTGTCTCCATGTCTTTTAAGCCTCTACACCTTTGTTCTTAAGATACTCAATGATGTCGTTTACTGTTGCGATTTTCTCTAAATCCTCTGAAGGGATTTCTACTCCGTACTCCTCCTCGAGTGCCATTACGAGCTCGAAAAGATCTAATGAATCTGCCTCAAGATCCTCCTTGAAGTTTGACTCTAATTTGATATCATCCTCGTCGATTCCTAACTGATCTGCTACGATTTCCTTGATTTTCTCCAACATATTTCTGTTCTCCTTTTTCTGTGTTTATTTTCGGTTTTGTGTGCTGGTATATTTGCACTAGTTTGCATGTCAAATATTTTCATCATCAAATCATTTGACAGTGAAAGTATATCACATTTTAAATAGTTGTCAAGTCAAAGTATTTTTATTTTTCATTTTTATATGGTACGGGAGCAGGCGGGCAGAAAATTACCCATCCAAAACGTTTCCTACCAGCAGCCAAGAGGCTGTAAGAATTGTAAGTCATGTTTTCTATGCCTGACGCAGCCGGCTTTTACGCGCCGTCCTTGGCGCGGTAACGCCTCGCCCGTGCTTCCATGCACGTGCGCTACTGTGTACCTATTACAATTCCAACAGCCTCTAAGCAGCTTCGTACAAACTCATTGGATGGGTAATTTTCTGCCCGCCTGCTCCCTTACACTGTGACAATAATATACAATAAAAAACAGACTGTAATTATGAGTGGTCAGCTCAATTTTACAGTCTGCTCTATATTAATCTCTCAAACACCCAACCGGCACAACCCGAACTCCTGACTCCGTGGTATATGCCATGGTTGCATTTGCGCAAATCACAATCAGTGCCGATGGTTCTTTATATACATCACGTGGATGTTTTTCTTTTTCCAATGCTTTCTCATTATATTTTAAGATAATATCCTTGAATCGCAGCAAGGATTTTTCCGCTTCCGGAATCTTGTTCACTCCGGTTTTTATTTCAATAAGCGCATAACGGCCGTCCTCCAACTGATAGACTGCATCTGCTTCTACGCCCATATCATCTGTATAATGCATCACTCTGGCATTGTGCTTTTCAGCAAATACAAGTAAATCTCTAAGCACCATATTTTCAAATACATGCCCAAATAGATCCAAATCGTTGATAAAATAGTCCGGATTAACACCAAGCGCAGCCAATCCTATAGAGGGATCAACAAATATATGCTTTTTGGCAGCTCTGATAGCTGTTTTCGAACGCAAATGCGGTGTCCAGGCATCTATATCCTTTACAACATATAATAGCTCCAGAGCATCTATATATGAAGAAAGCGTTACATCTGTAACATTCTGTGTGGCTTTTACATCTGAAAATATATTCTTGCGTTTTGCTGTAGTAGCCATATTTCTGGCATACGACCAAAGTAGTGTCCTTGCCCATTCCGGATTTCTGTTTACTCCATCAATCGCTGATATGTCCTTCTGATAAATCTGCCTATAATAATCCTTAGCTATTTCAAGCTTTGCACTGTCCTTTGAAAGTGCCATGCATCTCGGCCATCCACCTCTACAGACCGCAAAAAACAAATCCTCAAGCTTTATATCTGTGGTAAGTCCATCAATATCATATGCTTCATCTTCTAATAATTTAAACAACGATATGCTTCCGTTTGATTCTCCTGTCTCAAACAAAGTCATAGGGTACATCGTAACCTCTGTTATTCGTCCTGTACCTGTATGGGGTGTATTAATCTTCTTACTTGATGAGCCTGTCAGATAAAACTCTCCTACACTCTCCGGATTGTCATCGCACGCTTTTCTTATTGTTCCCCATATCTTTGGGGCATCCTGCCACTCGTCAAACAGTATTGGCTTAGGATTCTTTAAAAAGAGCTTAGGTGCAGTTTCTGCTACTGCAAGATACCCCTCTCTCTTGTCTTCATCCTGAAATTCAATAACAGTTTTACATCGTTCTCTTGCTGTTCTTGTCTTTCCACATCCTTTTGGTCCTGTGATGCTCACTGCATTAAATGCCTCTGTTTTTCTATCTATCACATCATCAACAATTCTGCTTATATATTCCATAAATATCTGCTCCCTTCATGGTTATTATACCATTTAATTCACAGATTATACAAGGTTATTTTATGTTTTTCGAGTGTTTTGTTTTGTATTTTTCTAATGTTTTATTTTATATTTTTCGAGTGTTTTATTTTACTTTTTTCGAATACTAAAAAGAGCAGGACAAGTATTTCTACCTATTCTGCTCATTTTTACATAATTTAATTGTTTAGATATAGATTATCTACCGGCTGTTCGCCATCTGTTTCACATAGTCGAGTGCCTTCTTAACCGATGGGATTGATATCACTATGATTGTGATAATTCCTTCTGCAGCAAGGTATGAACCATTGTAGGTCACTGAATATATGAGCGCATCTATCGTCTTGTTTCCTATCGTGACAGGTGCGTATGCTGCAAAAAACACAACTCCCGACAGCACTGCAAAGAAAAATCTACTGGGCTGCTCCACCTGTGCTGTCCCCGGTGTTTCCACCTGTATTACCACCGGTGTTATCTCCTGTATTTCCACCTGTTGTACCGCCTGTGTTTCCACCGTTATTTTCTCCGGTATTTCCGCCTGTGTTTCCACCTGTCGTATCGCCGGTAGTACCACTCGGATTTCCGCCATTGCCGCCATTTGTCCCCTGACTGTTATTTTCACCCGGTGTGGTCGTGGTGGTTCCCTGAGTATTATTCGTGTCTGTTGTGGTCTTATCCGGTGTTGTAGTTCCTGCATCAGGTGTGGTCACAGTCTGATCTGTAGGATTTTCCTGCGTCTGATCGTCTGCAGGCGTATCCTGGCTGTCCTGATAATCACCCGATATTTGGGCATATGGCAGGAAATCTATCGGTGTAAGATCAGCATGTATCTGATCCATGTAGTTCTTCCATATTTCTGCAGGGTAAGAGCTTCCTGTCAGTTTTTTTACTGTCTCAGGCATATCACAGCCTACCCATACACATGTGGTGTAGTATCTGGTAAAGCCACAGAACCAGCCGTCCTTCTTATCGTTAGTTGTTCCGGTTTTGCCGGCACAAGGCATGCCATTGTCCAGATTTGCGCTACGTCCGGTTCCGGATTTCATAACATCTGTCATGACATCTGTCATCATACGCGACGCTGTCTCTGTATATATGACAGTGTCCTTCTGTGATGATGTATATATGATATTGTTGTCAGAATCCACAATCGACTTTATACAGGTCGGATTCCTGTACATTCCGTCATTCTCAAGTGTAGCATACGCAGATGCCATCTCCAGTGTGGATACACCTGTTGTAAAGCCTCCAAGTGATGTTGCTGTGACATAGTCATCCTTTACTATATTGGTAAAATTCATATCCTTGAGATACTGTAAGCCTACCTTTGGCGTGAGCTCATCATATAGCTGCCATGCTACAGTATTCAGTGACTTTTGAACGGCAAACCTGATAGTCACATCACCGTAATATGAATCACCCGAGTTAGACGGTCCTCCATCAAACTTGTGGTCATTTACGATGGTATCCGGTGTCTTACCACGCTCAAATGATGGTGTATACACAATGAGCGGCTTGATTGAGCTTCCCGGCTGACGATGGCTTTGGAAAGCACGGTTTAGCGTATGACTGACCGCATCCTGGCTTCGTCCACCAACTATTGCAACCACCTCGCCTGTGTCGTTGTCTATACAGGTTGCAGCACTCTGCAGCTTAAATGTGCCATCATCTGTCGTATCTGTAAAGTCCAGAAGCGTCAGGTCAATCGAATCCTGAAGCTGCTGCTGCATAGTCAGATCGATTGATGTATAAATCTTGTAACCATCTGAGTAAAGCTTTTTCTGACAATATGAATACATCTCATCATATGAAGCATCATACTCCTTTTCTTCCTCGTCTGAATCAAAGTAATACTTAAACTTGAAGCCCTCATTCTCCATGAGCGCCCTCGTAGCGCAGTAATATGCATAGGTATCCACATAATTGTACTTGACCGTGTCATCCTTCTCAGGCATGTTGAGGGTAATCTCCTCGTTTATAGCGGTCTCATATTCCTGTTGTGTGATTTTGCCGTCTTCCTTTAGATTTTTCAATATGAGATTGCGACGCGTCAGTGTATGCTCCTTGTTGTTTATCGGGTCATAGTATGTCGGACTGTTCGGAATCGCACACAAAAAGGCAGTCTGCGACAAATCAAGATCCGAAAGCTCACAGTTGAAATAGCCATGGCACGCTGCCTGAATACCATAATATCCGTTCATGAAATAAACGTTATTCAGGTAGAACTCCATAATATCGTTCTTGGAATATTTCTTTTCCAGCTCCATCGCTATGAACATTTCCTTGACTTTTCGCTGCCAGTTCTTGTTCGTATCCAGGTAAATATTTCGGGCGAGCTGCATCGTGATGGTACTGCCACCCTGGGTAATTCTCTTGTTCTTTATGATGGACTTTGCGGCACGCACTATTGCCTTTAAGTCCACACCATTGTGCTTATAGAACTTCTTGTCCTCGATGCTGACCATACAGTTTACGAAGTTCTGCGGTATATCCTCATACTTCACATAGTCAGCCTTTTTGGTAGTGGCTGTCTCGGATATCTCATCACCGTTTGTGTCGTAGAGTGTACTCGTCCGCGCCGGTAAAAATGTGTTTTTGTCAGATTTCTGCACGAGCTCTACTGCCTCTGAGTGAAGCTTCGCCACCTTGTCAGCATAGCCGCCAAAGTAGTAAAAGCATAATCCACCGAGAATCAGTACCATCAGGAAAATCTGAAGCTTTATGAAAAACCAGAAAACGCGATGCTGCTTTTTCTTCTTTGTCTTTTTCTGTTTTGCCATCTCTAAATGTTACCTCCAAACTATCGGTATACCATTGTATATCGGCATACTTTATAGATAATTGACAACTATATCCAATATGTACTGTCTATTATACTACAATGCCTCTACATCAGATAATTAATAATTGCTTAATTTTCTATTATACCTTTATAGCACAAAAGGAAGCTATTTGCTCCCTTTATCACGCTATTTTACATCTTTATCACTGTTATAGTCAAGTAAATAGTTTTTCACTATGCTTTTTTCAATGCTTTTCGCTGTCTTTAGCCAAGCTGTTCAGCCAGAAATTCTGCTGCTGCACTCACCAGCTTTTCGGCAATCTCAAGCTTATCGCCTTTTTCATCGTAAACACAAAATATAACGGCTCCCGCACTATCACCATCATGCACTATTGCTGCTATTGCCTGCGCTTCACAGTCAGCTTTATCGTCCTTTACCACCGGTATCAGGTTATCGTCCTTTTTACTGTATAATGCACTTTTTCTCTTATCCATAATGTCTTCGAGCTCCTTGGACAAAGCCTTGCCTATATACTTTTTGTGGTTTTTCCCGGCTGCCGCTATTATCCCATCCCTGTCTGCCACACATATCGTGGCACCGGTTACCTTTGACAGGCTCTGTGCATATGCCTGTGATATATTTTTCAGGCTTCCAACCTGCGAATATTTCTTTAGCACTATCGTCTCGTCTGCATCCATATATATTTCCAGCGGACTGCCCTCTTTGATATGGAGCATCCTGCGCAGCTCCTTCGGTATGACTATTCTGCCGAGTGAGTCTACTCTTCTGGTCAATCCTGTGATTTTCACTTTATTGTCCTCCGGTTACTTTTTTGCATTTACATTCATGCTTTGGAGGTAGTATATGGGAATTTGAATAAAATATACATTCGGTATGCACTGATACAGTGCTCTTTCATAATAGCTTTTATAATGTCACGGTATGTTTTGAATTTGATAAGGAATCTATATCCATCAGCTCACGCTCATCTGCAATATCCACATATACACAGTCATACTTCTTTGCCACACTTCTGCCACCCTTATCCCCCTCCAGTGATAAAAGCTGCGGGATAAGCGATGAATGAAATACACACGGATTGCCTACGGCATCTCCACAGCGAAGCGAAAATACCAATCGCATATTTTCTTTATTTTCAAGCACTTTATCTATTAATTTAATCACGCTTTGACTTTTTAAATATGGCTGGTCAGCTACTGCAAACATGTAGTAGTCCTGCATACCGGTCTTTTTCTGCTCCTGCACCGCCATAATTCCTGCTTTTATGGTGTAGGATATGCCTTTTTCGCTGTCCGGACTTAAGACTGCATGGCAATCGGGGATACATGCGCAGTAGTCCAGTATTTTCCGGTAGCGTGTAACGACGGTTATATCTATGACCGGGCTGTCTGATTTCAGTTTATTATATCTATCTTTAATTTCTATCAAACGTTCAAGCAGATGCCTGTACATAGGTTTTCCATCCAGCTCATAAAGCAGTTTGTTACTTCCAAAACGGCGGCTGTTTCCAGCCGCCATATATATGATATGAATCATTTCACTCTTAGGTCCTTTTCGTGCCAGTTTGGGTCTACCATTCCCATAAGTATTTTCTCAGGGGTAAACGGAACTGTCCTGTGCCATACGCCTGTTGCGCGATAAATGGCATGCGCCAGCGCAGGAGCCGGTGTATTGATAACTATCTCACCGATTGACTTAACTCCGAACGGGCCTGACGGCTCATAGCTTGTCTCAAATTCGACATTGATATTGCCCACATCCTGTCGTGTCGGTATCTTGTACTGCATGAGGTCATTTTCTGCGATTTTTCCACCGGCATTGTAGGTGACATTCTCATAAAGTGCCATGCCTATTCCCTGGCCTATGCCACCCTCTGTCTGTACACGCGCGAGGTTTGGATTGACCGGGATTCCGCAGTCCACAACAGCCTGATAATCAAGTATTTTAACTGCTCCTGTCTCCTTATCAAGCTCTATCTCAACCATTCCTACCATGTATGGTGGCGGTGAGACAGGTGATGAATATGTCGCGGTGACATCTACAGGTATCGTGTTGTTGACCTGTGACTTTGTTGCTATATCGGAAAGACTTACGGAAACTGCCCCATTGTCTGCACCGTCCGGATTTATGATATACACCTCTTTACCGTCGAAATCCACCTCTGATGCAGTACAGCCCAGCAGCTGTGCACCGATTTTCTTTATATTTTCACGAAGCTCAAGTGCTGCATTCTGTGTAGCCATTCCTGTGATGTAGGTGGTTGATGAGGCATATGAACCCGAGTCATAAGGAGAAGCATCTGTATCCGCTCCAAACACTGTTATATCATCCGGCTCGCAGTCAAGTACCTCAGCCGCCATCTGCGCAAGTATTGTATCACAGCCTGTTCCCATGTCTGCCGCACCTATCATCATATTGTAGGTGCCACAGTCTGAAAGCTTTAATGTACACGAGCCGACATCTACATTGGATATGCAGGAGCCCTGCATTGCAAGTGCCATGCCTGCTGCACGAACCTTGCCATTTCCCATATCGCGGACTGGATACTTTTCTGCCCAATGGAAATTGTCCGCACAGTGCATTATGCATCTGTCAAGTGCACATGCATTGGCTGTCTCGCCAAAATAAGCCGGCATAAACATGCCCTCACGGACGATATTTTTCAAACGAAGCTCAACCGGGTCTATATGCAGCTTTTCAGCGAGCTCATTGACAGTTGATTCAAGTGCAAAGATACCCTGTGTGGCTCCATAGCCTCTATATGCACCTGCCGCCTGCACGTTTGTATACACAACATCGCACGAGAATCTGGTTGCCTCGCAGCCTCCTGTATAAAGAGGAAGTGATTTATGACCTGAGAGTCCTACTGTTGTAGTACTATGCTCTCCGTATGCTCCACCATTTGACAGCGTATAAAGATCTATCGCCCTTATATGACCATCCCTCATTGCTCCAAGACGCAC
>CEAR01026104.1_pt1 | contig 11875 bp, 6 predicted proteins | sample 557461 | NCBI WGS metagenome assembly CEAR01 (sample SAMEA3182075, study PRJEB8094) | gut metagenome | biome: human; feature: gut; material: Stool; isolation source: human stools | place: Canada | collected 2012-03-14
CTCGTTATTTTGTTGATTTTAATATCAGTCGTTTTCGCCGCCTGCGCTTGCATTAAGTTGCGGTTTCCTTTGAAATACGCGGAAAACGTTAAGAACAACGCCGCGCGATACGACATCGACGAATCGCTCGTTTTCGCCGTGATAAAAGCCGAGAGCGGCTTCGACAAGGAAAAAGTTTCCTCTAAAGGCGCGATCGGGCTTATGCAGATTATGCCAAAAACAGCGGAATACGTGAGTAAAAAGTTCTTTTCGGGAAGAAAATTCGACCTGACAAACCCCGGGGACAATATAGAACTCGGTTGTTTTTATCTTGCCTACCTTGCCGAAAAATTCGATAACCGCGAGGAAATTCTCGCCGCATACAACGCGGGCGAAGGAAACGTGAAACTGTGGAAAAAAGAAAAAGGCTCGCCGCTTACAGAAAAAGACATACCATTCCCCGAAACACGACGATATATAAACAAAGTGACCCGTTACTTTAATATTTACAAAATTATATCCCGTTAATCGGTTTACTTTTTTGCAAAACAATCGTATACTTGCAATATGAAAAAAAATACGTCCGATAAAAAAATTATCGTCCTGGCAAGTATCTCCGCCTTACTTTTTATTATGGTAGGCGCATTTCTGCTTGTAAGAAATATCGACTATAAATCGAACGGCATAAAAACTTACGCCGTGATTACAAGGATAGAAACAGACTATTCGCCGACGGACGAATCGACTAATCATTACGTTTACGTAAGATTCGAAGCAGAAGGAAAAATCGTCGAGGGAGAACTCGGCGCTTACACGTCGTCCATGCGCGAAGGGCAAACCGTTCCCGTACGATACATGCCGGGCAACCCCGAAAATTTCGTGTACGGAAAAGCAATGTTTCTTCCGTGCGTTTTATGCTTTATCGCGGGCGGCGTTCTGATCGCTTTCTTAATCATTCCGATAAAAACCGCAATTAAAAAATCGAAACTCGAAAAACTGAAAGCAAACGGACAAAAAATGGAAACGACTATCGACGAATCGACCGTGAAATCAAACACGAGAATCCTCGGCAAAACGCCGGTTACGATCGTTTGCTCGGATGAAAACGGAGAAACGTTCACAGCGAAGTTTTATACAGGCTCGCCCGAAAACTTCCGCCCGGGAGTTAAGGTGAATTTTTATCGCGACGGCGATAAATACATTGCCGACACCGACGACGTTTCCCCTGCCGAAAATAGCGGCAATTTCTTTGTAAACGAAGAATAAACCCGTCTATAAGCCGATTAATCGCATAAAATTGCAATCAACAACAAACGCAACGCATAAAAAAGACGAGCCGAAGCCCGTCTTTTTTTACCTTTTACAGATATTTTTTGACGTCGTTTATTATGCTTTCGTTCGTAATGCCGAGTTCTTTTAAAAGTTCGGCAGGCTTATATCTGTCGTAAAAAACCTTATTCAGGCCGTAGTTTTTAACTTTCAGATCGCTGTCGCCGAGATACGCGGCGATTTTTTCGCCGAACCCGCCGCTTAAAACTCCGTCCTCGAGAGTTACGACCACCTTGTGATTTTTCTTTAAGTCATCGAGCGTTTGCTTGTCGACAAGCGTTGCGACGCGCGGATTGATAAGCGTAGGCTTAAACCCGAGTTCCGCCTCGACGGCCTCGGCAAGGCTTTCGCCTTTTTGATAAAAATCGCCGAGCGCGATTATCGCGACTTTTTCGCCGCTCTGCTCGATTTCGTATTTCATCGTTCCGTCGAAGCCGTCAGCGCGCGGTCTGTTAAGAATCTTTCCGCCGGGAATGAGAATAACCGACGCGCCGGTGTGGACGTCCAGAGCCCAGTCGAGCATGCCCGTAAATTCCTTTTCGGTTGTCGGCGAAAGCACCGTTAAATCGGGAATGTTGGTAAAAATGGGCAAAGCGAATATTCCGAGGTGGGTTACGTCCGTAAGCCCGTCGAACGCGGAATTGTTGAGAAGAATCGTGACGTGATTGCCGTTTATGCAAACGTCGTGAGAAATCTGGTCGTAGGCTCTCTGCATAAACGTGGCGTTGGTTATGACAAGCGGTTTAACTCCGCCCTTTGCCATTCCCGACGCCATGGCGACCGCCTGCTCTTCGGCAATACCTACGTCGACAAACTGCTCGCCGAGTTTCGCTCTGTCCGCCGGAGAAAGCCCCATACACATGGGCATATTAGGCGTGACGACAACGAATTTATCGTCCTTTTCCGCTTTGTTTAAGATATACTCGCGTGTGACCGAAACGTAATTTCTGCCGCCGGCAACGAGTTTTTCGCCCGTTTCTCTGTTGAACGGCACAGTCCAGTGCCACGCCTCTTTATCCGCGACCGCGCGTTCGTAGCCTTTGCCTTTAAGCGTGTTGATATGCACGACCGTGGGACGATCGATATCCTTGACCTTTTTGAAAACTTCGATAAGCGAGCCGATATCGTTGCCGTTCTTTTCGTAGATATAATCAAGCCCGAAATCCTTGAAAATGTTATGCTCCGATTTTCCGTCGCTGTTTCTGAGCTCTTCGAGGTTTTTATAAAGTCCGCCGTGCGTTTCGGAAATAGACTGCTGATTGTCGTTTACGATTATTATCAGATTTGACCTTATCTCCGATCCCGCAACGTTAAGCCCTTCGAGAGCCTCGCCGCCCGAGAGCGATCCGTCGCCGATAAGCGCGATGACGTTCCACTTTCCGTTCTGAAGTTCGCGAGCCTTGCAAAGCCCCGTGGCAAGGGAAATCGAGGTGGAAGTGTGTCCCACGTTAAACAAATCATGTTCGCTTTCGGCGGGATTCGTATAACCCGAATCTTCAGAAAATCTCGCGTCGTCGATATAACCCGCTTTTCTCCCCGTGAGAATTTTATGAGTGTAACTCTGGTGCGAAACGTCGAAAACGAATTTATCCTTCGGAGAAGAGAAAACGTAGTGCATCGCGATTTCCGCCTCGACAATGCCGAAGTTCGGTCCGAAATGCCCGCCGATCTTTGTAAGACGATTGAAAAGCGCTTCTCTAATTTCCGCGGAGAGAGTTTCGAGTTCGCCGAGCGAAAGTTTCTTCACGTCCTCCGGTCCGTTTATTCCGTTTAAAATTTCATACATAAGATTATTACCTCTTCCGTTATTTCTGTATAATCGCAGTTATATTTTTACACATATTATATTTATACCTATATATTTACACCTATATATTTACACCCGCTCGGCTTACCGGTCAAGAATTTTACGTTTATTATGCGATTTTTCTTTAAATTTTCAAATTTCACGCGAGCCGCGCAAAATGGTGTTAAAACAACTTATTTAAGTCAAAACATATCGTTTTATCGACTTATAGGCCAACTTATACATCTTATCGTATTAAAAAAAGCGAGCCTTTCCGGCTCGCCTTTAAATTACTTTTTTACAATTTTAAGCATCTCGTCAATCCTCTTTTCCATATCGGAAACGAGTTTGAATTGAGTCCTCGTTCTGTCGATATTCTGTTTTTCTCTCGTGTGGCGGAAATAAACGTCGCCGTCGAGATAATCCGTCAGAAATCTTATTCCGCATTCGTAAGTCATCATAATCGCGCCGAGCGGCAGATTTTCGCGTTCGACGTCCGTTATCGTATCGCCGAACACGCTGAGATACCCCTTTGAATACGTTTCGAAAAGCGTCATGTTAAAAATAACCTTTTCGGTTTCGGGCGTATCTTCGAGACAGGGATTGCAACCGAATCTTATGGAATCGCCGAAGTCGTAACAAATACTGCCCGGCATCATCGTGTCGAGATCGATAACGCAAACGGCTTTGTCGGTCGTTGTATCGATAAGGACGTTATTGAGTTTCGTGTCGTTATGAGTTACTCTCGTAGGCATATCGCCGCTATCCAGAAGGTCAACGATTTTGTTCGTTATCCCCTCGTGAGCAAGAGCGAAATCTATTTCGGGACGAACGTCCTTTGCTCTGTCGAACGCGTCCTTTTCAAGAGATTTTTTAAAATTTTCAAATCTCTTCACGGTGTTATGGAAGTTCGGAAGAACCTCGAAAAGTTGCGTACTGTCGAATCTGTCGAGAAGCATGGCGAACTTGCCGAACGCAACCGCGCTTTCGTAAAAATGTTCGGGCTTTTCGACCACGTCGTAACCCTTCGCGCCTTCGATGAAAATATAAACCCTGTAATATTCGTTTTCCGCCGCTTTAAAATAAGGCTTGCCGTCCGTCGTATAAACGAGCGTTAAACTCTCTCTGTCGGGGTTTCCGCCGCGTTTGATAATCTCCGCTCTGTTGAATTCCGTCACGAGTTTAATGTTGTTCATAAGTCCGTCCACGTTGGTGAACAGATTTGAATTTATTCTCTGAACGATATATCTCACTCTTTTCCCGTTTTCGTCGAACACGGCAACGTAAGTTCTGTTGATAAGCCCGCTTCCGTAAGGTTCGCAGGAAATAAATTTACCTTCTATTTCAAAATGCGACAATATTTCGTTGAATTCCATTTTTCCGCCTCCGTTGTATCAACATATTTATATCACTTCGCCGCAACAAAGTCAATGGTAAAAACGTTCGCAAAAAATAAAGCGAACGTTTTTATAAATTTTACATAATAACCGCAGAAAAAGAAATACTTGAAATATGAATATAAAAAGCGATATCGATTACAACAGAAAAGCCGTGAAAGCCATTCTCGGCAGCGACGACGTGATATTTTTCGACTTTGAAATCGGTGGCGCGGCGGCTTTTTGCGCATATGTCGATTCTATAACGGACAAAGAACTTTTAGGGTTGGAAGTGATTGCTCCGCTCTCCGCAAGCAATCCGAAAAAGAGCGCGACGAGCCTTTCTAAAACGATTACGCTCGCAAACGTTAAAACGATTGACAAAATTACGGACGCAACCGACGAAATCCTCAACGGAAACGCCGCTATTTTTATCGACGGAAAAAAGAAGTGCATAACCGTTGATCTTAAAAAATTTGAAGTGAGAGCGATTTCCGAGCCGCCGACGGGACTTGCCGTGAGAGGACCGCGAAACGGTTTTACGGAAAGTATAAAATCAAATCTCAGCCTTGTGAGAAGGTATCTCAAATCGCCCGACGTGAAAATAGAAACATACGAAAAGGGCAAATACACGAAAACGTCCGTCGCGCTCATATTTATCGACGGCATCGCGCGACCCGATATCGTGAAAAAAATAAGAGAGAAAATCGACGCGATAAATATCGACGGAATCCCCGACAGTTCTTACGTGGCGAAACTTTTGAGCGAAAGAAAGACCTCTCTTTTCAAACAGGTCGGTTCGACGGAACGCCCCGACGTTTTAATCGAAAGGATGCTCGAAGGTCGGATAGGCATAATCGTGGACGGCTCGCCGTTCGCCCTCACGCTCCCCTATCTTCTCATCGAAGATTTTCAAGCCGCCGAAGATTATTACATTTCGCAGTACCGCGCCAACCTCGTAAGGGCGTTACGCGTGATCGCGATTCTTTTTTCCATTCTTCTGCCTGCCGTGTTCGTTTCGTCACAACTTTTTCATCTGCAGATTATTCCGCTGAATTTTCTGTTGACGATAGTCAACGGAATAAAGGAAATACCCTTTTCGCCAAGCCTTGAAATGTTCTTCGTTCTGCTGATTTTCGAACTGTTGAACGAAACGAGCGTGAGAATGCCGAAATACGTCGGTATGGCGCTCGCGGTTGTAGGCGCGCTGGTTCTCGGCGAAACAGCCGTTAACGCCGGCATCGTTTCAACGCCCGCCATACTTATAATGGCTCTTTCCGGCATAAGCATTTACGCCATACCCGAAATTGTGGAAACAACGTCCGTTTTGCGGTTCGTTTATCTGCTGATTGCCGGTTCGCTCGGCGGCTACGGACTTATCTCGCTTACGGCTTTCATCGTGTTATATCTCTCTTCGGCCGATAATTACGGCGCGCCCTATCTCGCGCCTTATTCTCCCGTTCTGTTGAACGATTTTCAGGACGGTCTTTATATGAATAACGTAATCGGAATGACAAATCGCCCCGTAGCGCTCGGCTCGAAGAACAAAATACGGCAAAAACTGAAATAAACGGAGAAATATTATGAGTAACGACAAACTTTACGCGCGGCAAATCTGCTTTTTGTTTTTAGCGTTCGCATTGCCGGTTAAACTTATCACTATGCCCGCCTTAGCGGCAAAATACGCCGCGGAGGACTTGTGGATTTCGGCGGCGATAAACTTCACGCCCGACCTTGCAATGATTTTTGCGATATGTATGCTCGCGAGAAAGTTCGAGGGGCAGACTGTTTTTGAAATAGTAGAAAACAAATTCGGAATAGCGGGAAAAACGATATTCTCGGCAACGTTCGGACTTTTCTTTCTTTTTAAAGCATATCTGCCGCTTATCGAACATCGCAATTTTATCGAAGTAGCCCTCTATGAAACAACGCCCGCTCTGTGGATTTTTCTGCCCGTGTTCATTTTTTCTGCTTTTATGTCTTATAAAGGCTTAAGGGGCGCGGGACGGACGGCGGATATCGCCATATGGTTCACCGTTTCGGGAATAATCGTCATAGCCGCCCTTTCGATAACCGCGGCGGACGTGACGAATCTGTTGCCGATAATCGACGTACCGCTTGGAAAAATCGCGCAAGGCAGCCTGAACACGTCGATATGGTTTTTCGACAGTCCCTATCTGCTTTTTTGCCTCGGGCATTTCAAACCCGAAAAAAAACAGACGAAAAAAATAGTTTTATCCTATCTCGGAATGGCTTTGATTACGCTTGTTTATATGGCCATACTTCAAAGCGAGTTCGGCGCGCTCACCGAAAGACAGTTCTTTTCGCCGATAAAAATGGGTAAATTCAGCGTTTCGGTTTCAAATATCGGCAGAATCGATTATATCGCCGTTTGCGCGATAATTTTTTCCTGCCTGTTCGGTTGTTGCCTGCCGCTGATGTTTTCGACGGTCTGCCTTGAAAACACGTTCCGATTTAAACACAGGATAATTCCCTGCCTTATCGTCAACGGTTTTATGGCTACGATTATCGTCCTCACCGAGGATTACTACTTTCTGATAAGGTCTTTTTTTCAAAATTATCTCATTCCCGTTTTCGCGGTTTTCACGTTTGTTCCGCTCGTCGGGTTCTGCTTCAAAAGTGACAAAAAAGAACAAAAGGAGAAATCATGCGCTTTTTAAGGACTTATTTTCTGCCGATATTGATAGCGTTTTCAATGCTGCTTTTCTTCACGCACGATTTCGGGCTTATCGACATAAACCACACCGCTATCATCGTCGCGTTCGGAATAGACGTGGACGAGAACGAGAATTTCGAAATTTCAACGCAGATCGCAATTCCTCAGGCCTCGACGAGCAGTTCCTCGAACAGCGAATCGATTATTTCGGCAAAAGGAAGGACCATCGTCGAAGCGTTAGACAAAATCGCCGTAAACACGGGTTGGTATCCGCTCTTCTCGTTCTGTAATCTCATAATTCTCGGCGAAAACGCGCTTTCGGGCAACGTTATGAAAATAATTAATTACTTTATCAGAACGGACAGAATTCCCGACTCCGCCGCGCTTTGCGCCTGTGAAGGTACGGCTAAAAAACTGCTCCTTTCCAACACGCCGCTCGATTCCGTTTCGTCGTTCGCGTTGCAGAAAATTCTCGAACAGGACTACGCGAAACTCAACAGAATAGCGAACATAAACGTTAAAAATTTCGCAAACGGATATTATTCCAAATCGTCGGGCGGATATCTGCCGTTTGTTAAGGCAATCGAATCGGGCGACTCGCAGAACGCGTCGCAGAGCGGCTCGGGGGGATCCGGCGGAGGTTCGGAAGGGAGCGGCGGCTCGGAAGGGAGCGGCGGCTCGGGAGGAAGCGGAGGCTCGGGTAACTCCGGCGGAGAACAAACAGGCGATAAAAGCGACGTTTACGACGCGTCGTCCACGCTGTGTTTTTCCCGCGGGGAGGCGGTTTGCATGCTGACCGCCGAGGAAACGCTTCTCTTTAATTTGCGGAATAAAAACTCTATAGACACATTTATCAAACTCGATGACGCCGAAATCGACGGACAAAAAACGCCTGTCTTGGTTGAGATTGACGAAACGAATAAGAAATATGCGTTTAAATTTGAAAACGGAAAACCGATTTACGAAATCAAACTCGAACTGCAATGCCGTGTTGTGAGCGCGAATGCCGATCTGCCCGTTTCCGAACTCTTCCCTGCGGCTGAAGCGCCCGAGGAGATTCTCAGGGCGACGGAAAAGAAAATCGCCGAAACGCTGGAAAAACTTTACCGCAAACTTCAGATTGCCGACTGCGACCTGTTCGGGATTAAAAATTCGATTTACAAATTTCATTACGGAAAATTCGAGGGGCTGAAAGACGACGCGCTTAAGTCGACGGTTCTGAAAACGGAAATCGTTTGCAAGACAAAATCGACCACGAGAGTTTAAAATTTTTTATATGTTAAAATTCGGGCGGAACGCAATTTGCGTTCCGCCCGAATAATGTTTTGGTTTATAAACTTTTTAAAGTTTACGCTTGCTTTGTGAATTCATTTGTAAACGCATCACCGTCACCATCATCATAAAACGCTGATAATTTACCATTTTTTATCTCGCACACCACAGTGTAGTAACCTTTCTCAAATGTCATTTTACCGGAAACGATTGTGTAAGTATACTTGTTTCCGTCTTCGTCGGTAACTGTTCCTTTTCCGTCAACAATGAACTTGAAAGATTTATAAACCCAAGTGCCGGCAAATGCGTCAAGTTCTGCGGCTTCTTCTGCTTGTTTTGTGAAGGATACACCGCTAAGCCAGTCGCCAAATTGGTCATTTACTGTCATTGTGGTTTCACTCGTCAACGTACAAGTAATCGTTTCGGAGTAAGCGGTATTATAATGAGTTGATTTGTTTCCTTCTACCGTATAGGCATATTTCCCTTCGTTTGCTCCTACAACAGTAACGATTCCTTTACCGTCGAAAACAAACTTTAAACTTGAATTCGTGTTGCAAACCCAAGTGCCGGCAAATGCGTCAAGTTCGGCGGGCTCTTCCGCGGCGGTGTAAGTAAGAACCGTATAGTCGTTGGCAAATTCAGGCGATTCACCATACTCGTCAAGACCGATACACTTTTTATATTTAACAACTACATTTTCGCCGTCTTTAGTTACGATATAATCCGTCTTCACGCCGGGAATCGGAGAGTCGGGATCGACAGCATAATAAGTTATCTCCGTACCGTTCCAGTTGGCTTTTGCTTTTACGTCAACCTTGTTTACAAGTACGGTCGCCTTGCCGTCCGCAACGACAATTTTAACAGCGTTGTCGCCGTTTACGTAATATCCGGCAAATTCGTCGATATGGTTAACGGGTGTATATCCTTCGGCAACCAAAACAACAGGGGTAGTCTTGGTATTGTTTACATAAACCTTGCCGTCATCATATTTAACATAAACCCCATTGTAACTATAATTTATATCGCTAACGGTTATCGTTCCGGCAGAAGCGTCTACAGTATATTTTCCATAGTATACATAACTATCATAGTACAGCGTTGCACCGCCGAATTGATCTATAACCATAGTATACTTCGGGCTATTAGTATTGATATATTTTCCGTATTCGCCGACAACTTCCGCTTTTGCAAACGTGTTTCCCTCAGCGAGTTTTACGCCGTCTACAACCGCGCCTTCGGCATTTTTAAGAACAACTACGCCCGCGCCGTTGATAACGTAAACGTAAGTTTTAACGTCTTCGCCGTTCGTGAGGGTTGCGTTGCCGAACCCGTCGAGTTTCATAGTTCCGAGAGTTTCGCTCGTATACTCGCCTTTCTCTTCACCCGAAGCAACAAATTTACCTTTACTGTTGACTACATACTGCTCTTCAAACGATTTTTTATTTGCCACCGCACCATTATAGAAAGTATATTTTAAGGTTACTATATTGCCGACTTTAATTTCACCGGTGACAGTCACTTCGGCATACTGACCCTTTTTATTAATTACATAAATTACAGATTCCTGATCGTTTCCGTCACCGTCTTTATTAACTACAGTATACGCGTAAAGAGTAAAGGCGTAATTAACCTCTGATGTATCCTTAAAGGATTTGGGGTCTTTAACGTATATTTTTGCGTCAGCCGTAAGTTTTCCGCAAATAATCTTTCCTTCTTTTACTCTTACGTTCTTATACTCTGTTAAATTGCCGCCGCCGTCAACAAATTTGATAGTTAAATTAGAAGCCGTTCCGCTGACATAACTATACATTGCAGCATCAAGCGAAGAGCCACAGTTAGTAATAATGCCGTCTTCGTTTATAATAAAGCCGTCAGAATTCGTGGACTTATATGTGCCGGCAGGTATTACTCCTTTAACGGCTTTTACCGGTTCTAATACATATTTATCGGTTACCAGTTCGTCATACTCATCATAGTACTTTATACTTACAACGACACCGGTCATGGTTTTTTCAACATTGAGCCAAGTGTAACGTATAGTACCTATCCTTGCCGACAACTGACCGTCGGCATAAGTGTATTGTATCCGCTTAAAATCTTCACCGAAAGTCAACTTTCCGTCAACTACAGCAAGCATCGATTCTTTACCGGCTTCATTACAAGTCCAATATCCGGCATAATCTGCCTCGGAGGCAAAAAACGAAACGAACTTCGCGCCTTTCTTAACTTCGAGTCCTGCCGCCGCTTTAACGTTGCCGTTATACCAGCCCATGAAAGCCTTGCCCTCTTCGGCTGCGGGAGCGGCGGGAATAAGAACGTCGGTCAGTTTAGCAACGCCGTCGGTAACGGGAACGTAAACCGTGATGTCGTCGAACTTAACGGGGATTTCGGTTTCAGTCCACTTCGCTTCGAAATACGCGCCTTTTTCAAACGTTGCGGTATCGTCGAATGCCGCGCCGCCGACCTGATTGAACCAACCGTCGAAATGATTATGTTCTTTAACGGGGTCTTCGAGCGCGAAGTTTTCTTCGTCGATAGTTCCGTCATCCTTTAAATCAGCGACATAATAAATCTGATAATTGTTGACGAACGCAATTCTTATCTTCTTTTCGAGAGCGACGTTGTTGTAGTTAATCGTTCCGTCTGCATTTGCGGTAACTGTGATTTTATTTCCGCCGATATTGAACACAACTCCGCCTTCAACCGCTTCGTAAGAAGCGACGACGTCCGACCATCCGTTTCCGTCAACATATTCAGACGCGCCGTCCGCGGTAATCGTTACAAGATAAAGGATCTTTCCCCACGCGTCTTTAACAACGGCAGACCAATTGCCGATAAGAGCCTCGGGAATTGCAACAGGTTCTTTTACCGGGGTTTTGATTTTGTCGCTTTCGCCGCCGACAGAATAATACCAGGCTTCGGTATTATAGGAAACGCTCGCGCTTACTCCGTCGATATAGAAAGAATAACCGCTAGAAGAGGACGTGAAATCCGTTCCCTGAACGCCGTCGACAAGAACAAACGTGCTGTTAATAACGATTTTAACGCCCGCTTCCGTTTCATACGCGCCGACAAGAGCCTCTTCCCCGAACTCGACGGGCTTATCGTAAACGAGCGAAACATCTACGTTTACGGAATAATCCGCGTTGCAAATATAGTAATTATACCACATACCGAAAGAGTATGCTTCGTCGCCGAGTTTGAACGCAAGTTCACCGTTGTCATTATAAGCCACATCCGTTGCCGCCACGGCTTCTGCCGCGCCGACTTTAAGAGATACGGTTTCGCCGGTTACGGTGAGAACGTAAGCAACGGCGTTTGCGTTGCCGTCCTTGCCCTCGCCTCTCCATTCGCCGATATGCTCGGCTTTTACCGCGCTGAATTTTGCAACGTAAGTTACGTCTGCGGTTACGGCAGCGGCTGCGTCGAATTCGACCTCACCGTTGAACCAGCCGT
>CEAR01023938.1_pt1 | contig 11790 bp, 9 predicted proteins | sample 557461 | NCBI WGS metagenome assembly CEAR01 (sample SAMEA3182075, study PRJEB8094) | gut metagenome | biome: human; feature: gut; material: Stool; isolation source: human stools | place: Canada | collected 2012-03-14
ATGCTGGTGTTTACGATGCGAAAGCGACATTGACACTTGAAGGTTATAAAAAACTTGAATTAACTGCACAATTAACAATCAATAAATTAAATTATGATATGTCTAATGCTCGTTGGGACTATGAAAATGAATTTACTTATAATGGTGTCGAGCAGACTGTTGAAGTCGTGGGACTTCCGCAAGGTGTAAGTGCGCAATATTCCGATAATGCGAAAATCGATGCCGGAAGTTATGTCGCAACGGCGCAATTAATTTACGACACTCAAAATTACAATGCAATTTCTATTCTTGATTTGAATTGGAAGATAAATAAAGCAAATATAACGGGAATTACTTTTGTAAGTAAAAATTATGAATATGATGCTCAAAAACATTCATTAGAATGTGTTGGGAATATACCGGCAAACTCAACTGTTAAAATTACATATAACGATATGGAAGTTGACGGAGTTTCTGAAGTAGGAACATATACTGTTAAGTTGATTATTACAAATGCAAATTATAACACTTATGAAGATACGGCTACATTAAAAATAACTTCAACCGAAGAATTGTTACATTCCGTTGTATTTAATAACAAATTATACTTCCAAAACAATTTGGATAATAATAAACTTTATGTTTATGATGGAACAAATGTAACAAAAGTTAACAATGATAAAGCAGAATATTTTACTATAAATGGGAGCGACGTTTATTATTATAGTTCAAGTTTGTTCTCAAAAGTAATCAAGAGTTTCAATGGAGATAAGGCAAGCACACTATTAGATGTTAATGGCGAATACTTGTCATGTGATGGCGTATATCTTTATTATGCTATAAATAATTTGGTTCTGAATACGGACAAAAATGGTATTTATAAAATTAAATTAGACGGCTCTGAAGAAGCGGTTCGTCTTGTTCGGAATAAAGCTGAATACTTAGTTTATTATGATGGTTATATTTATTATGCTAATGACGACGCCGATGGAAGGCTTTATTCAATATCGGTAAATGATAAAGATAAAGAAACAGGCGCTTTGATATATGACGAAAAAGTAAGCGATATTTTAATTGACGGCGGAATTATTTATTTTAACTCAACAAAAACAAAAGCGGGAATATCTCTCGTAAGCGCCATAAGAAAATATGATATCTCAAGTGGCAAGTGTATAAAACTCACAACAGATAATGGGAAATATTTAACAAAGATCGGAAGTTATATTTACTATATCAATAAAGACAAAATAACAAGTAAGTTGTTTGGTGATGGCATATATAAAGTAAGTGTATTAAGTGATAATGATAATAATTTGCAAGGAACAAAAATTATTTCAAGTGAAGATAATGGTTTCTCGTCTTTATCATCAAATGGCAACTGCTTATACTATTATAAGTTAAATGATAAGCATATTTACTCTTACGATTTACAAAAGAAAGCGGAAACCGATGTTATGGCGAATTTTGTATTGCCGGAAGAAACAGAAACTCCGTCAGGTTATGCAAAACTTGCAGAATACAATGGCGAGATTTACTATACAAATTCACTTGATGATGGTTGCTTATATAAATACAATTTAACTACAAAATCAAGATATAAAGTCTTAGCTGATAGTATATCAAATGTCTACTTCTATAAGGGATATATGTATTATAGCACTTATATTTTAACAAACTATGCCTTATGGAGGATGGATTTACAAACAAACGAAGCAACAAAAATTTCAAAATCTCGTTGCGATAATTTGATATTTGATAACGATAAAATATACTATATTAAAGTCGGTTCAGCATATAACAACAATATTATGAAAATGGATTTAGACGGCGGAAATGTCGAAACGGTTTATGATGATAAAAATTTATGGGTAGCAAGTTTTGAAAAATCTGACAATTTCTTGTACTTTACTATAAATCCTGCAATGGGTAAAAAGTATGCTTATAGGTATGATTTATCGACAAATCAAGTTGAAAACTTAAATTTAAGAGCTAAAGTAATGACACAAAACGATGGTGTTTTGTATTATGGTAATATTGCAGATGATAAACTTTATGCTTATAATTTATTGACGGGTGCTTCCCAAGAAATTGCTCAAAATGTTGATATAAACAATATGGTTTACTGCAATGGATATTTATATTATTCTTCAACTAATTTGTCAACAAAAGGTCTTTATAAATTTAATATTTCAACAGGAAGTATAACAAAGTTAAGCGAAAACTGCGCGGATGGATTGCTCGCAGTAAATAATAAAGTATACTTTATTCAAACTGCAATTTCATATACAAACGATTATCCTATCCAATCAAATGGAAACGGGAAATTGTGTTGTTATGATGGCAATCGTATTATAGAACTATAAATAGTTTAATTTGAATATAGACGTGTGGTTATTAAACGATTTTAACGGCGACGACATAGGAACGGTAAACGCCGCGACGGGTGAATTTGCATACAAAGATAATTTTAAATTATACGCAGGCATAAGGCTTTGTTACACGGCCATAGTCAACTAAGCGTGATACGTAAATAGCGGCGGCGGATTGCTTTTTGCAATCCGCCGCCGCTTTAATAACGTAAAAGCCCTACGTTCAGTGTTTGTCGGAATAAAGATTAATCACCGCGTTCGCCGCGTCGCAAACGTCGTAAATAAGTTTTTTCGGGTGTAAAATACTCACCTTATCGCCGAAACCGAGCAGTTTGGAAATAAGCCAGTCGTCGCACGGAATCGTTGCGGAAGCGTAAAGATTTCCGTCCGCTCCCTTATAAACCGCGTCCACGCCCAACCATTCTTCAACGTCCGCGCGGGCGGATTCCGTAAGTTTCAGTTCGACTGTTTCGCAAGGCAGATCTTCAAACCACTTTTCAAGTTTAAGATTACTTTTCGCGTCCTCGCGCGGGCTGTATTTTTTGTCGGTAAGATTTGCGTAAACAATTCTCGAAGTCTTGAAAATTCTGAAATCGTTTCTTAAAAGGCAGAACGCGTAAACGTACCAGAAACCTTGTTTAAGCAAAATAATCTGCGGCTCGATCTCGCGCACGGTTTCCTCGCCCGATTTGTCGCGGTAGCAAATTTCGAGCGTAGATTGATTTTCGATTGCTTTTTCCACCGTGTAAACAACGTTTTTAACGTTGTCGTTGCCGTACCAGTTTGAACCGTCGATGATAAAATGCGACGCGGGCATACCCTCGCTCGCAAAATCCGAACGCTTAAGCGAGCAAAGTTTGTCCAGCGCGGATTCGAGGTCGCTGCTGCCGAGTTGCTCGTTGCACGATTCGAGCGTCGAAACAACGGCGTTGAATTCGCTCTCGGTCATAACGCTCGCGGGCAGTCTGAACGATTCGGCGATATAATATCCCCCGTTTCTGCCCGGTTCGGAAATAAGCGGAATATCCGCAAGGCTTATCGCCGTAAGGTAGCGGAACGCGGTGCGTGTGGAAATGTCGAACCGCCTCGCGATATACGCCGCGCTGACTTTCTTTTTGGAAAGCAGTAAAAATAAAATTTTAATCATCAATTCGTATTTCATTTATTTCGCCCGTACGCCTGAAGAAATTATGTAAATATTTTACTAAAGGATGAGCGGTTTGTCAAGAAAAATTTTTGACCGACATAACCGATTCCGCGTTTATTTATCATCGAAAAACGCAATAATACGATATATGAAAGTAAATATTTATCTCAACGACGAAAGGCTTGAAAACGAAGACGTGAAAAAATACAAATGCGTAAGCGCGGTCGTGAAAGACGCGGTAAACGAGGCGTATTACAGATATCTCGACGAACAGGCAAAGTCGCGCGGCGGTAAAAACGTCAGGTGAAAGAAAAGAGTAAAAAAATCACCGTCGATTATCCGTTATACGATGAAATAACCGACGATGACGACGAGATAACGGCGGCTTATCTCCGCGTGTCCACGGATACGCAGGCGCAGGAAGGATACGGGCTGGACGTTCAATACGCCGCGATAAAAAGATACGTCGAGGCTTACGGCATAAAAAACGTTTTTATCTTTACGGACGACGGCTACACCGGAATGAACGAAGTTCGTCCGGCGTTTTCGGCTATGTCGAAGTTGATGAAAGAGGGCAGAGTAAAGTTCGTTATCACCTACAGTCTTGACCGAATCGGAAGGACGCAGATGATAATTCTGCGTTTTTTAAAAGAACAGTGCGAAACGGCGAAGTGTGATTTTTACGCCGTTAAAGACAACGTCGATTCGCGGAGCAGGCAGACCTACGGCATTTTGATTTCGATTTTGTCGATTTTTGCCGAGTTCGACCACGACGCGATAATTTCAAAACTCACGAGCGGCAGAATTCAACGGGCAAAAGAGGGTTTCTGGAAAGGTGGGGGAAAGCCGCCTTACGGTTACAGATACTCGAAAAAAGAGGGCGAACTAATCGTTTGCGAGGAAGAAGCGGAAAAGGTTAAAAAGGTTTTCGACATCTATACTACGAGCGGTTTTTCGCCGAAGAAAATCGCGGATATAGTCGGGCTTTCGTCCGACAAAGCCGTGTTCAACATTCTGAGAAACAGGATCTATATCGGCGATGTTTTTTATCGCGGCGAGAGTTATAAGGGGCGGCATAAGTCGATTATCGACTCGGAAACGTTTGAATCGGCGCAGGAAATACTGAGAGAAAAAAGCGTTAAAAGGAGCGGTTCGGTCTATCTTTTGTCATCGCTTCTGGTGTGCGGCGAGTGCGGCGCGAAAATGCGCTATATGAAGTGGGGGAGAAAAGGCAGACAGATAAAAACCGGGCGAGAAAAGAACGCGGCAAAGGACGACGGCGAACTCAGAATTTTGTGTTATTCGTATTTCCCGAACAGCACCAAAAAGTATCTCGTAAAATCCGAAAATTGCCCGAACGTGATTTTCGACGCAGAGGAAATCGAAGCCGCGGTGATTGAGTCCGTTATGCGTTTCGCGGTGGAATACGGAGAAGAAAGAGAGAGAAAAGAGTTGTCCGCAGATGATATAACCGAGGGGTTGAACGCGAAAAAAGCCAAACTCTCGGCGGAATATTCGCGGCTCGTCAACGCCTACCGAAAACTCGGCGACGAAGATTTGCTGGAGCAGGCGGCGGCAACGAAACGAAAAATCAGGCGAATCGAAAAGGATATCGCCGACGAAGCGGAGAAGAAAACTCTCCTGAAAAACGAGCGGAAAAAGATTGAAATAATCCGCACGTTGCCCGACACGTGGGATAAGATGGACGGCAGAACGAGACAGAGAATTATCCGCGGACTTGTCGAAAAAATCGTTGTAACGAGAAGTAAAATAGACGTTCATCTGCGCAGTTCCGCATATGATAAAATCCCCGAGGTTTCGGTCGGAGAAAAAGAACAAACAGAGAAAGGCGGGCTATAAGTCGATTAATAGCGGTTTTATCGCGTCGGTTTTTGGGCGGCGGCTGCTGCGGCGAGCGGTCGTAATTTCAGCGCGCGGCAATATATTCGGCAATCTGAACGGCATTCAAAGCCGCGCCTTTGAGCGTGTTATCGCCCGCGGCGAAGTATGAAAACCCGTTTTCAAAAACGCCGCTTTTGCGGATTCTGCCGAAGAGAACTTCGTTTTTCTCGTCGGCGTCCGTTGCGTTCGGAAATTCCGAAAACAGCGCGGCGGAATATTGCATTTCGTCGGCAAGCGCGCGTATGTCCACGGGTTTTTCCGTTTCTACCTCCACGCTCACTCCGTGACAGTTTTCCACAGGCACGCGGACGCAGGTGGCGGAAATTTTAACGTCAAGCCCCGTGATTTTCCTCGTTTCGTTCACCATTTTCAGTTCTTCCTCGGTGTGTCCGTCCGATAGAACTTCGCCGATTTGCGGAATGAACGTTCCGGAAATATTATAAGGATAAAATTTCCCCGTGAAGCCTTGCCTTGTCAGCAACAGATCGGCTATGCCTTTCATTCCGCTGCCGCTCACAGCCTGATACGTCGAAAAAACGAGGCTTTTAACGCCGTATTTCGCGATAACGTTTTTCAGCGGAACGAGCGCGATTATCGTGGAGCAGTTGGGGTTTGCCACGATTCTTTTCGGAATTTCCGAAAGGATCGTCCCGTTTATTTCGGGAATAACGAGCGGAACGTGTTTATCCGATCTGAACGCGCTCGAATTGTCAATCACGATCGCGCCGCTTTTCGCGAAAAGCGGCGCGTATTTTAACGAAACGTCCTTCCCTGCGGAGAAAAATACAAAATCAAACTTTCCGCAAACGTTTTCGTCTGTTTTTTCGACGGTCAGCCTCTCGCCGCCGAACGATATTTTTTTGCCTTCGCTTTTTTCGGACGCGAAAACTCTTAATCCGCTTATCGGGAAACGCCTTTTATAAAGTGTTCCGAGAATTTTTCTGCCGATAAGTCCCGTCGCGCCGACGACAGCCACGCTGTATTTTTTGTTTCCGCTGTGATTTTTATCCATAACACAGTGTATGCTTTTTCCGTGCCGGGCGTTACTTTTATTAAAAATTTTCCTGCGCCGGGCGTTACTTTTATTAAAATTTTTCCTGTGCCGGGCGTTACTTTTATTAAAAGTTTTCCTGCGCCGGGCGTTGCTTTTATAAAAACAAAACCCCCGATAATCGACTTATACGAGGGTTTTTATGTCTTAATTAAGTTTTTGATTGCGGATTATGCGTTCAGACCTCTGACGGCGCGAACGATGTGCGCCGCGTATTTTTCGGCGACGTTAATTCCTGTTACCTTTTCAAATTCTTTGAAAAACGCGTTGGAGTTTACTTCGCAGAGAATAAGTCCGCTATTGCCGAACAGAAAATCTATTCCGCAATAGTCTGTTTTAAGTATACGCGCGATTTTTTCCGCCAAAATCACGGTTTTTTCGTCTGCGTCGAACGCTTCGCCCCTGCCGCCTGCGGAAACGTTTGAGCGGAAATCTCCCGCCGACGTTCTTTTCATCGCGCCGACGTATTTCCCGCCGACAACGATAACGCGAAGGTCTGTCCCTTTGCTTTCGGCGATAAACTTCTGATAAACGTGAGGAACGAATCTGAGCCGATCCGCCGCGTCGGCAAGTTCCGCCTTATCGCAAACGATATGCACGCCTTTTCCGAGCGAACCGTAACATTCCTTAACGATCATCGGAAACCCGAGTTTGTCGGCGAGAAAATCGATTGATTCGCCGTTTGTCGCGGCGTAAGGCGAGTAGCACAGCGGCGCGGAATAGGTTTCGGGCATCGGAATTCCGAAGCCGGAAAGTTTGATATAAGTAAGCATTTTATCGTCGCACACGGTCATCGCGTCATAGCAATTGAAGCATTTCAAACCGCTTTTTTCGAGTTGCAGAAGGGCGTGCTTGTCCTTGTCGTAAAAAACGCAGAAATCGTAGCCGCTATATTTCACGGTGATTTCTCCGTCCGAAATTCCGCACGCGGAAACGTCGAGCGGGCGGATATCGGCTTCGACGCCGATTTTTTCAAATTCTTCTTTCAGCCTGAGCGGCTGGTTGAGTTGGTTCGCTTCTTTTGCGAAAGCGTTAATTATTATCAAGCCTTTCATAGTTTTCTATTTTAGGGGCAAAACCCCGAAAAGTCAAACGCTTGCGCGAAAAACGAAACAAAAACCGAAAAAACCTCTTTTAAAAACGATAAAACGCCGCAAATATGAAAGAATTGTGTAAAAATATCGGTCGATTAAATATAATTGACAAAAATCGCTTTATATTATATTATTAAACACAGATACTCAGGGGATTTTTGTTTATTCAGGAGATTTTTGTATGTTCGGCTACGTAAAACCCGACACGCCGTATCTGTACATAAAGGACGATACGCTTTATAAGTCGCTTTATTGTTCCGTATGCAAAAGCATAGGGAAGATTTGCGGTCAGCGCGCTCGGCTCGGTTTAACGTATGACATAGCGTTTATGTCCGCTTTTATTCACAACGTTGCGGGCGTTGACGTTAAAATCGAAAAAAAACATTGTATCGCTCACCCGATAACGAGCCGCCCGATTGCCGATCGCGACGATATAACCGATTTCTGCGCCTGCGCCAACGCCGCGCTCGCCTATTATAAAATCGAAGACGATATCGTGGACGGCAACGGAGGACAGATAAAAAAGTTATTTTTCTCCAAGGGCAATAAAAGAGTGGAGAAAAAGCACCCCGAAATAGGCGAGATTATCCGCAGAAGATATTCGGAACTTCGCAATCTCGAAAAAGTCGAGTGTGACAGCGTCGATATGGTTTGCGAACCGTTCTCGCAGATGATGGTTGAACTTTGCAACGCCGCTCTTGCCGGAACAAAATACGGAAAAGACGGGAAAGACGGAAAAGACGACGAGAAGAAATTTAACGGCGTTGAGCAACTTACGTATTATCTCGGCAAGTGGATTTATCTTATCGACGCGCTCGACGATTACGACAAGGATATCAAAGAGAAAAACTACAATCCGTTTTATTTCTGTTTCGGGAAAGAACCCGATTTCGGTTTGCTCCTCAAAAATCGCGGACAGGACGTTTCGTTTGTGTTTTCGTCGGTTTTCTCGGGGCTTAAAGAAGCGTTTGACGAGTGCGTATTCAAATTCGATTCCGCGCTCATCGGCAATATAATTCTCAGAGGGATTCCCTCTGTAACGTCAAAAACTTTCAAAAAGGAAAAAAAGAAAAATGGCAAATAATTTATACGGCTTATTCGGGCTTGACGAAACCTGTACCGACGAACAACTCGACGCGGCTTACGGAACGTTGCGTTCGCAGTATGCCGAGGACAGATTTTTAGAGGGCGAAGCGGGTAATATCGCTGCGAAAAAACTCACCGAACTCGACAACGCTTACCGCGATATAATCGCGATGCGCAGAGAGGCGGCGGGCGGAAATTCTTCCGCGAGCAACGCTTTCGGTTCGGTTGAGGAAAAAATCAAGAACGGCGACCTTGCGGGCGCACAAAGCGAACTCGATTCGTTCAACGAACGTAACGCGGAGTGGCATTATCTGCAGTCGGTCGTGTTCTATAAGAAAAAATGGACGAACGAGAGTAAAAAACAACTCGAAATCGCAATGCAGATGGATTCGTCCAACGAAAAATATAAAACCGCGTATAACAAACTCGTCGATAAAATCAAATCCGATTCGGACAGGAGTTTCTCGAGTTATTCCGGCGACAAAAACGGAAAGCATTATCGCGGCGACGAAACGGGCGCGCCCCAGATGGGCGGCGATTCCTGCATCGACTGGTGTTGCCAGATGGCTATCTGCAACCTTGCTCTGAACTGCTGCTGCAACAGTTGCCATTAACGCCGGAAGGTCGGCTGAAAGCAAAAATGAAGCAATCCAGACTTATCGCGCTGTCCGCAATCGCGACGGCGTTTTCGGTGGTGTTTATGTCGCTCGGCGCGCTTATCCCCGCATTCGATTATTCGGGGATATTCATGGCGAGCCTTTGCGTTATGATCCCGCTTTCAAAAAAGAGCGCTAAGGCGGGTTTTCTGACCTATGCGGCGACTTTGTGTTTAAGTTGCGTGCTTGTGGGCGCCACCACGGCAAGGTGGGAATTAATAGTGATTTACGGCTTGTTTTTCGGGCTTCATCCGACCGTAAATTACCTTTTTCGCGAAAAGAATTTCAACAAATATATCGCTTTGCTCATAAAAACAGCGTGGTTTATCGGCGTGTTGATACTGATCTACAACGTATTCACCGATTTTTTATTCGACGCGAGTTTTTTGCAGAAAGAATGGGTTAAAAAATATATTTATCTGATTCTCGTAGTCGGCGGCGGAGCGTTGTTCGTCGTTTACGATTTTCTGATGCTGAGATTTCAGCGTGTCACGGACGCGCTGGTCGCAAAAATGAATTTGTAAAGTATTTATAAAGCATTTATAAAGCATTTGTAACGCGCCGTAACGCTACCGTGAAAATAAATTTGTAAAAACAACCGTAATCTTAAATGCCGGCGGAATCCCGCTCGACCGACAAGCAGATTATCAAGAAATTTTAAAGGGGATTTACGTCGGAGGAATGATGGAAAAAAACGAGGAATACGTCGGCATTGTCGAACGGATAGGTTCTGGCGGCGAGGGGATAATAAAAAACGGAGAATACACCGTTTTCGTTCCGTACGCTCTCCCTACCGAAAAGATTAAATACAGGGTTCTGAAAGTAAAAAAGAACGTTGCTTTCGGCAAAATGACTGAGTTATACGTTCCCGCGGAGGATAGAGTAAGACCGAAATGCTCCGTTTACGAAAAGTGCGGCGGCTGTCAACTTCAGCACCTTAAATATAAATTGCAACTTCAGTTGAAGAGGAAAACTGTTAAGGACTGCCTTTCAAAAATAGCGTTTATCGACGAGAAGGTTTCGTCCGTCGTGCCGAGCGAACTCGAATACGAATACAGAAACAAACTTCAACTGCCGATAAGAACGGAAAGATACGGCGTCGCGGTAGGCTTTTTCGCTCAGAACAGCCACAGAATCGTGCCTATAAACGATTGTCCGATTCAGCCTTGCTGGTGTAAAAAAATCATCAAAGCCACGCGGAGATATATTTCGGAGTGCGACGTTACGGCTTATAGCGAAGAGAGCAAGGCGGGGCTTTTAAAGCACGTCGTCGTCAGGGACGTGGACGGAAAACTGCTCATAACTTACGTCATAAACGGCAACGAATTGCCGAAAAAAGCCGAACTTATCGCGATTTTAAGCGAAGAATTCAAAAATTTCAGTCTTTTTGAAAACATAAACAAAGACGATACAAACGTAATTTTAGGCGAAAAGTTCAGGTGCGTTTACGGTCCGGAAAAAATCGGTTCGTCCGATATGGGCGTCAGGTACGAAATCGGGCCCGAATCGTTCATGCAGGTCAACGATCTCGTCCGCAGAAAGATTTATCACGATGCGGTCAGGGCGGCGGAGATTATCCCCGGAACGACCGTTATCGACGCGTATAGCGGCGCGGGGCTTCTCACGGCGATATTCGCGAGTCGCGCGCAAAAGGCTATAGGCATAGAGATAGTCAAGGAGGCTGTCGATTGCGCCGACGAGTTGAAACGCGTCAACGGGCTGGACGGCAGGATGGAAAACATATGCGCGCCGTGCGAAGTGATGTTGCCGCTCGTCATGGAGCGCGAGAGAAGGTCGGGCGCGCGTTGCGTGCTTGTTCTCGATCCGCCGCGGCAGGGCGTTAACGAAAAACTCATCGAAGCGATAAAAAAATCGCGCCCCGAGCGGATAATTTACATATCGTGTTCTCCGCAAACGCTTTCGAGAGATCTGGGCTTGCTTACGGGGACGTTGGAGCGCAACGGGCAGGAATTGAAGAAAAGCGAAAATCCGGAAGGATTATACAAAATCGAATCCGTTCGTCCATACGACATGTTTTCCCAGACGAAACACGTCGAGACACTGGTGGTTTTATCCCACAAAAAACCTGATTCTCATCTTGAAGTGAAAATCGATTTTGATAATACTTCGCTTGATAAAACGGCAATTGCGGAACGAGCGGAAAAAAGAAAACCGCAGGAAAAGCCGACATATAAAAAGATTCAGGAATGGATTGAAGAGAATTACGGTTTCAAGGTGCATACGGCATATGTTGCTGAAGTAAAGCGTGAACTCGGCTTGCCGATGTACGATGCACCGAATGCTGTGGACGAACTGAAACGTCCGCGTCAACACCCGACGGAACAAATGACTACAGCCATAAAAGCGGCGCTGAAACATTTTGAAATCATATAAAAACATTTAAGGTCGAAGAGAAAATCTTCGGCTTTTTTGTTATCTAAGCAAAATATTTATTGGTAGAGTTTACGAAACTACGATTTTTTGCCTGTGCAAAACTTGCATTCTT
>CEAR01045146.1_pt1 | contig 11644 bp, 3 predicted proteins | sample 557461 | NCBI WGS metagenome assembly CEAR01 (sample SAMEA3182075, study PRJEB8094) | gut metagenome | biome: human; feature: gut; material: Stool; isolation source: human stools | place: Canada | collected 2012-03-14
ACGCTGTAGGACGCGGGTTCGCCGGAAAGCACCTCGTAGCTGAGCGGAGATGTCACGCCGAGGCCCAGCACCGTCATGTCGATGTAGATCGTCGCATGACCAATGGGCTCGCCCTCGCGGGTGCGTTCACCCAGAAGGGTCAGCGTAATCGTGTCGCTGTTGCCGTAGGCATCTTCACAGCTGATGACCAGCGTATGCTCGTTTTCGTCGCCCGCCGCCGGATTCTCCGGTACAAGCTTGTATTGCAGCCGATCGCCTGACGCGCCGCCGCTGCGCTGCACCACGCCGTCCAGCGTCACAACGGTATCGGAGGCAGTCATCTGCGCGATGCGCGTGCCGTCCTCCTTTTCGCTCCACGCGCTCACGGTCAGCATGATTTCCGTCCCGTTCATCACCTTCTGCCCGTCGGTCAGATTCGTCTCGATGATAACCTTCCCGTCACCGCGCAGCTTGTAGGGAACATTGATTCTGAAGGTGTACTGTTCTCCGGCTGCGGATTTGGCCGTTACGGTGAAGGTATTTTCGCCCTCGCTGCCGTCTTCGTTGACCAGCAGTTCGATCTGGCCGGACGCATCAGCGCCGAGTGCTTTCGTTCTGCCGCTGCCGGACTGATAACAGGAAACGTCGCTGATCTCGACGCCGCTGGCCGCGTCGCCGCCGGTCAGCGCCAGCGTATAGGCAAGAACGCCGTCCGTTACCTCGTCACTGTAGACCGTCTGTGCCGTTTTGTTCTGCCCGTTCGCACAGCGGATCGCGGTCTGTGTCCCGTTCAGCAGTGTATAGCGCAGTTCCAGACTCACATCGCCGGAATAGCGGAGCACATAAGTAAATGTCAGGTTTTTCAGACTGCCGTCGCTTTTCTGATACCGCGCCTGCACAGTCAGAGTATATTTGATCGACGCGGCGCCGTCCGGGATGCGTAGGACGGTGCTGCCGTCCGGGACGGCAAGCGTCTGTGCCGCGCCGCCCTCTGCGGCAAGACTGGCGGAAATAATCCGCAGCTGCTCTGCATCCCGGCCATCCGGTTCAAGCCGGTAGCTGAATTCTCCGAGTTTCAACTCGGTGCGGAGGATCTCGGCGGAAACGCGGTCGCCGGGTTCGCAGACAATACTCTGCGCCTCGGTGCTGTTTTTCATCCAGACGAGATTCAGCCGGATATCCTGTTCCTCCTGCCATTCCAGCAGGAACGTGAACATCAGCTGCCGTGTCCGGCCGCCGCTGTTGATTTCGGTGAGAAGGGCGATCGTATAGGTATTTTTTCCGTCCGCATCGCTCTGGAGCGTCAGCGCGCCGCCGTCTGTCTGCAGCGTACCGCTCTGCCCATCTGCGCTGCGGTACTCGGCAGAGAGAATCTTCGCGTCCTCGGCGCTTTCGCCACCCAGACGGAAGCTGTAGCGCAGGAGATTTTCGCTGATTTCATCGCTTTTGACTGTGCGCGCCGCCTGTCTGCCGGGCTGGCAGCGCAGACTGGCCGCGCCGCCGCTGGCCAGATTCCATTGCAGCTGCGCTTCCAAATCCAATTCGTCGGAATAGACCAGCACGAAGCAGAATTCGGTTTCCTGCTCCTGCCGCGTTCCATCCTCCAGCACATGCGTGCAGACAGCCTGCACGCGGAGCGTGTAATAGCTGTCCTCGCCCTGTGGGCCGACCTGCATTTCAATGCTGCCGCGGACATCCGCCGGTTCATAGGCGCCGTTGTTCTCCGAAAGCTGCACGCCGGTGATCTGCGTATCGACTGCGTCGAGTCCGCGCAGGTCCAGTTCATAGCGGAGATATCCGTCCGGAAGCTGCGCGGTGCGCACATCCTGCCGCACGGTCGTGTCCGCCGGGCAGATCGAGCGATACCGCTCCCCACCGTAGCGGTACCAGCTGAGCACCAGTCCGAGGTCGAGCGCATCGGGCTGCGCCTCGTCTCCGGCATCGTCCGTCTGGCCACCGGTTTCCTCGCCGGGCTGTTCACTGCTTGCCTGTCCGGGCTGCGGCTCAGGCGTGGGCTGCGGCTGCTCGGGGGATTTCTCGGGCGTCTCGTCGGTGTTCTCCTCCGGCGGCTGCTCCGGCTGCTGCTCCTGCTCCGACTTGCCGCCGCCCGAACTGTCTTCATGCGAAAGCGGCGCGGCGGCAAGCGTTCCGCCGTCTCCGTCGCCAAAACTCAGCCGTCTGACCGGCTGGATATTCTCCTTTCGTATCGGGTTTTCCGGCTCCTTCTGCTGCATCTGCAGCGCAGGAAGCACGACCGGCGCCAGCAGCGCGGCAGTCAAAACCACGCCGAACAAAACGCGGAACCAGCGCATATTCCAAAGCTTTCTCATAGAGGCCTCCAGTGCAAAACAAAAACACCCGATCCGCACACGGATCCGGTGTTCGCAGCTATAACCGAAGAGAGCAATTCTCCTGACTTGCGATCTGGGCGGATATCCGCCCGCGTGCTGCTCCTACCTTCTCACGGTTTCCCGCAATGGCTGTCTTTCGACCCGGCGCTTTCGCGCTTCGGAGCGGCCCTCTCGCGCACAGTTCTTTCGAGTAGGTCCATTCTTTTTTCACCATATCCTGCCGAACACCGCGGCAAAATACAGCTACACATCTTCGTTATTCGATTGCTTTTATCATACCGCAGCCGGGCGGAAAAGTCCACTGTTTTTTGCTCCTCTTTTCGCGCAAAAGGCTCCCCTAAAAAGAGGAACCAGCGTAAAGCGCCTGAGTGGGTTGAGCGGCAGGCAGCAGCGAAAAGCGGAAGTCCAATGTGAATTCGTACTGCCTGCAGCCCCCTCCGACTCGGCGGAGCGCACACACTAAGCCCCCTCTGAGAGGGGAGCCTTAGTGACAAGAAAAAGCCTCTCCCGAGGTGGGAGAGGCTTTTTGTATGGGGTTTGATACTACGCGTTCAGCGCATTATCCAATTGATGCTGTTGTGATAACGATTCTCACGTTCGCGTTGGTGCCGAAGACCGGGAGCATACCAGTGGAACGCTCACCATCAATGTACGTTGCATATTCCACCAGACTGCCATCAGCAGCAGCCGATATCACAATATCACTATACAGCGAACGATAGTCCGGCGTGCCGCCCTTGGCGCCCGTGAACTTCTGCTCGTTGACCGTTTCGCCGTTGACTTCAACGGTGACGTTGATGCAGCAGTTCAGCTTGCCGACCAGTTCATACTTCTTGGCCATGTAGAGCGAGCCAAAGCGCTTGTTTACATTGCCTGCATCCTTCAGCGTCTGATACCAGCCGTCGAGTTCATAACCGGGCATGTCAACAGTTGCGGGTCTGACCTCGTAGGAAGCAAAATCATCCTCGTTGTACCAGTCAATGACAGTCAGGGCTTCGACCACTTTGCCGTCCTCGTCATATACGCGGTATCTGACAGGATACTGATAATAGGCACAGAGCGTGATGTCGCCGGGCTCGGTAATTTCCGTGACAACATTGCCGTCCACATCGCGCCAGTTGAGGAACTTCTGCGGCCATTCGTTGTTCTTGAACGTCGGGGCTTTGAGGGTGAGGGGCAGGTCTTCGATCGTGAAGGTCGTGGGGTTGTTCAAGTTCTTGACATCGCTGGTCTTGACGACCTTGCGGAAATCATAGGTGATGGTGTAGGTTTCCAGTTCCCACGTTGCGACGTAGGTCGCATCACCGGTAACGGTTTCGGCAACTTCGGGTTCCCAGCCGAGGAAGACGTAGCCTTCACGGGCGGGAGTGCCGTCGAATGCGGGGGTCGCGTCGCCTTCCTTGACGGTGTAGACCTGATCGGCGAAAACTTCTTCGTTCTCAACGCCATCGGTGTAGGTGACGGTGAACTCCTTCACTTCCGGGGTGGGGGCGGTGTGGGTGATGTCGATGTAAATGGGGGCTTCGGAGCCGCGGAACTGCCACTTGGAGAGGTCTGCATTCCAGTACCACGTTGCAGTCTCTGTTGCGGCCTGACCGTCTTTCAGATAATGCGTACCATATTCGCGGCACTCAGAGTTGTAGGCATCCAGATACTTGTTGGCGTCGAGCGTCATGACGCAAACCCACGGATAGGTGCTCTTGGACAGAACCGTGCCGTCGTTGGCGACAACATCGCCGAGGGTGTATGCATCATCTACATCGGTGATATAACTAAACCACGCATGATGGTCATAGGTATCACACCACATGTAGACAGCGCCCAAGGATGAGCTGGTCGTGTTGACATAGTTGCGGAAGCGCTTTACGTCATCGACGGTGGGCTTGCTGGGCTTGTTGATATCGCCATCGTTGACATTGATGGTAAAGGTTGCAGTCTCTTCATACCAGGTACGACCGCCCTGAATGTTAATCAGGCCATAATTGTAGTAATACTTAACAGTAACCGTCGTGGAACCAACTGCAAGTGCCGTGTAGTTGAATTGCAGACAAGGCGGATTGGTCGTGAATTCATTGCCTGCCCACGGTTCAAGCGAGAACGAGAAGTCGCCAATGACGCCTTCGTTTGAAACCGTGACGCTGCCTTCCTTGGGAACAGCATAGTTCACAGGCGTGACCGTGCCATATCCGACAACAGTGTTTCTCGGGAGTCTCTGCCAAAAGCCAGTCTCACCGACGCCTTTTGCTGCACTGCCGTCCTTCATATCGCGGAGATGCGAAAAACTGGACGGAGTTCCCTTTTCCAAAATGGCATCGTCAAGTTTGGTCCTACCGAGATTAACTGTTGTTTCCGCCGCCATGGCCATCGGGATCATGCTGAGGAGCATGGTCAGGGCGAGGAGCAGGGAAATGAGTTTTTTGGCTTTCTTCATGTTCGTTCTCCTTCTTTTTAAACGGCATCTGAGCCAGTCGGCAAAAGCTTCGGCGGTTAGGCGGAAGGGCTGCTGCCGAATGGCTCAGAAGACCTTTTATTTCTCCCAGCCGCTGCCGCCGAAACGGCGGCAGCGGCTGAAATGCTGGGTTATACTGGGGATTCAGGCTTGAAACGGATTATTCGTACTTCGACCAGTTGGGGTCGGCGTTCAGAGCCGTCCACTTTTCGGAATCCTTGACGGTGTAGGAATGGCTGTTGGTGGCCTCCTGCACGTCGAGGTAGTACCACTTATCGGCGGTGTTGTCGCTCCAGGTCTTCATGCCGGGCAGGAATGCGTCGGCGGACTTGGGGGCGCGGCCGGTGGCACGGTTGATCATGGCCATGAGTTCAGCACGGGTCACGTTTCTGTCCGGACGGAAGGAGCCGTCGGGATAGCCGGTGATCCAGCCAAGCTTGGCGCAGATAGCGATGGCGTTGGCTGCCCAGTAGCTGGCAGACACGTCGTTGAAGTAGTTCGCAGCGCCAGCCGTCTCGGTGAAGTTGGCGAGCATCGCTGCGAGTTCCGCACGGGTGATGGCTTCATTCGGGCGGAAATAGCCGTTGGAACTGTCGGTGATAACGCCGGCGTTGTTCAGAGTCGCAACGTAGGTGTTGTACCAGCTGCCGGTGGCGACATCGCGGAAGCCACTCTTGGTGGAGTAATAGGTCTTGCGGGAGCCTTCGTCCATGAGGCGGAAGAGGATCGCGGCCGTCTCAGCGCGGGTGATGTTGCCCGTGGGCTTCACGGTGCCGTCGGGATAACCCTGAACGTACGCGAAGTGATCAGACGTGTTCAGCTTCGGGGTGGTCTTCTTGATGGTGACGCCGGGCAGGGCGATCAGGAACCACTTGGCGTAGATCGTCGTATCCTGCGTCAGCACAGTTGCAAAGTTGTACGGGGTTCTGTAGGTCTTGTCAGTGTACCAGCCGTCGAAGATGTAGCCGCCGTTGACGGGATCCTTGGGCTTCGCAACTGCATTGCCGTGACGAACCGTGACCGGGTCAATGCGGGAGCCGCCCATGGTGTCGAAGGTCAGGGTGTGGAAGTCCAGATCGTAGTAAACCGACAGGATGGTGTAGACAGGCTTGCCGTCCGCGCCGGGATAGGGCCGGATGGCGGTGTCAGTCAGCTTGCTCAGGGTGCTGTTGACGTTGATGTGATGCGTTGCACTGTAATCCTTGACAACCGCGGTGACGGTGGTGTCCTTCTTGGCGCTCAGGTGCTCGACCTCAGCGTTGGCAAGATCATAGGAGCCGTCGGGCAGCTGCTTGATGTGCAGGACGTCGTAGCGGACATAAATGTCGCCGATCGGGGTAGACGTCAGTTCAAACTTGGCGTAGATGGTCTTGTCTGCTTCCAGAACCGTTGCGAAGTCATACTCCTCGGTGAATTCGGGGTCGGCATACCAGCCGATGAACGTATACTTGTCCTTGGTCGGGTCAGTGGGCTTCGCAACTGCATTGCCGTGGCGAACCGTGACCGGGTCGATGGCGGAGCCGCCCATGGTGTCGAACGTCAGGGTATGGAAGTCCAGATCGTAGTAGACATTGAGCTTCAGGATCGTCGCCGGATCATCCACGGTAACAACGCCGGAGACAACGCTCTTGACGCTGTTGTAGGAATAGTGCGCGCCGTATCTGTTGGGATCCGGGGTGATCGTGACCGTCGTATCAAATACGCCGGTGGGGGTCGTGTCTACTTCCTTTTCCATATAAGAGCCGTCGGGCTCCTGCAGGAAGTAGTGGATCTCGTAGCGGTAGGTGTTGGCCGAATAGGAGAACGTGAGAACCTTGTTGTATTCATCAAGGATCATCGTCTTGCTGGGTGCGTCCGGCGTGTAGCCGACCACGTCTGCGGCCTGCTCGGTCACTTCGGTGTCGAACGTCTGATCGGTCACGACCTTTTCAGGCGCGAGAACCTTATTGTCGCCTTCACGCAGGTATTTGACCGTGTAGCTCACGTCGGTCTTTGCCGTGTAGCGCCCGTAGAGCTCCCACTTCTTGGCTATGGACAGAGCGTTCAGCTTGTGACTGGCGGTGCCGATATCCTTTTTGGCTTCATACCAGCCGTCGAAGTCATAACCGGTCTTTTCGCCGGTCGGCAGGACGCATGCGCCGGGTTCAAGCTCGCTGACATAGAGCGTAGCGCTGTCGATCTCGTTGTTGTCCTTATCGAGGTAGTGGAGATGGACAGGCCAGTTCCAGTATGCCGTGATAACGCGGTTGCCGGTCGAGCCAGTCGGGATCTCGGTGATCTTCTGGCCGTTCTCGTCGTGCCACTCAAGGAACGTCTTGCCCCAGTCAGCACCGGTCGCATCGGCCAGCGTGATGGTATCGCTCTCAACCGTGTACGTCGTGGGGTTGGTGCTGGTGGCCTTGCCGTCGTTGTATACATACTGAATGGTGTACTCAATGGGCGTAAATTTGCCGTAGAGCTTCCATTCCTTGGCCATGTACAGCTTTTCGACCTTAGCTTTTACGCCAATATCAGCTGTTTTCTGATACCAGCCGCTGAATTCGTAACCATCTTCTGCATTCGGAGTCCACAGGCTGTAGGTGGCATAGTCAACAGAGTCAACCGTGTCCATCTTCTTTTCTACCCACGCACCGGTTTCATCCGGGAGGTAGTACTTGACTGTGAACGTCTTCTTCTCCCACTGTGCAGTGAAGACCACGCCGCCCGCGGTGATGGTGTAGGTGTCGCCAGCCTTGAGGAGCGTTTCATCGGCCGCATCGTCTGCGCCGTCAGCGTCAAGGCGGGCGGCATCATTTTCAGCCGGAAGGACTTTAACGCTCCAGCCCTCGAAGATATAACCTTCGCGGGTCGGGTCAGCGGGCATGGTGATGGTGTCGCCAGCGAAATAGAAGTCGTGAATCTCAAGGATGTCGTCGTAGGTGTAGTTGACAGCGGGCATGCCCGTAACGTTTTCGCCGTTGGCCTCGAACATCACTGTCGCGAGGTTCAGGTTACCGGACAGCTGGTAGCCGTTCTCATCGTCCGTCGGGTAGCCAGCTTCGGTCATGTAGTCGCTGTTGTCCGCTTTGAACAGATATGTCCATGCGATCTTCTCAGCCACTTCTTTGGAAACGCCGGTTTCGAGCACGATGTTATCCGCCAGTTCTGCAACGACCGCGTCAAACTCTTCATCGCCGTAGTACGACATGAAGTCATCACCCATCAGAGGCAGCTTGTTGAAGCTGAACGTACCGATGGAGATGTAGTTGTTGGCGTTGTAGCTGCCGAGGCCGAGACGCGTCAGCGTTGCGTCATTCAGTTTGACGAACTCGCCGAACTCTACACTCGTCAGCGGAGCGAACGCGCTGTTCAGTCTTGCGAATGCGTAGATGTTGTGCGGGGTGATGGTGTACTTGAGCAGAACATTCGTCCAGCCGTTGATCGTATCGTTCGCGCCGAACGTCCACTTGGGGCTGTCCTTCTTGTACCAGTTGGTATTGCCGTCTTCGGCCGTGTCGAGCGTATAGCCAGCGACATCGAGATCGAGGCCGAGGCCGTTCAGGAACTCAACAACGTTGGTGCCATAGGGCGCAGTCGTGGTGTGGAGCTTCGTAAGATCCGTCTTGCCTTCAAAGGACTGGAAGATCACGACATTCTCTTCGGTCTTGACATTGACCTTGACATAGTGCGTAGCCTGACCGGGCTGATGTTCGCCATAGGTCGTGCAGACGGGGTTCGGCTCGTGATCCTCAAGGATCACAGCGGTGTAGGAAGCGGAAGCCTTCTTGATCTGCTTCGCCTGCTCCACTGCTTCTGCCTTGATGGTGTCGAAATCGATGTTTTCACCATAAAGTCCGGAAACTTTATAGGTATAGAAATCCTCGTTCTGATAGTAAGCCGGTTTGCCGTTCACATACAGCTTGGCAACGACCTTGTAGGTCTTCTTTTCCCACTTCGCAACATAGGTCACAGTCTGCGTGACCGTTGCCGCAACTTCGGGCTCCCAGCCTGCGAAGGTGTAGCCGGTGCGGGTCGGGGTGCCGTTGAACGCGGGGGTCGTGGAATCCTTCCTAAGGTCAGAATAGACCTGATCGGCGAAAACTTCTTCGTTCTCAACGCCGTCGGTGTAGGTGACGGTGTATACCTCCGTCACAGGTACGCGGCCCTGCGTCTTGAGCTGCCAGCTGCCCCCGACCCAGATCAGCGTGACCGGAACGATCTGCTCATCGTTTTGGACATGTTTCAGGTTCTGGAACGTCGTGTTGAACTCGGCCACATAGAGGTCGGGGACATAGCTGATGTCGCAAAGCCAGTCGTCCCCGTCCTTCCTCGGCTTGCCGACGAAGTAGTCTTCATCGCACTCGCCGAGCAGACCGTAGGCTTCCGTATGCTGCTGCGCAGCATCTACAACGCACTTGACCTGAACAGCCATTTCAAGCTTTTTCAGCTCGTCAGCCGTCGGGGCTTCGGGCTCGCAGATGACTTCAACGACCGGCAGGTCACCCTGCTACCTCCATTTCATGGTCGCTTTGGGGTCATAGCGGAAGGTGATGGTCAGCGTTGCGTCCTGCTCGTTAACGAGCCGGTGCTCGACGCCGGTGAGGGTGTTATATGCCACCAGATTCGGCTCTACCGTGACCGTCGCGGTGACGTAGTAGCCCTGCTCGTCCGTCTGCACATCGCTGATCGTATACTGAGACGGGGTGGCAATATAATCCGCCTTGTGAGCATGTGTTGCTTCGTTGTTCTTGCAGACGATAGCAAAACTGCCGTCCAGCGCCGTGGGCTTCGCGGGCTCCACAGGCGTCTCGGCGCAGTAAACCGGGATATCGGCAAGCGCTTCCTTGTCGCCTTCTCTGGCAACTTCCCAGTGGTCAGTCCGATAGACAAGCGTAACAGGAACGGTCGTGGGGTCTTCCGCTCTGCGTGCGTGGGAAGACGATGTGTAATACCCGTTGTATGCCTCTACATATTTTGCTACATAGAGATACACCGTGCAGAACCCGTTCTCGTCAACCGTATATTTGCGGCTCGTGTCAAGCGTACCCATGCGGTAGGTGAAATCTTTGGAGCCGTGATTTGCAGACGCTGCGCAGTAGACCTTTGCAATGGTCAGGCCAAGCAGATTGTCCTCCGTGGGCGGGTTCGGTTTGTCTACAGGCGGGGTCTGCTCGCTGTGCTTAACCTCGATCACACGCAGGCCGTCGTCCAGTACCCACTTGCTATTCTCGTAGCTGATTACAAGATTCAGCGTTGTCTGGTTCGCATTGTTGAGCTCATGCGTCTTCGTTTTTTCGCTGTTGTACTTTGCGACATACGGCGCGGTCTTGATGGTCACGTCGTATTTCCCCGGTTGATCCAATCTCGCCGTTTTCGTCCAGTTGAACGGGTCGCTCTGCGTGTTGTCGATCAGGTCGTAGTTTTCCGTCCCGCAGCTGGGGGTGCTGACGTCCTTTACCTGAATCTTCCCGATAGCGGATTTCAGATCGTCATAGGAGGGAACAGGAATAAGCGGGGGTTGAGGAGCGCTCTCTTCCCAGACGGCGTAGACGGTCTTGGGGCTGTCTGCATGTTTAACGGTGACCTTGCCGCCCGGCTGATACTGCGCATCAGTCGCAGTCGCACTGTCAGCCCAGCCCTTGAAGGTGCAGCCTTCCTTGGTCGGGATCTGATCGCGGACGGTAAAGGTAACCTGGTTCACCGTTGGATGCGATGCCGTACGCGTCTGACTATCCGGCGCACCGGTGCCGCCATTCGCATCATACTTCAGTTCAAAGAATGGCATCCAGACGGCGTAGATGGTCTTGGCCGGATCGTCCTTGGTCAGTGTGATCGGCTCTCCGCCCGTGTACTTCGCAGCCGCAGCATCCGCCTTGTCCGCCCAGCCAATGTGCTCATAGCCACGGCGGTCCTTCAGCTTCGCTCCATTAACATAAAACGTGAAGGTGGTCGCCTCCGTGGGCCGATCCGTTACTTCCGTGAGCCAAGTGCTGTTCGTGCCGTCGTTATACTTATAATACAGATAGTACATGTAGGTCGGAGTGGGGGTTGCACCCTTAAAATAATAGTAAGCAGTGTTCTTACCATTGACAAGGAGCGCGGAGCCGCCTTCACTTCTTTTGTTGCTGCCACCGCCAGCCCAAGAAATGTAGTCAACCTTATTGTTGTCTACACCTTCCCAGATGTCCTTGGCATACGGAAGTCTGAACGTATCGTTGTTGACGTTGTACTTGCCAAGATCAACCGTGATGTCATAGCCGCTGATTGTACTTACCGTATGGCCGCTGATTGTATCACCGACCTTGACTTTCACGCCGGTGACAGTGCTGTTCACAGACGGATGCAGCACGACCGTGCTATTACTCGCCGCCATCGCCGACACAGGCAGCATGCCGAGTACCATAATCAGAACTAACAAAAAAGCAACTAATCTCTTCTTCATTACTTCAGATCTCCTCCTTTGTATTGATTGTTTCGAATGTGGAAACTGCATCTATGTTAAAAATGGCCCAGCCATTGGATTTTACAGGCGCTTCGCGCCGGGCAGAAGCATTCTTCGTCCGGCGGGTGGTCACACTTTTTCAGTTTTCCTTATCATACCACACCATAGGCCTCTGCGCAAGAAAAAACAGGGGTTATTTTCCACAAATTTGAGGGTCGTTTTTTGATGGATTGGTGGAGGGTTTGCTCCGGGTGAGCCTCCCCTTGCCGCGCCCCGCGCGGTAAGGCGGAGGTGGCATTTGCGTCAGCAAATGCCGGAGGGGATATGCCTCAAAATTCAGAGTGCTCCGAAATTTGTGACGTTCGCATCCCCTCAGTCAGCTTTGCTGACAGCGTCCCTACCCCTTTTGGCCCTTCGGGCCATTTCCCCCTGATAGGGGGAATC
>CEAR01032617.1_pt1 | contig 11513 bp, 9 predicted proteins | sample 557461 | NCBI WGS metagenome assembly CEAR01 (sample SAMEA3182075, study PRJEB8094) | gut metagenome | biome: human; feature: gut; material: Stool; isolation source: human stools | place: Canada | collected 2012-03-14
GTGGAGGAAAAGGCGACGGTCGGCGGCGTGCTGCTGCGCCTCATCGACACGGCGGGCCTACACGAGACGGACGATCTCGTCGAACAGCTTGGCGTCGAGCGATCGAAAAAAGCGGTCGAGGACGCTGATCTGATCCTCGCGCTGTTGGACGGCAGCACGGGACTGCCGGCATCCGAGGCGCGGGCAGCAGAAATGCTTGCTCCGCTGGAACTTGCCGCGAAAAGCGGCAAGCCGTGGCTGCTGCTGCTGACAAAATCCGACCTCGGCGGCGGGGCAGGCGTTGTCCCCGACAAGGACTGGCGCGCGCCGGAGGCGATTATTTCGCTCTCAAGCGTGACGCGCGAGGGCTTCGACGCGCTGGAAGCGGCGATCCGCACGCTTTACCCCGCACCGAAAGGCGATACGTCCCTCGTGACAAACGCCCGTCAGGCCGACGCCATCCGCCGCGCGCTTGATAGCGTCCGTGCGGCGAAGGACGCGCTCCAAAGCGGCATGACGCCCGACGTTGTACTCACGGAAGTAGAGCAGGCGGAAAACGCCCTCGGCGAGCTCACGGGCCACACCGCGCGCGAGGACATGGTCGCGCGCATCTTCGAGCGCTTCTGCGTCGGAAAATAAGAGCTTATTTCAATAAAAGTGCCCTGAACGAACCGTTCAGGGCACTTTTTTATCAGATGCCGCATTCATTCAGCCGCTTTTTTCTCATAGTTGCCAAAAAACGCGGCGTATGATATCTTGAAAGAAAAGCCCCCGGTCAAAACTGTCTTGGAGGTACGCCATGCCGAAGCGAAGCTGGAATTTGAACACCGTCTACATATCCGAGCGCCTGCAGGAGTGCCTGCGCCCGATCTCGCGCTGCGCGCTCACCACCGTGATCGCGCCGATGGGCTACGGCAAGACGACGGCGGTGAACTGGTATCTTTTAGAGCGCGCCAAGCTCGACGAAGCCGCCGTTGTGCGTATCAGCGTGTATTCGGACAATCTGGCCATCTTCTGGAAGAGCGTGCAGGAGGCCTTTTCCCACGCGGGGTTCGATTTTCTGCGCGCCTACCCCTGCCCCGACGACGCCGCGGGCGGAAGCCTCCTGACGGACGATCTCTGCCACGCGCTCGCGGGCAAGCGGCCCTGCTATATTTTCATCGACGACTTTCACCTCTTGACCGACAACCGCGTGCCCGCCTTTCTCTGCACGCTGACGAACCGCCTGCCCGAAAACGTTCACCTGATCGTCGCAAGCCGCGACCGCTTCCTGCCCGCGGAGGAGCTCCTGCGCCTTGGCGGCAGGCTCTACACCGTGGGCGCCGAGCAGCTGCGCCTCAACCACACGGAGCTCTCGATCTACGCCCACCGCTGCGGCACGGAGCTCTCGGACGCGCAGATCGAATCGCTGCTCTATTCGAGCGAGGGGTGGTTCTCGGCCATTTACTTAAATCTCCGCACGCTGCACGAGCGCGGCGAGCTGCCGAGCCGCAGCTCGGATATCTACGCGATGTTCTCCGCCGCGATGATCGACCCGCTGCCGTCAAAGCGGCGCGAATTTTTGGCCGTCATGGGTCTTGCGGACGAATTCACCGTCGAGATGGCCGAAACCGTCACCGGCAGCAAAAACACCGCTGCGATCTTACAGACGTTGACCGAGCAGAACGCCTTTGTCAAGCGCCTGCCGGACGGCGTGACGTTCCGCTTCCACCACATGATGAAGGACTGCGCCGAGCGCACGTTCCACACGATGGAGCCGCGGCGGCAGGCAGTTTACCATAACAGATATGGCGAGTGGTACAAAACGCATGGGCAATATCTGCATGCGCTCAAATTCTACTGTCTTGCCAAAAACTACGACGCGGCGCTGCGCGTCATCCAGCGCGACGCGGGCATCCTGCTCACGTCGCTTGGCGCGCAGCAGGTGCTCGACTTCATCGCCCACTGCCCGGTCGAAACGCTCAAGGAGCACCCGCTTTCGCTCCTCGTTCTGATGCGCAGCATGTTCACCTGGCGGCAGATCCCAAAGATGCTCGAGCTCAAAGAGCTGCTGCTCGCCGCGATCACCGAACACCCCGACTGGCCGGAGAGTGAGCGCGGCGACCTTCTCGGCGAGTGCGACCTCATCATGAGCTTTTTGATGTACAACGACATCTCCGCGATGAGCCGCCTGCACCGCAGCGCGAGCGCGCAGATGTCGCGCCCCGCCATCAGCATCCAGAAAAGCGGGGGCTGGACGTTCGGCTCGCCGTCGGTGCTGATGATGTTTTACCGCGCGTCCGGCGAACTCCAGAGCGAGCTCACCGAGATGGACGAGTGCATGCCGCACTACTATAAGATCACAAACGGCCACGGGCAGGGCGCTGAGACCATCATGCGCGCGGAGGCCGACTTCATGCGCGCCTGCTTTGCCGACGCGCAGATCATGCTCGAGCGCGCCTATGCGCAGATTGGCGGCAACGGGCAGGAAAACATGGCCTTGTGCTGCGACTTTCTCGCCTGGCGGCTCTCGCTCTGCACTTCTTTCACGCCGCGCGAGTCCTTTGAGCAGCGGCGCGAGGCGCTGCTGCAGCAGCACAACGTTGCATGGCTCAACATTCTGCAAAGCTCCTGCGCCTATTACTATGCGCTGCTGGGACTGCCCGAAAAAATTCCCGCGGTCTTCCGCGAGCATCAACTCGCCTCCATCCACTTCCTCGCGCCCGGAAAGCCGATGATGGAGCTCATCGAAAATCAGGTCTACCTCGCCCAGGGCGAATATGCCAAGGTCATTGGCCACAGCGAAGCGCTGCTCGGTATGTGCGAGGCGATGCACTATGCGCTCGTCGCGCTGCACATCCGCCTTCAGACCGCCGCGGCCTACGAAATGCTCGGCAAGCGCGAGACGGCAGACGAACTTTTGATCTCTGCCCTTGCCGCGGCGGAGCCGGACGCGCTCTATCTGCCGTTTGTCGAAAATTACCGCTATCTCAAGACGGCGCTCACGCGCGGCGCGGGTGCGAAATTTGCCGCGTTTGTCCGGACGGTCACACCGCTTGGCGAGGACTTTGTGCGCCGCTGCGGCGAAAAGCGTGCGGAAGGCTCCCGTCCCGCCGCCCTCGCGGGCCTCACCGAGCGCGAAAGCGCCATCGCCGCGCTCGTCGCCAAGCGCCTGAGCAACCGCGAGATCGCCGAACAGCTCTTTTTGTCCGAGGGAAGCGTGAAGCAGTACATCAATCAGATCTATTCTAAGCTTCTCATCACAGGCGACGTGCGCACCAAGCGCAAGCGGCTCGCCGAGTTCGCCGCGCCGAAGAGCTAAGGCACAGCAAGGACGCAGCACGCCTATTTTGCATTGATATTCCTAAGAAATTATCTAACCTTTGGTTAATACCAACTTTTTCCGATCCACCGTACAATGGCTGTACGGTGGATCTTTTATTTTCCGGAGGGGAGGAATGCCTTTGTACCGAAAATACATCTCAGCCGTCACACCGCTCCCGGACTACATTCTTCGGGTGGACTTTGTCTCCGGCAGCCGCCTGCTGCTCGATATGAAGCCGTATCTCGACAAGCTCCGCTTCCGCCCGCTTGCCGATCCCGCGGTGTGGAACAGCGCCATGACGAACGGCATCTTTGTCCGCTTCGACAATGTGGAGCTGAGCCATGACGAAATTCTGTCCATGGCGGAGCGGGCGCACTGAGCGCCGATTTTTGAAAATTGAGAGGAGAACAACATGAAAAACGCTTGTAAACACTTTGCCCTTTGCACCCTGACACTGATCCTTTGCCTTGCCCTCGCCGCCTGCGGCAGCGACAACTCCGGCGACTCCGTGGACTACGGCAACGACTCCACTGTGCCGTCGACGATCGACGGCTTTGTCAAGGAAAGCTACGACAGCTATGATTACAGCGCTTTCGAAGGTTACTATCTGCCCGACAGCGGCACGGACTTCGACTATCTCATCATCGACACCAACGGTTCGCGCTGGCGCATCGGCAGCAACGACGACCTCGCCGCCAGCGGCTATTTGCAGTACGACGCGGACTATGACTGCATCTACGCCTACAACGAGCACGACGGCGTTGCCTATCAGTTCTCCGCCGACGGCAGCAGCGTGAACATCTATTCGCTCGGCTCGTTCACCTATGAAATGAGCCTCGACGAGTTCGACGCGCAGGCCGAAGACTACAACAGCAGCGACAGTTCGGTCGATCTCTCTTACCTTGCGGGCATCTGGTATCTGGACGGTGATCTCGACGCCGACAGCTACATCTACATCGACAGCAGCGGCGGTCTCTGGGGTCTCTACGAGCGCGCGTCCGGCGCGGAGGCGACCGAGGTCGACGGCGGCTTTATCTCGGCCCCGACCGATGTGGACGACGTGTACTATGCCGTTTCCACGACGTATCAGGACGTCACCTATGAATTCACGCTTTTTGACACCGATTCCATCGTGTGGGGCGGCGAGAACGACTACTACGAGCGTCTTGAGTAAGCCGTTTTGAAACGTGAAGAAGGGAGAAAAGAAGATGAAAACTTCCCATCATTTCCTTGCGGTGCTGCTTGCGGTTCTGCTCTGCCTGAGCCTGACCGCCTGCGGCGACAACAGCGATGACGTCACGGGCGACGACTGGCGCACGAGCGGCGTGGTCGCCGCCGAGGGCACCATCACACACGAGGGCGAGGGCAGCGTCAAGGTCCTCGTCACCGTAGGACCTGAGAGTGCAGCCTTCTACCGCGACGAGCCAGAGCAGGAGCTCTTCGACAGCGTGTCCTTCCCCGTGACGGTCGAGGACGCGAACGACGACGGCACGGGCTTTGACATTTCGTTCGATGACATCACCGGCGATGGCGAGAGCGACGTCGTCGTGACGTTCCAGCACGCCGACATGAGCACGACGCAGATGGTCTGGTTCTGGGATGCCGACGAGCGCTATGTCTTCGAGCCGGATTACTCCTGCTTCCACGAAAACGGCGTGCAGACCGACCTGAACGACACGCCCTATTTCTCTGACAACGGCTTACAGATCAACGCTGCGGTCAACACGGGCACTTATCTTCTGGAAAACGGTGTTGCCTGCTACTCTGGCCTTGGCGACGGCTATGAGAGAAACGACTGCTACTGGGAGGTCATCAAGCACAGCGACCAGTCGCACGACGGCATCCGCGAGATTCAGTTCGACGCCATCTGCTACATTCCCGAGAGCTCCATCCCGTACTTCACCGAGCAGTACATCACCAACACCGACAGCGAGCTCTACGACTACTACACCGGCATGTGGTTCACCGCCGCCACCGCCTACGGCAACAGCCAGCGCGGCGACAACTACTATGTTCATACCATCAATTATAACGGCAACGAATACCTCATCGAATTCGCCTACTCGACCGACTGGCAGTACAACGTCAGCGATTGGGCGATGGTGCTGACCAAGAGCTACATGGTCTACCTGCCCGACGATTACGACGGGCTGGTCTTCGCCGCCATGCCACAGCTCGACAACTATAAGGACTGCGCCAGACGGATGCAGCTCGATAGCATCGCGCCCGAGGCGAGCATCATGGACATTGACCTTGTCGACCCCTACAACACGCTGTTTTTCAGCATTTGCTACTAAAAAGGCGGTGAACAGCATGACGCACCGAACGTATCTTCTTCCGCTCGTGCTCGCGCTGCTGCTCCTGCTGAGCCTGACCGCCTGCGGCGACAGCAGCTCTGATGATCCGCAAAGCGGCTATGAGACCGTCATGGACATGGAATTTCTCGACGGGATGTGGAGCATCGACGGAACCTCGAGGCTGTACTTTGACAGTGAGGAGGGCTTCTATGCCTACCGCACCGGCTGGGGTCTCGGCGGGCGCGGAGAATTTGAATTGTCCGAGGCGAGCGGCCGGCCGATGATCTTTTTCAACGGCTTTCTCTACAATTTTCTCCTGCGCGACGACGGCGTGCTGCTACCGAACCAGAACGGCGAGGGCAGCGGGCTCACCATCCACCGCCACACCTTCCTCCGCGACGACGAGGCGGAGATCGTCGAGTGGGATAAAAGCAACTGGGACGGCATGTGGCAGAACGCCCTGGGCGAGACCATCGTCATCGACTCGTCCCTCATGCAGTACATCGCCTGCTCACCGGACTATTCCATGAGCGGCACGATGAACGACGAGGGCGAGGGCATGGGCCTCTACCTCTACGACAACGGAACGCGCGCCTACCTCTGCCCCAGCGACGACGGCAATAGCTTCACCCTCTCCGCCGAACGCTTTGGCCGCTACGGGGACGATCAGCACTTTGACGGTGTCTTCTACCGCAACGCCGACTTCTACACCTACACGGACATGGAAAACGCGGAGTTTTACGAAGACGAATACTCCACCTTCTATATCTGGTACTACGACGGTGTGAACCGTTACCTTCTGGGCAACGATTATACCATCGGCGACGACGGCCTTGCCTACCACGACGAAGACGGTCTCGTCTATCCCGCGGGCTGGATCCCCGAAGCGCCGTATGATCCCGCTGACGACTGGGGCGAAAACTGGATGGACAACTGGGATATTTGAAAACGCCATGATAAAGGATGGATGTGAAATGACGGGAAGAGGAAAACTCAGCGACGCCGAGCTTTCGAAAAAGCTCGGGCACTATCAGAAAATGTCGCGCATCTGGATCCTGGTGGGCCTTTTTGGCGCGTTGAGCGGCACGGTCTCGTACTTTGCCGTGCAGGACACCGCGCTCAAGGCCATCCTGACGGGGGTGCTGTTCTTCGGCGGCGTCTGCTGCGCGGTCTTTTTGGGCGGCAGCGCGCAAAAGAAGCTCCAGGCCCTGATACAGGAGCAGTTTGGAGACTTTTTCCGTGCGGAATGGGAAAAGGCCTTCGGCCCGGATATGCACACACCGGAAATGTGCGTTGACGAGCCGTTTCTCCGGACGTTCCACCTGCTGGACGGTCAGTGGGAGGAATGTACGGTTGAGAATTTCCATGAGGGCGATTATCGCGGCGTGCATTTTTCCGCCGCCAATGTGCGGCTGGACCATGTGTATGAGCGAGGGTGCGGTCACGAAGGCTATGAGACCTGCCACGAGATGGTCTTCAAAGGCCTCGTGCTGCGCTGCGAAACGCAGACGCCCGCCCCCTCCCCCGTCCTCGTCAACGCAAGGACGGAGGACAGTCCGCGCGGCGCAGCGACGGGCGATGCGCTGTTTGACCGATGCTTCTGCGTCACAGCAGAGCCGGAGCAGGATGCCCTCTCCCTTTTTGCCCCGCAGTTTATGGAGCTGATGAACGAGTTCGGGCAGCGCGTCGAAGGACAGCTTTTGGGCTTCCGCTGGGAAGGCCGGGTGCTCTCGCTGGCGGTGGAAACAGACTATGGCTTTGCCGCCGTTGCCAGTAATGTAGACCTGCGCGACCTTGACGCCCTGCACCGCAGCTATTGCGCGTCGCTGCACGCAATGGAGGAAACGCTGGATCTTCTGCTGAAAAACACCGCTCTTTTTGCGGCGCGGGACTGAGAAAGGATGATACGATGGAAAAAAATCAAACAATGACAGACGAACAGCTCGCGCGCGAGCTGCAAAACGGCAAGCGCGGCGGTGGCCGCGGCAAGCTCCTCACGGTGATTGGCTGCGCCGCGACGGCGATCGGTATTTTCACCTCGGTCACGGCGCTGACGATCATCGGCATCGTCGTCGCGCTGCTGGGGCAGGGCGTTCTGAACAAGCACCGGAAGGCCGCCGGAAAAGCGGTCTTTGAGTCCCTCGTGCCGGAGATCATGAACGCAAATTTTGAAGACGTGCAGCCCATCGGAAAGCAAAACCTTGTGGATATCAAGGGTTCAAACATTCCGCTGCCGTCATACGTCTACGACAGCGCCAGCGGCCGCATCGACTTCACCTACCGCGGCCTTACGTCCGAGCTCTGCACCGTCACGCTGACGGATGTGGACGAATACCGCAATGAGAATAACGACATGCTGGAGTCCGCCGAGCGCGTGGTCTACAAAGGTCAGTGGATGGCCTGTGAGCTCGGCAAAACGTACCCCGCCGAACTCACGTTCTGGCCGCGCGGCAAGCTCGACAAGCTTTTCCGCGCCAAAACGATCAAGACGGACTATGAAGATTTCAATAAGCACTTCAACCTGAGCTGCGATGATGCCGACTGGGCGCTGCGCTTTTTGAGTCCCAGCCGCATGGAGCGCATTCTTGCGCTCACCAACACCGCCTTCGGCGATTTTTCCGTCAGCCTGCACGCCGATGGGACGCTATACATCGCCGTACACAGCGGCCGCAGCTTTTTCGATGTCGGCAAGGGCAAGGAGCCGCCCGACGCGCTGCGCCGCCGCTTCACCCGCGAGCTCAAGTGGTGCACCGACATGATCGACGTCTTCCGCCCTGCGGCGGAGTGAAGAAAGGAGCGGTCGTATGCAGCTTTGGGTCGCGATACTGCTGTTCCTTCTGTCCGTTGCGGGCGCCGTGCTCTCAGCGCGAAAGCTGAGGCATAATAAGCCGCTTCGCGTCGTCTGCATTGCGCTCTGCGCCGTGATTGCCGCGGCCTGCGCGGTCTATATCGTGCTGACGGTGATCATGCTCTACGCGGCGAGCACGAAGTGATCTTCTGCACTTCATGCAAAGGAAAAAGCCCATCAGCTCGACGAGCTGATGGGCTTTTGTTCTGTTATTTTGGGTGGAAATTACGCTTTTTTACTTCTTCTCCACCGCGCGGCCGATCAGGTAGCACACCGCGGCGACCACCATGCCATTGATCGAGGCGATGCCCCAGTGCACCAGATTTGCTACCACCGCGCCGAGCACCACGCCGAGCACCGCGAACCAGTTGACATTCTCGCTGACCTCCACGTCCTGATACTTTTCCTTGTTCAGGAAATAGCCCAGCACCAGAATGATACCCACTGGCGGCAGCGTGCAGTTCAGGATGTTCAGCCAGCCGCAGAAGTTCCAGTACAGCCAGACGGCGAGCACCGTGCCGATGATGCCGGAGACAAGCACCATGGGCTTCTTTTTCTGGCCGAAGATGTTGGCAAGGCCGAGGCCCGCGGAATAGAGCGCGTTGTCGTTCGTCGTCCAGATGTTCAGGCCCAGGACCAGGATGGCGAGGTAGAACAGGCCAAGGTTGATCATCACCTCGAAGATGTCGTTGCCGCCCACATAGACCGACGAGACACCGCCGAAGAAGAACATCAGAGAGTTGCCGATGAAGAACGCGATCACCGTTGTGATGGCGCCCACCTTGCCGCTTTTGGCAAAGCGGGAGAAGTTCGGCGTCGCCGTGCCGCCGGAGACGAACGAGCCAACGACCAGTCCCGCGCCGCCGATCACCGTCAGCGTACCGCTGGACTTGGCAAACTGATCGACGATCGTGCCGTCGCCGCGCATGACGGCGAGCACCATCGCGACCGTTCCCAGCACCGCCACCATCGGGACGGCAATATAGCTGACGATCGTGAGCGACTTGATGCCAAAGTAGGCCGAGGCCGTCATGCAGATACCGGCAACGATCACCAGCGCCCACTCCGCCGTCTTGCTGCCGCCTAGCAGCTCATTCGCGACCGGGATGGCAAACATGGCGATGCCCACGCCGAACCAGCCGATCTGCGTGAACGAGATCATGGCCGAGGGCAGATACGAACCCTTGACGCCAAAGGCCTTGCGGGCCAGAAGGTCGAGGCTCATGCCCGTCTCCGCGCCCACGTAGCCCAAAAGTCCCGTGTACAGGCTCAAGATCACGCCGCCGACGATCATCGACACGACGAAGCCCTGAAAATCCAGGCCGTCCGCCAACTGCTGGCCCACCCACATGCTCGCGGAGAAAAAGGTGAAGCCCAGCATGATCATAAACATGGTCACGATGCCGCGTCGGGCGCTTTTCGGCACGATCGCCTCTGCGTAGTCAATATCCACTACCGTCTTTTCATTCTTCATGCGTTCTGTCCTCTCTGATCTATAAATTTTTTAAAGGATATACTTTCTCAAGGTCGTGGTAAACTCGTCGATCCGCTGGCGCGCGATCTCCTTCAGCGAAACATCGCGCATGCCCTCCACAAAGCCGCGCTCCTGCTGATAGAGCCAGCGCGTCGTCTTTTTGTCCAGTTTTTCATAGTGACAGTCCTTCAGCCAGTCCTCGTAGGAGATCGGCAGCGGATGCCCGAGCTTTTCCTCGAGCAGCGCCTGCTTGTCGATGCTGTCGGCGCGCTCTAAGATGCCGTTCCAGAATTCGAGCACCTCTTCAATATGCTCGTGGATCTCGTAGCGGCGGGCGCCGCCGTCGTAGATCGTGCACTTTTCAAAAAGGGGATTCTGCATCGAGAGCGTCTCGCGACGGAAGGCAGGGGCAATGATGCCGCCTTTCCAGTAGAAGTCGATCAGCGCGCGGTTGATGCCGGAAACGCCCTTGTTTCCCTCTTCATAGCAGCTGAAAATGCCCTCGTAATACACCGTGACAAATCCCTCGAAGCCCGGCCAGTACACACGGATCTCCTGCGTCAGCTTTTCCAGGATCTCAACGCCCTGCGTGCCGCCGATCGTGAAGAGGACGATATTGCGCAGCTTGGTCCCCTGCTTGCGGTAATAGTCGATCACATAGCGCAGGCAGTTCACAAGCGTCTCGCCGGAGGCGATGATGTCGCCGATCAGCAGCGTGCTGTTCGGCACGGTGGCAAGCTTGCAGTATTTGATCTCAAGGCCCGTCATCTCGCCGTTTTCAAAAACGCGCTCGCTCGACATAAAGCTGATGTCGTGGACGCGGATGTGCTCTTTGTAGCAGCTCTCCTCCAGCGGGTAGTTCAAGGCTCCCCGCAGGATCGAGAGGATATTCGCCGACGTGATCTTCTTTTTCTCCTTCAGGTAGTACATCATCTGCGAGGTCGCCGTCACGAGCGAGGCGTACACCTCGTAGCCCACCACCTCCGGATGGTTCATCAGCTTTCGCGTCTCGGCCTCCGAGACAATGTAATACTCGTTGAGGAAGTGCCCTCCCTCCAAACGGTAGCAGTCCACGCCCTGATCGCAGAACTCCGGCACGATCTGAACGTCCTTCCAATTTTCGATCATCGCTCTCTCCTCCTAAAAAAAGACCACCTGTCGAAGAATCGACAGATGGTCCATATTCTAAATATGAAAAACAAAAAGGAAAACGAAATGACATTTGTTGCGTTTTTTCAGCAGCATAGCAGACGTCCTCCTTTTTTCAACTTATGACATTATATGGATAACGTCATATTTTGTCAACACGCATTTTGCAATGCGGCGCAAGCGCCGTTTTCCTATTCCCTGCGTACCCGCAGGGTGCGGACAAAGGGGGCCATTCTCTCACGTGAGAGAATGGCCCCCTTTAGATCCCCCAAGAGAACGCGAGGGGAGTCCCCCCTCAACCCCCGACATTGGCAGTCTCGATCTTGAAGAACTGCTCAGCCTGCGGAATCGGGTGCAGTGTACATGGCTTCGCCATGAATCTTCTGCGAGTCGTGGCAACTCGCAACCGCGCCTTACTATCGTGAGGCGCGAGTGACGCTACCTCGGCGGCAGACTGCCTGC
>CEAR01041388.1_pt1 | contig 11445 bp, 9 predicted proteins | sample 557461 | NCBI WGS metagenome assembly CEAR01 (sample SAMEA3182075, study PRJEB8094) | gut metagenome | biome: human; feature: gut; material: Stool; isolation source: human stools | place: Canada | collected 2012-03-14
GTTTATTGTTTAATATTTCCAAAAATGAGCTATTTGGAGATGAAATTATTAGTGAATTTAGAGAGGCAAAAAAAGCTAAAAACAAATACAAAAAAATACTTTTAATTTCATTGATACTAACAAGTATCATGACAATTACAATAGGTTGTTTCTATTTTGTTCAACAACATAAATATCAGAAAGAATATGAACTATTTAAAGAAACTATTAGAAAAGATCTAAATAGCCCAGTAGAATCATTTGGAAATGTTAGTGAAATGTACTTAGATGTGATTAATAGTAATATATTATATAATGATGATAATGTATTTTTGAATGAAAATGATTTTTACGTTGTTACTCCTAGTAAACAAAATATGGTAGAAATTAAGAAATATGACTATGAATTTAAAGAAATAGGAAAATTTCAATTGTTTCTTCATAATGGGTACAATGCTAATATTGTTGATGTTAAAACTTTAAGTAATAATGATATTTTAGTATTGTGTAATCATTCCACATATTTTAATGATAATCAAGCATACTTTGGATACTCAACGATTACTAAACTAGATAACAATTATAATAAAATATGGGAATATACATTTGTCAATGAAGAAAATGAAATGAATTCAGTTTTTGAATATAACAATAAATATTATATTTTTTCAACAACTAGTGAATTGAATGGTATTTCCGTGAATATGTTAGATGCTAAAATATGTGTTTTGTCAAGAGATGGAAAACTGGAAAAAGAAGAAAATATAACTTCAAATGAATGGGGCCAAATTGTATTTGTTAAATTTTATAATGAAATATTTTATGTTCACTGTATTGCACAAGATGAAAACGGAACAATATACAAAATATTTGAGTATAATACAAATTTAAATTGTATAAATTCATATACTAGTGACAGTTATTGGAAGTTAAGTAGTTATAAAACTTCAAACGGTTTAGCATATTATGATAGTAGTGCATTAATAATTAATGGCAAAAATATTCCAGATAAATATGGTAAACTAGTACTTTGCTTGAATATAAATAATGAAAAATTATTGGTATTTAAAAATGTTGTAGATTATGATTGGTCAAATCATCCTAAATATTCGAGTTATATACCAACAATCACACAAACAGTGTATTTACTAGTAGATAATAACGGAAATATACTGTGGTGTAAGGGCAAGTAAAATATGTCATTATGATAAATCATAATACTGAATAGAATAAACATTTGTAAAATACTTGCTTTAATTGAAAAAATATTATATAATGCAAATATATATGAATTCTTTAAGTTTGCATGGGGGGAACACACTTAGAAAATGGCTTACGTTATAGACTCCCTATTTTAAGGGAGTTTTTTATTTTTTAATCTAGATACAATTTTCAGATAATTTAAAGTTAATAAAATTGACAATGAAAAATATGCACAAATATTACTTAAAATAGTATTGTTTATAAAAAAGTTTTAATTTATATTATATGAAATTCTGATTGACATGATTAAATATGACATTGAAAAAAGAGGTGATAGAAAAATACCATAAGAATGCTATAATATATTTTCGCTTTAAAATATATTAGAATCAACAAATTATAGATAAATGGAGGATAAAATGTTAAAAAGGTATATTTTAATAATGATGTTAATTGTAATGATACCACTTACTTATGCATCAATAAAAATATGCAAAAGTTTGAAAAGAGAAGATAAGTTCAATTCTGTTGTTTCTGGTGATTTTGTTTATACAATTATGTTTACTGATAAAGGACATTGTAGAATTATAGGTCTAAGCGAGGAAGGAAATAAAAAAGAAGTATTAGTATTTCCTTCAATGCTTGATGGGTATATAGTTGATGGTTTAGGAGCTAGATATTGGAAAAAATCTAGCAAAGAAATTACTATTACAAATGCCAAAAAATTATATTTTCCTAAAAATTATTCTTTTAAGTACAGTTCATTTAATTTTCAACTGCCCGATAATGAAACAGGAATTACTACTTATATTTCAGAAAGCAGTTTTACCAATTATTTTGATTCAATTTACAAAAATGTTTGTATGAATTGTGACAAAGTGTTTGCAAGTGAAAAGTTTTTTGATGAACATGGAAGCATATACAAACTAGAAAAGGCAAATGTAGCATATTATATTGATGAAGAAATATATTTTATTGATGATTGTGACGGTACAATTGTAAATGTTATACCGCCAGTTCCATATAAAGAAGGATATGAATTTGTTGGCTGGTATAAAGATATAAATGGTATAGATAAATGGGACTTTGAAAACGATACAATATCAAAAAAAGAATACGATGAAGAAGGAAATTATATTTTTAATGAAACTAAAATATATTCTAAATGGAGAAAATTATCACAATAGGAGGGGCAAATACAATGAAAAAAAGTCAAAAAATACTTATAATTGGATGCTGTGTTATTTGTGGAATTATTGCTATATTAGCTCCATTTATTGTAAAATACAAATTAATACCTATAATTTCTGATAGTTACTATATGAACTTAATTTTATTCACGTCAGGCATGGTGGTATGTGCCATATTAGATAGATCATATTTAAAAAATAGTAGTTCTGCACAAAAACTTATTGGTGCAATAATAGTTAGTAGTATAATTATACTTTCAATGATATTTGTAATTAAAGCCTAGTTGATGTTTACAATTATCACATAAAAAATTAATATTAAAATAATTATTCACGTTTAAAAGAAAAGGCTGTTATAGCCTTTTTTATTATACTCATCCATATTAAGGTAATGTTTTTTTGTTGCTTTAAATGTCTAAAAATGATTGAATGTAGTTGAAATAGTAATTGTTAACTATTTTTGAAAAATAAAACTAGAAGAAAGGGTAGACATGAAGAAATTATTAACATCAATTTTTATTTTTGTATTTACATTAACACTTGCACTTTGCTTAGTTGGTTGTGCTAAACAATGCACTTATACATTTGTTGATGAAGATGGCACAGTTTTATCAGAAGGAACAGGCAAAAAGGGTAGCACAATTGTTGCTCCTGCCAATCCAACTAAAGCTAGTACAGATGAATTCTCTTATGAATTTATCGGTTGGGATAAAGAAGTTGGAAAACTTGAAAGTGACATAACTTTTATAGCTCAATATAAAGAAGTAAAAAGAAAATACACTGTAAAATTCTTAAATCATGATGAAAGTGTATTAAAAGAAGAATCAGTTGAATATGGATCATTACCAACTGCTCCAGCTACTCCAACAAAAGCGGATACTGACGAATTCTCTTATGAATTTGTTGGTTGGGATAAAGAAGTTGTTGCAGTAACAGGCGATGTGACTTATACCGCAAAATTTGAACAAACAAAGAGAAAGTATACTTATAAGTTTATTAATTTTGATGATAAACCATTTAACAGCACATATACTAGGGAATTCAAAGAAAATGTAGTTAAAGAATATTTAGATGGAAAAGGATCAATAGAAAGTTTGCAAATTAAATATAAAATTCTAAATCATAGCACGTTAAGAAATATGATTGTTCGTATAATCATATTTGGGGTACAATCAAATCAGAAATGCATTATATAAGCAAATTTTATTCAGCAGAAAATTTAATTCAATCTATAAAAGATTATATTGAATTTTATAATAACAAGAGATTTCAAGCCAAATTAAAATGCTTGGCTCCGATGGAATATCGAAACCAAGCATTATCGGCATAACTTTTTATTTTTATTATCTGTCTAACTTGACTGACATCAGTTCATTTGATTAATTTATATTTGTTTTTTACTCAAAATCCACTAATTTGGTAAATTATCACATCCTATTGAATTCTTAAAATGTGCCCAATATTTTTGGTTATTTCAAGTCCTTCCGTATATTTATGTAGTTATCATTTGGTGGAATTTAACTTCGTAAAACAGGACTCCATCAATACTGGAGTCCTTTATTACATTATTATGGGATGAAAAGCAATGAAGATAGATGAACTAGCAAAAAGGATAGTTAATTATTTAATAGTAGAAGAACTTGAAATAAAATTTGATAAAATTATCGATGATAGTAGATTATATCCAAAAGAAGGATTAATTGTGATTAATGAAAAAGTAAAAAGTTAGTAGAGACTATTATTTATTATTAATTGCATCTACTGGTTTCTTTTTAGCAATTCTCAAAACAGGAACGAAACTTGCTAAAAGTGCAGTAAGTATGCAACCTAAAAGAATAATTCCTACTTCACGAAATCCATAATTCAAAAGCGATATAGGCAATCCATAAGATGTTCGTAATGACGAATTAGTCATTGAAACAGAAATACTACTTCCTATTACAGCAAGAGAAAAAACGATAAATGAGATGCATAATGCTTCATTTAAAAAAATTAAAAAAACGTCGCTAGAGCGTGCTCCAATAGCACGCAAAATACCAATTTCACGCTTCTTGTATGTTACTGATGCTGAAATATATGTTGTAAAAAGTATTATTGCAAAAACGAATATGCCAATGCCAACATATAGTAAAATCTTAGCTATAGTTTTAATAGTAGATCCTATCATATTTTCAGCCGTAATTACATAATTAACTAGAGAATATTTAACACCATTTTCATTTTGCATTGAAAAAGCTACAACCTTCTCAAGATTGTGTTTGGAAAGCAATTCGCCGGAAATGGCCATTGAGTACTTACCAACAGGCGCCGATTTTATGAGATTGGCAAGTTCGTTTGATATCCCAATATAGTTTCCATTAATAATTTCGTCTTCGAAGAAGAAACCATCGATGGAAACCATTTTATTTAGATATGGGGAGATAATTCCACCACAAATCATTTTGATCTTTGCTTCTTTTAGAAGAGGGGATATTGTATTTATTATTTCCTCTTTTTTTGTTTTGTCAATAATTAAATCTTTGAGTTTTTTTTGAATGATATCGTCATTGTAATATATGTTTTTTAAACCATTAATGAGAGTATTTATTCCTAGTGCTATTCCATTACCAGAAAGATTACTTTTATCACCTAAGTAGACAATATCTGAATAATCGTTAGTGGTAAAATAGTTAGTGTAATTATAACCTAAATAAGTATTATAGATTTTACCATTAATTTCTTCAAAATCTAAAATAGCTTTATTAGGAATTATTCCGCCTAATCCCCTATATTTAAGAAATTCATTAATAAATTTGTCACATCCAAAAAGCATACCTGAAAAAGAACTATTATGTTCGCTACTGAATTGATTAAGTAACATATAGTAGTTAAGCGCATCATCATTGCTGGTGTTTTTATCAATGGCCTCATATCTAGAATAAGCATACCCTGTTTTTACAATACCAACGATTTTAAATATACCATAAAGGGTGTCTCCGTTAATTAGTATATTAGGGTTTGTTTCAATAAAATCTTGCCCATCAATTATATTGGCAGCAGCAATGTTTTTACTTTCATCAGGTAGACCATCCAAATTATAATGCAAATATCCCCATTTTTTGAAACAATCAAAGACATAATCGCTTATGGCAATTTCTGTAATATTAGAAGGTAAACGACCAGCTTCAAGTTCAAGATTATGCTTTTTTATAGTGCTATCGGTTATTTCAACAATACCTGTGACGTTTCCACTATAAATAATACTTTTAGCTTCTTTCAAAAAGCTAGAAGATATACTCGAACCCATATATAAACTATCGTTACTTTTTTCAGACAATACTGGTAAAAAATCAATGCCTATTTTTGATCTTAAGTGTTCAATGTCACTATCGGAAAGGCTTTTTTCTAAAAAATATTCCTCTCCATAGTTATCAACTTCAACCATTTTCTTAAAAGTAGTATATTTAATATCACTATAATATATCGAGTTAACAATGGCGGTTTTACTATTGTATGCAGCAAAACTATCTACTATGCCGAACAAAGTGAAGCATATGAAGCAAAGAAGAATTGTAGTAACTAGTCTTATTGGTTTAGTTTTCATGCTACTAATGCCAATTTTAAAACTTTCTTTAATCGGTAATCGCGATTTAATAAGTTTGAACGGGGCTTGAGTTAAACTTTTAATTGTGCTTTCATCAGTTGTTGCAAAAGTTTCCATTCTACCATCTTCACATATATGAGATGCACTTTTTACATTCAAGTTAACCTTATTATCAAGAGATAAAAAAGCTTCATCACTTTCAAGGTATGAATTAATACGAATTATGTCATTTGAAGTTAATTGATAGCCCTTTGGGAAGTGTATAAGTTTTCCATTGTAGTTTTTTATACCACCATTTTCAACTTCAGCATCGATATAATGTTTTTCAATATCAGAAATAACAACACCGTCTTTAAGTTCAATTACTCTATCACCATATTCTTCCGCAAACTCACGATCGTGTGAAACAACAATGACAAGTTTGTCTTTTGATAACTTTTTAAGCGTATTAAAAACTTGTATGCCAGTATTACTATCAAGAGCTCCTGTTGGTTCGTCTGCCATAATAATTTCTGGATTTTTTACAAGCGCACGGGCAATTGCAACACGTTGTTTTTGCCCACCGGATAATTCATTTGTTTTTCTCTTGCCATAGCCAGAAAGGTCAACTTCATTTAAAATCTCATTAAGCTTTTCGTTTGTTACTTTCTCGCCCTGGATTTTAAGGGCAATAGCAATATTTGTACCAACATTAAAATCTTCCAATATGTTATATTCTTGAAATATGAAACCAAGATATGTATTTCGATAACTATCAAAGTCTTCAGTTGAAAATTCTTTTGATGACTTTCCTTTAATGATAATTTCACCACTATCTGCACTATCTAATCCCCCCATAACGTTTAAAAGCGTAGATTTGCCGCTGCCTGATTTACCCAAAATAAACACGAGTCCTTTTTCGGGGAATTTCAAACTAACGTTATTAAGGGCTATTACTGCACCTCCTTTTTTAGGGTGGTAAGTTTTAACGATGTTTTTAATTTCAATCATAAAATCTCCAATTCTAGCCGAAAGGACGAGTGTCGGCTTGCACAATGGTGTGTAAGATGGAAAATAAGGAAATCCATTCTTTTTTACCTAAAAATAAAAAAGTTAATTTAATTCATTCTAACATATATACAATTAAAAATCAAGATTTTTGAGGAAAATGCAAGATATTTTTTTGTTTTTTCATAATTATTGAAAAAAAATTAATTTATTGCTATAATATACTAAAAGTGTGGAGGAGTAATATGGCAGTTTTATCTTTAAAAAATGTAAAGAAAGAATATCATGTAGGTGAGATTACTATACCTGCTGTGGAAGACGTATCCTTTGAACTAAATGAAGGAGAATTTGTTGTCATTCTTGGAGCATCTGGTGCAGGAAAAACAACACTTTTGAATTTGCTTGGTGGAATGGATAGAGCAACAAGTGGTGAAATTATTATAGACGGTAAAAATATAACCAAATTTAATAAAAGAGAGTTGACAGATTATCGTCGTAATGATGTAGGTTTTGTTTTTCAGTTTTATAATTTAATGCCCAACCTAACTGCTCTTGAAAATGTAGAAATTGCTGTCGAGATATGCGATAATCATTTAGACCCTAAAACTATTTTAGACGAAGTAGGTCTAGCAGATAGGCTTAATAATTTTCCAGCCGAACTATCAGGGGGAGAGCAACAAAGGGTATCAATTGCTAGGGCAATTGCGAAAAACCCAAAGTTAATATTGTGTGATGAACCGACTGGAGCACTTGATTATGTTACAGGTAAAAAAATATTACAACTGTTACAAGATCTTTCGAAAAAAGAAAAAAAACTTATAATTGTCGTAACGCACAATGCTGCATTAAAGGCTATGGCAGATAAGGTTATAAAAATAAAAAGTGGCAACGTAGAAAGCATCGAAATCAATGAAAATCCTGTTTCTGTTGAGGTGATAGAGTGGTAAAAACCTATTATAAAGTAGTTAGAAGGATGTTTAAAAAGCAGTTTACAAGACTTCTATCACTTATTGGCATAATTTTAATTTCGGTAGGATTTGTATCTGGAATTGGCTCTCCTACAGATATGATAAAAGATAGTATTGAAAATTACTATAAAAAGCAAAATGTTAGTGATTTTATAATAAAAAGTAAAACTGGTAGATTTACACAAGAGGAAATAGATAAAATTAAGAATCATTTTGGGCAAGAAAATGTAGAGACCGGAATGTCGTTTGATATAAAGACGGGAGAGAAAAAATCTTTAAGATTGTATTTTTTAGATTTTGACAAATGGAATATTAATGTACCTGAACTTGTTGAAGGTGAAAAGATAAACAAAGATGACAAAAATTTAGTTTATGTAGAAGCAAAAGACAATAAAATAAATGGTTATAATATTGGTGAAAAAATCGAAATAAGTTTAAAAGACGCATTAAATCTTCCTTTTGAATACAAAATAAACGTTACCGTAAAAGGAATAGTTATGAGTCCTCTTACGTTTGGAAAAGATGGAGAACCTAGTTATAATAATCCAGAAGACACAAAAACACCTGAAAATATCGCGGAAATTAATAAACTTGATTTGTTGGAAAATATTATATATTGTCCAAAAGAAGTATGCCCATTTATGCCAGTTGGTGATATATACGTAAAAGCAGAAAACCGAAGCATATTTAATTCCTTTTCTAAAAATTATGAAAAATATTTGGAAGAACAAAAAGAAGAAATTGTTAATCTTTTAGGTGAAAATATAAAAATAATCACTCTTGAGGATAATTATAGTTTTAAATCTATTATCTCGAGTGCTGATAAAGTAAGAGGAATAGGAAACATTTTAATGGTAATATTTATTGCGGTTACACTTTTAGTAGTTTTATCATCAATGATGAGACTAATGGATGAAGAACGTTCCCAAATTGCTTGTCTTAAGACTTTAGGATTTAGTAGTATTACGATTGTAATGAAGTACGTTTTTTTTGCTTTAGTTGCTCTAGCGGTTGGCGGTTGTATTGGATTCTTTGTTGGATATGGCGTATCATGGCTAATATGTTACATTTTTAATTATGGTCATGTAATGCCACAAATTAATGTGATTGTAAATCCTAGTTATTTCTTTTTATCAATTGGCATAATTATTATTGTAACATTATTAGTAACATTTGGCCTTGGTATGAAACTTGCAAATAACGAACCTGCAACTTTGCTAAGACCTAAAGTACCTAAGTCGGGGAAAAGAATTTTAATTGAAAAGATTCCGCTTATTTGGAACAAATTGGCGTTTAAATATAAGTCTTCATTTAGAAATGTTTTAAGATATAAAACAAGGTTTATGATGATGCTTGTATCAATTGCTGTATCAACGGGTCTTGTTTTTGCGGGCCTTGCATTGTTAGATATTTGTATCTTTAGCGATTTTGGGTCTACCGCAATTATAGGAATTGCCATTGTGGTTGTTATTTTCGCTGGATTATTGACAGTTGTAGTAATTAATACACTTACAACAATTAATATAAGCGAGCGAAATAGAGAAATAGCAACTTTGATGGTCTTAGGATATCGTGATAGCGAAATCTGTGGCTATATTTATCGGGAAATTTACATTAGCGCGTTTTTAGGAATTCTTTTAGGGTATCCTACTGGAATTGGCCTAGCAAGTTTAGTTTTTAAAACAATGGGATTTGGCGAAATAAAAGATGTGAACTGGTTTATGTGGCTTGTTGTACCACTTATTGTGTTTGGTTTTACGTTACTAGTAACTTTGATGTTAAGACCAAAAATAGTAAAGACAAATATGAATGAAAGCCTAAAAGCAATTGAATAGGAGGAATATTTGATGCTTAAAGAAAAAGACTTTGATGTTTATTCAATAATACAGAAAGAAAAAACGAGACAAACCCAAAATATTGAATTGATTGCATCTGAAAATTTTGTATCAGTAGAAGTTTTAGAGGCTCAAGGATCGATTTTAACAAATAAGTATGCAGAAGGTTATCCTGGAAAAAGATATTATGGCGGGTGTGAATATGTTGATGAAATTGAAATGCTTGCTATAGAGCGCGCTAAAAAATTATTTAACGCTAAATATGTAAATGTTCAACCTCATTCAGGTTCACAAGCCAACATGGCCGCATATCGGTCTATACTGAACAATGGTGATAAGGTACTTGGGATGGCACTTGACCAAGGGGGCCACTTAACACATGGTAGTACTTTAAGCTTTTCAGGTATTGATTATAATTTTATTCCATATTACTTAAGCAAGGAAACTGAAGCAATTGACTATGATGCATTGGAAAAATTAGCTATAAAGGAAAAACCTAAACTAATTGTTGGTGGTGCTAGTGCATATCCTTTAATTATAGATTTTGAAAGATACAGAAAAATTGCGGATAAGGTTGGCGCATACTTGTTAATTGATATGGCTCATATCGCTGGATTAGTTGCGGCAGGATTACACCCAAACCCTATGGACTATGCTGACATTGTGACTACTACGACGCACAAGACATTGCGAGGGCCACGTGGTGGTATGATTCTTACGAATAGCGAAGAACTTGCTAAAAAAATTGACAAAGCTGTTTTCCCTGGCGTTCAAGGAGGTCCGTTAATGCACGTTATAGCCGCGAAAGCAGTATGCTTTAAAGAAGCTTTATCAGTTGATTTTCAACAATATCAAAAGCAAATCATTGATAACTGTAGAGTTCTTGCAAATGAGCTTACAAAACTTGGATATGTTTTAGTGGGTGGTAAAACAGAAAATCATTTACTTATTGTGAATGTAAAAAAATCAATTGGGATAACAGGTAAAGAAGGTGAAAAAATTTTAGATAAGGTGAATATCACGTGCAACAAAAATACTGTTCCCTTTGATGATGAAAAGCCATTCATTACAAGTGGTCTTAGAATTGGTACTGCAAGTGTCACAACTAGAGGAATGAAAGAGAAAGAAATGATAGAAATTGCTCATTTAATTAACAAAGCATTAAAAAATAAGGAAAATGAAAACGCTCTTTTGGAAGTGAAAAAAGAAGTTTTGACCTTAACAAAAAAATTTCCTTTATAATATTAACATCAGATTAATATGATTATAATATTACCAAATAAATAGAAAGGCTATAACAAAAATAAGGAGTAAAATCAAAAAATGAAAAAAATGTCTGAGAAAACTTTTATTGCAATATGTTGTCTCATTGGAGGGATTTTTCCTATAGCAATATCCATTCTTGTAAAGTATAATGTTATACCATTATTTTTTGAGTTACCTATATTTGTAACAATGTTTACAATATGCGTATTCGTAGGCATAATAATAGACAAGTGTTACTATAAAAATGATTGGACTAAAAAACAAACTATATGTATAATATTGCTTGGCATTGTATTGGTTTTAACTACTATATTCGTTTGGATGTTTAAATAAAAATTAATTAATGTTTAAAAACAGTTAAATAAAAGTGAATTACTTAAATTAATAAAAAATCTTCTATATGACAGATAGATAATTATTTATTGGGTTACGAT
>CEAR01021525.1_pt1 | contig 11414 bp, 6 predicted proteins | sample 557461 | NCBI WGS metagenome assembly CEAR01 (sample SAMEA3182075, study PRJEB8094) | gut metagenome | biome: human; feature: gut; material: Stool; isolation source: human stools | place: Canada | collected 2012-03-14
GACTTCTATATGATTTCGATCCTTCGCTGATCAAACAGCGAAAAGTTCTTTAAAAATCAGATTCAACGAACCGATAAGTGTGAACATCGGAAAGCTTGAGGAGCTCATTAAAGAGCATCGGAATTTCACGATTCCGAGGACTCAAAAATTTTACGAAGTTCGCGCTTATTGAAGCCGAAAGAAAAGAATTTAATTCTTCTCTTTCAATTCCGGCGAAATAAGAGCGACAAAACAGAGATTGAACTAAAGAGTTTGATCCTGGCTCAGATTGAACGCTGGCGGCATGCCTTACACATGCAAGTCGAACGGCAGCGCGGGAGCTTGCTCCTGGCGGCGAGTGGCGCACGGGTGAGTAATGCATCGGAACGTGTCTTCTTGTGGGGGATAACTGTCCGAAAGGACAGCTAATACCGCATGAGACCTGAGGGTGAAAGCAGGGGATCGCAAGACCTTGCGCAGGAAGAGCGGCCGATGTCCGATTAGCTTGTTGGCGGGGTAAAGGCCCACCAAGGCGACGATCGGTAGCTGGTCTGAGAGGACGACCAGCCACACTGGGACTGAGACACGGCCCAGACTCCTACGGGAGGCAGCAGTGGGGAATTTTGGACAATGGGGGCAACCCTGATCCAGCCATGCCGCGTGCAGGATGAAGGTCTTCGGATTGTAAACTGCTTTTGTCAGGGACGAAAAGGGACGCGATAACACCGTGTTCTGCTGACGGTACCTGAAGAATAAGCACCGGCTAACTACGTGCCAGCAGCCGCGGTAATACGTAGGGTGCAAGCGTTAATCGGAATTACTGGGCGTAAAGCGTGCGCAGGCGGTTTTGTAAGATAGATGTGAAATCCCCGGGCTCAACCTGGGAATTGCATATATGACTGCAAGACTTGAGTTTGTCAGAGGAGGGTGGAATTCCAAGTGTAGCAGTGAAATGCGTAGATATTTGGAAGAACACCGATGGCGAAGGCAGCCCTCTGGGACATGACTGACGCTCATGCACGAAAGCGTGGGGAGCAAACAGGATTAGATACCCTGGTAGTCCACGCCCTAAACGATGTCTACTAGTTGTTGGGAGAGCAATCTCTTGGTAACGCAGCTAACGCGTGAAGTAGACCGCCTGGGGAGTACGGTCGCAAGATTAAAACTCAAAGGAATTGACGGGGACCCGCACAAGCGGTGGATGATGTGGATTAATTCGACGCAACGCGAAAAACCTTACCTAGCCTTGACATGCCAGGAACCCTGAAGAGATTCGGGGGTGCCCGCAAGGGAATCTGGACACAGGTGCTGCATGGCTGTCGTCAGCTCGTGTCGTGAGATGTTGGGTTAAGTCCCGCAACGAGCGCAACCCTTGTCACTAGTTGCTACGAAAGGGCACTCTAGTGAGACTGCCGGTGACAAACCGGAGGAAGGTGGGGATGACGTCAAGTCCTCATGGCCCTTATGGCTAGGGCCTCACACGTCATACAATGGTCGGAACAGAGGGAAGCGAAGCCGCGAGGTGAAGCCAATCCCAGAAAACCGATCGTAGTCCGGATTGCAGTCTGCAACTCGACTGCATGAAGTCGGAATCGCTAGTAATCGCGGATCAGCATGCCGCGGTGAATACGTTCCCGGGTCTTGTACACACCGCCCGTCACACCATGGGAGTGGGGTTCACCAGAAGACGTTTGCCCAACCGAAAGGAAGGCGGCGTCCACGGTGGGCTTCATGACTGGGGTGAAGTCGTAACAAGGTAGCCGTACCGGAAGGTGCGGCTGGATCACCTCCTTTAAAGAGAGTCGGAGTTCTTTAGAGAACGCCTTCAAAGACTTTCACGGTGTTCACACTTATCAGGTCGTTGAGATTTGATCGATCTTTAAAAATTTGGAAAAGTAAAGACATTCTGAAGTTGTCTTGAAGAGAAGTTGAGATGCTTCTCTTCAGATAAAGGCAGCTTCAGGGGTTGTGATTGCATTCAAAACATCGATTCATTGAAGTTCATCGAGAACCGACATGATTCAGAGAAGCAGCGCGTTACAGGTCGTCTTGTTACTTTGAAGGCAAAAGGCTTCAGAGTTATAGGATCAAGCGACTAAGTGTATGTGGTGGATGCCTTGGCGATCACAGGCGATGAAGGACCCGGCAGCCTGGGAAAAGCCGTGGGGAGCTGGCAAGCAAGCTTTGATCCACGGATGTCCGAATGAGGAAACTCACTTCCTTCGGGAAGTATCTGCAGATGAATACATAGTCTGCAGAGGCGAACGCAGTGAACTGAAACATCTAAGTAACTGCAGGAAAAGAAATCAACCGAGATTCTGAAAGTAGCGGCGAGCGAAATTGGAAGAGCCTGCAAGCGTTAGCAGATTCGATACCGGAACGGTCTGGAAAGGCCGGCTACAGAGGGTGACAGCCCCGTACGGGAAATTGGATCTGTGGGACTAAGCTTGCGAGAAGTAGGGCGGGACACGAGAAATCCTGTCTGAAGATGGGGGGACCATCCTCCAAGGCTAAATACTCGTGATCGACCGATAGTGAACCAGTACTGTGAAGGAAAGGTAAAAAGAACCCCGGGAGGGGAGTGAAATAGATCCTGAAACCGCATACATACAAACAGTAGGAGCCCGCAAGGGTGACTGCGTACCTTTTGCATAATGGGTCAGCGACTTACGTTCAATGGCGAGCTTAACCGGATAGGGGAGGCGCAGCGAAAGCGAGTCCGAACAGGGCGAAATTCAGTCGTTGGGCGTAGACCCGAAACCAGATGATCTATCCATGGTCAGGCTGAAGGTGTGGTAACACACACTGGAGGGCCGAACCGACTAGTGTTGCAAAATTAGCGGATGAACTGTGGATAGGGGTGAAAGGCTAAACAAATCTGGAGATAGCTGGTTCTCCCCGAAAACTATTGAGGTAGTGCCTCGTGTAGGGCTCCAGGGGGTAGAGCACTGTTATGGCTAGGGGGACATGGCGTCTTACCAAACCATGGCAAACTCCGAATACTTGGAAGTCAGAGCACGGGAGACAGAGCACCGGGTGCTAACGTCCGGACTCAAAAGGGAAACAACCCAGACCGCCGGCTAAGGTCCCTAATATTGACTAAGTGGAAAACGAAGTGGGAAGGCTAAGACAGTCAGGAAGTTGGCTTAGAAGCAGCCATCCTTCAAAGAAAGCGTAATAGCTCACTGATCGAGTCTTCCTGCGCGGAAGATGTAACGGGGCTAAGTCAATAACCGAAGCCGCGGATTCGACCGCAAGGTTGAGTGGTAGGGGAGCGTTCCGTAAGCCTGAGAAGGCGGACCCGCGAGGGCTGCTGGAGGTATCGGAAGTGCGAATGCTGACATGAGTAACGTTAAAGCGGGTGAAAAGCCCGCTCGCCGCAAGCCCAAGGTTTCCTGCTCTACGTTCATCGGAGCAGGGTGAGTCGGCCCCTAAGGCGAGGCTGAGAAGCATAGCTGATGGGAACCAGGTTAATAATCCTGGACCGATTGCAGGTGCGAAGGAGGGACGGAGTGCTGAAGGTCATCCGGGTGTTGGATATCCCGGTTTGCGAGCGTAGGAAGCCGGCAGGCAAATCCGCCGGCGAGTTTCCGAGGCGAAGCATCGAGGCTGGTTTCAGCTGAAGTGACTGAATGGACTTCCAGGAAAAGCTTCTAAGCATCAGCCTGCAATTGACCGTACCGCAAACCGACACTGGTGGGCGAGCTGAATATGCTCAGGCGCTTGAGAGAACTCAGGAGAAGGAACTCGGCAAATTGACACCGTAACTTCGGGATAAGGTGTGCCTTTGTAGTGTGAAGGAAGAAACATCCGGAGCATGAAGAGGTCTCAGAGAATTGGTGGCTGCAACTGTTTACTAAAAACACAGCACTCTGCAAAGACGAAAGTCGACGTATAGGGTGTGATGCCTGCCCGGTGCTGGAAGATTAATTGATGGGCTGCAAGGTCCTGATCGAAGTCCCAGTAAACGGCGGCCGTAACTATAACGGTCCTAAGGTAGCGAAATTCCTTGTCGGGCAAGTTCCGACCTGCACGAATGGCATAATGATGGCCACACTGTCTCCTCCTGAGACTCAGTGAAGTTGAAGTGTTTGTGATGATGCAATCTCCCCGCGGCTAGACGGAAAGACCCCATGAACCTTTACTGCAGCTTTGCATTGGACTTTGAACCGATCTGTGTAGGATAGGTGGGAGGCAGTGAAGTTAGGACGCCAGTCTTAACGGAGCCATCCTTGAAATACCACCCTGATTTGTTTGAGGTTCTAACCTGGGAGCGTGATCCGCTTCGGGGACCGTGCATGGTAGGCAGTTTGACTGGGGCGGTCTCCTCCTAAAGGGTAACGGAGGAGTGCGAAGGTACGCTAGGCACGGTCGGAAATCGTGCTGATAGTGCAATGGCAAAAGCGTGCTTGACTGCGAGTCCGACAAGACGAGCAGATACGAAAGTAGGTCATAGTGATCCGGTGGCTCTGCATGGAAGGGCCATCGCTCAACGGATAAAAGGTACTCTGGGGATAACAGGCTGATACCGCCCAAGAGTTCATATCGACGGCGGTGTTTGGCACCTCGATGTCGGCTCATCTCATCCTGGGGCTGTAGCCGGTCCCAAGGGTATGGCTGTTCGCCATTTAAAGAGGTACGTGAGCTGGGTTTAAAACGTCGTGAGACAGTTTTGTCCCTATCTGCCGTGGGCGCTGGAAGATTGACGGGGGCTGTTCCTAGTACGAGAGGACCGGAATGGACTCACCTCTGGTGTACCGGTTGTCACGCCAGTGGCACCGCCGGGTAGCTATGTGGGGAAAGGATAACCGCTGAAAGCATCTAAGCGGGAAACCTGCCTGAAGATAAGTCTTCCTGGAGGCTAGACCTCCCTGAAGAGTCGTTCGAGACCAGGACGTTGATAGGTCGGGTGTGCAAGCGCTGTGAGGCGTTGAGCTGACCGATACTAATTGCTCGTGAAGCTTGATCCTATAACCGTGAAGCTTTTCATCATGACGGTGAGAAGAACTTCAAGAGAATCGAGAAAGCAGTCGCAACTGCAAGTCTTTGCTTTTCCACCCCTTTTAAGCCTGGTGACCATAGCGTGACGGCCCCACTCCTTCCCATTCCGAACAGGACAGTGAAACGTCTCCGCGCCGATGATAGTTGGTTGTATTTCCAGTGAAAGTAGGTCATCGCCAGGCTCCCTATAAACGAAGCCCCTGTTGATTTGATGTCAGCAGGGGCTTTTCGCTGTTCGGGCTCTCTGTACAATCCTTCTTCTTATTGTCTTTATCCAGAGTTTTCGAGAATCTATGTCTGAGGACACGCTTTTCGGGAGCGATCCGGTTGATGCGTCCCAACGCAAAGCCCCCGCTCCGAGTCAGCCGGCGAAGCCCATTCTGCAGCCGCTTGCGGAGCGTCTTCGCCCGCATACGCTCGATGATGTCATCGGACAAAAGAAGCTTCTCGGGCCGGGTGCCCCATTGCGCGTGGCCTTTGAAAACCGCCGCCCTCACTCCATGATTCTCTGGGGCCCTCCGGGCGTGGGGAAGACTACGATTGCGCGCCTGATGGCGGACGCCTTCGATCTGCCGTTCATTGCCATCTCAGCCGTACTCGGGGGCGTCAAGGATATCCGCGACGCCGTGGATCAGGCCAAGCGCACGCTCTCGGCAACCGGAAAGCCCACGGTGGTCTTTGTCGACGAAGTGCACCGCTTCAGCAAGAGTCAGCAGGATGCTTTTCTCCCGCACGTTGAGTCCGGACTCTTCATCTTTGTGGGCGCAACGACGGAGAATCCCTCCTTTGAGGTGGTGAGCGCACTTTTGTCGCGCTCGACCGTCTATCAGCTCGAAAGCCTGACGCCGGCAGAAACGGGTGAACTGATTGACCGCGCCATGGAGCGCGAGTTTGCTGAACTCCATCTCACGCCTGAAGCCAGAGAGATTCTCATCACGCTCGCTGACGGCGATGCGAGGCGCTGCCTCAATGCGCTCGATGTGTCCTGCACCATGGCGCGCGAGCGCAGAATCACTCAGATCGACGCTTCGTTTCTTAGAAAAACGACGCCCGCGACCCTGAGGCGCTTTGACAAGGGCGGCGACAACTTCTACGACCAGATCAGCGCCATGCATAAATCCGTGCGCGGCTCGGACCCTGATGCCGCGCTCTACTGGATGATGCGCATGATTGACGGCGGCTGCGACCCCCGCTACATCGCGCGGCGTCTGATGCGGATGGCCGTGGAGGATATCGGACTCGCGGATCCGCGGGCGGCAACCGTCGCGCTGGAAGCGGCGGAAATCTTTGAGCGCCTCGGCAGTCCCGAGGGAGAGCTCGCGCTCGCTCAGGCTGCGGTTTATCTCGCCTGCGCTCCCAAGAGCAACGCCGTCTACACTGCGATGAATGAACTGAGGGAATTCATCAGAAAGGATGGTACGCGTCCCGTTCCCATGCACCTCAGAAATGCGCCTACGAAGCTCATGAAGGATCTGGGCTACAAGGAAGGCTACCGCTATGCGCACGATGAGCCCGGAGCCTTTGCGGCGGGCGAAATTTATCTGCCTGAGGGGCTCGAGGGCAAGCGCTGGTATGTGCCGACAGACCGGGGAACCGAGGCGAGAATTGCTGAAAAGCTGAAGGGTCTCGCGGCGCTCAATGAAAAAGCACGGGCCGAAGGCCGCGGCAGAAAGCGCGGACAAGGCTAGTTCATTTGCATAGGGCGGCCGAAACCGCGAAAATAATAGTTTATTCCCTCAGAATTCCCGGCTGAAGCGTTCGGCATGCCGAATGCCCGGGTGAGGGATGACCGATTTTTTATGGATGCAGATCCCGCTTCTTCGGTTCATACGAATGAAACGGGGCTTTGCGTCATTCATGTCAATATCCAAGGACAAATAAACATGCTCGATGTGACGATGCTCAGGAAGAACCTTCCGGAAGTGGTGGCTCGCCTGAAGACGCGCAATTTCGATTTTCCCGTGGAGGCCTTCACTGAGCTCGAAGACCGCCGCAAGAACGTGCAGCAGAAGACCGAAGAGCTTCAGGCTGCGCGCAATGCCCTCTCGAAGGACATCGGCATGAAGAAGAAGGCGGGTGAAGACGCTACCGAGCTTCTCGCCCGTGCTGCTGAAATCCCCGCTCAGCTCGCCGAGCTTGAGGATGAACTCGAGGAAACGCGCACGAAGCTTCATGACCTGATGCTTCGCGTCCCGAACCTCCCCTCGCCCACTACGCCGATCGGCAAGGATGAGACGGAAAACGTCGAAGTCCGCCGCTGGGGCACGCCGCGCGAATTCGACTTTGAGATCAAGGATCACGTCGACGTGGGCGCTCCCCTGGGCCTTGACTTCGACACCGCTGCGAAGCTCTCCGGCGCCCGCTTCTGCTTCATGAAGGGCGAAGTGGCGCATCTGCACCGCGCGCTCGCTCAGTTCATGCTCGACGTTCATACGCGCGAACAGGGCTATACCGAGTGCTACACCCCGTACATCGTCACTGCGACCACGATGACGGGCACGGGCCAGCTGCCGAAGTTCGAAGAGGACCTCTTCGCTGCGAAGAAGGGCGGCGCCTACTCCGATATGGAACAGATGTACCTCGTTCCGACGGCGGAAGTGACCCTTACCAATTCGGTTGCGGGCCAAATTCTCAAGGCGAAGGACCTCCCCATCTATCTCACGGCCCATACGCCCTGCTTCCGTTCCGAAGCCGGCGCCTACGGCCGCGACACCCGCGGCATGATCCGCCAGCACCAGTTCGACAAGGTCGAAATGGTGAAGATCGTCCGTCCGGAAGGCTCCTACGACGAACTCGAGAAGCTCACGAACGACGCTGAAGCCATTCTGCAGAAGCTCGAGCTCCCGTACCGCGTGATGGCGCTCTCGACGGGCGACATCGGCTTCGGTTCCTGCAAGACCTACGACCTTGAAGTCTGGATTCCCGCGCAGAACACCTACCGCGAAATCAGCTCCTGCAGCAACTGCGAGGACTTCCAGGCCCGCCGCATGGGCGCCCGCTTCAAGGACGAAAACGGCCGCACGCGCTACGTTCATACCCTGAACGGTTCGGGCCTTGCGGTCGGCCGCACCCTCGTCGCCGTTCTTGAGAACTATCAGAACGCCGACGGTTCCGTCACGATTCCGACGGTGCTTCGCCCCTACATGAACGGCAAGGAAAAGATCGTTCCGGCTGCGAAGTAATCCGCTGAAGTTCTCATTGAACTGAGGAAAATCCCGCCTTCTCCACGCGAGCGGCGGGATTTTCATTATGGAAATTTGCTTTTTTCCAAAAAGCTCTGTAATATGCGTCCTCTCTCTTGACGCGGAAGGGTGGCAGAGAGGTCGAATGCGCCGGACTCGAAATCCGGTATACGGTTATACCGTATCGTGGGTTCGAATCCCACCCCTTCCGCCAAACTACATTGTGGCAGTAGGAAATCGCGACGATTTTAGAATCCGCCATAAGTAGTGCCATAAGAAGAGAAAAAGAACCCCGTTCAGATGATGTTCTGCGCGGGGCTTTTTGTTTGGAGCCGCGGCAGAGCAGGAAGCTTCCCATTTCGCCGAAACTGTCGGCCTCGAGCGTCTGCATTTTTTCTGGAGAGCCCCAAGATCGTCATCCATGATCTCGTCAAGGATAAGCCATGAGGCGGAGCGCTTATGCCGATGAAGCGAGAGGATGAGGTCTGCGCTAAATGACCGACAATCCTGCGGGTTTGCTGCACGAAAGCGCATGCATTTTGTTAGAATCCGCCCCCTTTACTGATTTTTATCCTTGCTGGCGGGACTGAGCCTCGGACATGTTCGAATTGCTTCGCGATAAGCGGGCGACTTTTCGCCCGGGTTTCGCGAACTGCGCGCTCCCGACAGTCTCTTTCGCCGCAAGATAGAACTTACCGTCCTGGGTTCATGAAAGCCCGGGATTTTTTTGCTTTTTCGGTCTAGAATCGAATTTGTTCTTCGTTTTCGGGGAGTGAGCCTTCAGCTGGCTCTTCATCGGGTCATATGGCCGACTTCACCTCTCAAACCATTCTCGAGGCGGCGCTTCTCACGTCAAGAAAGCCCCTGACCATCCGGGAGATGAGGCGTCTTTTCAATGACGGGCCGTCCGCGAAGACGATCCGTCAGGAGCTCGAGGCGCTCAGGCGCTTCTGGGAAGACCGCGGCATGAGGCTCGAGGAGCTCGCTGACGGGGGCTGGCGCTTCCGCACGGCTCCGGGAGCCATGACCTGGCTCTCGCGTCTTGAAGAAGAGCGTCCGGCCCGCTACTCGCGCGCCGCGATGGAAACCCTTGCCATCATTGCCTATCGGCAGCCGGTGACGAGAGGCGACATCGAGGAAATCCGCGGCGTTACGCTCACCGCGCAGCTTCTCAAGCAGTTTGAGGACCGCGGATGGATCGAGACCGTGGGCTGGCGGGAGACGCCGGGACGACCGGCGCTTCTCGGGACAACGAAGAAATTTTTAAATGATCTGGGTCTCAAAAGCCTGGCAGAGCTGCCCAATCTGAAGGAAGCGCCGTCCGAGGAATTTGAGCTCGGCGACGAAAACCCGGAGGCGCAGGAATCGCCCGGTATCGGCTCGATGCAGCTGCAGGAGGAACTTAATTTTGACCAGGAACGAAACGAAGGGTCGCGGGAATCGCCCGCAGGGCCCTCAGATGAAGAAGCGCACGCCCTTCCGGGCGCCCATGAAGAAGCCCCGTCCGATGCGTCCGCGCCCGGACGCGACGGCGGAGGGAATGCCAGCGGAAGCGGGGTTTGAGGGCAATACGCTCACCGAAAAGCTTCAGAAAGCGCTCGCCGATGCGGGCTGGGGCTCGCGGCGCGAGATGGAGCGCCTGATTGAATCGGGCGTCGTCACGGTGAACGGGTCTCCCGCAAAGCTCGGCGACCGCGTGGGCGCGCTTGACGTCATCCGCGTGGAGGGACGCCTTGTGCGTCGTCCGGCCCAGGAGCCGGGCGAAGCGCCGCGCGTGCTGCTCTATCACAAGCCCGCCGGAGAGATCGTGTCCCGCGACGACCCGGAAGGCCGTCCGAGCGTATTTGATCATCTGCCTCGCGTGCCGGGCGGCCGCTGGATTGCAGTGGGTCGTCTGGACTTCAACACCGAAGGGCTCCTCATCTTCACGACTTCCGGGGCGCTTGCCAACCGACTCATGCATCCCCGCTATGAAATGGAGCGCGAGTACGCCGTGCGCACGGTGGGCGAGCTTCCCGTCGAGGATGAGCAGAAGCTTCTCACCGGCATTGAGCTCGAGGACGGCCCGGCCAAATTCCTGACGCTTAACGACGAGGGCGGCAAAGGCCTCAACCACTGGTACACCGTCACGATTCGGGAAGGCAGAAACCGCGAGGTGCGCCGTCTCTTTGAAGCGGTGAATCTCACGGTCTCGCGCCTTATTCGCGTGCGCTACGGCGCCGTGGAGCTCCCTTCGGGGCTTCTGAGGGGCAAGATGAAGGAGCTCGAGCCCGCAGACGTGAAGCGCTGGATTGCCGAGCTTGACCGCCTCGACAAGCAGTCGACGCCGGAAGCTCAGGCCGAAAAGGCCGCGCAGGTGAAGGCTGAGAAGGCTGCCGCCCGCATCCGTTGGCGCGAACGCATGGAAAAGGAAGAACGCGAAGCGGAGGAAGCGCCGAAGAGAAGGCGCCCCGAGGGCGCCTCCGACCGTACGGGCGTGCCTTTCAAGGGGGCGCGCGACATGTCGGCCAGACCCACGCAGCGTCACTACCTGAAGGACGGGCAGCCGGAAGGCGCAAAGCGTGCGGAGCGCACGGAACGCACCGAGCGTCCGCAGAGAGTGCCCCGCGGCATCGGAGCCGCGAGAAACTCCCGCGGTCCGAGGGGCGGCCGTCTCTGATCGCCCGGGGCGAGAGAAGCATTCGCACCGCTCCCGGAGAAAAGCGCTTCTCCGGGAGAGCGTACGCAAATTTGCCTCCCACCTCGCTTGCGTCGCCGCCGCGATTCTCCTAGAATCAAGCCCATTCTTCAGAGCCGGTCAGAGCCGCTTTCGTTACCGAAGGCCGGAGACCGAATGCCCAAAGCGCTTTTCTTTGCTTTCGGCAGCGAGAAACCGCCCCTGCGGGCCTTTTTTCCAGTTTGCTCTGAGACGTCGCATTCTGGCAGCGCGCCGCTCATGACCTGAGCGAAAAGATTTTCTACTGCGCCTGCCGCCTGCTGGTCCGCTTCGGGAGAGGGTTGCATCAGACAACTCCGGGCTGACGGACTGCATGGAGAGAGAAATGGGCAGGAATGCCCATTTTTTTTTGATTTAAGCGGAACGCGGCGCCCTGATTCCGGAGGATGACTTCGGGGTCTCGGGGGGCCCTTTTCGCATGTTTGAAGGATTTGTCAATCAATGAATTCATCCTCCGGAGCGCTGAGCGCCCTTGTGGATAAGACGGTTGAAGGACTCGGGTACGAGTTCGTCGACTGCGAGCGTCTCGCGCGCGG
>CEAR01016751.1_pt1 | contig 11385 bp, 19 predicted proteins | sample 557461 | NCBI WGS metagenome assembly CEAR01 (sample SAMEA3182075, study PRJEB8094) | gut metagenome | biome: human; feature: gut; material: Stool; isolation source: human stools | place: Canada | collected 2012-03-14
CTTTTTTTACAATTTTCTAAATCAACTATTGGCCTTTTTTTACTACAAAAACGGCAGTCTAAATTTTCTAGAATTGTCTGTTGAATTTTGTAGTTATATTCTCTTCCGCACTTCTTACATCTTATATGAAAAGTTTCATTGATGGCTTTTGTTGGAGTATCTAATAACTCAAAGTCATTTTCTTTTATTTTTTCTAAAAATGTCTGTCGTAATATACTTGTTCTTCCAGTAAAACATTTCTGGCAAAGAGTTTTATTTTCATATAAGTGATTTGCTCTACTTTTTTTATAAATCGTTCCACAATCTAAGCATTGATAAGTAATTGGGCCACTAGCTTTTATATAATCTAAAATTTCAATATGATTATCAGGGAACCTCTTTTGAAGTTCTTTGAAAAAAATTTCTTTTGATTTTATTTTTGGGTCTAACATAGAAATGCCTCCTTGCTTGGTTGCTGATTATCCATATTATCCTAGAACTTGTTTCTGCTTTCGCTCCCTCTTCGCATTTGAGGCAAATGTGTTCAGGCATCTAGGCTTTAGGACCTCCCAGCAATTAAAAGTCTTATTCAAATAAAATTTCTTTTATAGGGTGCTATTATCTAACACATCAGGATAAACCGTATAAAGTTGAAGTTCTTCTTCCAAAAACTGCTCATTTCGTTCTAAGAAATCCTCAGTTATAACAACTCCTTTTTCTAATTCGACTCCTTCCCTAAAAAGACGATTTTGGGAATTATAAATTGAAGTGGGGTCGCGCAAAGTAATTACAGCCATTAGAGGGTCCCTCCTGCATCAAACTCCTCACTTTCATCTTCTTTAAAAGCTTCCGCCTCATAGACGTCTGCATCAAAATTATCTGCTTGAAGGTCATAAAAGTTGTCTGTTTGGGCGACATTTTGAAGTGCCTGAAGCCGCGCGGTCACTTCATCTCCAAGGCCACCTTCGTTTATATATAAACGCTGATTCCAAGCTTCAATATTCTTCAAAGTCTCATCAATAACATCTCTAGTAGTATTGTCATAAAATTTGTTTTGATGCCCACGCTTTTCAAGCCAGAACATCAGTTCTCCAATACTATCAAAATCGGTTGCATTTTTGACTGACTTAGGAGTAAAATCTGCTGTCTTTACAATCTTATCGTAAGATGAGAGGAATTTATCGACGTCTTTATCACCGGCGCGAATTCGTTTATCTATCTCTAACGAAAGCTTACAGAGTTTTTGAGCTTGGTCAATAGCTAGCGCGCCAGATACGTTCTGAGAAAGAAGCAAACCTTTATAGAGGTCTTCTAAGTAATAGAGTTCATCATCATCATAGTTGCCTCCCCAGCGTCGGCGCAACTCTTCAAAATGTTTCTCCTTTACTAATGGGATCTCATCCTCAATAAGTCCAACCTTTTTAAGTTCGAGATATTGGGAGTTATAACTATCCCATCCCAAATTCTTATATTCTTCTGTTGCGAAGACTTTCGCATACACACCCCAAACAGTATCATCAGAGTTCAAATCCCGTAATCTCTCAAACTCTTTTACAATAAAAGGGATGTCGGCCCATTGACAAATTTTGTCAACTGCGCGCCAACTAAACTCATTTTGTTTGAGATAATGAGTAATACAGTCATTGCAAATAGGAAGTACCCCATCTGGGTAGAAAATTGAGTGGGTTTTTGTGAAATCTTCTTCTAGTTGTTGTTGTTTACAGCGCGGGCATTCCTTTGTAAGAAACGAACGTTTTTGTTTTGGTATATTTGGTTGTAGTGGCATTACTACCAATCCTCCTTTTATTTATTGACTTTTTTGAGGATTTTTATGAGTTCGCGCTGACGAGGCCGAGATAGCTCCGAAAATTTTTGGAGTAAATCACTAAATAAGTCTGAAAAATCACGGGTTTCGGATTTCTGAGGAGTTTCGTTATTGGGCGTAATTGGCGCGGACTCACCTTTTTCTTCGATAAGTTGAACACCTAAAAACTTGCAAAGGCCCACAAACTCAATAGCCTCCAGCCCTACTAATAGCTCCATAAAAATTTTTGTACGGTTATTTTTATCCATAGTTTTCTCCTTTAGATAAGAGGGGCTTCGCGCCCTTCTCTTTTATATCGTAATAGTCGGTCGCACTTCTTACACCGGCAAGAATATCCATCACGAGAACTTTGTTTCCTCATAAAATACTTAGTATCCAAAAGTAAAGTTCTTCCACAATCTTTACAACATTTAAAGTTTTCAGGGAAAAATAAATTTTCGGCGTGCTCACGATGGGTTGTGGCGGTCGCGCAAATTTTTAGGAGGGCTTTTTGGTGAAAAATAGTGGAGATGTAGTTTGAGTTATAGGTTTTGTTGTATTTTTTATTAATGTATTCGACGATTGGTTGGTTTTGTTGATGGGCCATTTTTAGTCGAAAGACATCTTCTTCGAGGGGAGTTAAATCAGCCAGAGACTTATACCAGTCAAAAGTTTCGAAGAGCGCGCGCAATGTACTTTCGAGAGGTAAAGAGTCGAGTCCTTCCTCTAAAGAATCCCAAATTTTTACCAAAGCTTGGAGATGGGTTAAATCCTCAAAGTCAAAATAACGAGAGGAACGAGGAGCCCAGATTCGGGTTGAGAGGGCGCGCTGGTCTTTTTCGGTTTTTAGGTCTGAGGGAATTGGGAGGCGTCCTTCGGGAAAAAGGGCTCGCGCTAAACTTGAGGTTCCTTTTAGACCGAGCGGGTAGATAGGGATATCAGCGTCGAAAGTTGGAGTTTCGAGTGGATTATAGGTGTGAGGGATAAAGCGTTGGAGTTTTGTCTGGTAGAAGTCTTGGAGAGTGAATTGTTCGCGTCGTTTTTCAATTAGAAGGCGTTTTTGTTTTAGGTAGGAATAGGGGTTTAGGAGTTTTGATTTTTCTTCGAGGTTTTGGAGTTCAGAAGGAGTAAACTGGGCGCGCAGGTCTTCGCGAACTTTTTCTTTTTTGCCGGTTCGAACTTCGTAAGTAGAGAGTTGGAAATCAATTTCGTCGATTTCGCGCCAGAGAGGTTCTAATAAAGCTAAAATATGGGGCGGGGCATTCTTGCGCGCGAGTTGGCGTGAGAATTTTTGTTTTGAGGTTTTAATTGGGGTATCGCTTATGGGGCGGATTGAGTCTTCGTTGAAAGCGGGGCTCTCGCGCAATTCATCAAGGGAGATAATTGGGCGAGATGACCAGGTAGACTTTAGTTCGATATTTGAGGTTTTATCTGAGGAGAGACCTTTGGAATTTTTGCCCCATAGGAGATAGTCAGCAATTTTTTCTAATTCGGAATTTGTAAGGGGTTTTTCTACGTCGAAGTTTTGGATGTATGCTTGGACGTATTCGGCGCGGGCTTCATCATTTGAAAGTGAGAAGTCGAGATTTAGACGATTCATTAGTACGCTCCTTATGTATAAGCCAAAGTATAATTGACTCTTAGTTTCTATCTTTATTATAACATAGGAGAAAGGTTGGAGTCAAATTTTGGAGAGAAAATATGAGAGGTTTTGAATTTTAATCTCGGTGAGAAAATTTATAAGTTTTGTTTTTGATTTTTAATTTCGGTGAGAAAATGTTCCAGACCCGATTTGGGCGAGGGATGGCAAAATGCACAATTTTAGAAAATACCCCCCTACCACTTTTTGTGCAAGTTTTGATCCGAAAAGCGTTGACATTCGGCGCGGGATATGGTAACATAAGACCATAGAAAAGCGAATGAACCCGGCAGTTAGTTGATGTACCTTAACAAATCAATAAAAACTTATTACAATGAAAGGAAGTTTCTTATAATGAAAAGAACTCTTATTGAATGTTATTACAATCACGCATACACTCATGATTATATTTTTGGTGTGGCTGTTCGTGGTACGGTTTACATGGTGAAAAAAACCTGTAACACCGCGGACATGGAGCACTATTTAACTATTCAGACGGCAAGCAGAGGACAGGGACAAACATTGAAGTTCGCGCCCACGACAGCCCAAAAGGTGGAGCTGATTGCTGATGGTAATTCTACTCCGCTATGCTCCATTGGATATCTTGAGGGCCTGGTAGCTAACAGTAAGTATAATCGGGGGCAGATGTTTGAAAAGCTAGTCACTGAATACTACGGGCAGAGATGGCAAGCTGATAATATCCCATTTACAAAAGCTGGTGATATTGAAATAGCTGGTAAGCCCTACCAAATCAAGTATCAAAAAGCGAGTTTCTTGTCAGAGGGGCAAATGCTCCGGCTGATAGGAAAAGACAACAAATAAAAAATGCTGACCTAACGGTAACACGGGGAGAAAGGGAACACTATGAATTATCGTTTGCTTATCCGCTGGCAGAAAACCTGTGAAGTGAATTGTACTCTGTTCAATGACGCTGATGATACATGGAATCTTATCCATTGCTTGGATTGCGCCATTGAGAATGGTGCGGAAGTAGGCTACGAACTTCAGTATCGAAACGAAAATGAAGATATTGAAGTTATTGATTGTGGCGGGGATTCCATTGGAGAATGGGCAAATCTTCGCTGGAACTAAAACAAAGCTGTGCTATCGGCATGACGGGCAGAAAGGAACTAAAATGAAAGTTATCCCTTGTATGTACCATAAAAACGGCAACAATCTGCTGTATGTTATCTGTCATCCCATGAACATCGAAACTACTGTAAAGGAAATGAATGAACGACTTCAGAATGGAGAAAGCAAATATAACGGCCTTGAGCTAAACGGCATTGACTACTTTTATGCTGGTGAAACCTATGATGAAGATTTCAGCTTGTATGATTAAGAAAGGAACTAAACACTATGACAAACTTTGATCAGTATCTTGAGAACCTAATGAGCATGAAGAAAGCGGAAATCATCAACGAGGGCATCACATGGGGTATTTGGGCGGACACCGAGGGCAATAAAGCCGAGTTGATGAAATGGAAAAAGGTGCTGCTAGCACGTTGTCTTGCTGATAAACTGGAGAGATTGCAGAACAAGGGCTACTAAGACAAGGGCGAAAGCCCTTGTTTTTATATGGCATTATGCCCATAATTTAACTAAAAGTTATTCTTCATCTTACTAAAGTGTGCCCGGGCGCGCTTTAACATGATAAACTAATGAAGAAAATTTTTTAGAAAAATTCGAAAAAAGACTTGACTTTCTAGAAAAAAATAGTATAATTTAATTACAGTAAAGAAGAAATGAGGTTTCTAAAAATGATCGTTATTGCCGTACTGACTATTCTGTTTGCTGGATTTGCGTGTGCTAGCATGTCTCTTGTGGGCACACGCTCATTCATAAAGAGTCATGATTGGCATCATGCCGTAGGAGCTGGCGTATATGGGCTAGGAGCTGTGTTTTTTATCGGTTGGGTTTTTTCTATGGGATGGTAAGAAAGGAGAAAACTATGGAACTTTTTAAGAGAATTAAAATTTATTTTTTTCTGAAAAATCTTGGAATTAATCATCCTTGGAAGGCAAGTGGAGATAAAAATTTTATTACTTTCGGTTGAAAAATAGCGCTTCGGCGCTATTTTTTTCAGAAAATAAAATTTAGACAAATTTCGTCTAAAAATCTTTTTGAAAATTTTTTGAAAAAGTATTGACAAATAAGAAAATTTGATTGATTAAAATTGGCGGGAGAGATTCCCGCCTTTTCTTTATCTCACTAAAGAGTCGCCCGGGCGGGATGATACACCCGGCGCAGTTGGCCAAAAAAGAAAATAATACTTGACAAATAAGAAAATTTCTGTTATAATTTATTTACAGTAAAGGAAAGGAAAAAAGATTTATGACTATTTATTTAGATATGGATGGTACGATTGCTGACCTCTATGGGGTAAATAATTGGTTGCCTCGTTTGCAAGCCTATGATGCAAAAATTTATGCAGAAGCTCTTCCCCTTTGTAATATGAACGCACTAGCGCGCAGGTTGAATAAAATTCAGCGAAAGGGCGTAAAGATCGGTGTGATTTCGTGGGGAAGTAAGGATAAAAATCCCGCTTTCCTTGAAACTGTAAAGACCGAAAAAATGCGTTGGTTGCGCCAGCACTTGAAAAGCGTTTCCTTTGATGAAATCCATATTGTAGAATATGGGACAAAGAAAACGAATTTTCGTTCTTCCTCTGATGATATTTTGTTTGACGATGAAACAGGAAATTTAATTGATTGGGGGAATGGCGGTTTTCATCCTGATGCAATGGCAAGTGTTCTAAAAGTTTTGGCGAGATAAAAGAAGGGAGAATTTTTATGCGAGATTTTGAATGGGACGACACTATTTGGGCGGTAGTAAATGAAGATGGAACTTTTGCTGGAGTTCCTTGTCTTTCTTATGAGGAAGCAAAAGAGTTAGCGAATCAACATGAAAATAGTCATATCTATGCGATGGATTGTTGGGGAACTCCTTAATTTAGGAGTCGTTTCCTTAGAGGAAACGACTCGCCCGGGCGCCGGCAAATTGCACAAAAACAAAATAAAAATAAAGTAAAACTTTGTGCATTTTGACACTTGATAATCTTCGTCAAAGGTGTTATAATGGATAGTGTCAAGAGGGAACGGTTCGAGAGGACTTGTTGCTGATAAGTTCACATCGCGGTTTGAAATCCGAAAAAACTTCAAAGAAATTTGAAATTTTCTCTTGACAAACCCCAGCACCTATGATATAATAAGTATGTAATCAAGAGAGGAACGCCTCTTTTGAATATAAAAATGGGTGGCGACCTATCCGCCGTATGAAAGGAATCTATTATGACTAATCGTGAGTTCTTCAACGCTATCATCAATGCTAATGTGAATGATGAGCTGACCCAGCACGCCACCGCTGAACTGGCAAAGCTGGACAAGCGAAACGCCCAGCGTAGTTCTAAGCTCAGCAAGACCCAGCTTGAGAACGAGCCTATCAAGGCGCATCTGCTGGAGATTCTTGCCGTCAAGCCTATGACGGCAAGTGAGATCCATGATGTAGACGCAGACCTGTCCACTCAGAAGATTAGTTCTCTGTGTCGCCAGCTTGTGGACGCTGGCAAGCTGACGGTTGAGGAAGTGAAGGTTCCCAAGAAGGGCAAGCAGAAGCAGTACAGTCTTGTGACTGAGTGAGGATTGGGCGGTGAGAAATCACCGCCTTTTTTCTGTTAGGAGACTTTCGTATATTACCTTGCGAAAGTGCCCGGGCGCCGGCAGTTCATCACACTAAAGTACTAAAGAAAATTTGAAATTTAAAAAAATTTTTGTTATAATAATTTTAGAAAATAAGAAAAAAAGTATTGACAAAAGACTTAATCTGTGTTATACTTTAGGTACAATAAAGAAAGGAGATGCTTTGAATGGCAAAGAAAAGCGAAATTGTGAAGATGGACTTCATGCAGAAAGTCAAGAACTTTCTCGAAAGTGAAGGCGAGGCCGTTCTTCAGATTAAGAGCGGAACTTATTCAATTCCATGGGCGCTGGATGGTGATGAGGGCTATCTGAATCTTACTTTTAGCGTTCCCAAAGGAACGAGGGATGGCGACCTCTTTGATGGCTACGAAGAAGCTGAAAACTATCGCCTTGAGAGTGAAGCTAAAGCCAAAGCTAAGGCCGAAAAGGAAGAAAAAAAGCAGAAGAAGATGGAGAGAGATCGTCTTGCGCGAGAAAAGGCAAAGACGAAGAAAGCCGAACGAGAAAGCGCAAATAATGAGTAATTAAAAGGGTGGCGAGAAATCGTCACCTTTTTTCGCAAAAACTTTAGCATTTTAATGTGGTGAAGGTCTCCCGGGCGCAGATGACACGCATGGATAAGTTTATGGCTTTTTCAAAAAAACTATTGACATTTTATCTTTTATCTGTTATACTATATATACAGTAAAGAAAGGAACTGATTTTAATGGACAAATTTATTCTGATTCTTGATACTGAAACCACCAATTCTCTTGACGATCCTTTGGCGTATGATATTGGTTTTGGTGTTATTGACACTGAAACTGGTGAAGCTGTGGAAACTCATTCCTATGTAGTATCAGATATTTTTCTTGATAAAGAGCTAATGAGTTACGCTTATTTCAAAGAAAAAATCCCTCAGTATTGGGAAGATATTCAAGCTGGAAGGCGCAAGCTCCGCCGTTTGAAAACGATCCGTTTCATTCTCCATGATGTTTGTAAGCAATACAACATCAAAATTATTTGTGCTCATAATATGCGATTTGACAATAGAAGTTGTAATCTTTCTCAGCGATATTTGACTTCTTCAAAATATCGTTACTTTTTCCCCTATGGCGTGGTTCTTTGGGACAGTTTGAAAATGGCAAGAGAAATTTTTTCTCAAGATGAAAATTATGGTAAATTTTGTTATGATAATAACTATTTGACCAAAAGAGGGCAAAGGCGATATACCGCAGAAATTCTTTATCGTTATTTATCTGGCGATGGTTCTTTTGAAGAAGTTCATTGTGGTTTAGAAGATGTTCTAATTGAAAAGGAAATTTTCATGGAATGTCTGCGCAGGATGCCAAATGTCGATGGCGCACTTTGGGGTTGACTTTTGTCGCCCCTTGTGGCCAGGGCAAAGTTTCATATAAATATTAGTTTTGGTGTTGACAAATTAGAAGATTTCTGTTATACTATAATTACAAAATGAAAGGAGATTATAAAATGACAAGAAAAGAAAAGTTTTTTGAAATGTTTCCTGAAGCAAGTCGGACTGATGATAACATTCCAAGTGTTAGTCCTTGTCAATTAAATATGAGAATTGAAGGAGATCATTGTAATAACATCTCTTGTTTTCTTTGCAGAAGGGAATTTTGGAATTATGAACTTAATGAAAAAGAACCCCTTATGAATTTTTAGATAACGGCGCCGAGCGCGCCGTTTCTTTTTACTTTAATGAAATAAAGAGTCGCCCGGGCGAAAGTCAAATTTTATACCATTATAATTATACCAAAAGAAAAGTCAAATTTCAATAGTCAAAATATACAAAAATTTCTATGAAAATTTTCTCACTTTAACACACTAAATCGTTAAAGTCAAATTTCCATTCCCAAATCTTACTCAGCGCCGGCCACTGTCAAATTCTACACCTTGTCAAATTTTGGGCGCGCAAATAAGCTACGACTTATAAGCTACAAACAAGCTGGAAAGCTCCAAATTTTTAGAAAAGAAAAGCTGGAACTCCACTTTTTAAAAAAACGCATTTTTAGCGACCTATTTTTCTTACTTATAAAATTTGAAAATTCCCTATTTTTACGCTATAATATATATAGAAAGTCAAGGAAGACTAAAAAAATAAAGCGCTTCTAAGCTGGGAATAAGCTCCAAAAGAAAACGACCATGGCGCGCCAAGCCAATTAATAAAATTTTAGGCCGTAAATTCTTCTGTCTTTATAAAGCAACAAGGAGCAGAAAGAGGTATTTTATGACTAATCGTGAGTTCTACACTGCTATTTCCAATGGTGAGATGAATGATGAGCTGATGGCTAAGGCCACTGAACTGATCGAGAAGATGAATGAGACTAATGCGAAGCGGGCCCAGAAGGTTCTGGAGAAGAAGCAGGCTTCTGAGGACGAGAAGGCTCCTATTCGTAAGGCTTTGCTGAATATGATGGGCGATGAAGCTATGACCGCTTCTCAGCTCATTGAGGCTTCTGGCCTCGACATTAAGGTTGCTTCTGTTCCTTCTCTCCTGAAGCCTTTCGTGCTGGATGGCACTGTGGAGAAGGTTGATGTGAAGGTCGAGGGTAAGAAGGGTCCTCAGCGCGGTTACATCAAGGTAAAATAAAAAAGAGGAGTAGGATTTATTCCTACTCCTCTCTTTTTTATTTTTATATCTTGAAAATTTGACAACGCTTTGAAAATTTGGTAGAATAAAATCAAAGAAAAATTTGACTTCGCGCTAACTACACTCTATAAGTACGCATAAGATATACGCATTATAAGTACGCATAAAATGTACGCATTATAAGTACATATTTTACTTACATATTATACTTACATATTTATTATTTATTATACTTATAAAATTTGCTTACTAATAAAATTTGAACCAGGAAAACAAAATTCCTTTTACATATATTAACCTACCTCTACCTATTTCTAATTGTCGCCCTTGGACGTCCCTTAGCAGTACCGTTTTTATATAACTAGTCTTTTCCTATAACTACAAAAGACTTATACTCTCTATAAGTACGCCTAATAAGTACACTCTATTCGTACTTATAACCTTACTCCCCTTTCTTTCTCTCTCTATTTTACTCCCTCTATTCATATTCCTCTTATCTCCCTCCTTTATAAGTACGCCTTTACTCGTACTTATATTTGTACGCCTTTACTCTTACTCCCTTTTTTTCTACTTCCCACTACTCTCCCCTCTATATGTACACATAATATGTACGCCTTTTTCTCAAAAAATTTCTCAAAAAAAATAAGTACGCTTTAAGCGTACTCAAAAATTTTCCCAAAATTTTTACATATTATAATTACTTCTCCCGCTTTGCTTTCCGAATATAAGTAAGCGCCACTTCAATATCATTATAATTTTTTGAACACTAAATTTTGGAGGCTTTATGAAACAGTCAAAACTAATGAAAAAAATTACTACGACTTTAGAGGAACTAAAAATCCCCTACTCTCTGAATGTGTCCTATCGAGATTGTCTATCTCCTTTGGGGTATCCATTACTATGGAAGCTAAGGCTTACTTGGCGCGAATCCATCATTTTAGTTGAAGAACGGTATCATGATATTTCACGTGCTCCTAACCCTCAACGCCTTCAGCAAGTCAATACCATAAAAGATAATTACGCCTCTTCCCATAAAATTCCTTTACTTCTAATCTGGGACACAGACTCTTCCCTTATATCCCCTCAATGGCTCTCGCGCCAACTAGACCTAATTACAACTCAAGACTTTTGAGAAAAGACCTACTTTAGATTGAAGTAGGTCTTTTTACGCCAAAATAAATATCATACCATTTTCTTTCCTAGACAATCAACTTCAATAATGTCATTATCAAGTACATCTGTTTCGTAAAGCATCTTTTCCAATGCATCTCCATATCCACGAATATTCGTTATATCAAATTCATGATAACCATCAGAATCATTAAACAAATAACAGGTATGTGACTGCCATTTTTCTTTACCATCATTGTGGTGTGCAATTTTCATTAACATAATCCATTCTCCTTGGCGATATTATCCACAATAACCTCCATCCGGAGCATCTCTTTTATATCGCTTACAACCTACTGGGTTATCGGCGCATTCAACTTCGTAGACACATTTATGGCAATTTTTCTTTTCACTATTTTCTTCTTCCCACTTTTTAAGTCCTTCTGTTAGTAAATCCAACTCACAAAATGTACCTTGCCAATGAGGACAAATTGTATCAGGAGCAGTACAGTATCCATATCCATAGTCGCAAAAAGAAATACTAATCAAAAGCTCCCTCCTC
>CEAR01036493.1_pt1 | contig 11062 bp, 16 predicted proteins | sample 557461 | NCBI WGS metagenome assembly CEAR01 (sample SAMEA3182075, study PRJEB8094) | gut metagenome | biome: human; feature: gut; material: Stool; isolation source: human stools | place: Canada | collected 2012-03-14
CGCCGCGCTCCTGATCGGCTTGCCGCTTTGCTTACAGCGTTCAGGTTATCTATCGCGTTTTGCCTGCGCCGGGCTTTTACCGGTGGGAGCGACCCAGCATTGGTGCAATCAACTGGATTTGAACCAGTAACTCACGCTCGAGCCGTGGCTTTTCCAATTAAGCTATGATTGCAAATAAAAGGCGCGGCAGTTGCGCGTGCTGCACAGCGTGCAAGTTGCGTGCACCAGAGGCTTGCCGCGATCTGTTCACTCTACAGGCTCGTATGTCTTTTCAAAGATGTCCGGCTTGCACGGATACTGTTCGCCGTTCACACCAGTGATAATCCAGTCACCGGGAGCAGCGTGCATAACGCCTTCCAGCGTAAAAATATCAAGTTCTTCCTGCGTCTGGTACGCTTCAATGACAACCGGCTTTTTCCTAAAATACATAGTCCTCACATCCTGCTTGCTTTTCGGCTCTTTCTCTTTTTTCTTGGCTTCTTCCTCTTCCTCGCGACGGTGTCTGGAAATCGTGTTCTGCATATGGATTGCGCCAACGATAGCGCCGACAGGAATATACGGCATAGGTCTCCATCCTTTCTCTCCGAAACAAATGTCGGGAACATCTAAAAAATAAGGCTCATGCTTTCTGCCTTGCGAGTTTCTTTGGCAAGCCATATCAGCATAAGCCTGTTCAGAACCCGCCACATGGTACGCACTGTCAGTAGGCGCATGGCGGTTGCCTAACGGGGAACACATTGCCGCGTCCGGCCCTGCTACCTTTACCCGTATCATCGGCCTTGGTGCTGAATCGAGGACTTGAACCCCGAACCGTCTGATTACAAAACAGATACTCTACCAGTTGAGTTAATCCAGCATAATAGGCTTCCCGCTTAGATTATCGACTTGCATCGTTTTCAGCAGGCATTTTCATTCCTGGGTGTGGTATGCCATACACGCTCACATCGTTCGGGAGCTACCCGACTCCTGGTACTGCACATAGGCCTTGCACCTTTGCCACGCCGTTGCTTCGGAGCGCAGCGCCCTTGCTGCATTGACTTGTCAGGCCAAGTTTGCGGCTGGCTATGCAGCATATAAAAAAAGCGCCCTGCCGTAGCAGAACGCTTTGTATCAATTCAATTCAATGCTCTCGAGAACAGCCCTTAATTCTAGAATGTGCAGATATTGACCCATTGCAGCCTGCTGTTCTCTTAAAACGTCGAATGGGCAGTCGTGTTTCGGCTCAAAAGTATAAACGTTACGTTTATGTGCTTCAATTTTTGTATTTAGTGCTTTTAGTTCCTCGTAGCGAATTTTTGTCTGCTCGTACTCCGCAATGAAACGCTGTTTGTAATCATCGCTTGTCATGTCCCGAATAGTGTCGCGCAACTCTTTCATAATCGCCCTTCCATTTTTCATATAGTGGCCGCTGGGTCTTGAAGCGGACGGCCCTAGTCCCATAAGCAGTAGGAGGTACTGTCTCCGCACCGGGAAACTCAAAATTTCAAAATTTTATTTTTTCAGGGAACCTTTGCTATCCAGGATATAGTCCCCTTATAGGGGGGGATATGCACTCTTGTTTCCTGCTTGTGATACAATCCCGCGTTTTCTTGTATTTTACATGGAAATTTGTGCCATAGCCGGGCACGAAGGTGTGAATTTTATTTTTGAATGCGCTGGGGGAACGGACATATTCGTACTGGGCCGCGCTCTTCGTACACCCCCCGGGCCGCCCTCATAGGGGGATACCCCCGCCCCCTACCCTGCCGGTCTCCCGGCTCGGAATCTACCGCTAAAAAAAATAGACCCCCGCCCCTTCCTTGATGCCAGCCAGCAGCAGGCTTTCCGCTTTCCGGCTATCCGCTATTAGCTTTTCTTCTTTCCTGCTTGCTGTCATGCCAGAAAAGCGGCCTATTTCGCTAAATACTTATTTAGCGAACATTCATTTCACGTTACATCGTCCTTTTGCATTCGCTTCTGTATGTTCTGCAACATTTTTCTATCTGCGTCGGTCATCGTCTCGGCTGTGATTTCCATCTGGTCCGCCGGTTTATCCCCCGCAGAATCTCGGAACGCCACGAACGCCTTGACGTTCCCGGCCATCGCCTGCACGGCCTGTGCGGCTGCCATCGCTTCATATATCGTGCACGGTTTCCCGGTCTGCTGTTCCGTCTGTTCTGCGATTCTCTGCGCTCCTGCATCGGTCAGCGCTTCCTTATCAGAAAGAGGAAGGTCTGCTATTGCCTGGCAGATTTCTCGGAGACTTCTCCGCGCCCTTCTGCTTTCTCCGCTGGCTGCTCCCCCTGACTGCTGGCGTTCTCTCTTCTCTTCCGGCTCTAGCTGGTCAAGCGTTCGGCACGGCCTCAGATTCGCCAGGCTGGCCGGATTCATTCGGATTCCCTTCCTGCTGATCAGTTCCCCGCGCTCTGCCTGCTGCCTTGCTCGTTCTACTCCCTGCTGCGCCTTGCTCATCTGCTGGACGGCCTGCGCCGCCTTTTTTTCTGCCATGTTGCCGCCCTCCTTTTATAGCAACAAAAAAAGCGCCCAAGCCGAAGCCTGGACGCCACAAACCTAATTTTTCGCGTTAAAACGTTAAAACTGTATAATGAGTGAGCCCCGCCGAGGAAGCTCGCTTCCTCGCGTGGTTCGCTCATTATACACATTTTACTACTTTAGTGCGATTTTGTCAAGGGTTTACTCCTGCTTGTTGTTTTCTCGCTGCATCTTTTCCGCGCAGGCTTCCAAAATGTAGCCCTGTACACTCTGCCCGGCTGCTGCTGCCGCCTGCCGAATTTCCGCGCCGTCCTCTTTAGTCGGACGAATCATTATATTATCCCTAGCTTTATTATATTTAACGCTGGCTCGGCTGTGTGCCTCTGATACCGACATGATATCACCTCCTACCTTATTATAGCACGACGACACATAACCGTAAACGTACAAAATCACCACAAAATAACCGTTAACGTTGTGCAATTCGTCAATAGACAATAACCGTTAACGGTGATATAATACAGACAACGAAACAAGAAACCCCACACACCAAACAGGAGGCCTACAAAATGACTACCACCTATAAAACCTACAAATGGTTCAACCCCCGCCCGTCAACCATCACCGAAGGCACCGCAATGTACAGAGACCTTGCCAGCAAGCATCATCCCGACCACGGCGGCAGCGTCTCCGACATGCAGGAGATAAACGCCGAGTGGGACGAGTTGAAGCCCACGCTCCCCCGCTTTTGTAGCGAACAGGCCAAGCAAGGCCGCCAGCAGTATCAGCAGACCAGAGCGGCAGAGGATGCCGCCAAGGCCGCACAAGATGCAGAGGCCGTCAAGATGGCCGAAGAGCTCGCCAAGTGCCCGGGCCTGAAGTTCGATGTCGTCGGCTCCTGGATTTGGGCCGACACAAACCACAAGTGGCTACACACTCTTGAGAAGCTCGGTTTCCGCTGGTCTGCTAACCGCTGCAAATACTACTGGCATCCCACTGGCGACACCAGCCGCCGCAACCGCCGCGCATCCTATAAAGAAATCTACCAGAAGTACAGCGGCCAGAGCTACCAAACCCGAGACCGCGAAACAATCCCCGCCTGATACCTTGCAGGGCCGCACAGTCAAGCGACCCTACCCCACTACAAAATTAAAAAAGGAGATATTCACCATGACCATTTACACAAAGGTTAAAGGCTTCAGCAGCTTCCACCGCGTCACCTGCGAGATCATCCCCACCGGCAACGGCTATGAACGCCTTGCCATCCACAGCGCCGAGCCCATCAGCGCCCGCAGCTACTACAAGCAGCCCGCCGCCGTCCGTTTCGTTCTGGGCTTTTCCCCTGCATGGGCTCCCGCCTGGGCGCTGCACTCCGTCGGCCAGTCCCAGCTATTCAACCGTCTGCACAGCTTATAATATGGACTTGTCCACCGCTGAAACTCTCGCAGGACTGCACAGCGCAAAGCAGCCCCGCCCCATTACCAAAAATCACAAAAAGGAGCTAACAACCATGTATTACCCTATCAACGAGACCACCGCCCGCGCCGCTCATGACATGATTAGTTTTAGCGACTACCGCACCGGCAGCGCAACAGCCGACTACCGCGCCCAAGTTGACGAGGCCGCCGCCGTGCTGGAGCGCGTCAAGCCCCTTTGCGCAACCGATGCACAGCGCGACCGCGCCGAATGGCTGCTTGACCGTTACGCCGTCACGCTGGCCGCCGCCATCAACAAGGACAACGAAATCGGCACGCGCTGCCCGTCCGTGCTGATTGCTGGCCCTTCCAACTTCCCCACCCGGAAGAAGGCCGCGCAGGTTGCCGCATGGGATGCCAACCGCGATATGTACAGCCGCGCCGAGCATTACTTGAATCTGCTGCGCCGCGCCCACTGCCAGCCCATCAAGAGTAACGACCCAGAAGCGATTGAGGCGCTGACTTACAAGCTCGACCGCCTACAGGCAGAGCGCGACCGGATGAAGGCCACAAACGCCTATTACCGCCAGCACAAGACGCTGGAAGGCTGCCCCGGCCTTGACCCAAAGGAGCGCCGAAACATCGAAAGCCACTGGGCCGCAGGATGGTACACCGGCACGCCGTACCCGCCTTACGCCTTGCAGAACAGCCTCGCCAACGTCAAGCGCCTACAAGACCGCCTGAACGCGCTGCAGGCCGCGAAGGTGGCCACCCCGGCAGAGGTAGAGCACAACGGCTTCACCTACAAAGAAGACCCCGACCAGATGCGCGTACAGCTGATTTTTGACGGCAAGCCCGACGACGACACCCGCGCCCTGCTCAAGTCTCACGGTTTCCGCTGGAGCCCCCGCAACGCGTCATGGCAGCGCCAACTCACCGAGAACGGCAAGCGCGCCGCCCGGCAGGTCATGCAGATTCTCGACAAGTAACCCCCCACAGGAGGTGCAACCTACATGAAAAAAGCTATTATTTCCGTCATCATCGCCGCCGCCCTGGCGGCCTCCTTCGCCGCCGGTGCCCGCGCTGCGATGCTCAACGCGCAGCCCGTCGGCCCGTCCGGCTCTGGCTACATCATCAGCTACCGCTTCGGCCCGCTCTGGTTTAATGAGCTCTATATCTGAGCGAAGGCACGGCCCCGCCGGGATTTTTTTGGAAAGCGGCTCGACAAACCGCCGAATAACTTCTTGCTGTTCATACTCCGGCATGTTATAATCAAGTCAACGACACAGAAAGGAGACTCCTGCATGACTACCGCACACGAAATTAAATCTTGCTATCCCAACAGCTACCGCGCCTTCTTCCTCGACGACAAATCAGGCCGTCACATTACGATCCATTTCACCAAGATTGTTACCGTCAAAAACGACCCCGACAGTGACGCGGTTCGTTGGGTTCGTCAAGGCCTGCTGGATCACGTTCTGGATTCTTACTGGTGGGTTGAAATCACAAACTCCAATGACGATGGGATTTTGCTTGATGGTGACGAACCGAGCATCGACTCTTACAATCCCATTCTTCACGCAAACGGAGATATAGATTTCAAGTGGATTTTGCCAGCTACAGAAGAAAATTTCTGGGCAATCTTCGACGAAATCATTTCCCGCGTTGAAAACGGTCGTATTGATGGATAATTTTCCATCACAACAGCCCCCACAACAACCAATCCCCGGCAGGCACACCGCCCTCCGGGGATTTTCTGTGTACTTTTTTCCAAGTGTGTACTATACTGTGTATCTAACAACAGAAGCGCCGCCCGGATTATGGGCGGCGTTTTTTTAAAGTGTGTACTAAAGTGTGTACTGCAAAATAAAAATGCCGTAGATTTTAACGAATCCACGGCATTTTTTCAAGTCGGAGTGACGGGATTTGAACACCCCACCACACATTCAAGTAATAAATATTTAGCGCTATTTCGTTTATTCTGTGTATTCTTTTTCGCAAATATTTTCATTCTAAACGGAAAAGTGTGTACTTTTACTGTGTACTTTTTGAGTTCGCCAGTCTTTCAAATACGGCTTGTAGGTTCCCTGCTGTCCGCTCGTCGTCTCCCTCCAGGTAATGACTGTACTGCTTGTAGGTGTCCATGCTCTTGCTATGCCCGATAAGCTGTTTCAAGTCTCCCTGCGGTAGTTCTTTTGCGATGCTGACAAAAGTATGGCGCATTTCGTATAAGCTCAACTCCGGCATTCCGTTGACCCGCTGATAGCGTTGCCAGCGGTGGTAATATGTGTGCATGGATGCCATGGGGAAGATATATTCTTGATGCCCTGTAAGCTGTCGCTGATCTTCCAGCGCGTCTATGGCGTACTGCGATAACACTACCGTCCGCAGCGCGTTCTGATTTTTCCCAAGCGTGTGCTGACCCTTGATGTTAATTGCCTGGTGCAGTTCACAAGAATTCCCATGAACGTCAGACCATTTTAAACCGCGCATTTCTCCGGGCCGCACCCCTGTAAAAACCTGGAATCTGTAATAATTTATGTAGTTGTCTCTAACTACTTTCCCATTCAGCACGGTCGTATCTGTGCTTAACAGCGTTTGCAGGTTCTCGACCGTCAATACGCTTTTCCCTTTGCATCTGGCGGCTGTCGGGATTTCTATCTCGTCAAGTTCCAACGTTGTCATTTTTGACTTCCGGCAAAACTTCACGAACTGCTTGCAGTAGTTTACATAGTTTTGCAACGTTTTTTTGGACAGCGTGTCAGACCCGCGCCCCTGTGGGTGTTTGAAAGCATAGTTAATAATCGACTGGAAATCCTGCTCACTCATAGCGGCGACCGTTTTTTTGCCGATCTGCGGCAACAGATGCACTCGGCCAAACGATTCCATCTTCGTATATTCTTCATCTGATATTAGTTTTTTCTGGTCTAAAAAAGCCATCCACGCAGATTCCACGCCGCACCGCTTTCTGCCGATGCCGCTTTCAAGCCATGCGTCGGCCTTGGCGTTGGCTTCTCGCTGCCCTGTGCGCCCCGGCTTGGCGCTGGTAAAGGTTTTTCTCACGCCGTCTTTCTGCACGTTAATCTGCCAGCGCTGGGCCGATTCAATCCATTTCGCCGTATTCGTTCTTTTCATGCCTTGACACCCTTTCAAATTAAAGATATACTAAAAGATGCCAGCGTAATGCTGACACCCTTTGCCCTTGCCGGTGCTGTCCCACCGGCAGGGGCTTTTTTTATTCCTACGGATTGCATCGACTACACGGCGTGTAGCCTTGCGCGATGGCATCGTTTATATCAATAGAATAGCAACTATTTCGTAAATACGAACATCCATAAGAATGATATTTACTGCCCGTCGCTGTGATATAAACCGTGTAGCTGGTTGTCTGTTCGGGTTGATACGACTGCCCAGCGCTTGCCGCGCCGTCGCTGTATCCCTGGTTGTATCCGTTGTTATACGCCGCACTGGTATCAACAGACTTTTTCCCTTCGGCTACTCCTACTTTATATCCTGTGTCATAGCCCCTGTTATAGTCAACAGCGGAATTTGCTGTGCTTTTTCCTGCGGAATATCCATTTGTGTACCCGCTGTTGTACCCTTCTTTTTGGCCGTAGTCATAGCCACTTTTCTTTCCGGCATCATATCCGGCCCGGTACTGCTCATCTGCCACCTCATCGGATTTTTCCTGGGCGGCCGCGTATCCCTGATTATAGATAGCTTCTGTATCTATTTTCGCCTGCGTATCAAAATAGCCATAGCACAAAACCTACACAAAGCACGCTGCGGCCAATGCCATAAGTACAGCATAGTTCACCCGCATCGTTCGCGGCTCACCTTTAGACACTAATACTTTATCCGCATTATATTCTACTACGCCATTTTTACAATACAGACACCGTTCATGCCGTCCCAACTTCCGCGCGACATCCAGCGTTCCGCTTTTTACTCTCGGGGCTTTTCGAAGTTCCGGGCACGCGGGGCTTTCATGTATATAATGGTCGTTCGTATCATCCCGCCAAAATACAATTTTATCCACAGTTTTGCCGCCTTTGTTCAATCTGCCAATTCCCCGCGCCGGTTTGCGCTTTTTCGCGCTGGCTCTCCCTTATACTGTAAATACAAACTACATTATAATGGAGGTTTCCACAATGTCTGTTATCATTCGTTCACAACTGCCGCCAAAACATGGCCGCAGGAAACGTCCCAAAAATCGGATTGTAAAGCATTGACAGCCATTTTTGTGCATTTTACCACTAGAATACAACCGCTGGTTGTGTTATAGTTGTACCGTAAACAGCAGCTACATAAAAAGGAGAACGACCATGCAGGAAATCAGCGACCGGGAATTTATCGCCATGCTTCACCAACTGCCAGACAAGGCAGCATATGTCAACTATTTAAGAGCCCTCGCAGCATCGCCAGACCCGCCGCCCGCTTCTCCGGCGGCAGCTGGTGCATGATGTCAAGCGCCTCTTTATCAAGTTCATCCACCCCATCAGCGGCAACGCTGGTGGGGTTTTCTTTTTGCTCCCCCGTCAACAGGTATTCAACGGTTACGCCAAAATAATCCGCTAGTTTTAATAAGACAGTCTGCCTTGGATTTGCACCGTTTTTCCAACCCGTTACCGTGCCTGTGGATTTTACACCAACCTCTGCCGCAACGGTATTAGGGTATTTGCCTGCCTGATTGCACAAGCGCACAAAATTATCCCAAAACATACAAATGCTTACACCTCATTTTGTGCAACCCGCTGAAACTAATAAAACTGATGCAAAGCTATTGCAAAACTAATGTAAATGAGGTATACTCATAACATACGAACAAGCAAAGCAAAAGCTAAGCCCCATGTTTCAGCGGCTTACCAATGATTTCTGACAACTTCATTATAACTTTGGCTCTCTTGTTTGTCAATGAGATTATCTCATTATTTCATATTTGGAGGTGAGATTTATGGCATTTGCACAGGCCCGCCAGAAAGCAGGTCTTTCCCAAGCACAGGTAGCAAAGGAACTCGGTGTTGACCAGTCGGCTGTATGCCGCTGGGAAACCGGCGAGAACATGCCCCGCGCCGCATCGCTCGTCCTTATGGCAAAGCTCTACGGCTGCACCGTAGACGAACTTTTAAGAAAGGAGTAACCCCCATGCCCGCCACCGTAAAATCCCCCCTTGTCTTTACAGCCTTCATCAAATCCCACGGTTACAACAAATTGCAGCTAGCGCAGGCCATCGGGATTCCGGCTGGCAAGGTCACAATGCGTGCAACAGGCCGTGCCCCCTGGCGCTTGGATGAAGCCGCCCGCGCCGCCGCCGTTCTCGGCGTCACGCTGGACGAATTTGCAAGAAATGCGCTGTAAAAAAAAGCGCCTCAGCTGACTACCAGCAACGGCTTTGCCCCGCAGCGCGTGGCAACGGCATTGCAGTGTGAAGCGCAGCCTATCCCCGCATCAGCATAGCTCGGAATAGCTGCGCAAGGCAGAGGCAAGGCTTGGCGGCGCATTGGCATTGTTGTGCAGTGCATTGGCAAGGCTGGGCAGGGCTGCGCAACGCATCGGCATGGAGTTGCATTGCAAAGGCAAAGCGAAGCGCAGCAAAGCAATGGCATAGTTTAGAACGGCGTCTCAAGGCAGCGGCACTGATTGGCGCAGCCAAGCAAAGGCATAGCCTTGAATTGCCTATTGCAGCAACAGAATGGCATCGAGTGGCGCAGCGATGGCATAGAATGGCAGAGCGTAGCTGGGCAACGGCATAGCATTGAGATTCGACGCGAAGGCACCGAAAAGCAACCGATTTTATTTAAAAAGGAGACAACCACCATGAAAGTAAAAATCACCCTATTAGAAGAAGTTCTCGGCAGCTCCCCCAGCAATGAAGAACTTCTCGCAACCTACATTGCCAGCAAGGCCCCCACCGGCGACCTCTCAGCCGAAGAGGTGGACAACATCAAGGCCCAGAACGCCGAAGACCGCGTCACCGTCTTTCCCAAAACCGCCGACGGAACGCCGTTCCTGTACGACTATCAAGTAAAGGGAATGTTCAAGGATTCCTGCAAGATGCTTGCCAAAGCGGGCAAGGCTGGCTATGCAGGCGGCAAGGCTTGCGCAGCCATCAAGGCATATAAACAGGCCATCGACGGTTTGATTTTCGTTACCCCGCGCGAGATTCCCTACGACCTGCACGGCATGAAGGTTGATTTCTGTGAGCGTCCCCTGCGGGCGCAAACCCCGATGGGCGAACGCGTCAGCATCGCAAAGTCGGAGAGCATTCCCGCAGGTGCAACAGCAGAATTTGAAATCGAATGTCTCGACCCTAAGCTTGAAGACATGGTTCGTGAGTGCCTCGACTACGGCACAAAGCGCGGCCTGGGCCAGTGGCGCAACTCCGGCAAGGGCCGCTTTGAATGGGAGGAAATCAAAGAATGATGGCAAAAACAAAAACGCCGCCCCGGTGCACCACCACCGGGACGGCAGAAAAACAGAGCATCACAAAAAGCTCTAACTGTATTCTATCACTTCCCCGCGCTGCCGTCAAGTTAGCGATCACCGCAGATTTGGTGCTGCTGCTGGCCGCGCTTGGCCCTCTCAACATCCCCGGCATCGTCTGCACGGTGCTGGCCCTCAACGCCCTGTGCGGGCTGTATTTCAAGGAGGTATCCCGCCATGAAAAAATTTGAACTGACCGCCGAATTTATAACGAACGTTTTCGGGAACAAGCTGTTTCGCATTAAGGCTCTTGTCGATTTCGGCACCGTAAGAGCTGGCGAACTTGGGGGCTTTGTGGAAAAGGAAGAAAACCTCTCCAACGATGGCGATGCGTGGGTCTCCGGCAACGCGCTGGTCTCCGGCGACGCGCTGGTCTCCGGCAACGCGCTGGTCTACGGCGATGCGTGGGTCTTCGGCAATGCGTGGGTCTTCGGCAATGCGCGGGTCTACGGCAACGCGCTGGTCTACGGCGACGCGCGGGTCTACGGCGACGCGCGGGTCTACGGCGATGCGCTGGTCTACGGCAATGCGCTGGTCTGCGGCAATGCGCTGGTCTACGGCAACGCGGACTACGCCGTCGTTGAAGGCTTTGGCCGATATTTCCGCGCGACCACATTTTTTCGCTGCAAGGATAAAATTCTCCGCGTACAGTGCGGTTGCTTTTATGGTGATTTGGCGCAGTTCCGCGAAAT
>CEAR01060040.1_pt1 | contig 11024 bp, 10 predicted proteins | sample 557461 | NCBI WGS metagenome assembly CEAR01 (sample SAMEA3182075, study PRJEB8094) | gut metagenome | biome: human; feature: gut; material: Stool; isolation source: human stools | place: Canada | collected 2012-03-14
AAGGATGCGCACTGCTTCGCCGGCAAGGTCGACTACCCGAACTGGGGCTGGCTTGCCACCAAGATGATCCAGATGATCATGAAGATGACGAAGGGTCCGACGGAGCCGACCGCCATCATCGACTACACCGACTGGAAGGATGTCGAGGACTACGCCCGCCATTGCCTGACGCTTGAAGCCTAAGCAATCCTCTGGCGCAGACCGCCTTTGAAGCGGAATCCTCAGAAATGCCGGTCTTTCTGATTCGGGTTATTCCCGAAAGGAAGGCCGGCATTTTGCATTCTGACGCTGAGTTTTTGTCACGCCAATCGACTAAACTGCGCTTCACCCTGATTTTTCGAAAAAATTGCTCATGTCCGATTTCCTTTGGTACGGCGCCTATCCTGCCGGCATTCCTCACACCATTGATCCTGACAGCATTCCCAACATCCCTGCAATTCTCGATGCTGCGGCGAAGAAGTTCCCGAAGCGCACGGGCTATACAAATCTCGGCGCCAACCTGAGCTACACCGACGCTGAAAAGCGCTCCAAGGAATTTGCGGCCTATCTGCAGTCGCTGCCCGACCTGAAGCCCGGCGACCGCGTCGCCGTCATGATGCCCAATCTGCTGCAGTACGTTGTTGCTGTTTTCGGCATTCTGCGCGCAGGCATGACGGTCGTGAACATCAACCCGCTCTATACGGCGCGTGAAGTTCATCATTCGCTCAAGGATTCCGGCGCCAAGGCGATCGTGATCATCGAGAACTTCGCCCGCACGCTTGAGCAGGCCGTCCCGGGAACCAGCTGCACGCGCTTCATTCTGACGGGCGCCGGCGACATGCTTTCCTTCCCCAAGCGCGAGATCGTCAATTTCATGATCCGCCACGTGAAGAAGATGGTGCCTGCCTATGCGCTCCCCGGAGCCGTGAACTTCAGGGATGCGCTCTCCATCGGCCGCTCCGCCGGCTTCAAGCCCGTGGAGGTCAAATCCTCGGACCTTGCATTTCTGCAGTACACAGGCGGCACGACGGGCGTAGCCAAGGGCGCGGAGCTTACGCACCGCAACATGATTGCGAACGTTCTTCAGGTGAGCGCCTGGATCTCGCAGCGCTTCAAGGAAGGCGAGGAAACCGTTCTTACGGCGCTTCCGCTCTACCACGTCTTCTCGCTGACGGCGACCATGGTCTTTACGCACTGGGCCGCCGAGATGGTGCTCATCACGAATCCGCGCAACCTCGATTCCCTTGCCGGCGAATGCGTGAAGCATGATGTCTCCGTCATCATCGGCGTCAATACGCTTTTTGCTGCGCTCCTGCGCAACCCGGTCTTCAAGCGCGCGAAGCTGAAGCGCCTCAAGCTCACCTGCGGCGGCGGCGCTCAGGTGCAGAAGGTCGTGGCCGAAGAGTGGCTCGCCCAGACCCAGTGCCCGATTCTTGAAGCCTATGGCCTCACGGAATGCAGTCCGGCCGTCTGCGGGAATATCCCGGGAGCGCCCTGGGACGGTTCTGTCGGCGTGCCGATTCCGTCCACCGAGGTATCCATCCGCGGCGACGGCTTCCGCGATCTCGGATTCTGTCCCGAGGGCGAGGATCCCACGCCCTACACCGGAGAAATCTGCGTGAAGGGACCGCAGGTGATGCGCGGCTACTGGAAGAAGCCTGAAGAAACCGCGGGCGTTATTCGCGACGGGTGGCTCAGAACCGGCGACGTCGGTCACATGGACCATCGGGGCGTCGTCTACATTACCGACCGCAAGAAGGACATGATCATCGTTTCGGGCTTCAACGTTTACCCGAATGAAGTCGAAAACGTCATTGCCGCCATGCCGGGCGTCCTCGAAGTAGGCGTCACCGGCGTTTCGTCGCCGAAATCGGGCGAAACGGTGAAAGCCGTCATCGTGAAGAAGGATCCGGCGCTCACCGAAGAAGACGTGAAGAACTGGTGCCGCAAGGAACTTACGCGCTACAAGGTCCCGCACGTGATCGTCTTCGTCGAGAGCCTCCCGAAGACGCCTGTCGGAAAGATTCTCCGCCGCGAACTGAAGGATCTTTAATCCCGTCGACGCCGGGTTGAAAAAACGGCCGTACGCCTCAATGAGAGATGTACGGCCGTTTGTTTATGGCAGTTCAGCGACATGCCCGCTCAGAGACCTCCGGAGGCCTCTGAGCGGAAAAAAATCACTTGCGCACGGGAAGCACCGGCTTCTCGCCGCAGGCGCCAACGAGGGCGGCGGCCGTGAGGAAAACCAGCTGAGGACCGAGCTGCGTGTCGACCATCTCGAAATATTCCGTCACCGAGTGCGCATTCATGCCGCGGCCGCCCGAGCAGAGGCAGGTCGCGGGAATGCCGAGACTCATCGGTGCATTCGCATCGGTCGAAGCGCACATGTACTTGGTGAGTTCAATGCCGAGCACCTTCTGTGCGGACCGCGCCGTCTGGAGCACCGGGCAGTCGTCCGGACGCATGCCGGCAGGACGGTTGCCGATCTGGGTCTTCGTGAGCTTAAGCTTCAGGCTTTCATCCGTGATGCCCCAGAAGTCGTTTTCTTCCTGGACGGCTTCCTCAAACGCCTTGAGGACGCGGTCTTCAAGCTTCAGGAGCTCCTCGTTGCTGACCGAGCGCATGTCGACCTCAACCTCGCAGTGCGCAGCGATTGTGTTGACCGTCGTGCCGCCCTTGATCGTGCCGATGGTGTAGGTAGTCTTCGGATCAGCCGGCCCCCTGAAGCACCCGACCTTGGCGCCTGCGCGGCAGATTGCATGAATCGCCGACGGGCAGCGTCCGAATTCCGCATAGGAGTGGCCGCCCTTGCCGTCGACGGAAAGACGCCAGCGATGCGAACCGGTAGCGCCGTGGAGGATGCGGCCCACATCGGTTGAGTCGATGGCGACGAAGCCGTCGATGTGACGCGTGCCGTCAAAGAGAGCCTTGGAGCCGCGGATGTCGCCGTTGCCTTCCTCGCCCACCGTACCGACGAAGAGGATGTCGCCTTCGGTCTCGATTTTCTGGTCATTGAACATGCGCAGAATCTGCAGGAGCGCACGAAGGCCCGAGCAGTTGTCGCCAATGCCGGGGGCACGATAAATGTTGCCCTCGCGGCGAACCTTGACATCCGTGCCGGCCGGGAAGACGGTGTCCATATGAGCGCCGAGTGCAAGCACCGGACCGTTGCCCTTGCCGGGACGACGTCCGACGACGTTGCCGATCGGGTCGGTCACAACATCCGTGAGGCCATAGGCGCGCATGAGTTCAGCCACGCGCTTCGCACGGGTTTCCTCGTGGAATGTCGGCGCTTCGATCTCGCAAAGCTCAATCTGCTCCTCCATGGCGCGGTCAACCTCGCGGGCAGCCTGCTCCATGGCAGCCTTCACCGCCGGCATCGCGGCAAGCTTCTTCACCTGAGCGAACACCTCTTCCGAAAGGGGCGGAATATTCTGAGTCATTGAAATCTCCTCTTATGACTATTTGCGAAGGATGCCTGATGATCAGGCTTCCTTCGGGTTATGGGTTTCCGTAGCCTCAACGCGGATGCGCTTTCCAAGAGCCTCCACGCATTCGCCGCCGCGGAGCTTCCTCCCGCGGCGGCTTTCAGGCTCACCATCCACACGGACCTTGCCCTCCTGAATAAGCACCTTGGCTTCGCCTCCGGTAGAGGCAATTCCCGCCGCCTTCAGAAGTGCATCAAGGGTGATGTACTCACCGCGCAGCACAAACGCTGCATCTTTTTCCTGTGTCATAAACCTTTCTTTTACCGAAATAATCGCATCCTCTTATCTCACGTCAAGGAAGCTAAGACAGCAGTTTCTTGAAACCGTGACAGAATGCCATCTCTTAATTATCCAAGAATGCAGGACCCGAATTTACCTTAATGGGACAAACCCTCGAAGAGCCCTGCGGGATTCATTTTCATGCTTTCCTCCATTGCGATCGTTCTCGGGTACCAGGTCGTCGGCGAACTCATCAGCCGCCTCACGGGCATCCCTGTTCCGGGGCCGGTTATCGGCATGGTGCTCATGCTGCTTTCCTTCCTTGTCAAGGACAACCTGATCGGGATTGTGCGCCCGACCGCGGGCGTGCTGCTCGCAAACCTCTCGCTGCTTTTCGTGCCGGCAGGCGTCGGCATCATGCGCCACGGCCAGCGCTTTCTCGATGAAGGCGTCGGCATCATGGTGACGCTCGTTCTTTCGACCATCATCGCCATGCTCGTGACGGCCTACGTCATCATCGCCGTCGAAAAGTGGATGAAGATCAAGGATGAGGATTAACTGAAATGGAAGACATCTTCCTCAATGCTTTTGCCCATTTGGAAACAAATCCGGCATTCTGGCTCTGCCTGACGCTTGCGCTCTACGTCTTTGGTCAGGTCGTATTCCGCGCGGCGAAATTCAATCCCTTCGCGAGCCCGATCATTATTTCGGTTGCCATCCTCATCACGCTTCTTGTCGTTACAGGCATTTCGTACGACACCTATTTCGCGGGAGCGGGATTCATTCACTTTCTGCTCGGCCCGGCAACAGTCGTATTGGCTGTGCCGATTTATGAACAGCGCTCCAAGCTTGCCCGCCTCTGGCTCCCGCTCTCGCTCGGGCTTCTTGCCGGCTGCACGGCCGCCATCGTTTCCGTGATCCTCATCGGGAGCGCCCTCGGCGTATCGTCGGCAACGCTGATGTCTCTCGTGCCGAAATCGGTCACGACGCCGATCGCCATGGGCATTTCGGAAAGCATCGGCGGTCTGCCGGATCTGACTGCTGCACTCGTCGTGCTTACCGGCATGACGGGCTCGATCATCGGTCGTCCGCTCTTCAAGCTCCTCAGGATCCGCTCCGAACCGGTCTGCGGCTGCGCACTCGGCCTCTCTGCGCACGGCATGGGCACGGGCGCAGCATTCCTGATTGGTCAGAAGGCAGGCGCCTTCGCCGGCCTTGCAATGGGCGTTTCCGGCATTATTTCCGCCTTCCTGGCTCCGCTTCTCGCCTTCCCGATCATGCATTTGCTCGGTCGTTAAGCGGCTGAACATCTCTCAGAAAGCCGCTGCGTTCGATCCTGAACCGCAGCGGCTTTTCTTTGCGCTTAAAAGTATTTCGAGAGCGCTTCCACTGCCTCCCGGGCAGTGCGCCAGTTGCTTCTGCCAGCAGACTGCCCGAGATAAACCGCCTCGAGCTCCTCGCGGCCCTGCCGGCGAGCGGCTTCCGTGAGCGGCCTCATCAGTGCCTCGGGGGAAGGCCAGGCCGGGAGCCTCGGCTCATAATCCTGAAGCGCGTCAAGAAGCGGCGAACGAAGCGCCCGCACAAGCCGTCCCGTATAGAGTCTTGTCATCGTGAGGTGCGCCGCAGTTGCCCAGATGAGGACATTTCTCGCATAGGGGCTCGCGAGCGACTCGCACGCTGAAAGAAAGGCCGTACCAGCCATTACGCCGCTTGCCCCGGCGAGAAGCGCACCCAGCGCCTGAGTTCCTTCAGAGATGCCGCCCGCAGCGATCACCGGAAGTCGCGTGGCGCGCGCCGCCGCCGGAACGAGACTCATCAGGCCCGTGAGCACGTCGTCGGGATCCTCAAAATTAGACCTCGGTCCGGCCGCTTCAGACCCCTGGCAAATAATTGCATCCACCCTGGCCGCTCGCAGCACCTTGGCTTCGCGAAGCGTTGTCGCCGTGCCGATATTCATGATCCGGGCATCGAAGAGCGCTTCCGCCTCGGGCTCGCGGAAGCCCCCGGAAGTGGAAATAACAGCCGAAGGCTTTGCTGCAAGAATGGCTGCAAAACGCTCATCAAAGGATTCACGCTCGCGCACTGAAGCAAAATCGTAGAACGCTTCACCCTCGGGCGAGAGCGGATCGGGAAGCTCCAGATCCTTCAGTACTTCCGAAAGGCCTTCGGCGAGCTCATGAAGATCCTCTTGACGATGCGTGACTTTCGGGGGAATTCGAATCTGAATGGCAAAGGGCTTATCCGTAAGGCTCCGAATTTCCTCTGCCGACTTCCGGATATCTTCCGCCGTCATGCCGCCCGTCGGAAGCACGCCAAGCCCCCCGGCAGCGCTCACTGCCGCAACCAGTTTCGCCCCGGCCGTTCCCGTCATCGGCGCAGAAAGCACTGCGCGCTCAATGCCGAGACGAGCAGCAAACTCCTTTTCCCGCCGCTGCGCCTCTTCAAGAATGCCGATCGATTCCGACGTACTCGTCATTGCTCCCTCGCTAAAATCAGCGCCGGTTGAAACTTTTTTACCGGCCCCCGCATTCTAGGGTGCTCTTTCCCATGTCTAAAGAAAAAGTCGTCGTCGGCCTCTCCGGAGGCGTGGATTCGTCTGTAAGCGCCTGGCTCCTCAAGGAACAAGGCTATGAAGTCATCGGTCTCTTCATGAAAAACTGGGAGGATGATGACGACAGCGAATACTGCTCCTCGCGCCAGGACTTCATTGATGCGACGGCTGTCGCCGACGTGATCGGCATCGACATCGAGGCAGTCAATTTCGCGCGCGAATATAAGGAACGCGTCTTTTCCGACTTCCTTCGCGAATACTCTGCCGGCCGCACGCCCAATCCGGACATTCTCTGCAATTCTGAGATCAAGTTCCGGGCCTTTCTCGATCATGCCATGCGCATGGGCGCAGACTGGATTGCCACCGGCCACTATGCGCGCGTCAGACGCGAAAACGGCGTGACGGAACTTCTGCGGGGCGTCGATCCGGGCAAGGACCAGAGCTACTTCCTCCACCGGCTCTCCCAGGAACAGATCCGCCGGGTGCTTTTTCCCGTGGGCGGCATACTGAAGACGGAAGTGCGCAGGATTGCCGACGAGATTGGCCTTCCCAATGCGAAAAAGAAGGACTCAACCGGAATCTGCTTCATCGGCGAACGTCCCTTCCGGGAGTTTCTCAATCGCTACCTCCCGACGAAGCCCGGCCCCATCAAAACGCCTGACGGAAAGATCGTTGGCGAACACATCGGCCTCTCCTTCTATACGCTCGGCCAAAGAAAGGGAATCGGCGTGGGCGGCCAGCAGGATTCAACGGGCGAACCCTGGTTCGTTGCCGCCAAGGATCTCAAAACCAATACGCTCTGGATCTGCCAGGGACACGATCATCCCTGGCTGCTCTCGCATGAGCTCACTGCCGTACATCCGAGCTGGATTTCAGGCGTTGCTCCCGATCCGTCGCTTCCCGTGACCGTGAAGACCCGCTATCGCCAGAAGGACGGCCCCTGCAGAATCGGCTCCATCACGCCGGATTCCTTCGAACTGCTTTTTGACGAGCCTCAGTGGGCCGCCACTCCCGGACAGAGTGCGGTTCTCTACCAGGGAGACGTTTGTCTCGGAGGCGGCTTCATCGACTTTGTCGAGCGCTGAGCCTCGAAAAGCCTCGAACGCAAACAAGAAAAACGGCGGAGAACTCTAAGGAAAGTTCCCGCCGTTTCTTTATTAATCTTCAGAGAAGATTACTCGCTCTTCGCTTCCCCGGCATTTTCCGCCTTGGGCGAAACTTGGCGCAGTTCAAGCTGAGCTTCATGTTCCGCACGCTTCTTGCGGGCAATCAGATGGCCGATGATGACGACTACCGCCGCACCGCCGATGCAGAAGGGATAGTGCGCCATGAAGCTGAATTCCGGCCAGTGCGTCGCCACATAACCGTCTGAAACGATCATGCCGCCCGCGATCCAGCCGAGCAGACCGCCGCCGAAGTAAATGATGATCGGGAAGCGGTCGAGGAGCTTCAGCACGACCTGGCTGCCGAAAACGATGAAGGGCACGGAAACGATAAGGCCAAAAATGACGAGCAGCGTCTGATGCGCTTCATGCGCCTGCTGGGCCGCGCCCGCGATGGCAATCACATTGTCGAACGACATGACGAAGTCGGCAACGATGATGGTCTTGATGGCGCCGAGCAGCTTGGAGCTGCCTTCAATTTTTTCGTGTGAATCGTATTCCGGAATCAGGAGTTTGACGCCGATCCAAAGCAGAAGGAGCGCGCCCACGACCTTGAGGAAGGGCAGGTCGAGAAGCATCACTGCAAAGGTAATCAGCACCACGCGCAGACCGATCGCGCCCGCGGTACCCCAGAAAATGCCTTTCGCACGCTGCTCATGCGGCAGATTGCGGCAAGCCATGGCAATGACGACAGCATTGTCGCCGCCAAGGAGGATGTCGATCATGATGATCTGTCCGACTGCCCCCCAATGCAGATTCACCAACAGATCCCACAAATATTCCACAGTGTCTCCCCTTTATTAGGATTTTTTTTGGACTTGAGATTTTAAACGCAGAGGTTTACACACGCTGTAATTTGGCCTGCCCGTTACATCTGATCTTCGGGCAGCTCCACCTCCCCGCGAAGCACTTTTTGTATCGCAGACATGCTGAATCCCCGGGTTGCCAGGTATCGGACCATCTTTTCACGCTCCTTCCAGTCCTTTGGAAGCTCGCTCCAGCGACGGCCCCATATCCGCAGCGCCCTTACCTCTTCGGGCTCTTCGAGCGACGCCATGGCTTCTTCAATCGCTTCGTCGGAAACTCCGCTCATGCGCAGCTCGCGCTTCAGGCGCATGTCGCCCATGCGTCCGGCGCACGAACGGATCTTAGCTTCCGCATAGCGTTCGTCCGAAAGAAGCCCCATGCTTTCGAGCTTGTCGAGCGCCGCTGAAATTTCCTCGCGGGTCTCCCCCTCGAGGAGCCCCTGAAGGAGCTTTCTGCCGAGCTCGCGCCGGGAATATTCACGCCTTGAAAGCGCATCCACCGCGCGCGTGAGGATGTTCCTGACGGGCTTGGGCTTTCTGCCGCCGCTGCGCCTTCTGCGCTCGGCTTCAAATACCTCCGGATCCGTACAGGTATCGCGATCCACCTCGACCAGGGTGCCGTCTTCGCGAAGCACGTCGAAAGCGGCGACATCTTCAGGGGACGTAATGATATGAGGTCCCGCTGAGCCCGCTTCCGGAGCTTCTGCAGCACTCCTGATGCTTTTCCTTTCGGCTTTTTTCCGCCGGGCAGGCTTTCCCGCTCTCGGCACCTGAGCCTCATCGCTCAAGTCATCAGGCTCAAATGCCGGCAAGCTTTCAGGGAGGGCAGGAGGAGCCTCCGCAGATGCCTTTATCCAATCCGGCAACTTTGCGGGCGGCGCGCCGAAAGGACCGGGGGCCGGAGCAAACACCGGCTCGAGTCCCAGCGCATCCTCAAGATCACCGAAAAGCGACTCCTCGCGCGGATGCTCGGAAATCCTGACTGCGGCTTTTGCCGGGGCCGCAGAAGATGCGCCGGGCTTCAACGGTTTCTCTGGCTTCGATTTTGCCGTTTCCGGAACCGGCTCCAGATCTTCATCCGTAAAAATAACTTCCATCGGCACGAAGAAGCCTCCGCTTTGCTTAGGCGGAGGCCTCCTGAATGTTTGGTTTATCTAAGGATTAGAGATCGTCATCCACTTCGCGGGCGGGCGGGACATCGTCCACATCCGCATCGGCCGTCGGCATGTCGAGCGCCTCCATATCCTCATCATCCACCGCAGTGATGCTGGAAACATGCGCACCCTTAAGTTCGCGGATCTTTTTCTCAATCTCCTGCTGCAGTTCGACGTTTTCCTTCAGAAGATCACGCACCTTTTCCTTACCCTGACCGAGACGATTCCCGTTGTAGGAGTACCAGGCGCCCGACTTCTCGAGCACATTGAGTTCCGTACCGATATCAATAATTTCGCCGAGACGTGAAATGCCCTGACCGTAGAGGATGTCGAACTTCACCTGCTTGAAGGGAGGCGCAACTTTATTCTTGACAACCTTCACTTTCGTTTCGTTGCCGATCACTTCGTCGCCCTTCTTGATCGCACCCACACGGCGGATGTCAAGACGCACGGAGCTGTAGAACTTGAGTGCATTACCGCCCGCGGTGGTCTCCGGATTGCCGTAGCCGCCGATCTTCATGCGAATCTGGTTGATGAAGATGACGATGCACTTCGTGCGGGAAATATTGGTGGTGAGCTTGCGAAGCGCCTGGGACATCAGACGCGCCTGAAGACCAGGCAGCGAATCGCCCATCACGCCTTCGATTTCATTCTTGGGCGTAAGCGCGGCCACCGAGTCAACGACGATCAGATCAACTGACCCCGAACGCACAAGCGCATCAACGATTTCGAGCGCCTGTTCGCCCGTATCCGGCTGCGAAAGCAGGAGATCGGGGACCTTAACACCGAGACGCTGCGCATACTGGATGTCGAGCGCATGCTCGGCATCAATAAAGGCGCAGGTGCCGCCCGTCTTCTGCATTTCTGCAATCACCTGAAGCGAGAGCGTCGTCTTGCCTGAGGATTCCGGCCCGAAGATCTCAATAATGCGCCCCTTCGGAAGCCCGCCCACGCCGAGCGCGAGGTCGAGCGACAGCGACCCGGTCGAGCAGACTTCAATGTTCTGCGGTTCGAGATTGTCGGACATGCGCATGATGGCGCCCTTGCCGAACTGCTTTTCGATGCTGGCAAGCGCGATGGACAGCGCCTTCTTGCGCTCGTCGCCTTCCTTGCGTTCCACGGGCTGGGAGCGTGCGCCGTTCTTTGTAGCCATGATGTTCGTCCTTACAAAAGAGATTCGTTTCACTCGTTCAAATGAAAAATTCTCAATAATTTTTCGAACGAGGATCAAAAGATCATTTTTTGAATATTTTGCACAAAAATGATCTTCTACTTTATTGATAGTTAGGTAAAATCAATTCACAGTCATCCTGTGACAAACGAACAATAGCATTACTTCAGTCGGATGCGCAATGGTCTCTTTTGTTAGTGGTTACCCTAACATTCGACACAAATAGACGCTTGCGAGCTTCTCGTTGTCTCCCGTTTCTTTTTTGACGCCCTTGACAAGTGAAATTGATTGGGGCAAAATTCGCTTCCTCAAACGAAAGCTCCTGTGCGGCTGATGACCGTCACTTGGGTCGTTAGCTCAGCTGGTAGAGCAGCGGACTTTTAATCCGTTGGTCGTGGGTTCGAATCCCGCACGACCCACCATACACAGTAAGCATTCGTTAGTTGGGAACGTAGCTCAGTTGGTAGAGCAGCGGACTCTTAATCCGTCGGTC
>CEAR01000002.1_pt1 | contig 10923 bp, 11 predicted proteins | sample 557461 | NCBI WGS metagenome assembly CEAR01 (sample SAMEA3182075, study PRJEB8094) | gut metagenome | biome: human; feature: gut; material: Stool; isolation source: human stools | place: Canada | collected 2012-03-14
CCCATCCTTGTAGAACACCACAGGGTTATATCTCCACATCCTGTAACCACTATAATCTATCTTGTCTGACTGACTGGAATCTGAAAGGGAGGACTCTGACCTGAGAGCCTTGTTCCTCCTTTTCTGATCGAGCCACAACCTGTATTCATAACTCTGAACCTCCTCAAAGGGTATAATCCCCTCACCCCTCTCGAAAGCCGTCCTCTCAAACAGCAACTCAATGAACTCCCCGGTATAAATCTCAGCCAACTCGTAATGCTCCCCACAGAGGAGATAATCGGACTTACGTTCAAACTCCTTCTCCAACTCATCCACAGAGACACGGTTGAGACGACCCCAATGATCCGACCAAACAGTAAGGAACTCCCGAAACTCATCATCAGACAAAGTATCAATATCCAAATTTTCTATGTCAACATTCTTAAAATCCATACCAATTATTTTAAAAAATTGAACAGGGGGGCACTCGTTCCTCGTGCCCCATTGGGGGGCGTATATTATCAATGAATTTTCTTTTACACTTTTGCAAAGATAGCACCAATTCCCGATTTGACCAAAACAATATAAAAATATTCCGACTGCCGAGTATCGCGGTCGGAATATTTTTATATTGTTATATTGTTTTATTTATATATTGTAATATTTGTTTATTTTTATATTGTCCGATTATTTATTCTGTGAAATATAACTCCTTAACGCGGCAATTACAATTTCCTTCTGAGTTGTTCGCTCCGTTACGGCCATCATCTTTATCTCCTGCACAAGGGAGTCCGGAAGTTTAAAGGTTGTATAAATTTCCGGTTCCCCAGAATTTGCATTTGGTCTTCCCGGCTTTCGCTTGTTCAGAGGAAGTGCTTGCTCCAGTTCCTCGTCCTTCTGACTTACGACATCAGGAGTCTTTGTTGACTTATCAGACAAAGGCTCGGTCTCCTTATTCAAGCCTGTAACCGTACCAAGCAAACCTGATGTAAGTGTCTTTTTTGCCATATTTTTATATTGTTATATTTATTTATTTTTATATTGTTCCTCATCTATTTCTTTAGCGAGAGCACGGTAATCCTCCGCTACCGTAGAATTGGGAGCATAGTCCAACACGCTTTGACGATATGTTGGTGCTTCCGCTGCTGCCACTCCTGTCCGGATATATGTCTTGAATATCTTATCACCATACTTTGCCCGGATAGCGTCAATAACCGCATTGTCGAGCTTCCGTCGGTTATATTTAGCGATGATGATTCCTGAAACATGAAGCCCCTTGTTTATACTCTGTGCGATATCCCCGATCATCTCGTCGAGCATAACCAATCCACGCAAAGGGAGCGTTTCCGCACATATGGATATGATTACACTGTCGGCTGCTGTAAGAGCATTGATCGTGACCAATCCAAGAGCCGGAGGCGTATCTATTATTATATAGTCATAGTTTTCCTTCAGCTCGTCTAGAATGATTTTCAGTATCTGTTCCCGGGCAATCTTATTGCTGAAAACCATGTCTGCCCCGGCTAGGTCTATGTGAGAAGGAATCAAATCCAGATTCTCCATTATGTGCATAATTGGAACCGGGGCTCCTTTCATCGCATCATAAATGGAAGCCTCAATCTTACTCTCATCGGTAAAGCTGCTTGTTAGATTCGCCTGCGGATCCACATCCACCAGCAATACACGGCGTCCCATCTTTGCCAATGCAGCGGCAATATTGACGCAACTCGTTGTCTTTGCAACACCTCCCTTGTGGTTTGCTATAGCTATTATCTTCGCCATGTCCAATTCGTTATTCTATCAAGTTCCTCGATGGCCTCTGCCTGAGCAATCACTTTTCGCAGAACCTCGCATACATCATCCTCTAAAGAAGCTCCAAGCTGCTTTAGTTGTAATAGGTGATGTGCAAGGGCGTCCTGTGCTTTTTGCACACTGACCTCATTTTCTATCAATACGTTTTTTAGGTAAGATATTCTATCTTCATCCATTATTTTTATATTGTTATATTTGTTTATTTTTATATTGTTTTATTGTCACCACAAAGATAGTGTTTTTTTTTGTTAAATCAAAATTAAATTCGTAACTTTGCAATCACTATTGATGCTAATTATGCCAATATCCATTGACAATGAACAACATAACTCTTTCTTATACAAACAGAATAGTATATAGGCGGATTTTGCTCTTCCTATCTATTACCTGTTTTGCCATACTTCTTTCCTCTTGTAGCGATAAAGATGAACCAGAAGGTCCAACGCCTACTGAAGATACTTATGTCGTTACATTTACTGGAGATTGTGATAAATTCAAAGGACTTTTTTCTGTATCCACAACGGAATCTAATTGTTTTTTTAAATCTTCCTCATTTGAAAATTCCAACTCCAAGATTCTCTCTGATTCACAATTTAAAGATGTCTACGAGTTCACTCTATTTAGTTTTGGAAAGAACGCAAATAATTATGTCAAATTACATTGTAGTGCCTTGTGCTTCTCTGATGATTATTATTCTATGAAATGCAATATATATGCAATGAAGATAGATGGAAATGTTTTAATTTATGAAAAAGAATTTACCTCCTTCAAACCAGGCAATACTCCAACCTCTCAAGAATATACATTCACTTTAGAAATTTAAATATCTTATGAAACTGCTATTTCACTTAACATTCTTTCTGATGTGCATCATCGTTACATCCTGTACGGATTCGTTCGAAGAACCGGAATGTGCACGTGATTACACTCATGAGTCTTTCGCAAAAGACGGTCAACCAACCGTTGATTGCATCAACGGTTTGCCTAAGTTTCAGACCAGTAGATCATCGTCTGATATTTCAACTCTTTCTGATGATGAATTGAGAGAAATTTTTGAGGAAGGATATACTGGCACTCCAGTCAATGGAAAGAACCTAAAGCTTCTATTTAATAAACAATTAGCAAGCTTAACTGGTCTTGTCGCTGGAAATATCTATATTACTAGATACGAAGAATATCATAAAATTGTGAATCTAAACGGGTCGGAATTCTATGATGACGAAGAATACAACGAATGTGGTCTACGAAAAATGCCAGAACTTCAAGGAGGGTACATCTCATATAATGAACGTGGCTATAATACAATTTCCGTTGGAGCAAATCAGATGCAACTTACAACATATCTCATACATGTTATAAGTGATATGTCGGGAAGGAAGTTAGACATTTATTATCCGTGTGTCCCTTCAAAAATAAAATGGCATTATTTTTTATATAACTAATCTAACAGTAATATGTACTCAAAGATTATTCGTTATTTTAACATTATCTTTGCGATAATGTTATTCGTTTCATGTCAAGATGCGAATGATGATGTGTTGCTTTTGGATAATGCAACAGACAACCAGTCTATCATAGATCATGGACTTGATAATGGACTCGTTTTCCCTACAGAAATAGATTCCTTAAAGCAAACCGAACCCTATGAAATCAATACACTGGATGATCTCTTGATTCCCATGCAAAAAGCAGATAGTGTGTTCAAAATAGCCTTAAAAAATGGAAATTTTGTTTACAAGCCATCACCCAAGTCCAATATTTCTCGTGCCAGCAGTTCAAAACATATAGAATACGAAAGATACCCTTTGGTCATGGGGGACGATTCGTTACATCAAGCAATGTTCTTCAAGTCGAAATTCAGCTCTACCGTAGTTAATTTAATTAATGCAAAAGTTGATAAACAATACCGATTGTCTACAGGAACTACCTATTGTTGCTATTGGTATGTATATTACCATAGAGTTAAGTTAGACAAAAATCAGAGATTTGGAAAAGTTGCTTCGCCAAAATGTGCATTGCAGCCTGAAACAAAATCTTCCTATATCGATAGGGGCTATCAAAAAACTGAGAAGACTCAGAACGATGGGACTAAGTTAGTTGAGCTATATTCTTACGAGCTTTATATTCTTTATAAAGAGAAAAATCCTCCCACTAGACTTGACATTTATTATCCTTTTGTTCTTGACAGTCCTTCGCAAGGCTATGAATTTATATATAATATCCTAACGTTATAGGATATTAAGCATACTAAGAAACGACCGTTTTTGAGACTGCCCGGTAAACAGTTTTCAAGTGGTTATATCCCCACCGAAATCCGTTTCATAATCCATCTCAAAATCATCAACTCAAAACACCTTTATCACCCTTAGTTTTGAGATTGAACACATAAACACCCTTCGACTTGTTGCCAAAAGTGGGTATTTTCTACCACTTTTGGCAACGAGTCGAGTTATTATCACCACATTGTCCGTTGCCCTAACAAATCGAATTATAGCCAAAAGTGGGTAAATTTACCCACTTTTGGCTATAATTCGATTTTATTTTGTATCTTTGCAGAAAAATAAGAGCTATGATAATCGGCAGAAAAGAAGAGACAGCCAAACTAAAAAGAGCCTATGACTCTGACCATTCAGAGTTTGTGGCTGTGTATGGACGGCGCAGAATCGGCAAAACCTACCTGATACGGGAAACATTCGAGGGCAAATTCACATTTCAGTACAGCGGCATATTCAAGGCAAGCAATAAGGAACAGCTTGATGTCTTTTACAAAAGCCTTCTTGAACAGGGATTGGATCCGACAGAAAAACCACCTAAGGACTGGTTCGATGCCTTCTTCCTGTTGGAGCATCTAATAAAGAAGTCCGAAGAACAACGCAAAGTCATATTCCTCGATGAGCTTCCTTGGATGGATGCCCGGAATTCCCGGTTCATCCCGGCATTTGAACATTTCTGGAATGGATGGGCCTCTGCCAGAAAAGATATACTCCTTATCATATGTGGCAGTGCGACATCATGGATAATAAACAAGATATTCCGCAATAAAGGTGGACTATACAACCGGGTAACATTCAGGATTAAACTCCAGCAGTTCTCTCTTCATGAATGCGAGGAACTTGTTCATTATTTGAAATTGCCCCTCAACCGCAACACGATTGTTGAAGGTTACATGGTCATGGGAGGTGTGCCGTATTATTGGACTAAGCTGGAGGCGAAAATGAGTATGGGAAAGAACATAAACAACCTTTTCCTTAAAGAAGACGGAGAATTACACAGCGAGTTCGACTACATCTATTCCTCCATGTTCAACAGCCCGGATAAATACATATCTGTTGTAGAGGCCCTCTCCGGTAAAAAATCAGGATTGACCCGTGATGAAATCATAACGAAAGGGAAACTTGAAAGCAATGGCCAGCTCAGCCGAGTATTGGAAGATCTTATCGAATGTGGCTTTGTCCGCAAATACTGCCATACCGACAAACATCTGAAGGATGCCCTGTACCAACTTATTGACTGCTATACCTTGTTCTATTATCAATTCGTAAAAATGGCACACGGAATTGATGAAGAATACTGGGTCAGATTGATGAAAACTCCCTTGTACAACACTTGGTGTGGTCTTGCATTTGAAAGAGTTTGTCTTCTGCATACCAGACAAATCAAATCCGCCATCGGCATCTCCGGAATATCGGCAAGTCTGTTCTCATGGCACGTCAAGAAGAACAATGAGCATCCCGGCGCACAGATAGACCTTATCATCGACAGAGCCGACAATGTGATCAACATATGTGAAATCAAATATGCTCCGGCTGGATATAGGCTGACAGACAGTGAACTGAAAAAGATCCACAATAGGTTAAGCATCTTCAATCTCTATATTCCACGGAACAAGGTGGCACAGCCCATACTCATCACATCAAACGGCATTCTCCAGAACAACAATTCCTTTGAGATTCCCATTCAGGTAACCGCAGACCAACTATTTCTCCCATGACCATAGGCTACGCAAGAGTATCGACCGCCGGGCAGACCCTCGATGGGCAGACGGATCTGCTGACACAGGCGGGATGTGTCCGGATATACAGCGAGAAGATATCCGGCGTGAAAAAGGAGCGTCCGCAGCTCGACAGGATGATGGACACACTCCGTGACGGAGACACGGTGATAATAACGGAACTGACCCGGCTGGGGCGTTCCGTCAGAGAACTTCTGCACATCATAGAGAGGATACATGAAGCCGGAGCATCCATAAAGTCACTGAGGGAGACATGGCTCGACACGACCACTCCGCAGGGCAGTCTGATGCTCACCATATTCGCCGGACTCTCGCAGTTCGAGAGAGACCTCACGCGGCAGCGCACAAGGCAGGGGCTTGAAGCTGCAAGGGCGAGAGGACGGAAGGGAGGCAGACCAAAGTCTGACGGAGGAAAGGTGTCAACAGCCCTGAAGATGTATGACTCGAAGCTGCACACCATAGCCGAGATTACCAAGGCTACCGGAATCAGCCGCGCCACACTGTACAGAGCCATCGGAAACCGCAAAAAACAGACCTGATTCAGCTTGCTGTCCGGCAACGGATCCGGCGACGGAAATCTCCGTGACCCCGACAGGGGGGTATTAGGCTACCCCTGACGGTCTGATGCGGCAAGCCTGTTGGCAACAGGCATCAGGACGGCTACAACCTCATACCCCTCTTTTTCGGGGCTTCCTGCCTGTTCCCCGTGTCCGGTTTCTGCGCCTGTTGCTTCCTCAGTTCCTCCTCCTGACGCTGTTTCACTCCGAGTGCAGCCGCCACCTTAGCCCAGATGTCACGGAAGAAATCGGCAATGCACTTGCCGCAGATGGATATGAAGGAGTCCTTTCCCCTGCCCTCGACCTTTATTTCCGTAGGCTCGCAGTATTCATCCGGGATACGTCTGCCTGTCTCCGGATCCGTGAACGCAAACGGCTTCAGACGCAACACTCCGCCATCGAGTACATAATTCTGGAGCTCCGGATTGGTTATCCGTATCGACACAAGTTCCCGGATAAGCCGGGCTTCATCCGGATGCCGGCGCTCCAGTGCGGTCTGAGAGCCGGACACTGTTTCCCGAAGCTGTTTCAGATCATGCTCCGCTTTCTCTCTCCCGGCTTTCTCCCGACGTGTTGCAGCCTCCGCCTTCTCCAGTGCGGTGGCATTGCCGGACACAAGAAGCTTCAGCTCCGCGTTCTCCTTGGCAAGCCTCCCGACCTCCTTCTTTGCGAGGAAACCCACCGAAGCGTTGTTTATGCGCTCCAGAGCCTCCTTCTCGACCTTGGACACTTCTTCTTCCCTGCGGTCGGCTGACTCAAGCAGACGGTCTGCCGAGAGCTGCCGACCCTCGATGTACTCAGTCGCTCCGGAATAAGTGTCGAACCGCTTCTGGGCCTGTTCCACAAGCGGTGTCAGCTCGTCGATGCGCTTCTGTTGCCTGGCAACCTCCTTTTTTGTGTCGGTGAGTTCGCCCCTTGTCTCCGCAAGCTCTTTCTCCTGCTGCCGGATCTGGCTGTCCTTTTTCAATATCTCAAGATTCTTCTCTGTGACCAGCTCCTCCTGACGCGCCAGTTCCCTCAGCACCTCGTTCAGCCTCTCACGTTGCAGCTCGCACTGCTCCTTGTGGTACTGCGCGAGATCCTTGTGTTTCGCCGGGCTTCCGTCCTCGCCTCTCTCCAGACCGAAAGATGCCATAGCAACGGCATACTCGGTCTGCCGTCTCTTCAGATCCCATTGGGTCATGACATCATCGGCACAAAGACGCAGAGTCTCCACTGTCGCCTTCCTCTTGTAGCGGCGTTTCTTTTTCGGCGGTTCCTCTCCTTTTTTCTCGGCGTTCTCCTTGTCCTTAGCCGCCCTCTTTTTCGTTGTCCGCTGCTTCTTGCTCTCGCCGGACACGACCGGAACAAGCGACACATGGAGGTGCGGGGTCTCCTCGTCCATGTGCAGAACGGCGCTCACGATGTTCTCCTTGCCGTGTTCCCTCTGCGCCCACTTGATGGACTCACGGCACCATTCCATGAGCCGCCCCTGCTCTATTATCTCCGCCATGCCCTCGACTGACGCGCTCATACGGATCTCGATGCAGCATATCTGACCCTTCCTGATCTTCCGCTCGTAGCTGTTGCCGTCCGCATCCTTCTGGTGGCGCACGGCATCAAGACGCTTCTCGATGGCTGCGGTGCGGCCTATCTTCCTCGCCTCGGGTATGAACTCACGGTTATGCTTCGTGAGGTCGCTACGCTTGATGTTGTAGGGTACATGCTCCCTGCCGTCCGCCTTCTTCCTCTCGATATGGGTGGAGTAGGATACTGGCGGACCGTAGCATTTCTCGTAGTGACAGACTGTATAGTGGCTCATGTGTCGTATGGGGTTTATGGTGGGCGGTATCGGCCGGGAAGGGATGCAAGGGGAACGGCGGCCGCAGAGCTGTTCCCTTTGCCGGAGAGTGCAGAGAGAGGGTCACTCTCTGCCCGGGGGTGCCGGGGGCTGGAAGCCCTTGGCCGTGGGTCCGGGAAGGGTCATCCCGGCGGTGGGGTTCAAAGGGGAGAAGCCGCTCCCCTTTGTCGGGGTTGTAGGGGGCGAAGCTCCATGCCTTAATAGGGCTAAATATAGCGTCCCAACGGAGTGGATGCGGTGGCATAGCCAATATTTTGCCCTATTAAGCTATGGCAAATTTTTAAATTTGCTCTCGCGCAAGCGACCGCAACGACTGTAACCACTTACCTCCGGAGGATGCGCAGCCGCTCACTCGCCGGCCTTGCCGAAACCCAAGCGCACACGGTGGCTCACCTGTATGTTGGAGGCGAAGAAACGGTCAAGGATGTTGTTCACAGTGGACGTGAGAGTGGCGTGCGGGACTCCGCTTCCAGCGTTCATCTCCTTTATCAGCTTCACGAACTTGGGGGCGATCGGAACCTGCGGGAACTTCATGGAGGACGAGCGGTAGTGCATGGGAGCGATGTTGTTGTATATGAAATCATCCTCAGACATCTCCAGTGGCGCTGACAGCTTGGAAAGGACATACAGGGCCTCCGCCTCGGTTGACAGCCTCGGACCCTCCGGAGGGCATATCAGGCTCGGATTGAGCGTGTTCTCCATCGCATACCGCGTGTAGGGGCTGAACCTGCCGTCCGGCATGGTCTCCACCTCTATTGTTTTCCTCGTATCCTTGCGGAACTCATCGGGATCATTCGGATATGTCTTTCTGCTGTTGTCTTCCATCAGTCGTGTTATGTTTCTTTCAGATTTCTGAAAATTCATATTTTTGAAAATTATTCTCGATGACAATGCTTTCATCTGACAAAGAATCTGAAAACAGCGTCAGAAAAATAAACAATATGACGGCTGATAAAGTTCCCGGTTACTCATTCCTCCGGCTTTTCTGCGGATTCCGCTTGCGTCCGCCCGGCATCCCACCAACGGTGTACTGTCGGGCGGCTGAGTCCAGTTTCTCGTGCGCACAATGACTTATTTTTGCTACCCGGATGCGCTGCTCTCCATTTCTCTATTTGAATAGCATAAGAACTATTTTCAATCGTTGACTTCTTCCTGCCGTTGCCTTGTCTCCAATTACCGTCTGGGTGAGTCAGATTATCCCTAATATAACTCATCAATTTCACATGCTTTTCTCGCCCTCTATTATTTCTCTTATTCCTCTCTATCCTTATTCCTGTCGTAGTCTCAATGACACGTAACGGCCACTTATTGTACTCCTCATCGTATGCCCTCATTGCGTCGTTAACATCGTCCTCCGTGAAGGGATTGTCAACGGTCTCCGTCTTGCGGTCAAATGCTGGAACAAGAGACAAGGCATCTGCAAGAACTTCATCACGCGGAACACCGCACTTGACGGCATACACCACCAACGTGAGGACACACCAATAGCGGTGATGCACCTCCACTTTCTGACCGTCCCGGAGTATGTTCAGCCACCAATCGTAAAGCCCCCTGTTCAGATTCCATTTCTTTCCAACCCTCTTGCGCCCGATGACCCTTGAGGCATACCACTCCGGCCAACGCTCCTGTGCCTCCTTGAGCGTAACACGCGCCGGATTGTGCGGTATCTTATCATTGAGCATGGCAAGTTCATCCGCTGTCAGACCGAAAGCCTTGCCAAGAAATCCGTTCAACTCATCCGGCGTGTGCATCGGTGCCATCCTATTCCAGAAAGCGCGGATAGGTTTGCCGAACTTCGTCTTCGTTCCCGGCACCCGGAAGCCCTGCACCACGCTCTGCACCTGCGCCCTCTCAGCACCGAGCTTAGACACGAGCCACACGACCTTCGTGAGACCACGCTTCATCTTGTTCAGCGCATCAAGCCGTGTCGCATACATCTCGATCGGACGCTCCAGCAGATAGTACACGTGGATTCCATGCCCGGAGTTGACTATGATGTTGGCGACAGGATAAACACCGGTGGTCATGCCACGCAGCAGCATCCTCACCTCGTGCATGCTCACACCGTCAAGGTCTATGGCAAAAGCATAAATAAACCTCGCGTTCTGATACGAGTTAGTCCTCCCCACATAGGTGACAGGGGACAATATCGCAAACTCCCGGTTCTCCAGAAAGGAAACGCTCTCACCGTCATCCTTCAGCAGCAGACGATGCCGGTTCTTCTTCCCATCCTTGTAGAACACCACAGGGTTATATCTCCACATCCTGTAACCACTATAATCTATCTTGTCTGACTGACTGGAATCTGAAAGGGAGGACTCTGACCTGAGAGCCTTGTTCCTCCTTTTCTGATCGAGCCACAACCTGTATTCATAACTCTGAACCTCCTCAAAGGGTATAATCCCCTCACCCCTCTCGAAAGCCGTCCTCTCAAACAGCAACTCAATGAACTCCCCGGTATAAATCTCAGCCAACTCGTAATGCTCCCCACAGAGGAGATAATCGGACTTACGTTCAAACTCCTTCTCCAACTCATCCACAGAGACACGGTTGAGACGACCCCAATGATCCGACCAAACAGTAAGGAACTCCCGAAACTCATCATCAGACAAAGTATCAATATCCAAATTTTCTATGTCAACATTCTTAAAATCCATACCAATTATTTTAAAAAATTGAACAGGGGGGCACTCGTTCCTCGTGCCCCATTGGGGGGCGTATAT
>CEAR01022427.1_pt1 | contig 10871 bp, 10 predicted proteins | sample 557461 | NCBI WGS metagenome assembly CEAR01 (sample SAMEA3182075, study PRJEB8094) | gut metagenome | biome: human; feature: gut; material: Stool; isolation source: human stools | place: Canada | collected 2012-03-14
TTTCTCTGCCGGAAGCCCTTGGTCGGTTGTTCTTGCCGAAAAAAAGACGCCACCGGCAAGACAGACTAAGCCTATGGCTTACTGTCTTGTCGGTGGCCTCTCATATCTGCATAGCAAGTTTGGTTTAACCAACCGAAGTGTTCAAAGCAAGTGACCTGGAGATGGAATTACGCAGTCTGTTTCACCTCAACCATTCCGTCGTTTTGCCGTATTCAGTTTTTATCCGATCAATAGTATCGGATTTGCCCTTCCGGGGCATAAAGGTCAATCTTGTCGTGTCGGCGTCCTTTTTGGACTCGAACCGCTACGGTTCCGCACCTTTTGCACTCATACTTGATTTTCCCCTCATCATTTCTATATCCGTAAAGCAATGCTCCGCAGTTAGAGCAATACATCGGTATAGGTGTCCAATTATCTTTTGTCACGCACATCACCTCATTAAGTTCCTTGACGCTCTCAGGGCTGATGAATGGTGGCCTCCTTAGAGAACTGCTCTTTTCTTGCCTTCAACAAACCACTTTCCGTTTTCTTCATCGAAAAGGAAGGTTTCCGTGCCGCATATCATCACCGTGTAACGAAGCCCTGTTCCACCGACCTTGGTCGATGCCGCACGACAGCAGTGCCTTACACGGTCGATCTCGTAGACCTCACCATCTTCAAATTTGATTTTCCGGGGTCGAGCCGTTCCATCCGTCTTATGGGTAACATCGACTTCCACATATACCTTGCGCCGTTCTTCTTCCATCCTTACACCTCATAATTCTTCATACTGGCAACCAGCCTACCAAAATGGCGATAGCCATCCAATGGCTTGTCAGAAACTTTGAACTTAGGACGATCATCGCCGGAATTGTTCAGATAGCAGGAAAGGCGTCCTTCCTTGAAATCTTTGCTGACATCAAAGATAAGAAACATCCCCTCATAAATGCCGTAGTGAGTGAAGTGGTTTCCTCCATCTGCACGGAAAATAATCAGATCATTACTGCACCCCTGCAACAAACAGGACGGCATCGAAACATAGGTTTCGATCTCATCAGGCGCAACAATTTCATCAATCTTGTTACTGCTTGTACTAATCATACTGACCTCCTTAACAAAGCACCCCGGTCGGCATAGTAATCTCAGGCTTTTCACTCGGCATCCGGAGATTTTGAAAAAGAATGCCGTTGCGGATGCTGTTCTTGCCGAACCGCTGGCGAATGGTTTCAATGCACTGGTCGAGCCTTTCTGCTTTCTCAATCTTTTCGATGTTCATAAACAAATCGACTTGTCGGGGCGTGTCCTGTGGCACCAAGTTGATTGCCTGAATCGTGACTGAGCGAATCGGGTTCCTCCAGTCGTATCTTTTTTCAAAGAGGGCAAAAGCCGCTTTTGCGATCAGCATTGGGGATTGTGTAGGCATATCCAATGCCGTTTGCCATTGCTTTGAAAAAAGTGTGTTGTCCCGTATGTGAATGGCGACTCCATCCGCACACTTTTTGTGGACACGGAGTTTATGTCCGATGTCCTGCGTCAATTCGAGAAAGACGGGCCACACCTGCTCGTCGTTCTCCAAATCTTCGATGGTAGTAATTCCGTGTCCCACGCTCTTAACCGGAGAAACAAAGTCGGCGTTCATAACACGGGATCGGTCATTACCGTTTGCATACTGCCAAAGGGCAATTCCGTTTTTACCGAGCCGTCGGTTCAGAAAGTCAGGATCGGTCTTAGCTAAATCGCCAATGGTTCTAATGCAATAGCTATCTAATACACGCTGCGTTGCCCGTCCCACACCGAGCAAGTCCGCTGCGGGGAGTCCCCATATTTTGTCTCGGAAAGTGTCTTTCGGTATGACCGTCACAGCATCCGGCTTTTTCATATCCGAGCCGAGCTTGGCAAATATTTTATTGAAAGACACCCCGACGGAAATTGTCAGCCCAAGTTCAAACTTGATTGTTTCCCGTATGTCGTTTGCCACCTTTTCGGGTGAACCGAAGATGTTCTCTGTACCACTCACATCCAACCAACACTCGTCCATTCCGTAAGGCTCGACCTGATCGGTATAGCGGCTGTAAACGCTTCTTGCCAGCTTGGAATATTTGATGTACTCCTCAAAGTGCGGAGGCACAACAACAAGGTTTCTGCACTTCTGCTTCGCTTGCCACACTGCGTCGCCTGTTTTTACATCAAATGCTTTGGCGGCATAGTTTTTGGCGAGGACTATACCGTGCCTTTCTTCCACCGAGCCGCAGACAGCGACCGGATACTTTCTCAAAGCTGGGTCGAGCATACATTCAACGCTGGCATAGAAGTTATTCATATCACAATGCAGTATTGATCTGCTCAACTAAATCACCTTATTTCTTGGAAATTCTGCGAAACCTCTTGACAAACCAAAGTGTCGTGTTGTATCATATGAACACGACATAAGTGTCGTTGTTGTGATTCAGATTATAGCACGACACCAATGTCGTGTCAATAAGAAGTGACGAAAAAAGTGTCGTGTTGCTAAAAATAGAAATCTTATGGAGGGAATTGATAATGAAGTTCAGCGACAGATTAAAAGAGCTGAGAGAAAAAAATGATATGACGCAGGAGCAGCTTGCAAAGGTTTCCGGTGTTTCCCCCCGTACCATACAGAGATACGAATGCGGAACCTCTCGTCCTCGCTTGGATGCAGCGGAGAAGCTGGCAAAGGCACTTAATATTTCCGTGGATCAGCTTCTCGGTACGGATGGTATGCTCGTTGCTCAGGCTGCGGAGCAGTACGGCGCACGAGGTGCCAAACAAGCGCAACAGCTCACAGATGAAGTAACCGGTTTGTTTACCGGCGGTGAGTTGGCACAGGATGATATGGATGTTATGATGCAAGCCATTATGGATGCCTATTGGCTTGCGAAAGAGAAAAACAAAAAGTACACCCCAAAGAAGTACCGTTCTAAGAGCAAGCAGGACTGAGTCCCGTTTATGGGACACATTGTGTGTTAGAATGGAAACAGGAACAAACTGAAAAGGGGTGAAGCCGATGTATGTAAGCACTTCGGAAATCGTACAAAAAGCAAACTCCATCGTTGCTCAATGCGGAACCCGTGATCCTCTCAGAATAGCAAGGGACTTAGGAATCGAGGTAATGTATTATCCGTTCAATGAACAGCGTGGAGCATATAAGGTCTTGATGCGTAATCGCTTCATCTTTGTCAAAAATGATCTACATCCGGTTATGGAGAACATCGTGCTACTTCACGAATTAGGACACGATGCTTTACACCGGGAGGAAGCCACGAAAGTCGGGGGCTTCAAAGAGTTTGAGATCTTCAATATGCGGGACAACCGTATGGAGTACGAAGCCAATCTCTTTGCCGCACAAATTTCCCTATCAGATGAGGACTTCCTTGAACTTGCGGAAAGAGGATACGACACGCAGCAAATCGCACGGACATTGAACTCAGATATTAACCTTGTCGCTCTAAAAGCCGATACGCTGATCTCTCAAGGCTACCGTTTGCGCCAACAGGAACACTGTAACGATTTTCTAAGATACGACAAATAACTAAGATGCCACCCTTTCGGATGGCATCTTTTTTATCACCTTTAATCAGCGCAAGCCGGTTTTGTTTTTTAGCTCAAACCCGAAAGAGAGCGCATCACCAAGTCGATGTCTTTGTTTTCAAGTTCCTGAATGATGTGCAGATAGGTTTTTTGCGTAGTGGTCATACTTGAATGTCCAAGACGGCGGGCAACGCTCGCAATGGAAACGCCCGTAAACAACAGCAAAGAGGCGTGTGTATGCCGCAGTCCGTGGACAGAGATGACAGGGATGTTACAGGCTTTGCAATGCCTACCGAGAATGTCGTTCACCGTCGAATTATAGACAGTGGAGTTGACAAAGATGGGCTTATCTTCGGGAAGGTGCTTTACTAATTCAGAGAATTGAATGACGGTTTGCCAGTCAATTTGAATTTTCCGCACAGACGACTTGTTCTTCGTAGGCTGGAAGCCGCCCTTTCCCTTGTAGTCCCAAGTCTTGCTTATGGACAGTGTTTGATGGGCAAAGTCGAAGTCTTTTGGGGTAAGAGCCAGTGCTTCAGAAAAGCGCATCCCTGTCTTTGCTACCAATAGGATAAAGTAGTCCCAATTCACCTTATCCTTCAGGTCGAGCGAGATCAGCAGCGTATGTAGCTCAAACTGATTGAGATACTTAATTTTTTTAGCAACCGGTGGCTTCCCCTTGATGATTGCCTTGCGAGTAGGATCTCTTTCAATCAAGCCCTCATCAACAGCATCAAGAATAGCTCCCTTGAGCTGGTGGTGAAAATCCATCGTGGTTTGGCGCTCGTGGAACTCAGCATAGTCGTTCAACAGCTGCTGATAAGCGATCCGGTTCATATCACATACTCTCAGGTTTGGGACGAGCTTAACGAGCCATTTCTGCGTCATCAGGTACTTATCCATCGTCACCTTTCTGATTGCGCCCTTCTTATACACCGTAATCCATTTTGCATAATATTCACAGAACAAGTCTGTTCGTTTGGTTTCTGTTAGCATCAGAAGTCCTCCATTTCATTAAAAATGGCTTACGCTGATGAAGGGTGATAAGGTTGTCGAGGTTTTCAAAGAATAGCCCTATGCGCTTTTGCTCAGGAACAGATGGCATACAAATAACAGTGTTTAGTATGTTATCGTTATAAAGCCTTTTTATGGTGCTACCCTCAATACCAGCCCACTTTACTACTGAGTAAAAACACTTCAAAAATGGATTTGAGAGCCTTTCATCGTGGTTAAGCCACACGATATTTGAATCCTGAAAATACTCATTATTCCCGGCAAATTCAACGGTTCTGCCGATACTGCCCGACGCTGAAATCAAAATATCTCCCTTTTGGGGATAAGGATATTTTGATTTGTATTCTTCAAAAAGCTCTCTGGAAATAAACGCATCAGGATCAGCGCCAAATGTTCCAATTTTATAAAAACGAAAATTGCAAGTGCAAGTTGGACACCTGCACAGTAGAAATTAGTTAATCAGAGCGTCGGGCATGATGGGAGCCTTTGGCTTCCATCGTGGACGATGCTGCCGCAGCCGGAGGCTGCGTAAACAGAGTCGAGGAACCTTTCAAACAGTTCCTCCGGGGTATGGTAGCCCAGCTTCTTGCGAGGGCGTCCGTTCAGCTCATCAGCGGCAGATAAGATGTACTCTGGAGAAAAGGATCCAATGGATACTCCCTTGGGCACGAAGGCCCGGAACAGCCCGTTGTGGCGCTCGTTTTGAGGGCGCTCCCAGGATGTGTAGGGATGGGCGAAGTAGACCTGGCTGCCCCAGTTCTCAACCTGGGCGAAACCGGAGAACTCCGGGCCGTTGTCCACGGTAATGGTCTTAAAGACCTGCGAGAACTTGTTCCCAAACTCTTCCTTGAGCAACTGCATGGCACTCAGAACGGAGTCAGCGTCCTTGGCGGGAATATGGAGGGCGATGTAGTTTTCCGTTTTCTTCTCCAACAGGGAGAGGACAACGGCCTCCTTACCAGCCTTCTTGCCCACCACAGTGTCGCCTTCCCAATGGCCTTCCTCGATGCGCAGAGCCGCAATCTCAGGCCGCTGGGCGATGTCCTTGCCGTAGCCTTTCTTGTGTTCACGGGGCTTAGAATCCTTGTGCCGCTTGCGTTTCATGGCCTCCGGCAGCTCCGTCACAGACAAGTCGAGATTGCCTGCCCAGACCTCGTTATAGAGGGTGTGAGTGCATACCATCTCGTCCGCTGGGAACAGCCTATGCAGACGGGCATAGCCGACGCAGGCATCCAGAGACCACTTGTGTTCTTTGAACTGCCTTGTCACCCAACGAAGGAAGCGGGCGCAGAAGCAAATCCGATGGCGTCTCCGAGAAAGCTTCCTGTTGGCCTTGTAGACGGCTTCTCCACGCTTTGCTGAGTAGCCGGGTTTCCTGCCCTTATTGCTCTTACGAGGCGGTGTGCCGCGCCGCAGTTCGTTTGCCACGGTGGACGGCGAGCAACCTATCTCTCTGGCGATGGCTCTGTTTGAGTAACCTTGGCGCTTGAGATGCTGGATGGCACCTCTTTCTTCACGCTGAAGGTGCTGTCCCTTCTTGCGTTCTGCTGGCTCTGTGATATAATCTTGGCAGTCCATAGTGTTTGCCCTCCCTTGGCAGATTGTGTAGGAACTTTATTCTACCATGCAGGGAAAATCACTATGGATTTTTTTGTTAGGTGTCCAACTTCATTATGCAATCAACCAATTTTATAAAAAGGTATATCTCCAGTTTCTGATGTCTGTTCCTTGAAAATGCGGCGGCACATTGAAACCGAGCCTATTTCACCAAGCTTACGCTGTTCCCAAGAAGAAGTATTTCGCTTTTTATTTGCGGTCAGGATAAGCCTACCCGCCCTTGCGGTAAAAGAAATGCACTCACGCTGATGAAGGGTGATAAGGTTGTCAAGGCAAGTTAGTAGCTCACCAATTTTTCTCTGCTCATCTATATCTGGTATAGGTATAGGCATTTGAAAAAACACATTGTCTCTAATCGAGAACCTGTCTGACCTTGCGCCGGAATCACCATTGAAATTCATAAAAGAATGCCAATAGCCGCACTTGAAAAAGTACTCCAAATAAGTCGTGTCAATATCGTGCGGGCGAAAGACGGTATATAACGGTGACATTACGCCCGTTCTTCCAAGTTTATTGCGGTTTATCGGTCCAACTGGTGCGGAAGTAGAGATACGAGGGTTATAAACAAAGTCCTCGTTTTTTACAATGTAGTACCCATCCAAGCTGCCCAGCTTTGCTATATCGTGGTCAAAGAAATCTCTTTGACTTATAATTCCGAACTCAGCAGAGTTTGTAAATGTTTCTACATATTGTAGTCCGGCATTTTTCTCCGTGACTTTATCTGTAATTTCGGATAGCTTACGCTGTTCCCAAGAAAATGTTGAAGCGGTGAAGATCATAGAGATAAAAGCCTGAAAAAAGCCGAATAAAAATACACATTTACGCTGATGAAGGGTGATAAGGTTGTCGAGTTGGTCTAAATAAGCACCGATCTTCCGTTGTTCCTCGACTGAAGGTACAGGTATTTCAATTTTCAGAAAATCAGACTCGTGTATTCGCCATTGTCCATAGATAACACCTTGACGCCATTTGACCATAGCATTTATAAAGTCTTTTCTGACTAATCTTCTTCCCAAAAAATCCGAGTCAGCAATTCCAGTAGGCTCAAAAATGCTATATACCGGTGAAATGCAGGCTTTTCCGTACTTATTCAGACCTATTGAGCCGGTTTCGAGGTTGTTAGAGCTATATATGAAATCGCCTTTCTCTGTTTTCTTATACAGCTTGTTTACCGTGTCCGTAACTAAGGCACTTCGGTCATAACGCTCACCTTTAGGGGCAACACCTTCATTTGCTATGAATGCCATAAGAGGATATTCGTCGCTCATTGGTGCTTGCTGGTTACGCTCTATGAGCAAATCGCCAACCTTACGCTGTTCCCAAGAAAAATCAAAAGAGCCAAGGAAACACCTTGGCTCTCTTGTTAAGACCGCATATTTTTTCATTTTTCGGCTTGCTTTAGCGGTGATGGCACTCATTACGGCATATCAACCTCAAATCCACCGGTAAGAATGAACTGCCGCAAAAGCTGATCCGTTTTCATATTGACCTTGGGCGGAATCAACTTGGTTTGTTCATATGCTTCAAAGAACGCTTTTGCTTTGGACTTATCGACGCTCTTTTTCAGCTCGTCAAACCTGCCAAACTCATTGATAGTCGCTTCATTCAGGTTAAGCCCCATCATATTCCTGAGTTTATCCTCATCAAGACCGAAGATGGTTGCAAAACGGTGAATTTGGTCATCTTTTGCTCTAAACTGATACTCCGTGATGTAGTCACGAAGCGTTTTTCCGTCCTCGGCAATGACATCGCCTCGCTCAATGTCGTGCAGAAAGATATTTGCGTATTTCTGCTCCTCTTGCGTTAGGGCAGCAAAAGTCTTGTGAAGTTCTGCCTTTGCTTGCTCAATAGATTCCTCGGAAGAACCTTCCTGTCGAATCAATTTGAGGTACTTATCGAAACGACTGTTCATATAATCGGCATCAATAACCCCTGTGTCAATTTCAGTCAGGTATCCAACAAGATCGTATGGTATATCTATGTCTTGTGATCCGGGATCATCGGGAGAAGCAGCGGAAAGCTCTTTATAACGCTGTGCCAAAACCAAAAATGCGTTCTCATCGAACTCCATTGTAATTTCAATCGAATTACCGCTTTCCTCGTCCTTGAATGAGTAGGTGTGTTTGTCCCACCTAAATCCTTGGATTTTAGCAGCTTCAAGGTATCCGTTGAAATCTCTAAACAGCGAGGCGAACTTAGCTCTTACGGTTCCGTCCGCAGGCAGCTTTTCAAAGTCAGGGATACCAGCATTCTTGAACAAATAGGCAATATCATCAAACACAGCGTTGAGCTTTCCGAGGTTGTAAGACAGTTTTTCAACGAACAGACCTATCGGTCTATCGCCGGAATAGAGCTTAACAGCTTTGCTCACATTCTGCTCCATCGTATGCGGCTTGCGATAATATCTGATGATGCCAAAAGGCTTATCGGGTCCGAAAAGTCTGTTGGTTCTGGAAAATGCCTGAATGATGTTCTCATACTCCAGTATCTTGTCCATATACAGCGTGTTGACCCACTTAGAGTCAAAGCCGGTAAGCATCTGATCCACTACAATCAGGAGGTCGAGCTGCTTCTCAGGCTCTCTTTCGACCCGCTTATATTGCTCTTTGTGGGCAAGGCGTAGAGAAAGGTCTTTTTTGAAGCGAGCGTGTGTAGCAATCGAAAAATCCTGACCAAACATCATATTATAGTCAGTAAGAATTTCGATTAAGCCTTGCTCTTTATAGAAAGCAATCGGCTGCCCTCTGTATTCTTTGTAGTCACCATCTTCATTGCTGATATTGGGGTCAAAAAGGCAACTGATCCTAAGTTTCGGCATTGCAGCCTTCAGCAGTCGATAGTAGTCTATTGCTTCGGGGATGCTGCTCGTTGCAAAGATTGCGTGGAATTTCCCGTTGTGACTCAAAGTAAGCCAGTTTTCTTGAATATCCTCAACAACCTTGCTTTGATGCTCCGAGGAAAGGTACTGAGTTTTTGGAAGATAATCTTCAATGCCCTTGACCCACTTTCCGTCATCGCCCAAGAAGCCCGCCATCTTGACGGTGGAGGAGTCCATATACTCATAGAATATTTTTGCCTTTTTGGGATCGCTGATTGCTTCTTCTTCGGTTGCTGCTTTTGCTTTTTCCAAAGCAACCACCTTGCGGACATCCTTATCACGGAAAGTCAGGACTTTATAAGGATCAAATCCAAGCACATTCTTATCCCTGATACCATCAGCAATGCTATATCTATGGAGTTCATTGCCAAAAACATCTGTTTGGGCATTGTTTTTCTTTGCATTCTCCTCAAACACCGGTGTGCCGGTAAAGCCAAAGAAGATGGCATTGGGAAATGTTTCCTTGATGATGGATAGCATATCTCCAAAAGTTGAACGATGAGCCTCGTCAACAATAAAAACAAGCCGTTTGCCGTTGATTATTTCAATGTCGCTTGCATTAAGTCCTCCGTCCTCATCTCGGATATTGCTCATCTTCTGAATAGAGGTAACAATTAGGGTATCTGCCGTTGCGTTGCTTTTCAGCTTAGTCAAAAGGACATATGTGTTCTCTGTTGCCTGCACGGTTTCGTTCTCGTCCGCAAATGCCCGATATTCCTTGAGCGACTGCGTTCCTAACTCAATACGGTCGGTAAGGAAAATAACCTTATCAGCATCATTGGAGTTTGCAATCAACTGAGCCGACTTAAAGCTCGTCATCGTCTTACCTGAGCCGGTGGTATGCCAAATGTAGCCGCCACGCTGCTTACCGCTATCCCACTTCGTTTTAGACACAACATCGGAAATTGCGCTGGCTGCGTAATACTGGTAGCTTCGCATTACCTTCAGAACACCGTCAGCGTTGTCGGCAACAGTATAAAAACCAATGAGCTGGTGCGCCATAGGGATGGACAGCAGCGAGGAGGCGATAGCTTTCCAATCGTTGATAGGTTCGTTATTGAAGTCAGCCCAATGGAAATAGTAATCCGTATTGAACTTTCCGTCAGGTCCGGGATTCGCAAAATAACGAGTTTCTTCAGGGTTCATTGCAACAAACACCTGAACGAGCGAGAACAATCCGGTAAAAACGCCCTCATATGAGTATTTCTCAATCTGATTATATGCTTGACTGACGGGGACACCGCTGCGCTTCAGCTCGATATGTATGACAGGCATACCATTGATGAGCAGCATCAAATCGCCACGACGGTCATTTAGCATTTTTGACTTGCTCGGAAAAACTGGTTGCTGTACGATCTGATACCGGCTCTGTCCAGCGGCGATTTCTCTGCGATCATATATTTTCAAGCTGATTTCAGTGCCAAAATGGAGCTTGTCGTCAGGGTTATCACGCTTGATGGACACAGTTTTTCCGTTGATAAAGCCATTGAGTTTTAACGGGGTTCTAAGTTCCGTGATCTGCTCAATAATCTGCTGCATTTCGCCATCCGTAAGAGGATAGTTATTCAAGCGGTCAATTCCACGATTGTTATCATACAGGATCTTTGCCCAATTTCGGATGAGGTCTTGCTCGGTCGGGTTCTTGATAACTTCTTTTTCCCAGCCTTTATCCGCCAAGACTTTAATCAGGGCTTCCTCAAAGTCCGCTTCTTTTTGGAATGTCATTCAATTTCCTCCTTCCTGCGAAATTGATGTCACACGAACATCTTTTCAAGCATAGATTTCTTGATATTTTGGAGCTTTTCCAACTCACGCTGATGAAGGGTGATAAGGT
>CEAR01035047.1_pt1 | contig 10694 bp, 10 predicted proteins | sample 557461 | NCBI WGS metagenome assembly CEAR01 (sample SAMEA3182075, study PRJEB8094) | gut metagenome | biome: human; feature: gut; material: Stool; isolation source: human stools | place: Canada | collected 2012-03-14
TAGTGGAATACGAGGCCGACACGGTCAGGAAAACCACCGGTGTGCGCACGTCGGAAAAGCGGCTGTATGTCAGCAGCTTGCCGGTCGACACCCCGGCCCTGGGAGACTTTGTGCGCAGCCACTGGTCAATAGAGAGCATGCACTGGGGGCTCGACGTCAACCTGCGGCAGGACGGCATCAAGCGCAAGTCACCAAGGGGCGCCAGGAACCTCGACACCATTCAAAGAATAGTTCTCTCCGTATTTTCAATATGGAGAGGGCTGCGTAAAAAGCGTACCGACAAAAACAGGGGCGTGGCGGAACTGATGAGGCATGTGTCCATGAGCTTTACCAGACTTTTGCGGTTCCTGAGTCAAAAATGAAAAAAAACGGATTTTGATATAACAATAAGTTGCTGACACTCAACCCCGAAAAAATTACCCGATTCTCAATGAACCGGGTAAGGGTAGTTATGTCATTTATTTAGTTTTAAATGAAAGAGCCGTGCTATAAATATTCTTCTATGAATGTTGTGAGGGATTGGAGGATGGCGGTGCGGTCGGAGCGGAGGTAGAAGTAGTGGCCCGAGTAGGGCATCAGGGTGATATGGCTGCCGGGGAGGGCGGTGAAGTAGGATGCTACCGAGGGCGCTATCATTTCGTCGCGGCCCGAGATGAATACGTGGAGCTTGCAGCGGAGCCGGCCTACGATTTTGCGCGTGCGGATTATTTCTCTGAAAAGTTCGATGTAGCGTGCCGGCCAGCCGTAGTAGTGCAGGGGGTTGCGGTCTATGGCTATGCCGTATGCGGCCTTTGCGGACTCGGTGACGGGGTCGTCGACGCGCCCGAGCATGATTTTTGCCGGTGTGGTGAAAAGTCGGCGTGTAAGGCGGAGTTTTAGGGGCGGATTGAGGAGGAAGAGCGCGTCGGCACGACCGGCCACGGCCTGATTAATCGCGAAGAGTGTGCCCATGGAGTGGGCGACGATTATTACTTTTTCATGCTTAGCCTTTAGGTCCTTGGCTGCTTCATCGACTTGCGCAATCCATTGCGCCATAGATGCTTTTGAAAAATCGAGGGCGTTGCCCCCGTGGCCCGATAGTGTGAGCGCGACGGTATGTACTCCCCGGGGAAGGGCGTCGACAAGGAAATCGAAAAAGTCGCTGTTCCCTACGATGCCATGCACGAAGAGAATGGCGCATTTATCTGGCTGGGGGTTGGTCATGTCATGTTAATTATAAGGGGATACGGCCTCGGGCGAAGCCGTATCCCCCTTAGATGTTAAAGTTTCGCAAGTATGCAACTTGCTCACTGTGAGTAGTCTTTTGGTTATAGGTTATTGTTTGATAAGTGTAAATAATATTATTAGTGTTCACAATTAGCGAACTAAGGATAACCACTAAACGATAACCCATTAACAGTGAGCAAGTCATAGACTTGCGAAACTTAAATTGGATGGATTAGTCGACGTTGGGGTTGAGGGCGTGCCATTCGCTGATGGGGGGCAGTACGCCCATGGCGATGACTTCGTCGCGGAGAGTGCAGAGGTGCTTGTAGCTCTGCTCGAGCTCCTGACGCTCTTCGGGAGTACCCTCGACTTCGTGGTAGTGAGTGCCGGTAGCGTCGACGGTTGTCTCCATGGCCATCATTATGTGGTCGAAGTGGCCGTTGTTTACGTATGTGCCGACAGGCCAGCGGAAGGGCTTGCCACCCATTGCGGCGGCAATCATCTCAATCGAGAGGTATGCCGGGCTCTGGAATGAAGAACGGCCACGAAGTTCGATGATGTGCTTGCCGCCTTGTATTACGCGGCCTTTGAGCTCTTCCCATTCGCCGTTGGGCAGTTCCTCTGTGCCGATGATGTCGGTGAGGGCGCGGCCATTGACTGTGGTTGTAGATGCGAATACGGCCATCTGCTCGCCGTGGCCGCCGTATGTACGGGCGTTAACTACCTTGTCGGGGTTGACATTGAAGTGCTTAGACAGTTCGTAGCGCAGACGTGTGCTGTCGAGTGCGGCGAGTGTAGATACCTGCGAGGGTTTGAGGCCCGAGTAGAGCAGGGTAATCAGGCCTGTGATGTCGGCGGGGTTGAAGATTACAACCACGTGCTTTACATCGGGGCAGTATGTGCGGACGTTCTTACCGAATTCCTCGGCGATGGCGGCGTTGCCTTTGAGGAGGTCTTCGCGGGTCATGCCGGCCTTGCGTGCGGCACCACCCGACGACACGATGTATTTTGCGCCTGTGAAGGCTTCTTTGACGTCAGAGGTAAACTGGAGGTTGACACCTTCGAAAGCGCAGGCGAAGAGTTCTTCGGCCACACCTTCGAGTGCCGGGGCATACGGGTCGTAGATGGTTATGTTGGGGGTCAGATGCATCATCATGGCGGTCTGGGCCATGTTTGAGCCTATCATGCCGGCGGCGCCGACGATAAGCAGTTTGTCGTTGCTAAGAAATTCCATGTTTCTTGATATTTGTGGGTTAGTTATGCGATAGATTAACAATTTCAAAAGTTTGTCGTTGGCATACTTTTGATATTTTCACACAAATATAGGGCATTTAACCGAAACGTCAAAATTTTTGTTTACTTTTGCCTTATGAAGCTTGAGGAGCCGCCTTTGATGAGTATCGTGGTCCCTGTCTACAACAGGGCCGGGCTTGTCGCGGCTACCCTTGCGTCGCTTGCAGCGCAGACGGCGCGCCCGGTCGAGGTGCTGCTTGTCGACAATAATTCGACCGACGGCACCTACGACGTCCTTGCCCGTTGGGCGGAGGCGGTGCGAGGGCCCGGTTTCGACGTGGTTGTCGGACGTTGTCTGCGGCCCGGTGCTGCAGCGGCACGTAATGTCGGCCTCGGCATGGCCCGGGCCGGGTGGGTGATGTTTTTCGACTCCGACGACACCATGCCGCCACACCACGTGGCCGACGCCTTGGCGGCAATCGAGGAGCACCCCGGGGCGGATATTATCGGTTGGGACTATGTGAGCAGCGATGGCCGGCGCGAGAGGCTCAACCGCTTTTTCGGGCGCGACATGCAGTGGAACAATCTTTTCCACGGGGCGATGTCGTCGGCGCGGTGGTGTGCGCGGACGGCCCTGGTGCGCGAGGCCGGGGGGTGGAATGAATCTGTCGGCTACTGGGACGATATCGAGCTCGGCTGCCGTATGCTTGCCCGGGCCGAGAGGGTGCATTACCTCGGGTTGTCGGGTGTCGAGGTTCGCGAACACGGCGAGTCGATTACCGGCACCTATGCTGCCGACCCTGCACGCATCGAGCCGGCCCTGGGTGCCATCGGGTCCACGCTCGGCAGTCAGGCACTTCCCGACCTTAAGAGGGCTGTCGAATATGGCCTCAGCACCCGGGCCGGCAACAGCCGTGGACGCGAGTTGATGGGCAAGCTGCTGCGGCGCAATAAGTTGCCGCGCCGCCTGATGCTGTGGTTTGCCTATACCCACACTCGCCTGGGGCTGCGTGGTGCTGCAACTTTGCTGAAGCCGTTATTATATTTCGGCAAAAAATGACTATCTTTGCAAGTTGTAAGAGCGGCCGGGTGTACCGGCTGGCGACAAGTGACTAAGAAACAGTATGATAATGAAGCGTCTATACTCATATATGCTGCAGCGGTTCCTGCCGCTGCTGGCCATGACGTTTTTTATATGCCTGTTTATCGTGCTGATGCAGTTCCTGTGGCGCTTCGTCGACGACCTTGTCGGCAAGGGATTGTCGGTGAGCGTGATAGCCGAGCTGTTTTTCTATGCCGCCCTGACCATGGTGCCGACGGCGCTGCCCCTTGCGGTGCTGTTGGCGAGTTTGATGGTCTTTGGCAACCTCGGCGAGAAATTCGAGCTTACGGCCATGAAGGCATCGGGCATATCGCTTTTCCGCATCATGAGGCCGCTGATATGGCTGATGGCGTTTATTGCCGTCGGGGCGTTTTTCTTTCAGAACAATGTGCTGCCCGTCGCCCAGACCAAGATGTGGACACTGATGTTCTCGGTGCGTCAGAAGTCGCCCGAGGTCGAAATACCCGAGCGGTCGTTCTATGACCAAATCCCCAACATGAACCTCTACGTCGAGCGCAAGAACAGCGAGACAGGCATGCTCTACGGCATGATAATCTACGACCTTTCGCGAGGGCTCGACAATACGCGCGTCATTCTTGCCGACTCGGGGCAGTTTAACTTTACCGAAGACAAGACCCGCCTGCTGCTCGACCTGCATTCGGGCGAGATGTTCGAGAACATGCGCGACAACTCGATGGGTTCGGGCAGTTCGAGATACCTGCCCTTCAGGCGCGAACATTTCACGCGCAAGGAAATCTATTTCCCCTTCGATGCCAACTTCAACCGCGTCGACGAGGGCGGTGTCCGCGCCCTATATGTGGGCCAGAATATATCGCAGCTGCGTCATTCGATAGACTCGATTAGCCACCAGGTCGACTCGATGGGCAATGTCTATGCCCGCGAATTGCTGCAGGCCGGTTCGTTCGGCCTCGGGCCCACAAAGACCGTCGTGCGCAACGGCCAGACCGTCGAAGAGCCTGTGCGCGACGTTGCCATGACCGAACCGCTCGACCTCGACTCGCTCTTTACGGCACCTTCGCCGGTATCGGCAAAGACCTATATATCGCAAGCCCTCGCCAGGGCAAAGAGGCAGCGGCAGGAATATATGTACCGCAGCCTCATGCTCGAAGAGCAGGCCAAGCTGATGCGGCGCCACGATATCGAGATGCAGAAGAAATTTACACTGTCGTTTGCCTGCATCATCTTCTTCTTTATCGGCGCACCATTAGGCGCGATTATCAAGAAGGGCGGCATCGGTACGCCGCTGATTATCTCGGTGTTGCTATTTATCGTCTACTTTATCATCGACAATGCCGGCTATAAGGCCGCGCGCGATGGCAAGCTCGAGGTATGGGAAGGCATCTGGCTCAGTACCGCCGTGCTTATGCCCCTCGGCGTGTTCTTTACCTACAAGGCCGTGGGCGACTCGGCGGTGTTCAATGTCGATGCATACCGCAACTTCTTCAGGCGTCTTCGCGGCAAGGGCCTCGAGCGTTCGCTCACCCTCAAGGAAGTGCGAATGACCGAGGTAGAGCGCGACCGCGCCCTCGAGATGCTTGCCGACTATCTCGGCATGGTCAGGGAGGCCAAGGCCCGAACCGACAAGGCTCCCTTCTACCTCAAACTCTACCGCCGCCTGTCGGGCTCGGGCGTATCTGAGCTGAGGCAGCCCCTGGGGCAGCTCGTCGACTATCTCAGCAACAGCCCCGACATCTATGTAATCAACTACCTCAACCAATATCCGTTCAATCCGACCACGAGAAATCTCGATGACATGGTCGCGACCACCGAGGCCTTGATAAAAAGAATAGAATAACACGCAATGATAAAACTTGACAACATCCAGGATGCAATCGACGATTTCCGCCAGGGCAAAATGGTGATAGTCGTTGACGACGAAGACCGCGAGAACGAGGGCGACCTGATTGTCGCCGCCGAAAAAATAACCCCCGAGCAGGTCAACTTCATGCTCAAAAACGCGCGCGGCGTATTGTGCGCGCCCATCACCCTGTCGCGCTGCCGCGAGCTCGAACTGCCGCACCAGGTAGAGCAGAACACGTCGATGCTCGGCACACCCTTTACCATCACTGTCGACAAGCTCGAGGGCTGCACCACCGGCGTCAGCGCCGAGGACCGCTGCGCCACCATCCGCGCACTTGCCGACCCCGAATCGACCCCCGAGACATTCGGCCGCCCCGGACACATCAACCCGCTCTATGCGCAGGATGCCGGAGTGCTGCGCCGCTCGGGCCACACCGAGGCTGCTGTCGACCTGGCACGTCTGGCCGGTTTGCAGCCTGCCGCCGCCCTGATGGAAATCATGAGCGACGACGGCACCATGGCGCGCCTGCCCGAACTTCGCAAGCGTGCTGACGAGTGGGGCCTCAAGCTTATCTCGATACGCGACCTCATCAGCTACCGTCTTGCTGCCGAGCAGCTTGTAGAACAGGGAGTAGAGGTCGACATGCCCACGGCTTACGGCCATTTCCGCCTCATACCCTTCCGCCAGAAAAACAACGGCCTCGAGCATATAGCCATAATTAAGGGCGACGTTGCCGACGGCGAGCCCGTGCTCGTGCGCGTGCATTCGTCGTGCGCTACCGGCGATATATTCGCATCGAAGCGCTGCGACTGCGGCGAACAGCTCCACAAGGCCATGGAGATGATTGAGGCCGAGGGGCGCGGAGCCGTTGTCTACCTCAACCAGGAAGGGCGCGGCATCGGCCTGATGGATAAAATCAAGGCATACAAGCTACAGGAAGAAGGGCTCGACACCGTCGAGGCAAACATACATCTGGGCCACGACGCCGACGAGCGCGACTACGGCGTAGGGGCGCAAATCCTCAATCTCTTAGGCATACGCAAGATGCGCCTGATGACAAACAACCCCGTCAAGCGCATCGGACTCGAGGGCTACGGCCTCGAAGTGGTCGAGAACGTACCAATCGAGGTGGCCCCCAACCCCTACAACCTGCGCTATATGCACACCAAGAAAGAGCGCATGGGCCACGACCTGCACCAGGTAGAATAATGGAGATATCGCAACTCAACGAGCGCATCTCGGCTTTCAAGGCCGAGATGCAACGCCTTGCCGAAAAGGGCGACGGGCGCGACCTGCTGTCGTGGACCGGCGAACAGCTTGCCGCTGCCGCCGAGGAACTGCGCCAGTCGGCACCCGACGACCGCACGGCCATGGCGCTCTACGTCATGTACGTTTCTCGGCCCCATATCTCGTGCCTCTACGACGCCGGAATGCCCCTCGACGCCCTTGCCACAGGGCTGATGGTACTCATGTCGTGCCTCGTGCAGAAAGCCGACCCGGAGCAGATGCCTTCGGGATATGTGGCCTATCTGCAAAACCTCTTTGTCCTCGCCACGGCCCTTGCAAGCAATCAGCAGCTCCTTGCCGCCGACCCCGACGGCCACCTGGGTCGTATAGCCGCCATGCTCGGAGCCCTCGAGGTCGCCACAGTCGAGGCAATGCCCGGTCTGCCACAGCAGTTCCTCGATACTGATGCCGCTATCCGTGCCGAAATCGACGAACTCGCCCCCTCGGAGCGCACCTTCGACGGCCACCCCATTACCGCCACCATGGCCCTCGACATCGCCGCCGACTCCATCTCCCGCCTCAAATCCCTCGGCCTGGAAATGTAAACGGCACCGCCGCAGAGAATAAGTTGAAAGTCAGAATAATACCAGGTCAAGCTATAAATGAAGAATATAGTAATCGGTTTAATCGTAATTCTCTTTAGCACATATTGTGTTGCTCAAGATTGTGAGCCATGTCTGTTTGGAGAAAAATACACCATGGTAGATTTCCGATATGATGCCGGTGATGACGCTTATCCTATAATTTTCCACATGCTCACGACCCAAGATACATTAATGGTGGATACATCTGATTTTGATTCTTTTGTCAGAAGCGTTTACCAGGGTAACTCTTATATGCCCGTAATGGGTAATGCTTTTCACAAGGCTTTCGATATAGTCTTTAAGGGTGTAGGTGAAAGAGAGATTTATAACGATTGTGAACTTTTTTATACATCCTTCGAAAATGATAGTTATAAAATTCGCAAGACAGGGCAGATTAAGTTACAAACAGGCGAGGTGATAACTTATGGTTATGGTAGAATTACGGGCGTATTTATGAAGTTTCCTAAAGATGAATTTTGGGATGTAACAGTATTTTCGTTAGGAATTCAAGATAAAAATTTAATAAGTACTGATACAATAGTTGTCCCTATCGCAATCTCAAATTATGACTATTATAATCAATTTGAATTGCATATCCCAAATATTGGAAACTCCAGGTAATCTTAAATTATTAAAGTTTCGCAAGTATGCAACTTGCTCACTGTTAGTAGTCTTTTGGTTATAGGTTATGGTTTGATAAATGCAAATAACAATATTATTAGTGTTCACAATTAGCTGTCTAAGGCTAACCACTAAACGATAAACTATTAACAGTGAGCAAGTCTTAGACTTGCGAAACTTAAGTTGAATTATGATTGCCTAAGCCGGGTCCCGGTAATTGCAGCGCCCTGTTTTTGGCTGTTCGTTGGAGCCTAAGATAACTATTAGGAATGAAAAATTTGAAAAAGTATATTGACTTTATAGTAGCATTGGCGACGGCTATATCTTTTATCGGTGTGTCGATTTGTCTTTGGGCTATCGTGATGTTGATAGCTTTCCATTGGGCTTTTGATTGGTTTTCTTGGAAAATTCTAATTGTGGGTGGTTTGCCAATATTATTATACCTCATAATGCAGGCGAATACTCTCAGTTATTTTATAATCTATAACGAAGATTATTGTAATCATATAGAAAAAATGGGTGTGTCGACATTCTACGACTTTTTTAGTTGCAGTTTCTTTGGGTTATGTCAATGTCTTTCTTTTAAATATGTGCTACATACGAAAAATATATCAAAAATCTATTCTTATAGATTATAATAAGGGCTTGACAATGAAGTCTTTGTTTGCCATGATTCCAATTGTCAATGTGTTAGTGTATATGGATTATGTAGTATGGCTGAAAGATAGAGGAATGTTAGATATCGACTATCGTGATTTGATGTCGTATTTTTTTCGGGGACAAATGATGACTACGATTATTCGGATTTTATATAAAGAAAAACATGAGAAATCATAAATTTATAATTATTGTTTTAGTATTAGTTGCTATATCAGTGATATTTTCATCTTGTAATCATTACGTGGGTGATAGAGAATATATTGAGTATCTTGATTTGTATATAGAGTATGAACAATGTGAAAGTTATGTAAGTTTTAAATTCAAAAACAAGGGGGACGAAGAAGAAAGCGCTATTAAATTTTATGATTTAAAAAAGCTTCCGTCGATTTATATTTTGAATAATGACACTATTTTAATTGTCGATAAAAATAGATGTCAGGCTGATATAAATCAAAATAGCAGTGTCCATATCGTAAAAAGCGATGTTTTTGTAGACTTGTCTCAAAGATATTTCTATGAAATTGAGTTGTTTGACTCTGGGTGTGGATACCATATACTTAATTCTGATAGTATTGAGATATATAGTTATGGCGGTATTCCCCAGTTAAAACTCATACAATCATTAGAAAAAATGAAATATTAGTCCGAGGAGTAAGTTTAATAATTTTCACATCATGACTTCGTATAATATGTTTTCTGTGATTCAATATAAATCCCAAATATTTTGCATATCAGCGAATAATCAGTAACTTTGGTGGAAAATATTTACTTTTATGATTAAAGCATTAGCGGAAAAATAAAAACTCACAACAATACTAAGTCAAGCCGTGCCACCCGCCAGGTTAACAAATGGAACAAGGAGGAAGGCCCGGGAAAATATGACCAACGCATTGTTGGAGATATCCCCGCCGGACCAAAAGCGCGGGAAAGAGCCTTGAAAGCCGAAAAAGAACACGCCAACAGTCTACGTGAGACCGGGCAGCTTGATGACGAGAAATATCATAAAAGACCATAAAATGTATATAGGGCAAATTAGAATTTCTTTTGAATATGGAGTAAGGGATGATAAATTTCGTTCCATATTTAATTATAGGATATATTTTTTGGAATATAGCCTATGGCGTTTTTTACGTAAGATGAAGTTTGAAACTGATGGAACGTTCGACTCAATCTTCATTGATTTGGGCTCGGAGATTGCGTCTGCAAGAATAGAGCATAATCCAGTCAATAAAATGTTGATTGTTGAACTTCCGTTTGACTATCCTCGTTATGAAAATGGAAATGACAAGCAAAGATGCGAGTATTATATAGAACTGCTACAAGCCGGATTACAGGAAGCCGCCAAACTAAAAGAAATTCCTTTTGAAGAACTTATGTCTTTTGCTAAGGAATTAGCCGACAACGGGTTTGTATATAAATGGAGTTTTAAGAATATTACTCTTAAAGAGTATAACCTCAAAGTCAAGTTTGTTAGTGAACTTAGCACTAATGATTACATACTTAGGCTACAGGCATTTCAAGGTCGTGACTCGTTACCTATATGCGAGGGACAAGTTGCCCGTACAAAACCGTATCGCTCATATTTTTCATATATCTCAAAAAAGATAAATGTAGTGAACGGTCATATAATACTCGATAACACATATCAAGAGCATATTTTGAGTATAGACACACGGCTCTTTCATTTAAGATTGTCTTGCCTCTCGGGAAATGTTGTTATTTTATAGCGGGCATCCGGGCGTCTTTGCCACCGGCTTTATGTTTCCCAATTTTTAGCTCTGATTTTTCAAGAAGGTGGATGATGGTTGCTTAGATTTCTGATTATCAATAAAATAAGTGGCATAAAAATTTGGCCAAATGGCAGGTTTTTCGTAACTTTATAGGTGAAAATCAATTAGTTATGAATAAAACCAAGCCACTTGACCAAGTATGTTCGAATGAGGGAAACACCCTCGAGCAGCCCTCAAAATTACAAAATAAATCCGAATCCGGGTGCAGCATCTTCGACAGACTGATGGATTTTGCCTCGTCAGTCCCCGATTTCCGCAGGACTCACAGTGGCAACTTCCGTCACCGCCTTGAAGACATCATCATGCTGATGGTCCTGGCCCGGGCGTCTAAGTGTGTCGGACGTGCAGACATAATCGAGTTCGGCAGACACAACCTCAACAAGTTACGC
>CEAR01058367.1_pt1 | contig 10583 bp, 9 predicted proteins | sample 557461 | NCBI WGS metagenome assembly CEAR01 (sample SAMEA3182075, study PRJEB8094) | gut metagenome | biome: human; feature: gut; material: Stool; isolation source: human stools | place: Canada | collected 2012-03-14
GATCAGAGCTTCTACAGCGCCCCCGGTTTCCTTGCTGCCGAGGAGACGGGCCTTGATGACCTTAGTATCGTTGGCGATCAGAAGGTCGCCCGGGCGCAGGAATCCTTCAATGTCGCGGAAAGTCTTGTCTTCAATCACGTCTTCAGTAATGTGAAGAAGGCGCGAGGAAGAACGGTCTGCGAGAGGGTATTGGGCGATTAGCTCCGGCGGGAGCTCAAAGTCGAAATCAGAAAGATGTTGTTCAGTCATGGCTTGACCGGCCAGTAATGAATGGAAAAGGAGCCGCATTCTAACTAAAAATCATGGACTAGAGCCGCTATCATTGGCGTCCATCGAATGTGAGGACCCTATGCGCCCTAACGAAATAGAAGACGAAGAAGAAGAATTCCGCGGCCCCTCCAAGTCGCACCTGAAGCGCGTTCAGCTTGATCTGCAGTCTCTCGGCCGCGACATGACCCGCATGGGCGACGAGACGCTCGCCAAAATCGGTCTCCCCGAAGACGTGCTCGTTGAAATCATTGAATTCCGCCGCATGAAGAGCTTCGGCGCGCAGCGCCGTCAGCTCCAGCTGATCGGAAAAAAGATGCGCGACATGGATCCGGATGCCGTGCGCGAAGCCATTGCCCGTGCGACGGGCGAGTCTCGTGCCGCTGTGGCGCTCCTTCATCGCTGCGAGACGCTCCGCGACCGCATGATTGAATCCGACGACGTGGTGCGCTCCTTCATTGACGAACACAGCGACATCGACATCCGTCGTCTGCGCGAGCTCGTGCGTTTTGCCCGCCGCGAACGCGATCAGGCAAAGCCCCCGAAAAGCGCCCGGGAACTCTATCGGCTCCTTCACGACTATCTCGACGAACCCCTCGATTTGATGGCGAAGGACGAAGAGGCCTCGGAAGAAGCCGAAACGCCCAATTCCTGATTTTTTCTCCGAGAAATTTCCATGAAGCCTCCGCGCAGCGCTGAAAATGAACTCATCCTCGGGCTTGTTTCGATCTCCGACCGGGCAAGCCGCGGCGAATATGAAGACAAAGGCATCCCCACGCTTGAAGCCTGGTGCCGCAATGCCATCACGACGCCCCTCAAAATCCATAAGCGCCTCATCCCCGATGAACGTTTTGATATCGAGAAGACGCTTCGCGAGCTCGTGGACATCATCGGCTGCGACCTGATCCTCACGACCGGCGGCACCGGACCGGCGCGCCGCGACGTGACGCCGGAGGCGACGCTCGCCGTCGCGACGCGCGAAATGCCGGGATTCGGCGAACAGATGCGCGCTATTTCTGGGCACTTTGTTCCGACCGCGATTCTCTCGCGTCAGGTTGGGGTGCTGCGCGAAACGCCGGACCACGCTGCGCTGATTCTCAATCTTCCCGGACAGCCCAAGGCCATTGCGGAAACGCTTGAAGGCCTTAAAGACAAGGAAGGAAACCCCGCGGTCAACGGCATTTTTGCGGCCGTTCCCTACTGCATCGACCTGATCGGCGGCCCCTACATTGAAACGAATGAAGCGGTCGTCAAGGCTTTCCGGCCTAAGAGCGCGAGAAAGCATGTCGAGAAGCCGCAGGAAGCAGCCGTACCTTCCCCGCAGCCCGCAGTAGCGAAGGCCCCCGTCCATCAGGAGGAACCTTTGAAGCGGGAAACCTCTGAAGCAGCTCCCCGTTCAGAGGAGAAGCCTGCGTCGGAAGTGCCTCCCGCGAAGCCCGCTTTCGATGCGCGGGATCTCCTTGTCGTACGTCCGCGCACGGGCGGCGACGCGGAGCTTGCGGTCGTGTGGCTCCACGGCATGGGCGTCGACAACACGGACTTTGCACCTTTCCCGGATGAGATTCTGGGATTCGACGGTCCCGTCTGCCGATTCATTCTCCCCAATGCGCCGATGCGCGAAATGTCCATGCATCCGGGTTATCCGCTTCGCGCCTGGTATGACGTTCCGGGGCGCAGCATTGATGAGAATGAGGATGCCCGGGGCATCCGCGAGAGCGCGAAGCGCGTCTCTCAGCTGATTGATGAAATTGAAGCTCAGGGGATCCCCAGGAACCGCATTGTGCTCGGCGGCTTCTCGCAGGGCGCAGCGATTTCGCTCTTCGCCGGACTCCGGATGGAGCGTCCCATCGGCGGTGTTGCCGCGCTTTCGGGGTACATCCCTCTTGCCGGTCATCTTTTCTCGGAAGCGACTCCCGGCGGCCGGCGTACGCCGATCTTCATGGCGCACGGCGAATTCGACTCGGTCGTGCCTCCCGTCATGGCGGCCCGCAGCGCGGAAGTGATTTCTCAGGTCGATCCGGCAATGATTGCCCGCACCTACCCGATGGATCATGAGCTCTGTCAGGAAGAAATGCACGATCTTGCCGCGTTCCTCAGGAACATTGTCGAGCGGGCTGCGAATTAATCAGCACGTCTTCCACTTCTGACGCCTCGAAATCCCGCTTGGAGCCTGCAGCAAAAGCTTTAAGCGGGATTTTTGCTGATGCTGCGAAGATTGGGCGCTGCGGCATCCTTTTGAGAAAGTATGGGCGTCATGCCTTCGGGCAATTTCCAGTCGATGCCGAGAACGGGATCATCCCATCGGATGCTCCCTTCCGAACCCGGTTCATAGAATGCGTCCGCCTTGTACTGAACGATCGTGTGGTCCGCAAGCGTAAGAAACCCATGCCCGAACCCGCGCGGAATGAAGAGCATACGGGCGTCGTCAGCGGAAAGATCGACGGTGTAGACGCGCAGATAATCGGGACTTTTCTTTCTCAGGTCCACCGCCGCATCCTGAATCGCGCCGCTCGTGCAGCGGATGAGCTTAGCCTGGGCAAATTCGCCTGTCTGAAAATGAATGCCGCGAAGCGTCCCCCGGCGAAGACTCAGGCTCTGATTGTCCTGAACGAACCTGACCGGAATGCCGAGTCCGGCAAATGTCCGTTCATTCCAGGATTCAAAGAACTCGCCTCTCTCATCCTGATAGACGGGAGGTTCTATCAGAAGCAGTCCGCCAGAACCTAATGGCGTGATTTTCCAAGACTTCACAATTGAACGGCCGTAAAAAATCCTGCATTGCAAGCACAATGCAGGATTTCAAAAAAATCTGGTCCCCAGAGAGAGACTCGAACTCTCACGGTTTTACCCGGCGGATTTTGAATCCGCTGCGTCTACCATTCCGCCATCCGGGGAGCCGGCAGAGTATGCCACATCTTCAGTCGGAAAGCTTTGTTATCTGCTGTTCCGGATCGATCTTTTTGACGCGATCGATGAGTTTTTGAATGCCTGTACCATCGGGCGCAGTCCAATCGGGCTCAAGTTCTGCCAAAGGCACCAGCACAAAGAGCCTTTCATTCATGCGGGGATGCGGGAGAAGAAGCTCCGGCGTCCCGCTTCTGACGTTTTCAATCGACAGAATGTCGATGTCGAGCGTCCTCGGCGCATTGTGCACGCCCGCAGGACGCACCCGTCCATGCGCGAGCTCAATTTTCTGCAGGAGATGAAGGAGGCTGAGAGCCTCTCCATCCCATTCGAGCGCCGCCGCCGCATTCACATATTCCGGACCCGAGGAGTCCACCGGAGACGTTCGGTAGAAGCTGCTCCGGCGAAACGCACGAACGCCGGGAATCGCCTTGATTTCCTCTATTGCCGCTTCGAGCGCAGCTCTCGGATCTCCGAGATTTGCGCCAAGGCTCAGCCAGACTCCCGACATTATTCCTGTCCTTCCCTCGAGGTGCGGCGGCGCGGACGGCGACGTGAGCGGCGACGCCGTTCTCCGGAGGGCTGCGAAACGTCTGAACCCTCTGCAACCCTGCCCCTGCGCGCCTGATCAGCCGTCTGTCTCGCTTCTGCCTGCGCTTCGCGAATCATGGCGATGCGCGTATCGTCGTCGGCGTTTGCAAATGCATCCCACCATTGAGGAAGAGATTCCGGCACCTCCCCTACCTGACTGCGCAGAAGCAGGAAGTCGTAGCCCGCCCGGTAGCGCGGATGCTGCACCACTGAATAGGGCGTCTTTCCGGTACGGCGCTCAAGCCGCCCCTGCATGAGCCAGAGGTCATGCATGTCTGCCTGGAAGCGCCTTTGAATCGAGATGGTGTGGCATTCGGTCTCAAGCACCTCAACCGCAGCCTCATGGAGCGCGGCAATGCGCGAGAGTCCTCTTGTTTCCTCGTTGTACTGCCAGCGGCGCTTCACCTGCGGCCAGAGAAGCGTGCCGAAAAGGAAGAAGGGAGAAATCTTTTTGCCGATTGCCAGCCGCTCATCCGTGCGCCTCAGGGCAAGCATCAGGAATTCCTCGCCTTCGGGCGATGAGAGCAGGTGGTCGAGCACCGGGAGAAGCGCGGCTGAAAGCCCGTCATCACGCAGGCGCTTCACGCATTCCACGGCATGACCGCAGGTAAGGAGCTTCAGCACCTCGTCGACCAGGCGCGCCGTCGGCACGTTTTTAAGGAGCTTCGCCATGCGGGAAATCGGCTTTTCCGTTGCGGGTTCAATCTGAAACCCGAGCTTTGCGGAAATGCGCACGGCTCGGAGCATCCGAACCGGATCCTCGCGATAGCGTTCCGCGGGCTCGCCGATCATTCTTAGGCGGTGCCTGGCGATGTCCTCAAAGCCATGGTGATAGTCGTAGACCTCTTCAGTCGCCGGATCGTAATACATGGCATTGATGGTGAAGTCGCGGCGAGCCGCGTCCTCCCACATTTCGCCGAAGACGTTGTCGGAAATCACGCGGCCGCTGCCGTCCTTTCTGACGCCGGCACCCTCAAGCGCCCGAAAGGTCGAGCACTCAATGATTTCCTGTCCGAAGATGACATGCACGAGTCGGAAGCGCCGTCCGATGATGATGGCGCGGCGCTGACTTCTCTTTACTTCCTCCGGCGTCGCATCGGTCGCCACGTCAAAATCCTTGGGCGTCACGCCGAGGAGCAGATCGCGCACGGCGCCGCCCACGATGTACGCACGATAGCCCCGGCGCTGCAGCGCTTCGCAGCAGCGCTTCGCCTGCCAGGAAACAAGCTCCGGATCAATGCCGTGCTCGGATTTCGGAATGATGCGCGGCTCGCGCACCAGCGTTTCCCGGGATTCTTCCGCGCCTAAAAAAGACTTCACGCGGCTTACGATAGCGTCAAACATTGAGGTTTTATTCCTTCTTCTTGTCAAAGAGCTCTACCTGCTCCCAGCCATGCCTGCGCGCAGCTTCGCGAAGCTTAGGGTCAGCATTGGCGGCAACGGCTCTTCCTGCGGGTTCAAAGCCCGCCGCAAATTCTAAAAGCGGAAGATCGTTAATGGAGTCGGACCAGGCTTCCAAAGACGTGGTTTTGCCATATTGGAGCTCGAGTTTTTCGATCCACTCCCGAACAAGAAGGAGCTTCCCCTCGCCATAGGAGTCCGAACCCACGATCTCTCCGGTAAAAGACCCGTCAGGGCGCTCCTCGGGCGTCGCCGCTGCGAGCCACCGGATGCCGAAAAGCTCCGCAATCGGTTCCGTCACGAAGCGGTGCGTGCCTGTCGCCAGAAGCAGTTCGTAGCCCGCACGGCGGCGCTCCATGAGAAGCGCAAGCGCTTCCGGGCGAATCGCCGGACGAATAATCCGGTCGATGAATTCCGCTCTCCAGGCATCAAGATCGCTTCTCTTCTCTGCCGCAAGGAGCGAAAACTGAAAGTGAATGAAGTCAAGCGGAACAAAGTTGCCCTGGCGATAGCTCTCGGCATACCCTTCAATCCGCTCAGCAAGGATCTCCCGGTCAAGACCGGCCTTCTCTACAAGCCAGTGAGACCAGGCATCTCCGGAGTCGATCGGCAGGAGCGTATGGTCAAGGTCAAATACAGCAAGCTTCATTGAATGGGATTAGTCAGAGTTCAGGATCTTTTTCTTCAACGCCGGACACCTTCACGGCCTCGCGGATGATCTGGAGCGTCACCCGGCGCTTGGAGTGCAGCGCAATCTGATTGGCCACATCCATAATGCGCGTGAGCGAACGCATGTCGCGCGGCAGGTGACGCGACATCCACTGCGTCATGTCGGGCGTAAGCAGGATGCCGCGCAACGCGGCCTGACGGGAGAGCTCTCTGAAGCGGTCCTCTTCGTTCAACGGTGCGACAAAGTAGCAGGGGCCTCCGAGAAGGCGGTTCTTCACGCCCTCAGGCAACGGGAGTTCCTTGGGCGGGAAGCGTCCGGCGCAGACGAGTCTCGCATCCGGATCTCCGTACACCGCATTCTGCAGCTGCAGAAGCTCCCGGGAATAACCTTCGTCGAGCATTTCGATGTCATCGACCGCATACTTCGCAACGCCCGGCTGATAAAGCGGCACGCGGAAATCCGACTCCGTAGAGCCCGGCAGAAAAGCCTCCAGCAGATGCGTGAGTCCGGCTCCCCGGGGACCGTAGATATAGAGAAACTTCGGGCCTCTCCCGGCAGCCATGCCGCAGAGCACGGCGAGCACTTCAGTATTCTCGCCGGGTATGAAATTTGCGAAAGTCGGCCGATCCCTTCCCTGAAGTTCAGGAAGGTCAAGAAGATATTGATCCGGCGGCAGGCTTGAAGATTCCACAGAGAGGAAGAGAGAACGAAAGAAAAAAAGAAACGGGATGCAGAACAGGCCCTTCAGGGAACCCCTCGAAGCGGCAATTCCAACGCCTCGAGAGTGTACTTCTTTTGACCGTTCCTCACGGCATTCCGCAGCTCATCCGATACGCTTCCAAACGCCCTATTTTCCCTGCCTTCCGAAGGCGCCTGACTTATACTTTCGCAACTCTTTTTTCCCTGATGGCCTTCTCTGTGAAGAAGAGTCCGCACGAACGGATCATTTCGCCGCAGAAGAAGTACTTCATTCTCTCTTGACTGAGTGATTCCATGAGCCAGCTTTCCTATGCCGCCGCCGGCGTTTCCATTGACAACGGCGATGAACTTGTCGAACGCATCAAGCCCGCAGCCAAGCGCACCCTGATTCCCGGCGTGCTCGGCTCCATCGGCGGCTTCGGCGCTCTCTTTGAGGTGAGCCGCGAATACCGCAACCCCGTGCTCGTTACCGGCACGGACGGCGTGGGCACCAAGCTGATGCTCGCCTTCCAGCTCGGCCGTCACGACACGGTCGGCCAGGACCTCGTGGCGATGAGCGTGAACGACATCCTCGTTCAGGGTGCCAAGAGCCTCTTCTTCCTCGACTACTACGCCTGCGGCAAGCTCGATGTTGATATCGCCGAGCGCGTCGTCAAGGGTGTTGCCAAGGGCTGCGAACTCGCCGGCTGCGCTTTGATCGGCGGCGAAACGGCTGAAATGCCCGGCATGTACCCGGAAGGCGAATACGACCTTGCCGGCTTCGCCGTCGGCGTTGTCGAAAAGGACGAAATCATTGACGGCACGACGATCCGTCCGGGCGATGTTGTGCTCGGCCTCGCCTCAAGCGGCCCGCACTCGAACGGCTTCTCGCTCCTTCGCAAGGTGGTTGAGGTCGCGAAGGCCGACTGGGATATGCCCTTTGACGGCGCGACGCTCGCCGACCGCGCCATGGCTCCGACCCGCATCTACGTGAAGCAGGTCCTCAATGTCATGAAGCAGGTGAAAATCAAGGGCATGGCCCACATCACGGGCGGCGGCCTCATCGAAAACGTGCCCCGCGTTCTGCCCGAAGGCACCCAGTGCCGCATCGACGGGAAGTCCTGGACGCGTCCGGCCATCTTTGAGTGGCTCGAGGAAAAGGGCAACATCGACCGTCACGAGATGTACCGCGTCTTCAATAACGGCATCGGCATGGTCGTCATTGTTTCGGCCGAGGATGCCGACCGCGCGATGAAGGCCTTTGAAGCGGAAGGCGAAAAGGTCTTCCGCATCGGCACGATCGAGACGCTGCCTGAGGGCGAAGCCCCCTGCATCGTGAAGTAAGTCCGGAATACAGACCCAAACTCCCGTGGGCTAGCACCAAAAGTAGTGCTTCCCCGCGGGAGGGGTGACGCCGATCTGCTCATAGACCTGAATCTGCCGCCTGGTCAGCAGATCCACCCTCCATTCACGGCTGTTCCCCACACGCACAGCCACTACCGGCTCAATGGCTGCCAGAAGCTTGTTCAATGAGTTCCCAGGCAGAACAGCCTGCTTCTTTCGAGCCTGCATGGCTACCTGTCTATAGATTGACTGAGCCAGTTCATAAACGAACAGCTTGCCCTCAAAGGCAGTCTGTGTTGCCATCAGACGGCGCGCATCTTCCTCGACCTTGAGCTCCCGGAAGGTGCGTTCAATGTTGTTGCGGTCTGAGTAGATCGTAAAAACTTGAGCGGCAGACAAATACCGATCCGTTCGGATGGCCAGGCACCCTTCAAACTCGGTTTTCCGCGTCATAACCTGCGCCTTGCGGTAGTAAACCTTATGACCCTTATCGGATTCCTTCTCTCCGATGCAATTGGCCGTACGCTGAGCGAGACGGGGATCCAGCTTCCTGCCCGAATTCAGAATTTTGAGCGCATCCTCGACATCCCTGGCTAGGCGTCGCGCTGCGAAACTGTTGGTCAGGGGGTTGTAATAGAGGTAAATGAAGACATTGCGCTGAATAGGCTTCACCCCCGGTAAATTTTCCGTCCAGGCTTCAGCCTCCGAGGGGCTGAGAGCCATTTCAACAAATCCTGTGTCGCCGTTCATGTAGCCGTTCTGCGTGAGCAGATCCCTGTGCTGGCGGAACAGCTTCTTGACGGAGTCTTCAACGATGGGAATGCCCTGGACGAATCCAATGTGATGATCAAGCAGGAATTGCGTGGCAAACGGATTCCTGAAGCCGCGATCCGTAACAAACGTCACAAAGGACAGATCGAAGCCGGCGGAAATCATGTGCTTCAGAATGGGGACAAACGCCTTTGAGTCATTGATGGATCCCCAGTAGCTGTAAGCGAAGATGGCCTCGCCCGTTTCCTCATCGCATAGAAGCATCAGATTGACCTGCTTGAGCTCCGGGTTCTGCTTGGCGTGGCCGTACTCCGCTTGATCGATGGTTGTGGAATATGTACTGATGCCTGTGCTGTCGAAGGCGACGAGGAACGGCTGCTGAGGCTCTCCGGCGTCTTCGCCGGGACTGGTCTGTGCTCGCTGGCGAGCACAGAACCTCTTGCGCGCAGCGTCGTAGCGCGACTTGAAAAAGGCGTCGATTTTGCTCTGATCTATTCGGCTGAGAAGCTCTGAAATCCTCTGCCCGGAGACAGGCTGCAGTCGAGGAAGCCCTGTGGCAGCGGCCCAATCTTCGAATTGGTCCATGGCAGGCCCGCGGTCGAAGACATAGACGGCCAACTGAGCAAGAAGCAGCCCGTCATCCGCGCCGAAAATGCCTACAAGGGCATCGAGCATGCCGCAGTTGAGCAGCGTCATCCATGCAGCCCAGGGCTTGCCGATGCGGAGATAACGGCGCGCCTGACGCATTTCCTCAAGCGGATCCGGTTCCAGTTCCTCGCCGGAAGCCAGCAGTTGCGCCTTTGCGGCGGCTTCCTCCGCGTCTTTCTGCTGCTGCGCCTCCAGCTCATCCCAGTCCTGCTGAGCATTGGGATTGGCAGAAAGATACTCAGATCGCGAGAGCAGCTGACCTTCCCAAAAGAAGAGTTCGGGCTGTGTGAATTGGGGAAATCTTTTGCGGAACCTGGGCGACACGGTGATCTCATTGGTTGGCTGAATGCGGCCGACCATCTGACGCCCCGTCACGCGAGCCTGCTTCTTCTCCTTGTCCCAATGATTAGTCTCAGCCACGACGTACTGATAGCCGGACCGGCGATTGGTTCTCAGGAAAACATGCCACTTTTCAGTCTCCCCATTCTTCTGCACGGAGAAACCGGTGAGTTGTTTTTTGTTACTGCTTTTCATAGCACCAACTCTAAAATAGAGTAGAGCTATTATACCGCCAAAATAAAACCCGCGTTTTCATTTTTTATAGAAAACACGGGATTAAAAAGAAAGTTTTGGCACCTTTTAACTTGAGTCAATACCCGATGGTGCTAGAGGCCGGGAGTTTGGGTCTTAAAAGCCCTGTTTAATCGGGGCTTTTTTCTTGTACCGCGATGGGTGCATATGATATAATTATATACACCCATAAAAGGAGATCAAATGGCAGCTCGGAAGGAGTTCCCGGTCAAAGTTCGCCGTGTGGCAGTAACGAACAAAAAGACCGGCGTCAAATACATCGAGGAACGTCGCTATCAATACGATCCGGCAAAGGGCTACAACGTCCTTCTGTCGAGCCGTCGGACGGGTGAAAAAATCCTGGAAGGCGAAACGGTGACAACCCGTTGCCGCCCCAAGAAGAAGCCAGCCGAAGCGGCTCAGACTGCCGAGCTCTCTGCCAAACGAACCCGTGTAGGGGCTCTGGACTTGATTCGTCATGCCGGGGCAGTGGCCGGACTCGAAAGTTCGGTCCGCAGGGCGTATCCCAACGGTGGAACCTCCGAGAAGCTGCTCTCTGTCTCTCAGTACTTGGTTGCTACGGGTGAAACTGTTCACAACGTGGAGGCCTGGCAATGCGAACATGATCTCCCCTACGAAGCCGGCCTGTCCGAGGACATTTGCTACGACCTCTTCCACGAGCTCGGCCTGGATGAATCCGGTTCGCAGTCTCTCTTCCGGGAACTGGCCCGTACGGCAG
>CEAR01007692.1_pt1 | contig 10105 bp, 6 predicted proteins | sample 557461 | NCBI WGS metagenome assembly CEAR01 (sample SAMEA3182075, study PRJEB8094) | gut metagenome | biome: human; feature: gut; material: Stool; isolation source: human stools | place: Canada | collected 2012-03-14
ATGCCTATGTGCTTGCAAGACTGCAATACTGGTCTATGATGGTACAGAAAGACGAGGACAAGCTGCTGAAACGGCTGCTCAATGCCAGCGACAGGGAAAGAAACTCTGCGAAGAAAAAGCAGGCTGCGGAGCTGAAAAAGGCAGAGAAGCGTAAAGCCGAGGTTGACGGGCTGTTTGCTAAAATGTATGAGGACTGGTCTGCCGGACGCATAACCGAGTATAACTTCAATATGCTGTCCGAGAAGTACCAGAACGAGCAAAAGGAACTTGAAACAAAAATAAGACAGCTTCACGAAACGATGGAAGCCGCCGTACAGACCGCAGCGGATGCTGAAAAGTGGATTGCCCTAATGAAACAGTATGTCAACCCTGTGGAGCTGACCGCCGAACTTCTGAACACTCTAATTGAAAAAATAACCGTCCACGAAGCTGTCAAGGGCGAGGACGGAAGTCGTGAGCAGGAAGTAGAAATCTACTACCGCTTCATCGGCAAAATCGACTGACCTTTCTTTTTTACCCAACAATATCTTTAATTAAGGGAAACGGGCGCCGCCCAGCCCGAGCTGAGCAAGCTCGTGGAGCTCAGCCGTCTCTACGGCGTGAGCGTCGATGAGCTTTTGAGCCTTGAGGAAGCGGAAAAGGGTGACGCCAAGGCCGCCTCGTCTGTCGACTCTTCCACGCCCGCGCCTGCGCAGGATACCCTTGCCGCGCCGAAGAAGGTTCGCCGGCAAAAGCTCCTTCTCGGCGCGGCGGCGGTCTGCCTCGCCCTCGCCGTCGGTCTGGCACTCTACAATAACCACCGCGTCAAGCAGCTCGAGCGGCAGGTCGGCTCTCTGCAATCACAAATCATGAGCGTGCAGTCCAGCCTTTCCTCGCAGATCGCGGGCATCAGCAGCTCCGTGCGCGAAGCGATGGAGGAGAGCGCCACGCTGACCGCACAGTTCGACTACACGGTCAAGCGCTTCGACCTGGACGCCTACACCTGCACGGTTGCCTTCGCCCTCCAGCCCAAGACGGTGCAGGACGACCTTGCCGTCTCCCTCCGTCTCCGCTCCCTTGCCTCCGACGACGGAACGACCGCCGTCGAGCTGGTCCGCGACGAGTACGACGTCTACCGAGGCGAAACCGTGCTTTCGATGAACGATGATGGCTTCGAAGCCACCGCCGCCTACGATACCGGCGGTGAGCGTCAGCTCGAGACGATCCGCGACCTGCCCGGCTTTGCCGACGAGGCGCTGCCGAAGCTCTATGAGGATCTTTCCTTCGGCTACGTCCTCAGCCGTTCCTATTCCGGCTCGGACATCCGGTGCAGCGTCAGGGGCTGGGAGGACGAGGACCACCGCACCGCGAACCTCTACCTCGGCGCTTATGATGCCGACGTCCGGTCCGCGTGGCTCGACTATCGGGTGGACGGAAAGAGCGCCGCGCAAAGCACGCTCCGGTTCATGGAGGTCGACGACGAACGCTCCGCCGTACTGTGGTGGATCAGCGACATTCCCGATGAGAGCACCGCCGGCTTTTACAGCATCTATGGCGCAGAGGGCGTGGAATTTGGCCTTCCCTACGGTGCGGAGCTGCAGGTCGTATTCCATGCGGAGCTGACCGACGGCACGCGGCTCTCGGCGCTGCTCACGCGCGAGATAATGCCCTCCGCCAACAACAGCGCCGACGGCGAGAGCGAGACCACCGCCATGCCCATCATCCTTACAAAAGACTGAGCCGTTCAGAGAGCGCCGCCCGCGGGCGGCGTTCTTTTTTGCGCCGCTCGCGCCAAAGCGTCCAGGAAACGCGCCGCAGCCGTCCGAAATTTTGACGGAAAAAGGGCTTGCAAAGCCCTCGCGTTGTGCTATGATGAGGCCGAAACGAAGCGCGCGACGCGCGCATTTCCGAAAGAGAGGATGAGGAGAGCTTGTTGGAATTTTTAGAGCAGGAGCACATCAGCCCCGCGCTGCTCGACGGCGTCCGCGCCTACTGCGCACAATACCCCGCCGAGCCGGCGCTGCAGGGCCGCATCCCGCAGCCGCGCTATCATTATTATGGGAAAGAGGTCTGGGAGGCCGCCATCGCCGCGCTGCTGTGCGGCGAGAACCTGCTGCTCGCCGGCAGCAAGGCGACCGGCAAGAACGTGCTGGCTGAAAATCTGGCGCAGGCCTTCGGCCGCCCCGCGTGGGACGTTTCCTTCCACGTCAGCATGGACGCCGCCGGACTCATCGGCATGGACACCTTTGAAAACGGACAGGTGACCTTCCGCCCCGGCCCCGTCTACCTCTGTGCGAAGCACGGGGGCTTCGGCGTGCTCGACGAGATCAACATGGCCAAAAATGAGGCTCTTGCCGTGCTGCACGCCGCGCTGGACTTTCGCCGCGCCATCGACGTCCCCGGCTACGACCGCGTGACGGTCGCCCCCGCCGCGCGCTTCATCGGCACGATGAACTACGGCTACGCTGGCACGCGCGAGCTGAATGAAGCGCTCACCTCGCGCTTTGTCGTCATTCAGATGCCGCCCATCGCGGAGGACGGTCTGGACCGTCTGCTCGGTGAGGAGTTTCCCACGCTGGAGAAAAAGTGCCGCGGACAGCTCGTGCAGCTCTTTCTCGACCTGCAAAAGAAGTGCGAGAGCGCGGAGATCTCCTCCAAGGCGCTCGACCTGCGCGGGCTTCTGGACGCGCTGCGCCTGATCCGCCGCGGCGTGAGCGCCGGTACAGCGCTCGACATGGGCATCACCAACAAGGCCTTCGACGCCTACGAGCAGAGCCTCATCCGCGACGTTATCGCCGCGCGCATCCCCGCGAAGCTCGACCGCAGCCGCCTGTTCACCGACTGATATGGAAACCGACAGCTACAGCGCCAACCAGCGCCGCGCCATCAATCTGGTCTGGACCGCCTGCGGCGACTATCAATTTGAGCCGCAGTTTCTTGCCCTCAAGGCCGACGGCACGCCGGACTTCTACATGAACTGCGTCATCGGTCTGGTCCGCAAGTGGCTGGGCGACGAGATGCCGCGCCGTCTCTTCGCCCTTTGGGCGGACGACACACGGCGCTCCGCGTTCGACGACCTCGCGTGGCTCGCGCTGGAAAACGCCGTCTATGAAAAGGAGCTTCCCGTCCGCCCCGTGCTCGCGGAGCTGCGCCGCGCCCACGCCGCAGAATTTTTTGCCTCGGAATATCAGCTCTCGCGACAGGAGTGGATGGACAAGAACCAGCTCGTCTATTCGCTCCAGTCCGCCCGCTGGAGATCTGTCCTTGGGCAGAAGCCGCCGCTGCTCGCCCCGTGGGAAAAGGGACTCTCCGAGGCCCTCGCCTGCCCGGGCACGCTCGACGCGGACGATCTGGAGGCCGCCGTCCGCGCGGCGTTTGAGAAATACCTGCAATTTGACGGCACGCCCCATAAAAAATCTCTGTTCCGTCTTCACTTCAGCGATAAGTGGGCGCCGCTGCTCACCAAGCTCCTGCCGGTCGAGATCGTCCGCACCGACGAGCTGACCATCGGCCGCTCTGCGGTCGCCGGCGAGAACGGCATGGTGCGCGCGTCCAACGCGCTGCGCGCCCAGCTTCGCTCGAACGAGCGCGAAGCGGAGGATCACGACTACATCGAGCGCTGCTTCGGCCGCAGCCTCTATTCCCCGCAGGCGCTCGCGCGCATCGAGCAGCGCTGCTGCACCGGCGATCACCTCGGCTGCCATCTCTGGTTCACCCGCGGCGAGCGCGTGCCGGGCCAGCCCATGCGCACCGACACGCAGCGTCTTTTCGAGCAGGCTGCCGAGCAGGCCAAGCGCAACCGCGCCGCCTACGTCCACGACAGCGCGCTGCATCAGAACGCTCTCCTGCGCCTGACGGAGCAGATCCGCAACTGTATGCTCATCCATCAGCAGCCCGAGGACATCCTCGCCCGCGAGGGGCGGCTGGACGGTACGCGCGTCTGGCGCGCACCGGTGCTGCACGACAGCCGTGTCTTTCTCCGCAAGGATGAGGAGAGCCGCGCGGGCTTCACCGTCGACCTGATGCTCGACGCCTCGGCCTCGCGCCTGCATTGTCAGGAGAGCATCGCCATTCAGGGCTACCTTCTCGCCAAAAGCCTCGCCTCCTGCGGCATCCCCGTGCGCGTGACCAGCTTCTGCAGCCTGCGCGGCTACACGGTGCTGCGCGTTTTGAAGGATTTCGGGGACAAAAACGGCGAGCATCGCGTGTTCGACTACTTTGCCGCGGGCTGGAACCGCGACGGTCTGGCTCTGCGCGGCATGGGCGAGCTGATGAAATCGGCTCCCGCGGACAAGCACCTGCTCATTCTGCTCACCGACGCCAGTCCGAACGACAGCCACAAAATTCTCCCGAGCGGCAAAATTCCGCTCAGCCGCGATTACGACGGGCAGCCCGGCATCGACGACACCGCCGCCGAGGTCCGCGCCCTGCGCGCGCAGGGCATCCGCGTCGCCGCGGTGTTCATGGGCGAGAATGCCGGCGTTCCGGCGGCGAACGCCATCTATGGCCGCGATCTCGCGCGCATCCGCCGCATCGACCAGCTTGCCGCCGCGGCGGGCCGCCTCATTCAGGATGAGATCCGGGAGCTATCCGGCTAAACAGCAAGGGCGCGTTCAAAAGAACGCGCCCTTTGGCTTTATGGATACCTCTCTGCTCAGCAGCATTCCATCGGATAGGCGAGCTGCCTGACCGGCCCGTGCCGGAGAGCGAATGGCCCGATGAAGATTGATACGGTAAAAAATGAGGAGTATCTTTTTGAGGTACTCCTTTCCAGATCGCTGTTCATTTGGGCGGATCCTTTTTATTTGTGTTGTGATCCAACAGATCGCGAACCCCCTGCATGAGAACCAGAATTCCGATCAGCCAGCAAAGGCCTCCCATTGCGAAAGCAAAGGTCCTGTCTCCGGACCGGGGACACATCATAGCGTAGAAGGCCAAGATGTAGGCCGGGATCTGTAAAAGGACAAAATAAAGGATCAGCTCGAGCGGCTTTTTTTGCGGAGAATGGCCCCGCCAATGCAGCAGATACGCCACAGTCAGTATGACCGCCCCGGCAAATACGGTATGAAAAAGCAGGGGAGCTTCCTGTTCCATCAACATAGTGGGACCCTCCTTATGTCATAAATTTGCAAATGCTTTTATTTTGCAGCCGCATCTGCTTGATTCGCTCCATTGACGATCATTAAACTCCTTATGCCTATCATGCAGCTGTTTTGGAACTACGAGGCAATGAAAAATTGTGTGCCCCATTGAAATTACTCTCTTTGATAATATATGCATTTTATACCAAAAACAGCAAAATGTCAATAAAACATTGTCCAATATTGCCATAAGCACAGGTGCAGCAAAAGTGTAACAGTTTGCTCCACTTTTTGCTCAAAGCCTGTCAGAAAGTCGTTTCAAACTTGTTTCGGACTTGATAAAAGGTTGTTTCTGAAAAATTACATGTTTGTTGGAAAAGCGGCGGAAACACGCGAACATAGCAGAAAATTCGGTCTAAAATATGCATAGAAAACGACCGGAAATCTTTCGATTTCCGGTCATTTCTGCCATGTGTTGACAAAAAAGATGTAGGCACAAATCATTGTCTCGCAGCGCTTTTGTAATTTCAAGTGCGTGAAATCAGTTAGCGGTTTTGGAAACGCTTTACCTCTGCAATTCCAGGCCTTTGTAATAAATCAAAAAATTCGTTAATCGCGTTGTGTCTTTGCATAGGGCACTTCATGCCAGTTCGTTTTTTGCAAAATGTAAATGTAACAGACGCCTTTGCACGTGATAGCGCCACAAAAAATGTACATCTATCCTCATCTGGTTGATTTCTAAAATTCCAAAAAGCGGAATCCTCTAATCCAATAAAATATACAGCATTGTATTCTAATCCCTTACTTTTATGAATTGTCATGATAGGAACGGAATGATCTCCGCGAAAGTTTTCAATCGCTAAGTTCCATACTCCGTGTGCGGCTACATATTCCTCAAAAAAGAGACTTTCAAATTGGTTGATTACATTCATAAAGTAAGTACCTTGTTTATACGCCGGGAATTTCGCCTTTATATTTCCAATGCCAAAAAAATCAATAATACTATTCAAAGTACTGTGCCATTGCTCTGTATCAAGCTTTTGCTGAATATTCTTCTTAACAACGTTCACTACAGCAGACAGTTTCCTCTGCATTTCATCAAAAGTATCATTTTCCCGCATCCCGCTAATTCCCCAAAGCTCAACCAGTAACTCTTCTATAAAAGTCCATTCATTTGGGTGTTTTCTGCTGTCAGCGCATATCATGAATTTGATAAACAAATCTACTATTGGTTCTTTGATAAGATCCTGATAGCCAGTTTCAATGCGCGCCCGTACACCGTGTTTCTCCAACTCCTCAATAATCGCCGAAGCGTAGTCCTGCGGCTTTTGCTTGCAGAGAATACAAATATCGTGTGGTTCTACACCATTTGAGATTTTCAATAGTATATCCTTCGATACAGCAGCAGCCTCCAGTTGTTCATTGTCTGCAATAAAAAGTGCAATGTTCCCATCATCCTCGGCCCAGTTGCCAGAAGCACATACTTCTGTTGCCTTTTCTTTTAAAGATTCATACATTGCCTTTTGCAATGCAACTAATCTGGGTGCAGAACGATGATTCATTATCAAGCGTATACATTTCGGATTCAGTTCTCTATAAAAGTCATTAAATATCGTTTTTACTGCCCCGGCCCATACCATGATTCTCTGCTTGTTATCTCCCACAGATGTTACCTTGGTACCAGAATTCCAAAAACACTCCTTTACAAACGCATACTGAATTGCCGTTGTGTCCTGAAATTCATCAAGGAACACAAATGAATACGTCATCTGTAAGGCTTGCTTAATATACGGGTTCGTTTCAATAATATACATGGCAAGCATCATGATCATCTTAAATGTCAAAGTCGCTTTATTTCCGTTGAATCCCTTTAACAATAGTGGCCACACTTTATGCCCTAATCCATCTCCTGTTAAAGGAAGACTAATTCGTGACAGAATATCATCATATTCAGTTTTCAGCCTAGACTGCGTGAAGCCATTAGGGTTTTTGAATCCCGCACAATGAAACGCTGCATCAATTATATCGGGATCATTCACCAGATAATCGGTGGCCGGGCGAAGTTCATCAGGCAGTGCATATAGAAAGTGGTCAAGAATATTTTTGGCAAATGCATCGTATGTCATTGATACAAATCTACCTTTTATATCTGTGCCACATCGCTTTTCCACGCGTTCTTTCAAATTCTGTGCAGCATCCGTCTTGAAACTGATAGCAAGTATCTTTTGAGGCTCTCTGCACTGATTTGTCTGAAATAGAAATGCTGCTTTTTGCGCCAACAATTCCGTTTTTCCTGCGCCTGGCCCCGCAACAACCAGTACATGTCTGTCACTGCAGCGAACGGCTGTATCCGCAGCTTCCTCTAACGAGATCCCGTCGCAAGGCAACCATTTATCAGGATGCACAATTTTCATTCTTATCACCTTTTAGAATGTGATCAGCAGTTTCAATTAAACGTTGCAAAACCGGCGGTACATTTTCTTTTAACTCCTCGTCACTTAATTGAGATAGTGCTGCAATATGTGTAGACGGTTTTCCTCTGTTCAAGAAGAAATATGTGTACCATACCATGAGTTTTTGCTGTTCGGGCGAGTAGGTATGTCCATCACCGCCTTCTTCTTTTAGTGTGTTTTTTATGTCTTTTAAGATTCGAGTTTCATACTCCGAGTGTATTTCACCATCATTTTCAATTTTTGTAATACGTTCTTTCTTTCCACTCTGGGCAATATCAATACAAGGTCCTTCTCTCGTATCCAAAGTTGCCTTATACGTATCTCCCATCTGTTCCAGCATCATAAAATCGATATCCAACGGTGCGGAAAAGAAAACATTATATTTTTCAAGCCATGCTATCCAAGTCTGCATTGCTGTTATAGCAGATACATTCCAGCCCGCCATTCCTTCGAACTCGGCATCAGTTAGAATCCCGCTATCAGTGGTGTTGAGTAGTACATTTCTGTCGTATCCATTTGCAATGAGCTGCTTAAGCACATATTGGATACGTCCCCAACCACCACCATCTCGTTCCCGATCCAAATCGAGCAATGTAATATATGGGATTTCCAAGTCATTCAGCAATCTCCAGAAGTGGTTGACATGCCGACCTCCAAGTGGAACTATCGATATTCCACTAACATCTGTGTTCCCATGTATGGCTTCCCAATACTTCGGCAGGATAATTTCTTCACTATCTCCTTCTCCTAAAATAACAAGCTTTGCAAAGTACAGTTCAGGATAGGCTCTCACCGCTTCCTTGATATATTTATATTGATCCTGCATACGTTCTTCATCCGGCAGAGTAATGCATCTTACTTTTGATGCCAGCAACTCCCTGTCTAATCTAAAGTATCTGAGATTCTCTGGATCAATCCGCTTAACAATCGCAGGAGAATGGGATGTCATAATTGCTTGCGCATTGTTTTTGCCTGCAATATCTTTCAAATTCCCCACCAATTTCCCCAGCAGATGTGGAGCGATGTGATTTTCAGGCTCTTCAATGGCTACAATCGTCAAAATGGGTGGTTTTCTATTGAAAGAGGTATGTTCTGGATCTATCTCTATTTCTCTCACCATTTGACCTTCAACATCCAATATGCTGTCAACCAAAGATATATAAAACAAAGATCGCAGACCATCTCCCATCTGGTCTATCGTATACTCTTTTCCCGTTTCTGTCGGTTCAAAAACAACCTCTGTTTTTCTGATAGATGTTTCAATATCAGCGCTGTTGAATCTTAAGCTGGCTGTCGAATATCGCTCATCAGAATCATAGGTTTTCCACTGCTTTCCCAGCGACGTGCCAAACATGGAAACGCCTTTTTCTTCTTCAAATTGTTCATTTAATTCCTTAATTTTGGCTTTAACGTTTCCTTTTGTCTCCTCACTCCAGTTGATGCTGCTCATGATCTGATACATCATCGTACCAGATGCATTTTTCAGCTGCTTAGAAGGATCTCTGACTGCTGGGACATAAATCACTCGAATCTTGTCCAGATCCCGTCGAGACGCATTTGTTCGATTGCCCTCTTCAATTTCAGCAAACTCCGGACAAGTAATATAACTTATCTTGCTATCAATCGAGCCGTCAATAGTATTGCTTTTTTCCCATGTGGCCTCAAGACGGATCCGTAGATACGGCAGCCTACCTGGATTATCAACAACAAAGTGTTGAAAAAAGATAGGTATAGCATATTCTCCACCATTGCTTCCTGACTGCAATTCTTCAAATTCAAATACTGCTTCTATATAAAGACTTTGCTGTTCCATTTCATCTGGAAGTATATCTTTGGGCAGATGAAAATCACTTCTGTGTAGAATACGATCATTACTGTTTTCAGAAAACATACAATTAAGGGCTGACAGTGCAGCAGTTTTCCCCGCACTGTTATTTCCAATAAATGTCGTTAGTTGATCAATTAAGATGACCTGCTCTTCTGAGCCAAAGCACCTATAATTCCACAATTTCAGTTTAGATAGCTTCATTCTTATCTACCCACCTTAGTAAATCATTCCCTAGGATATACCACGAGCATATTTTCAATCATCGAGTTTCTTAATCGAAAAATCTTATGTATATGATCGTCTACTTTATTTGAGTATACCCCCATTCTTTCTGTTTGTCCATATTATACAAAATCATTTAAAATGTACCAACTTGTATTTATTGACATGTTCTCTGACCACTATTTAATTCGTAAGATGTTAAGGCCGAGCCGTTTTGTCCAGAAATAGCCGGTCTGTTTTGTCATATAGCCGGATTGTTTTGTCACAGCAGCCGGACTAATCTGTCATTAAAGCCGGCCTGTTTTGACATCGCTATATCATAAAAGGAAAAAGAGAGGTGCCGTTCTTGGTAGAACGGCACCTCTCTTCAACTTGAGACTATTGGAATTGATACAGCATAACGGCATTGATATTTTGGTTATCGCTGCTGTACATGATGGGGCGATATTCGCCTTCTGGAAGGGAACTCAGATCGAGTTTTCCTGTAAGAGCACCACCAACGGCGGATAGGGTATACACCTCTTCTGATGCCTCGTTGATAA
>CEAR01044653.1_pt1 | contig 10105 bp, 8 predicted proteins | sample 557461 | NCBI WGS metagenome assembly CEAR01 (sample SAMEA3182075, study PRJEB8094) | gut metagenome | biome: human; feature: gut; material: Stool; isolation source: human stools | place: Canada | collected 2012-03-14
AATCTTTTCGGAAGCAAGAAGGACAGCGACCGCGCCGACGGCTCCCGGCTGGTTCCGTACCCCTCCGGTGCGGTCATCCCGGAGCGCGATCTCGGCAAGACGCCGGTGCTGGAGGCACTGCACCTCGGCATCGACTTCGGCGGTCTGACTGCCGTGGATGATTTTTCGCTGGTGGTGGGCAAGACCGAGATCGCCGGGCTGATCGGCCCCAACGGTGCGGGCAAGACCACCGTCTTCAACCTGCTGACCAATATCTATCAGCCCACGCGGGGCAATATCATGCTGGACGGGTACAGCACGGCGGGCAAAACCACAGCCCAGCTCAGCGAGATGGGAGTCGCGCGTACCTTTCAGAACATCCGCCTGTTCGGGAACATGAGCGTGGAGGACAACATCAAGGTCGGACTGCACAATGCGACGCGCGAGAGCCTGCTGGCGGCGGTGACGCATACCTTCGGCTACGCAAAGCGCGAGCGTGAGGCACATGAAAAGGCGCTGGAGCTGTTGGATTTCTTCGGCATGGCGGATCTGGCGGACGCGCCCGCTGGCAGTCTCCCCTACGGCGCACAGCGTCGGCTGGAGATCGTGCGGGCGCTGGCAACCGGACCCAAGATCATCCTGCTGGACGAGCCGGCGGCGGGCATGAATCCCTCCGAGACGGCGGAGCTGATGACCAATATCCGGCGCATCCGGGATACCTTCCAGATCGCGGTCATGCTGATCGAGCATGATATGAAGCTGGTCATGAGCATCTGTGAGGGCATCTGCGTGCTGGATCACGGGCGCATCATTGCCAAAGGATCCCCGGAGCAGATCGTCTCCGACCAGAAGGTCGTGGAGGCGTATCTGGGCAAGAAGAAGGAAGGAGGCGATCCGGCATGATGCTGCAGGTAGATAAGATCAACGTGTACTACGGCAAGATACACGCGCTCAAGGACGTGTCGCTGGAGGTCGAGGCTGGCGAGATTGTGGCGCTGATCGGCGCGAACGGCGCCGGCAAATCCACCACGCTCAAGACCGTGTCGGGGATGCTCCACCCGCAATCCGGCAGTATCCGCTTCATGGACACGGACATCACGCATACGGAATCCTTCCGGCTGGTTTCGCGCGGCATGGCGCACGTGCCGGAGGGGCGGCGCTGCTTCCTGCAGATGACCGTGCAGGAGAATCTGGAAATGGGCGCCTATACCAATCCGGGATATATAAAGGAAGGACTTGCCAAGATCTACGGGCTGTTCCCGCGCCTCAAGCACCGGAAGAGCCAGGTGGCAGGGACGCTTTCGGGCGGCGAGCAGCAGATGCTGGCAATGGGGCGTGCCCTGATGAGCCAGCCGCAGCTGCTCATGCTGGATGAGCCGTCCATGGGGCTTGCTCCCATCCTGGTACAGCAGATATTTGACATCGTGCGGGAGCTGCACCGCGCCGGCACGACCATTCTGCTGGTCGAGCAGAACGCGGAAATGGCGCTCAAGATCGCCAACCGTGCCTACGTGCTGGAGACCGGCGGCATTGCCATGAGCGGCGATGCGGCTACGCTCGCCAACGACGACAGTGTGCGCCGCGCCTATCTGGGCGGCTGAAAAGTTGAAGAGCTGAAGAGTTGAAGAGCCGAAGAAAGGGATACCCGCACCGGCGTCCGACACCCGGAGATGAGCCTTATCCGGGGGTGGTCGCCGGTTTGCCTGTCCCGGCAGGAAGCCCGCCGGCTTACGTGTTTGGGTATACGGAAAATGCGTGAATTGGACATTTACATATGCCCACAAAGCGGGTATAATCAGAGTGCCCCGCGCGCGGGGTGATATAATCAGGCAATCGCCGGTGCGTTACGCTGCGTATTGCGTGCGAGGTGCCCCTAACTGAAATGAGGTGTTTGCCATGCCGTATCCACGTATTCTGACCATCCAGGATATTTCCTGCGTGGGTCAATGCTCCCTGACCGTTGCCCTGCCTGTCCTGTCCGCCTGCGGATTGGAGACCTGCGTCCTGCCGTCCGCCGTGCTTTCCACGCATACCGGCGGCTTTACCGGCTATACCTTCCGCGACCTGACCGATGATATGCCTGCCATCCTGGCGCACTGGAAGCGCGAGGGCATTCTGTTTGACGGCGTTTATACCGGCTACCTCGGCAGTGCCCGGCAGATCGGCTATGTCCGGGAGATACTTGCCGCCGTCCGCCGCCCCGGCGCCCCCGCCATTGTGGATCCCGCCATGGCGGACAACGGAAAGCTCTATGCGGGCTTTGACGCCGCCTATGTCGCGGAGATGCGCCCCCTGTGCGCCGATGCGGATTACCTGCTGCCCAACATCACCGAGGCGTGCCTGCTGACCGATACGCCGTGGCAGGAGACCTATGACCGCGCCTTTGCGGATGCCCTGCTGGCACGGCTGGATGCGCTGGGGGCACGGTGTACCGTCCTGACCGGCGTGTCCCTGCGTGCGGGCAGAACCGGTGTGATGGTGCACAGCGCGGGCGGCACGGCGTACTATGAGCATGAGCTGCTGCCGAACAGCTGTCACGGAACCGGCGACATCTACGCCTCGGCGTTTGCGGGCGCGATCCTGCGCGGTGTGGCACCGTTCGCGGCGGCACGGATCGCCGCCGATTATACGGTCGCCTGCATCCGGGCGACTGCCGCCGAGCCGGGGCATTGGTACGGCGCGAAATTCGAGCCGGTTCTGCCGGTGCTCATGAAGGAAATCGCCGCGGCGGCGGGAGAGGACTGAGCGGGCGGTCTGCCTGCGCCGCGCGCATCGCCGTTTCGCGGATTCTGCGGCAACACTGCCAAACGCGGGCGCCGCACGCAAGTTTTCCTGTCCGATTTTACCGAAAATGTCCCGGAGTTCTTGACAAGGCGGGCGCTTTGTAGTACAATAATCTTATATGTGAGTATAACTTTCCAGGAGGCACCCGATGAGAAGCATGACAGGCTATGCCCGCGCGACCGCCACGGTCCCTGCGGCGGCAGGCGGGCAGGATGTCCGCGAGGTGTGCGTGGAAATGCGCTCGGTCAACAACCGCTACCTTGACCTGTCCGTCCGCCTGCCGCGCAGTCTGACGGGACTGGAGGAGCGTGTCCGACGTGCGCTGACCGCCGCCGGCATCGCGCGCGGCAAGCTGGACGTGACCGTGACGATGACAGTCCGGGACGCCTCCGGGGAAGAGGGCGGCGCAACGCCGCTGGAGCCGGATATGGTCTTTGCCCGCCGCCTGGCGGATGCTGCACAGCGGCTGTCCGAGGGGCTGGGCATTCCGAACGATCTGACCGTCAGCCGCCTGATGGCGATGCCCGGCGTGCTGGTTCCGGTTCGTCCGGAGGCAGGCGAGTCCGAGGAGGATGCGTGGGGCGTGCTGGAGCCGGTGCTTGCGGATGCCGTCGCGCAGTTTCTGGACGCGCGGGCACGCGAGGGCGAGCGGCTGGGTGCGGATATGCTGGGCAAGATAGCCCGGATCCGTACACTGGCGGCAGAGCTTGCCGCTGCGTCGGAGGAGGATGTCCGTACCCTGCGGGTGCGCTTTGAGGAGCGGCTTCGGTCGCTGATCGGGCAGGCGGACGTTCAGCCGGATGAGGCACGCATCATCACCGAGTGCGCCGTCTTTGCCGACCGCATTTCGGTGGACGAGGAGTTGGTACGGCTGTCCTCGCATCTGGACACGCTGGAGGGACTGCTGCATACGGATGACGCCGTGGGGCGGAAGATAGACTTCATGCTGCAGGAGACCAACCGGGAGGTCAACACGGTCGGCTCCAAATGCTCCAACGCGGGCATGGCGCGGCTGGTCGCGGAGATCAAGAACGAGCTGGAAAAGATCCGGGAACAGGTCCAGAACATTGAGTAAGACCGTCCGGGGAAAGGAAGAAATTCCATGAAATTCATCAATATCGGCTACGGCAACATGGTGGCGGTGGATCGTATCGTCACACTGGTCAGCCCGGATTCGGCACCCATCAAGCGCCTGATCCAGGACGCGAAGGACGACGGGCGCGTCATTGATGTCACCTGCGGGCGCAAAACCCGCGCGGTTATCATCACCGATTCGGAGCACGTCATCCTGTCGGCATTGCAGGCGGAGACTATTGCCAACCGGCTGGACAGCGACGCCGATACCGACGACGCGGCGGAGGCTGGCGACGCCGACCTCACCGAGGACGACTGAGCCGGGATGCGGATTTCCGGAGAGTGTAAGGCATACGGGCACCTCTCTGCCTGTTCGCCGCGCGGTGAATTGTCAGAGGCACCCATAATCTGAAGAGCAGAATAAGGAGAACTATCCATGATTTTTCCCACTACCAGTGACCTGACCAAGGGCAAGTACAACCGGTATGAGGTCGCGCTGGCGACCGCCAAGTGCGCCCGCATGATTACCAACGAGTATGTCCGGCAGCGTGCCGAGGCGGAAAGCTCCATGTCCGGCAACAAGGAGACCGACCGTCCGCTGAACACGCTCATCGACAAGGAGGTGCGGGACGAGAAGGCGGTCAATATCGCCATCCGCCGCCTGTACGAGGGGCAGTATGTCATCACGCACAAGTCGGTGGAGGAGCAGGAGCGCGAGGAGCGCGCCGTGCTGGAGGGTATCGGCGAGCCCGCACAGCAGTTCGCGGAGCGTGAGGAGGATGAGATCCTGGACGGTGACCGGAACGCGGACGATGCCGTGCTGGATGATGACGCGGCACCGGAAGACGGGGAAGCCGCAGAGACGGACAGCGGCGATGCGGCGGATGCTGTGACGGAGGACGAAACGGCTGCCGATGCCGTTGCCGAGGAGGAAGTGGAAGCGGCAGAGGCGGCGGAAGCGGAAGCGGTGGAGGAGTCGGACGCCGACGGATCCGCCGGAACATCGGAAAACTGAGCCGACCTGAGCGCGGCGGGCTACGTGGGTAGCGGGAAGGAGTTACGGCATGAACCAGCCCGAAAGCTGCCGCGCGACGGATGCACCGTCTTCAGACGTTCTGTATGCCGCCGTGCATATTCTGGAGTGTCCCTTCGGTGTTGACCGACCGTACCATTACTATATTCCCCGCCCGCTTGCGGATGCAGTCCGCCCGGGCGCGTTTGTGACGGTTCCCTTCGGAAAGGGGAACCGGAAGAAACTCGCTCTGGCTGTCGAAATCTGCGATCGGGCGGGGCTTTCTGCACTTCCGGACGGGTTGGATCCGGATAAATTCAAGCCGGTGAGCGGCGTCTGCCGTGCGCGGCTGTTCCTCACGGAGGGGCAACTTGCGCTCTGCCGCTACCTGACCGCGCAGACGTTGTGTACCGTCGGCGAGGCGGTGCGCACGCTGGTGCCGGCGCAGGCACTGGCTACGCTGGCGGAATTTTACCGCCCCGTCCCCGGTGCGGTGCTGCCGGCAGAGCGCCTGCCCGCCGCAGGGGATCTTTTGATTTACGAGTACATCCGCGCACGGGGGAGCGTGTCGGCGCAGGCATTGCGCACCCGCTTCGGGACACGCGCAGCCGCCGTGCTGGATATGCTGACCGAGCGGGGGCTGGTTGAGCGTGAGCTGGCTGTCCGGGAGCCGGACGAGCGGCAGGAGAGCTTTTTTGTGCTTGCCCGCCCGGCGGAGGAGATCCGCGCGGCGCTGGCGGTGGAAAAGGGAGCCGGACGCATTGCGTCAGCCGCCCAGCGCACGGTGCTGGGTGTCCTGCTGGACGCGACCGAACCGATCCCCGCATCCGCCCTCAGACAGCACGCCGGCGTGACCGCAGCGGTTTTGCGGGCGCTGGTGCAGAAGGGACTGCTCCGGAGCGAGGTGCGCCGCGTGCTGGCGGAACACCCGGAGACATCGCCGCTGGGGGACGCAGGACTGCGCACGCCGTTCTCGCTTAACGGGGAGCAGTCCGACGCGGTGCGCATCCTGTCCGGGCTTGCCGATGCGGGGGAGGCACGCGCGGCACTGCTGTTCGGCGTGACCGGCTCCGGAAAGACCTGCGTTATCCTGTCCATGATAGACAGGATGCTGGACGCCGGGCGGGGCGTTATTATGATGCTGCCGGAGATCGCGCTGACTCCGCAGATGCTTGCCATTTTCCGCGCCCGGTACGGCTACCGGGTGGCGGTGATCCATTCGGGACTGTCGGGCGGGGAGCGGATGGACGCTTACCGCCGCATCCGTGCGGGGGAGGCGCCGGTGGTGGTGGGTACCCGATCCGCCGTGTTCGCGCCGGTGCCGCACCTCGGCATGATTGTCATGGACGAGGAGCAGGAGCATACCTACAAGTCGGATCAGAACCCCAAGTACCACGCACGCGATGTGGCGCGGTTCCGGTGTGCGCAGGAGAAGGCACTGCTGCTTTTGGCATCCGCGACACCGTCGCTGGAGAGCTTCCGCAAGGCGGAGGAGGGAAAGTACACGCTGATCGCGCTCCGGCACCGCTTCGGAAATGCGCACCTGCCTGCGGTGCGCATCGTGGATATGCGCGGCGAGGCACAGCGCGGGCAGACCGCCCCGCTGGGGCAGGAGCTGGTGACCGAACTGAAGCGCGTCCGGGAGGAGGGGAATCAGGCTGTCCTGTTTCTCAACCGGCGCGGGTATTCGACTCAGTTGGTCTGCCGTTCCTGCGGTCTTGCCGTGACCTGCCCCGCCTGCTCGGTTGCCATGAACTATCACACCCTGCGCGGCGGCTATGACCGGGGTGAGCTTGTCTGCCACTGGTGCGGCGCGCGCCGTCCGGTTCCGGAAACTTGTCCTTCCTGCGGCTCGCCGCATCTGATGCGCATGGGCTTCGGCACCCAGCGCATCCAGCAGGAGCTGGAGCGGGAGCTTCCCGGGGTGCGCGTCATGCGCATGGATGCGGACACGACCGGGACAAAATCGGCGTACTTTGATATGCTTACCTCCTTCCGCAACCACGGGGCGGACATCCTGCTGGGGACGCAGATGGTCACGAAGGGGCATGACTTCCCGGACGTGACGCTGGTGGGCGTCCTGCTGGCGGATATGTCGCTGTATGTGGACGATTACCGCGCCGCGGAGCGCACGTTCTCCCTGTTGACGCAGGTCATCGGACGCGCCGGGCGGGCGGATAAGCCGGGACTGGCTGTCATTCAGACCATGAACCCGGACAACGACGTGCTGAAGCTCGCCTGCGCGCAGGACTATGAGACCTTCTATGCGCGCGAGGTGCGCCTGCGGCGCAATCTCGCCTTCCCGCCGTTCTGCGATATCGCCCTTCTGACGCTGACATCGCCGGACGAGAAGGAGCTGCAGAAGGCGTGCCTGCGCCTTACGGAGGAGATCCGGCGGCTGACGGCGAACGACTATACCGATGTGCCGATGCAGATGTTCGGTCCGTTCGAGGCACCGGTCTACCGGGTGGACAACGTATACCGGATGCGGACGGTCATCAAGTGCCGCCTGACGCGCCGCGCGCGCGCGCTGTTTACGGAACTGCTGCGGGCGTTTTCCGCCCTGCGCCAGCGTCCGGTGCTGAGCGTGGATTTCAATCCGAGCAGTATCTGAGGAGGGGACCTCGGAAAAACCCCGCGTGCCGCGCCTGCCGGCAGTGGAAAGGATCCTGTTATGATACTCTGCGATACGCATACCCACACCCGTTTTTCCTTTGACGGCGCCCCGGACTCCACGCCGGACGCCCTGTGCCGGCGCGCGCTGGAGATCGGGCTGACTGATCTGTGCATCACCGATCACTGCGATGTCAACGGCGAGGCGGAGGGCATCTATACCCACTACGACGCCGATGCCGCCTGGGACGCCATGACCGAGGTGCAGGAGAAGTACCGCGGGCGGCTGTATATTTCGCGCGGACTGGAGCTGGGCAACGCCACGCAGTACCCGGAGATAGCCCGGTCGGTGCTGACGCGCCACCCCTACGAGTTTGTCATCGGGTCGCTGCACAATCTGTGCGGCGTGCCGGATTTTTCCATGCTTCGCTTTGAAAGCATGAGCGAGGCGCTGATCGACCGCCTGTTCTGCCGTGCCATGGACGAAACGGAGGAGATGCTGCGCTTTGAGCCGCCCGCAGGCGCACCGGCAATCACCACGCTGGGGCATCTGACCTACATCCACCGCTATATCACCATGGCGGGCAGACGCTTCGATTTCCGCCCGCATTACGACCGGATCGAGGCGATCTACCGCCTGCTCATGAGCCGTGACATCGCGCTGGAGCTGAACGTTTCCACGCTCTGGCGGGGGTTTGGCATCGGGATGCCCACGCTGGAGCTGCTCAGCTTTTACCGCGACTGCGGCGGGCGGCTGGTCACGGTAGGCTCCGATGCGCACGCACCGGTCAATCTGGGGCGCTGTATCCGGCAGGGGTACGCGCTCCTGAACGCCGCCGGACTGCACGAGGTATTGGTCGTGCGGGACGGTGCGCGTTGCCTCCTCCCCATTGAATAACGAAAGGATACAGGATACCGGCATGAAACTGGAAAACTTCAGCCTTCTGTACCCCGACAGCCAGACCCAGCGGGATCATCTGGCGGGGGTCAATGTCCCCGACATTGATATGTATACGCTCCAGGAGTTGGGGATGCTGGAAATCTTCAACCCGCAAAGCACCCCGCTTTCGGATTTCTTCACGTCCGACCCCGCCGTGATTTCGTACCGCAACCAGACCTTCTCGGATATGCTGTGCAATCCCGCCCTGACCGAGACACTGCATCGGCTTGTGCCTGTCCTGCAGGACATTACCGAACTGCGCCGTCTGGAAAATGATATTGCCGGGGAGGACACCGCTTCCTACCTTGCCAGCATGACCGAGATCGAGCTGTATATCACCTGCGTGGACATCCTGCACAAGGGCATGAAGGAGGTGCGCGGCAACCTGCACGGTGCCGCCTTCCGGCGTCTGGCGGACTGCGTGACCGAGTTGGCGGAGTCCGACTACTATGCCGAGCTGAACCGGAAGCTGTCCGAGCTGACGCGGCGCGTGCGTGAGATTCGGAGCGTGACCATCGGGGTTAATCTGGACGCGCAGCTCCGCCCGGCGCAGGCAGGCGTGCTGTCCATCAACGCGCAGCCCTTCAAATCCGGCGACGTGCTGGACAAGATACTGCGGCTCAACCTCAAGGGGGACGAGTACACCTGCATTGCCAATCTTGTTCCCTTCGGCAAGAAGCAGTCCGAAAATCAGAAGACGGCGCTCTCGCTTGCCTTCAATTCCGCCATCAACGATGTGTACCGCTCCTCCCTGCGCTCATGGAAGAAGATCGTGCAGGGCTACGTGCTGGAGAATACGGACTTTCTGCTGGGGCTTCTGCCGGAGATCGAGTTTGTGGTCAAGGGGACGCAGCTGCAGGAATCCCTGCGTGCGCGGGGCTGTACGCTTTGCGAGCCGGATCTGCGCCCGATGGACGAGCGTGTCTTTGTCGCCGACCGGCTGTACAATCCTGCAGTGGCACTCAAGCTCCCGGAGGGGGAGACCATCGTCCCCAACAGCATTGCCTTTGACACCACGCCGGAGAACGCCATGATCTATGTGTTGACCGGTCCCAACCGGGGCGGAAAGTCCGTCATTACCTGCGCGGTCGGGCTGTGTCAGGTCATGTTGCAGCTTGGTATGTTCCTGCCTGCCGATACCTGCCGCATCAGCCCGGCGGACGGCATTTATACCCATTTCCCGACCGGCGCGGACGACACCATTGACAAGGGACGCCTTGGCGAGGAATGCGCGCGCCTTGGCGAGATCTTCGATGCCGTAACGGCAGACAGCCTTGTCCTCCTGGACGAGTCGCTGTCCTCCACCGGCTCCTTCGAGGCGTCCTATATCGCCGCCGAGGTGCTGATGGGACTGTGCCGCGTCGGTTGCCGTTGCCTTTTCTCTACCCACCTCCATGAGCTTGCCGCCGAGATCGACCGCATCAACGCGCAGTCCGCCGCCGAAGGCGGTGCGCGCGTGGATACCCTCGTCGCTGGCATCGAGGGCGAAGGCAAACGCTCCTTCGTCATCAAACGCGCCAAACCCGACGGTAAATCCTACGCCCGCGACATCGCCAGCCGCTACGGACTGACCTATGAGGGCATCCTTCAGCGCATCGGCAAGGAAAAGAGATAGAGACGGGAAACGGGGAAACGGGGAAACAGGGAAACAGGGAAACAGGGAAACGGGGAAACGTTGGGGGCTTCTTGAAAGAAGCCCCCAA
>CEAR01037988.1_pt1 | contig 10092 bp, 7 predicted proteins | sample 557461 | NCBI WGS metagenome assembly CEAR01 (sample SAMEA3182075, study PRJEB8094) | gut metagenome | biome: human; feature: gut; material: Stool; isolation source: human stools | place: Canada | collected 2012-03-14
GACGAATACGATGAAACGTTGCTTTCGTTCTTATCGTCGATAAAACTCGAAATAGACCAAAAGGTTTACGACCGAAACGATATTTTGAGGAAAGACGCATATTTCGAGCAAACGGTTATGCAACAAATTCAAGAGGGCTTCCGTAAACTCAATTTCACAAGCGATAGGGAAGAAAGGAAGTTTATTCAGGAAAGGATAGCCAAGCAATACTTAATGCAGTACAACGCCACATATCCTGCGGCGTAAGGAGATAAAATGAACGATAACAAAACGATAAAGGAAAAAACAATTGCGCTGATTGACTCGTTGAAATCGACCTGTCAGACTTACGGAATGGGGAATGACGGCAACGAGTATAAAATAATTACGCAGGTATTCTTGTATAAGTTCCTTAACGATAAATTCGGCTATGAAGTGAAAAAACTTTCAAGCCGACTTGCCAATGCTGAAAAGTGGGAAGAAGAGTACACGGCGATGAGCGAGGATGAACGGGAAGATTTGTTAGACTCTCTTTCGGCGGATATTCCGAAGTTGTATCCCGAACACTTGATTTCTACTTTGTGGAATCAACAAACAAAAGGCGATTTCGAGTTGATTTTTGATAGCACAATGGTTGATATAGCGGATAAAAACGCCGCGATTTTCTCAACGCAGACAACGCAGAATACGAAAATTCCTTTGTTTGAAAAACTTACCGACTTTGTAACGGACTCTTCACAGCGTGCGCCGTTTGCGAGAGCGTTAGTCGATAAACTTGCAAAGTTTTCGTTCGAGGAAGCCTTTATTGAACGATACGACTTTTTTGCTGATATATTCGAGTATCTCATAAAAGACTACAATACGTCGGGCGGCGGAAAGTATGCGGAATATTACACCCCGCACGCAATCGCGACGATTATGGCAAGATTGCTCGTTGGAAACAATGCGGATTTACATAACGTGGAATGTTACGATCCGTCGGCAGGAACGGGAACACTTTTAATGGCACTTGCGCACCAAATAGGCGAAGATAGATGTACGATATTCTCACAGGATATTTCGCAACGAAGCAATAAGATGTTGAAGTTAAACCTGATACTTAACAACCTTGTTTCTTCGCTTGACCACGCTATTCAAGGCGATACGCTTGTTTCGCCATATCATAAGAGCGATAACGGGCAAGAATTAAGGCAGTTTGATTTTGTCGTTTCTAATCCGCCGTTCAAAATGGATTTCTCGGATACGAGAGAAAAACTTGCCGCAATGCCTGTAAGATTTTGGGCGGGCGTTCCCAAAGTTCCGAATAAAGACAAGGATAAAATGGCGATATACACTTGCTTTATTCAGCACGTCGTTAATTCCTTGAAGAAAACGGGTAAAGGCGCAATTGTTGTGCCGACGGGTTTCATTACGGCAAAGAGCGGTGTAGAAAAGTCGGTTTTGCAAAAATTAGTTGAGGAACATATCGTTTACGGCTGTATTAGTATGCCGTCGAATGTGTTTGCGACTACGGGTACGAACGTTTCGGTGCTGTTCTTCGATAATTCGAGAAGAATTGAAAACCCAAAAGAAAACGACGAAAGACATAAGCAGGACAGCGTTATACTGATTGACGCTTCTAAACTCGGTGAGGAATATAAGGACGGAAATAATCAACGCCGTCGCCTACGTCCGGACGAGATAGACTTGATTGTCGATACTTTTGCGAAGAAAGAAGCGGTTGATGATTTCTCTGTTTATGTAACATACGAAGAAATTATAGCAAAGAAATATGCCTTAGCCGCAGGACAATACTTTGACGTAAAAATCGAGTATGTAGATATGACACCGGAAGAGTTCAACGAGAAAATGGCGGGTTATCAGGCAGAACTTGTTAAACTGTTCGACGAGGGCGATAAACTGCAAAAGGAAATCATTGAACAGTTGAAGAAGGTAAAATATGAATAAGTGTAAACTTGGAAAATTACTAAAAGTAAAACACGGCTTTGCTTTTAAGAGTGAGAATTATGTCGAGAAAAGTGAATACGCATTAGTTACGCTTTCAAACATTTCTTCTACCAATGATTTTCAGTACAATGAAGAAAAAACAACGTATTACGGTGCAAGTTTTCCAAGTGAATTTATTCTAAAAACAGGCGATTTAATTATGCCTTTAACAGAACAGGTGATGGGGTTGTTTGGAAATTCCGCTTTTGTTCCTTATATTAAAGACACGACATTTGTGTTGAATCAGCGAGTTGGTAAGGTTTTAGTCGATGAAGAGAAGGCGGACAAATTTTTTATTCATTACCTATTGTCTACGGACTCAGTAAGAAATCAGTTGGAATATCGGGCAAGTGGTACAAGGCAAAGAAATATATCGCCGGAGGATGTGTATGACGTTGAAGTCTTTGTCCCTGACTTAGAAGAACAACGCAGAATAGGTAAATTGTTGTATGCTCTTGAACAAAAAGTATATAACAACAATTGTATAAATGATAATTTAGCAAATCATTCGGCAATGGTTGCCTGACCGTTCATAAGAAGCGGCAAGAGAAAATCTCTAAGTGCTAATAATTTTTCGTTTTCTCGCAAACGCATTTCCTGCAAATCAAGCAACTTATTCATTTGTATTAAGTAATTTCCATCGTCAGGAATGAAAACAGGAATATTATCAATATGATACCGTACAGAAAATACGCGAGGGCAGACGCAGAATGACGCTGATGGGCGAGATGAACGTGTTTTCGGGAATGGTTTACTGTGCGGACTGCGGAAAGAAAATGTATCTCTGTCGTTGTTCTACCATGAAGCAAAAGGAGTATTTCAACTGCTCGTCCTACCGCAAGCAGAAGAAATCGACCTGCACTTCGCATCAGATAACCGTGGAAGCCATTGAAGAAATCGTTCTGAGTTACTTAAAAAGAGTTTCCGACTTTGTCATCGATCATGAAGGGGACTTTGTGGATATTGCCATCCAACACTCCCGATTGTTATCCAGAAAGGAAGTTGCGAAAAAGGCAAGACAAGTATCCGAAGCCGAAAACAGAATAAAGGCTCTGAACAAAATCATTCAAAGCCTTTATGAAGATAAGGTTATGGGAAAGATAACGGAAGAACGGTTTGCTTTGATGTCCGAGGCATACGAACAGGAGCAACGGCAACTGAAAGAAACGGTTGAAAACAGTCAAAGCGAAATCAACCGATACGACGAGATAAACGATAACATCAACAATTTTGTTTCTCTTGTGGTCAGGACGGGCAGAATCAAGAAACTTACGCCCGAAATCGTCAGACTGTTGATCGATAAAGTCATCGTTTCGGAAAAGGTAAAAACGGAAGACGGCTGTAAAAGAACGGTAACGATATGTCTTACGCACGTCGGAGAGATAGAATTACCGTAAAAAGACAAGAAAACAGGCGCAAGCTATTCGCCTGCGCCTGTTTTCCCTAATGGTGTCACCCAAAATGCGTGCTTTTTATTTTTGGATAGTTTGCCGTATCCTTGACCGGCATAGCAAGAATTTGCCTTGCGGCAAATTGACGGTCGACGGCAACTCGTTGCCGCGCCCGTGCTATTTCAAACAAAAAGACGGACGACCGCAGTTTTACGGTTCCAAATATTCGAAATTTGAGATAGGTTGCCGTTTCCCGCAGGCGGGAGCCCCTCGGCAAGAATTTGCCTTGCGGCAAATTGACGGTCGACGGCAACAAGTTGCCGCGCCCGTGCTATTTCAAACCAAAAAGACGGACGACCGCAAATTTGCGGTCGTCCGTCTTTTTGGTGGAGATAGTCGGGGTCGAACCGGCGACCTCTTGAATGCCATTCAAGCGCTCTACCAACTGAGCTATACCCCCACGGCAATTATTTAATCAACGTTGTTATCATAACATATTGAAGAAAAATTTGCAAGCATTTTTAACTCCCGAAGAAAATTTCCCGAAAACGATTTAAAAAGTCAAAAAATCGCGTTCACGGCAACGTAAACGCAAAAGTCGGCAACGTAAACGCAAATGTCGGCAACGTAAACTGCAATATCGGCAACGTAAACGCAAATGTCGGCAACTTAAACTGTAATATCGGCAACTTAAACTGTAATATAGGCAACGTAAACGCGAATATCGGAAAACGATTGAATTTTTTTTTCGTTTGTGTTACAATAAAATCGGGTTATAATCAATAAATTCAGGTCAACAATAAGGAAATGCCTATGAATGTAAAAACCGTTTTAAAAGATAAAATATTTCCGTTTTTCGTTAAATATTACGGATTCTTTTTTATTCCGCTTTTTGTTTTTGCGGTGTTTCTCGTCGCTCAGGCGTCTTTCGGTATTTATCCGTTCGGCAGCGCGGTTATGTCGAGTTACGATATGCTCGCGCAGGAAAATCCGTTCATAGAGCATTATTTTTCGGTTTTAAAAGGCGAAAGCGGGCTTTTTCACACGTTTTATATCGGTGGCGGAATGGATATGTTCGGTTCGCTTGCATACTGCACGATAAGTCCGTTCACGTTTTTGTTTCTTCTCGGCGGAGAAGGGTACAGTTTTCATATGGTCAGTTTCGTGCTTCCCTTAAAGGTCGCGTGCGCGGGTATTTCCGCATTTTGCCTTTTGAGAAAGTATTTCAGGTCGATTCCCGATTATCTCTCCGTAACGCTCGCTCTTTTATACGCTTACGGCGGGTATTTATACGTCGCGAACACCTATATCGTCTGGCTCGATATTTCGATTTATATTCCCGTGGTAATATGCGGATTTATAAGGCTTATGCAAAAGGACGACCTCAAACTTTTTTCGATAAGTCTTGCCTGTATGATTTACGCGTGTTTTTCGATCGCGTGCTTTTCGTTTTTCCTGTTGTTTCCCACGCTCGTCGCTTACGTAATATTCTGCGTCGACAGAAACGAAAGAAAACGTAAACTCACGAGAATGTGTTTCGGTTTCGTCCTTGCGGTGGCTATGGCTCTGCCGCTGATGTTTCCCGCGCTTTACGCTTACACGAAAGCGGGCAGAAACACGGGAATTTTTTCGGAGATTTTCAGGTTTTATACTCAAAGTCAGATTAACGACGGAAAACTCGTGGAGCATGTTTACGAAAAATTTACCTATATTCTTTGTAATTCCACGTTTATTTTCCTCGGCGGGTATTATTTCGTCTGCTCGAAAAAAGGCGATAAATTTGCGTTGTTTTCCGTCGTCGCGTTTTTGATTCTCGTTCTGCCGTGCATCGTGGACGAGAGTATGTTGCTTCTCAATATGGGTTCGTATATGTCCTACGCTCTCCGTTTCGGCTTTCTGCTCGACGGATTCGGGCTGATCGTTGCGGCGAAAGGTCTTTCGCTGATGTGCGAAAAATCTGCCGAAAAAAACGCGGCGGAAAAAAGCGAAGCCGTTACCGACGATGACAAAGAAAACGAGAAGAAAACGCGTAAACCGGCTCTAAGGCCGACGATAGGCATAGTTATAGTTTGCGTTCTTGTTTGTTCGTGCTTGTTCTTCACGTTCAGATTTTTCAATTTCGTTTACGACGGCGATTATAAAACGAGCAAACTCGTTTCCGCGTTTATGAAGTGGACGTCCATGAGCGAAGGAAATATGCCGTTCAGTAGTTTTTTCCCGTCGTTCGCCCATTCGGAAGGCGGCCTGGAAGTTACCGGAATTCTGTTTTTCGCGGTAACGCTCGTATTTCTGCTCACGCTCGTCTGCGTGAAGTATCTCAACGTAAAATTCAGGGATATCGTCAGCATTTTGTGCGTATTGTCGCTTTCGCAGGCGGTGTTTTTCAATTTTTCGCTCGTTAAGGGCGACCGTCAGGGCGGCTCTATGGAAAACTACTCGGCTTATAAGGAAGTTGTGGACGGCGTGAACGACCTTTACGGCGAAAATTATTACAGATATAAAAATTACGATTATTTCATCTCGTCGGATTCGCCGCTCGTCGTGCACAGTTACGGACATTCGCTTTTCAGTTCGATGGCGGACGCGAAAAATATAACCGTTCAGACGAAATTCGGCTATGCCGGCAACGGGCAGAACAGCACCAAAACCCACAGCGGAAGCGCGTTTACGGACGCTGTTCTCGGTTATAAATATATCGTTTATAACGTGTACGACGGCGATGAAAGCGACGCGAACGGTAAGAGTTATTACAAAAACGCCGGCGTTTACGGCTTTGAAAAACCATGCGCGGAAGTCGTTAAAAACGAAGGCGACGGCGGTTATCGCGCGGCATCCGTTCTTTTGCCCGAGGGTGATTTCGAGGGTTTGATTCCGCATAAGGACGTAACGCTCAGAATAGAGAAAACCGCGGACGGATACGATTGTCTTATAAACGGAAAATCCGTTTACGCCGCAAAAGCGGATTCCGGCGTGCGGATGATTAAAGTCGTGGGGCACAAAATCACGGCGGAACTGAGTTCGCTCAAAATCAACGACGCAGACAGGTTTGCCGACGTATCTTCCGACAAATGGAAGATGAGCGGCAGCGTTTATAAGGTGACGGGCGATTCTTCGGCTTACGTAACGTTCACCGTAAGTAGTTTTGAAAATGCCGAAGCGGTTGTGAAATACGGCAAATCGTCGGGCAATTCCAACGCGTTCGTCGCGCTCAGAATTTACCTCGAAAACGGCGAAGAGATCTCGCTTCAACTCAACACGCCGAAATTCGTCGTTTACGAAAATAAGAACGTCCTGCCTATGTGCGCCGTCGTGGACGGAAAAACTATCGACGCGGGGCTTACGGATAACCTTGGTACGTCCGAAAGACGCAGACTTTGCGAAGTTGCGACGTACGATTTCCTTATGGGTAAAAACTCGGGCAAAACGAGTATTTCGAGAAACGATATAACCGCATTGAAGAATTATCTCGAACCGAGAAAAGTGGAGTATAAACTCGCTAAAAACGAGATAATTCTGCCGAAGATAACGGCGACGGCGGGGCAGAGCCTTTATCTGAATTACGTCGATCTCGAGGGGTACGAAGTCAAAGTCAACGGCAAAAAAACGAAATTCGTCGAAAACGATCTCGATTTTATGATAATTCCGCTCGAAGAGGGCGAAAATACAGTCACGATAAAGTATAAATCGCCTTATTATAAGTTTATTGCCTTAGGGATTATCGTCGGCGGGCTTATCGTCGCGCTGTACGTTTTGCTGAAGAAAAAGGCAGGGTTTGCGCTGGAAAAGGCGGAATACGTAATTCCCTATATGGCTTACGCTTTGGCGGCGGTTTTGTTGTTGTTCTTCATCGTGTTCCCGATATTCGTGTTCCTTTATAAGTTCTTATTCAAGTATCTGAAGATGATATTTAAATCGGCGACGTGATTTTTCTTCGGTAAATCTTCGGTAAATCATCGGGGCAATCGGCGGCTACGTCGCGGAGTTATACGAGATATAAAAAAATCGCAATATAAAATCTTGCGAAAATTTATTGCTTATTTTCATTGAAAGTAATATAATACTCCCGTTGTGCTTGCGGGGGCGGAATTTTCCCCGGCGGCAAAACGGCTATAAAAGGTGAATATGAAAGATAAATACGTAAGTCCGCTTTGCGAAAGATACGCGGACGAAAAAATGCAAAAAATATTTTCGGCGGATAACAGATATTCCACCTGGAGAAAACTCTGGGTAGCCCTTGCTGAAAGCGAAAAAGAACTCGGACTTTCTATCTCCGACGAGCAGATTTCCGAGATGAAAAAACATATTTACGACATAGACTACGAAAAAGAGAACGAATACGAAAAGAAACTCCGTCACGACGTGATGGCGCATATTTACGCGTTCGGCGATCTTTGTCCCAAAGCGCGCCCCATTATTCATCTGGGCGCGACTTCTTGTTTTGTGACCGATAACGCCGACATTCTGCTTATCAGAGAGGGTTTGCTCGAAATAAAAGCCCTTCTCGTCAACGCGATAGACGCGGCTTGTTGCTTTGCCGATAAGTATAAAGACCTGCCCATTCTCGCTTACACGCATTTTCAGGCGGCTCAGCCCACAACGCTCGGCAAAAGGGCGACGCTCTGGATAAACGACCTTGTCGAAGATCTTAAAAGACTCGATTTCGAACTCGATAATCTCGCCTTTTTCGGGTGTAAGGGTACGACGGGTACGGGCGCGAGTTTTCTCCAACTCTTCGACGACGAGGATAAAGTTTTCAAACTCGAGCGACTTATCGCGGAAAAATTCGGGTTTAAAAAAGTCGTTCCCGTTTCGGGGCAGACGTATTCGAGAAAAACAGACAGTTTCACGCTGAACGTTCTTTCGGGAATCGCTCAGTCTGCGGCAAAGTTCTCGTCCGACGTTCGTCTTATGTGCCATATGAAGGAAGCGGACGAGCCTTTTGAAACGAATCAGATAGGTTCTTCGGCAATGGCTTACAAGAAGAACCCGATGCGCAGCGAAAGAATCGCTTCGCTTGCAAGATACGTCATCATCGACGCTCTCAATCCCGCCGTAACCGAGGCTCAGCAGTGGCTCGAACGCACTCTGGACGACTCCGCGAATAAGCGTATATCCGTGCCGGAAGCCTTCCTTGCGACGAGCGGAATTCTCAATTTGTATATAAACGTAATATCGGGAATGAAAGTTTATCCCAAGGTCATCGAGAAAAATCTCAAAGCCGAACTGCCGTTCATGGCAACGGAAAACGTGCTTATGTATCTCGTGACGGAAAAGGGTTTCGACCGTCAGTGGGCGCATGAAAAAATCCGCGTTCATTCTATCGCCGCAGGTATCAACGTAAAGGAAAAAGGCGGCGATAATGACCTTATAGACCGACTTCTGCGTGATGATGAACTTCATTTAACGAGAGAAGAGATTGAAAAAACAATGGACGCCCACGGGTTTTGCGGGCTTGCGAAACGGCAGACGGAAATATTTATTTCGGACGTGAGAAAAAACATAATCGAAAAGAACGCAGGGCTTCTCGGAGTAAAGGCCGAAGTCAACGTTTAAAATATCGTTTAAAATATTGTCAATAAAATTTTATCAATAAACATAGGAGAAACAAAAAATGCTTACTGCAATCGTTGGTATCAACTGGGGCGACGAAGGAAAGGGCAGAATGGTTGACCTTCTTTCGGAAAAGTACGACGTGATAATCCGTTATCAGGGCGGCAACAACGCCGGGCACACCGTCGTTAACGAAAAGGGCAAATTCGCGCTCAATCTTCTTCCGTCCGGTATTCTCAGGGACGAAACGGTTAACGTTATGGGACCGGGAATGGTTATCGACATAGAACATCTCTGCGGCGAGATCGGAAAACTTCGCAATGCCGGAATAGAGATTACTCCGAAGCATCTTAAAATAAGCGACAAAGCGACAATCTGCATGCCTTACGACAAACTTCTCGACGGACTTGAAGAGGACAGGCTGAAAGACAGAAAGTTCGGATCGACGCGTCGCGGAATCGCGCCCGTTTATTCGGATAAATATATGAAAAAAACGTTCAGAATGGGCGATTTAAAGCACCTTTCGTCGCTTAAACAAAAAATAGCCGACATCGTGGAATGGAAAAACCTGCTCGTAACGGCTTACGGCGTTCCCGCGCTTAAAGCGGAGGATATGTACGCGTGGCTCGAAAAATTCGGCGCGCCGTTCATCGATTACGTCTGCGACGTCGGCGAATATCTCGACGAAGCGGTTAAAGAGGGCAAGAACCTTTTGTTCGAGGCTCAGCTCGGCGCGCTCCGCGATATAGATTTCGGTATTTTCCCTTACACTTCGTCCTCTTCGACGATTGCGGCTTACGCGCCCATCGGCGCGGGCATACCCGAATACCGGCTCGATGACGTCGTGGGCGTAATGAAGGCTTATTCCACCTGCGTTGGCGAAGGACCTTTCACCTGCGAAATGTTCGGCGACGAAGCGGAAGAATTGCGTAAGGCGGGCGGCGAATACGGCGCGGCTACGGGAAGACCGAGAAGAGTGGGCGGATTCGACGTCGTCGCTTCGCGTTACGGCGTTAAAATTCAGGGCGCTACGGCTATCGCTCTTACAAAAATCGACGTTTTGTCGTATATGAAGAAAATACCCGTCTGCGTTGCTTACGAAATAGACGGAAAGAGAGTCGAAAAATTCCCGTTCGGCGAGGATCTCGACAAAGCCAAGCCGATTTACGAATATCTCGACGGTTTC
>CEAR01023481.1_pt1 | contig 10063 bp, 7 predicted proteins | sample 557461 | NCBI WGS metagenome assembly CEAR01 (sample SAMEA3182075, study PRJEB8094) | gut metagenome | biome: human; feature: gut; material: Stool; isolation source: human stools | place: Canada | collected 2012-03-14
TAATACCTTGCTCTCGAGTAATACCTTGCTCTCGAGTAATACCTTGCTCTCGAGTAATACCTTGCTCTCGAGTAATACCTTGCTCTCGAGTAATAATATTACTCTCTAATAATACTGTCTAAACTGTTAAAAATTTTTACACTATCAATGAAAATTTTTAATCCTTTTTTATTACCCTCTCTATTTGTCCTCCTCGTTTAAAGGACTATAAAAAAAAACTTAACATGTTAAGCGCCAAGTTTACCTCCCTCTGATTTGATTATAGGATTAAGTTCCAGTAATTGATGTCAGAGGGAGGTATCTTTTTATTACTTTTTCTTTAATTATAAAATAGGAGGTGAATATTATGACCACAACTTCACCTGAGGAATTCCCCGTGACTGAGTTATGCGCTAGTTTAACTAAGCTGTCAGAGGTTTTAAATGACACGGAAATTCAAGATATTCTAACTAACCTGCTTGCTGATAAAGAGTTAAATGAAGTATTCGCATCGCCATTTCCAATGGATTTACTTACAAGTCTAGTTAAATCCATGCCGGAAACTAATAATAGAGCAATTGCTAATATAACCGATAAGATAAGAACAGTATTTTCCAATATTCCGGCAAGTAAAAAGAAAGGAGTAATAATAGTATGAGTAAATGTGGATATTCTGTTGCACAAGTATTCGGAAACATGCTCTGGAAGAAAATACGTGAAAATAAAAGCAACATTTCACAGTCTAGTGAACTAAAAGACATATCCCTCAGATGGAACTGTCTTACAGATCTAAAACGTTTGCTCCCGGAATATGATATTGATGAAACTACTGTGAAATTAATAATTACTAATACTGGAAATTCGCAAAGCTTTAACAGACAGCTATTACCTATGCTTCTCGCTGCCATTTTCCCTACCGCAGCAGTATCAACATCTTCTGTTAAAGATGGAGATTCAATGTCAGAGCTGATTATATTACGGTTGCCATCGTATGTTTATGATATCATAAGACTTCTGTTATATATCGGATATTCTTATGGACATAAAAATACATTATCAGCTTCCAGTGCTCTAAATGCATATAATGAACCAAACGTAAAAGAATTTAGTAAACATACACATAATGTTGTTGCACGAGTATTAAATGCAATAGCTATCTTAAATCCAGATCTCTGGAAAGAATTAAATGAGTTCTATCTCGATATCCGTACTACACCATCACTTGCACAGTTTTATGAAAAAATCTTTCTGACTGGAAATGATAGTATTATGGAGTTTGAAACTATGCAGCCCAATATTTATATAAATGTGAATGGTCTTACTACTCCTGGTACTGGGGTGTATAATTTCCTGCCCATTGTTGTAAATAATTTAAATACGGTGAAAGAAATATCTGCAAAGATCCTGTCAGAACTTAAAGCCCCAGTATGGAGTGTTATTACTGCGAATGTCAAAAATGCAGAAACTATAAGGAGAGAACAATATATGCAACAATCTACTGCAACAATCGCTGCATTGGAATCTATTCTCAGATCCAGTGTCGTTGTAACCGACCAAGGAGAAGTTCTACATATCGACTGCGATAATGAACATAATAATCTCCAAATTACTTCACAGAATCCCAATGAAATACCTCGAAACATTGCCCGGCCAATCGTTACTAAAATGACGATATTAGATACCCGTGGAGAAAGCAAAGAAATCGTGGTTCTTAATGATGAAGTCGTCCAATCTTTGATTATGGCAATCAGAGATACAAACTTCATTAACTCGGGAATCTATCGTGTACCCAATAATACTGTTATTCCTGCACCAGTAAACAATCCTGCAAGTAACCCAGCAGATATGCAGCCTACTCCTGACCGTATCGTTATGGGCAATATTATAGGGACACGTAGTCAACGTGGCAACCAAACGTATATCTGGCAAGAACTGGCACCCGGAATAGCAGCGTGGGTCCCTGAAAATACCAGTCAGGAAAATACAGATGAAGATACGATGGATATGATACCGCGTGATAGAGTCATGGGGGTCCCGATACCTAATGACGATGATGACGATGATGACGATGATGACGATGACGATGATTATTATGAAGACGCAGATGATACCCCAGTTCCAGCTCCAGAAAGAGTTATGATGGAGACTGATAGTGGATACTTTACTCAAGATGCCTCGGGTAGAATGGTGTTCCATCCCCGCGTCTGAAATCTAACTGCTGGATAAAGGAGGAAACTTTATGGATAATGAATTTACAATCAAAATTAACGGGGCGTCGTCCGTATTGACTTATAAAGATCAACTTGGAACCAATAAAACGAAAACAGTAAAAACTGAAGAGCTGTGCAGGCAGCTTGGTTCATTTACACAAACTACAGACGTAATAGTTCCCCATGGCTGCAGACAAATAAAAGAAACCAATGAGTATATGGTACTGGCATTTATTAATCCAGAATTTGTTGGTGATCATCTGTTAAGATGGGGTAGCCAAGAATGTAGAGAGTATGGCAATCCCCCAGACTTTATTGAAAATATAGGCGACAGTATTAAAAAGTTTTCTGTACCCTATCCTCCAAGTTGCTCTATTGTTGTGGTAGCTAAACAGAAAGATAATCGCTTTAATTTCGTAAACCTTTACCAATATGCACTCGATTCTTATCCATTGGATATGACCAAAGTAAAGTTATATAGATGGCCGTTCAGTAATATGTATGAAAATGGAAGATGCTGTATTGGTAATATTGTAAAGTCATATACAACGATCGAAAGTCTTGCTTCTATTCCTACTACTATTTTCCATGGTGTAGGAAATACCGATCTGAGTTCTGTACGTACAAGTAAAGTTGAAGGATATCAAAACGGATATAAAGTAGTAAAATCAATCGCAGGAAAAACTTCATTCCCGAAAGAAGTTTTGTATTATTATGCGGATCTTCAAGGTACCCTCAGTGCTTTAGCTAATAAAAATATCTATTAAATAATAATAACAAAGCAAATAAGGAAGTAATTGAAAGGAAGTGCCCACTATGTCTACTGTAACAAAAATCGAAACCTCTGAACTCCCTGCTGAATCTAAAGCAGGAGTTGTAACTTATGGCGGTACACGGGGTTTTTCTAGAGTAACCCCGCTTGCTCCCTCGGTTACTACCTCTGACCCCAAAACTGACGAGATTGCCAAATCTATAGCAGAACAGGCAGTAAAAGCATTTATGCAAGCAAATGCCCAGGTTGTAGGTAGTCTGGAAGAAGCTATGGCACTGGAAAATCCTAAACCGGATGTATATTTTATGACCCGTAAAGGTCTTGCTTGCAGAAAAACCAGAGTACTTAATGGTAATACTTTTACATTCACGGATATCGTTACCGAATGTCCCTTGCTCGATACTTTAACTCCTACGGTAGGATACTCAATCAAAAATAAAATCCCTAAAGAGTTGTTGATTGAAATAATCGGCAGCTTCTATCGAATCGTTAAACGCTCAGGTGATGAAGCTGCAGCCCAGATCTATCGGAAAGATGCTACCGGAGAATACTTCATCTATTATCCGAAACAACGTATTTCCAGTGCTCACGTTGCGTATGATGCTGATGAAAACTTGCTCGAACTCAGAAAAGAAAACCATCTCATTATGGAACTCCATTCTCATAATACCATGGCTGCATTCTGGTCCGGTACTGACGACAATAATGAAACTGAATGTGGACTTTATATGGTAATTGGTACATTTGGACAAGACAGCGCAACCTATAAATGCAGAGTAAAAGAAGATAAAACTTATATCAATTTCCCTGCATATACAGTATTTGATATGACTCCTGAAGAAGAAATCGAGATCTTCAAGAAAGAAAACTTCTCCGAGGGAAATCCTGAGATCGAAACTAAATTGACTGCTCCTGTAATTGCTCATAGCACAGGCTATACCTTTGGTCGTTATTCCGGGGATATCGATTACGCCAAGTATTACAGCGAAAGATATGGCGACCTGTATGGCGATTATGACTGGGGAAGAGCTCGCCGGAACACCTCATCTACAGTATCTCCCAGGTCCAACACGGCGTCCTATCTGTCTTCTTTTCGCTGGGATAACTCGTATAGAGACAGCAAAACTAATAAGTATTATTCTATTGATGGTTACATGTGGTCTGCTGCTGGTAGTGGTTGGGTTAAAGATCCTCGGCCGTTAGAAGAACAGATAGCGGGGTATAAAGCCTATATCTCTGAGATCTATTCTGATGAAAACTTGACCGGAAAAAAGTTCGCAGACAGAAAAAAGCTCGCCGCAAGAAAGCTTCTGGAATACATAACAGCGAGCGAGAGTGCGGAAAAGGAAGAAAAGATAGAAAGACCAGGAGAAAACATTCCAACAAGTATAGATCCCAAAGACTTTTCTAACACGGAAGAGTTTGAGACTATGCTTAAAACCCATGTGGAATCCCGTGTCTTTATCACTAATGCTATAACTAAAAATATGAATAGACCTGAATACTACGATCTTGAAATTGACGCCAATATACAAGATATCAAAGACGTTGAGTTCTTTGCTGATAGCGCCATTATGTATGAGCTGTTCACCGATAACGAAAAAATCCGCCTTGCTCAATTCTTTGATCTCACTGTTCCCGAATTTGCAAAAGCATTCTGTGCAAATAAAGAATATACAGCAGAAGCTACCAGTGCATTCTACTCTATCCTCTGTGTACCTAAAGAATGCTGGCCTGCAATGATAAAATATGCAGATGAATCTATGGCATCTCTCGGTTTTACTAAGGAAACAATCAGTGAATTCTTCGAGATCCTGGATTTTGAAAATGTTGACTGGCAATATAATACATCGGTCTCTATTGACTTAAAATAATAATATGGGAGGTATTATTTAATGTTAGACCTTACTAAACTTTTCCCGGTAGCAATACCTAAAGGATTCTCAGAAAGCTCTCTGGAGCATATACTTAACCATCCGCTTGTCCAGGCAGCTTCTACCCAAGATGTAATATCTCAAGTATTTAAAAGCATGGATACTATCCATATCGTTCAAATTGGTGCAGGGGGTACCGGGGGATATGTAGCATCTAATCTTCTTCGACAATTAGGCAGTATGCACCCTCTGCTCCAGGATCGAATCTACTACTGGCTCATGGATGGTGATGAATTTGAAGCCAAAAATATGGGTCGGCAATTATGTACTGAAGATGACCTTGGAGAAAATAAAGCAGAAGTATTGATAAATAAATATGGTGAGTTCTATGGCTGTAATATGGATCATATCTTTGCTATTCCAGAGTATCTCACTGATATATCCCAGCTTATTGCTGCTAATGCTATTCCAAGATATATCCCTGGTCCTACAGCCTATACCAAAAGTAGCCTAGCTGATCTATGGAGCGGTACTCAATATAGCTGTGAATTTAAGCCCTATGCAAGTAGAGAAGTTGCCGATAACTGTAAAAAGATACGCGACCTCTTGCAGCTTGAAACTGTTATCCCGTGCCATTCATCCACCTATCCAACGATCATCTTTATTGATTGTGTAGATAAAAATGCTCCTAGAAAAATAATCCATGATTATATGCAGCAATATAAAACATGTAAATCTTGTTATCAAAGTAATTCGGTTTTCTGCAACCGACTGAAAAACATACTGCACTTTGACGATTTACCAGCGGCCTTTGCTACATTTGTTAATAATGGAGACGCGTATAAAATTATGAATAGCGAGCTGCGAAGTCTACGTCGGTGTATCGGGTCTAATATCTATCTTATAAGTTCAGGTAACTCTCAATATACTGGCCAGGTATATTGGGGAAGAATATCACAGTTCTTTCCAGATCAACCTGCCGCAACTTATTCCGATATCATGACTCAGGGAGATCCTGAAGACTATTCTCTGGCCAATCTCTTAACTGCTATGGCTAAGTATAATGGTTCCTCAGAGAAAAATGCGGGTATGAGGTCTCTGTATGAAAACAACCGGGTACTGGAAATAGTTCCTAATTTAACTGTACGTAAATGGGAATCCATCCCGGATGTAATCACTGAGAATCCTAACTATTTCAAATCACTCTTCATGTCTGTACCAACTCCGTATGAGAGGTTCCCTGAACTCCTTGATCTCGAGGTGGACAAGGCAGAAGAAGCGATGAGCTGTGCTGAACGTGCTGCCCAGAATGTACAGAATATCACAGCTAATCAAACTGCCGCTACATTGGTGAATAATTATCTGACTTCTATTCTCAGAGGTATGCTGCCAATGAAAGACACCGACAGAACAATCCTTACTACTGCAGGAATTAATTTTAATGTTAATACCAATGTATTCACATCTGAATATTTAACCTCTGATTACCTGCAGTTAAAATAATCCACAGAAGATATAAGAGGCCAGCTTAGTCTGGCCTCCGTATCCTTTTAAAAGAAGGTGAGTTATTAAGTGGCACCCACAGAAACACCAGATACTTATATTTTTAACCCTCTGAAGTACGCCCGAGTAATAAGTTATTCTAATATACTAAATACGGATAATACATTCAATGACGAGTTGCCAATATTCCTATCTTGTAATTTTAGTAACCGATCATGTATAGGGAAATTGGATCTGAGTAATCCGGTTATTACATCTTTATGCAAGCTGCCACCACTGGGAACCAAAGAAAACACTCATGGATTTATAGAAAAAATTCTCGTTCGGCAAAAATGGGTCAGACAGGGATATGCATTTTTATTCAATGAGGAATATTTAAGACTCAGAGACTCTAAGCGTAACAGTGTTTATGCCATTAATTATTATGGTACACTGGCAGAAATACATGCGCTGCAAGCTGCAATTCCCTTCTTTACGCCTTCAGGATTCTTTCAGTTCAAAGGAACACCTGAACAATATATCATAAGTATGATAGTAAATTATCTTGAAGAACTACTGTTTGATCCCTATGAACACGAATTTGGACCCTTCTGCAGTAAAGGAATAAAATCCAAAATTGAAGAATTAAGTGCTGAACAATATATATATGGCAGCTCATATGCACTTATGGGAACTATACTCAAAAATATAGGGCAATATATGAACCATACGACTCTCGCACGCTGTGTACTTGCCGGGATAACCATATTTATTAAAATCTGGGAAAAATACTTCAATCTAGAAGAGTGCATTTATGCCATGTCTAATAATGTTCCCGTTGTTCCAGTATTTAATACTGGCGGAAGTAAAATCTATTCCCAGCTAGGTTCAGAAATTTCTAAGCAGGAATGGGAAGTGAATTTTATATACGATGGATTGATGCATTATGATCCCCCCACTCAACCTAAAATCTTCGATTATGAAGGAATATCTGAGAAAATTACACGTGAAATACATGCAATAGCTATGCTTGGATATATAGCGCCGTCCAAAGAATTCTTACAGGTTTTCTCCACTGGATTAACGGTACTCAGTACATACTCTTCAAGCTGGTTCTTCCTCGCATGCGTTTCCAAACTTACTGATTTTCTTAAAGTTGATCCATGTAGGCGGATCTGCAGCCAACTCCCAGATGCCGGACCTGCCAATACAGATTTTATGCTGGATAGAATCACAGCGCAAACTACACCCGCCAGTGTACCCAGCTATGTACTTGTATTTAATGGGTGGAAACGTGTAACCAGAAGGGACGGTTAGTGACAATGCCTATATATGGAAAAATATTATATAATAAAAACAATGACTCTTATGGGTTCTGGCAGCCAAACCCTCTGTCACCTGTAAATCTGCCGCCAGCCACAAGTCTGATAAGTCATAACCATGAACCCTATTCTGCACTTAAATCCAGATTTACAGGTATGTACCCTATGAACGAGCAGTCACTGCCAATCAAAGTAGGTACTGTATTTCGCTGCCATCCGGATAACCTTTTGCACAGAGGATTTATACCCTGCATGATTATGCAAAAAGATGGTTTGAAACGTTTAACAATTATGCTGCAGTTAATTCTCGGTACCAGTATAAGAGCTAAACAAATAGTAAAACACATTATGTATAATTATTCTAGCTGGGGATCATTTAATTTGAAAAATCAAGTATATGATCTGCATGTTCAGAATGTAGGAATAGATCCTGCACCTTATATAAGCCCCATGAGTGCCATGAAATATACAAGCTCTCCCCAGTGGAGTATGTATGATGATGTTGCAAGTCCATTTGCAAACAGTAGCAGTACCGGCACTGCACTGGTTATATCTACATCTAAATTCATGGCCGATATATCAGTGCATAATAAAATTAACAATGCTTTGACTTGTCCTCTAATTGCTGAAGATATCTTAACAAATATTGAATTTAAAGAACCTCGGGTATTCGACCGAGAAATGCTGTATGACTCCGTGTATCCACGCTTGCTATATATGCACGTTATGAAAGAAACAGGACTTCCTATTAATTATAAGAACCTGTGTCTTAAAGTTATGCCTAGGGCACTCCCCAGAAGAAATATTGAAAGAACTGTATGTAGAAGTATATACCAGGGATTCGGTATGCACAAATTTAGTAATTGCTGGACTATTGATGACGACTTAAGAAACACTGTAAACTCCATGTGCTTGGATATCAAGTATCAATACTACAGTCTCAGTGACTATCACTATAAGAAACTACTGGGTTCTAATACCCTCAACTGGCTTAATCTCGCATCTTCTATTCTCGATATGTGTACGATAATTACCACCGGAAAGGTATCCGTCGAGTTACTTGCACTGCTGTGTAAAACTCTGATGAACATAGCTAATAAATATGATGTCAGCGCGTTTATGGATGCTTGGGAATTTCTATGTGAAAAACATTTCAAAGAAGAAGATCAGGAAGCCCTGGTTGAGACTTTGTATACCGCGCTTAAAGTATCTCGTGATACCAAGGACGAAAAACATTGGTTTAAAACCTATGATACTATGAAGACAACGATACGAAGAGACGAGTTATCACGATCGGTTCTTACATGGTTGAGTACCCGTTATCTACGGTTTAACTCAATCTATAAAAGAATTTCTTCACCGCAGTGGGACGATAATACACAAAGTGAAGATAAAACCTCTGGCGATCTTGCTAACAAAATCATTATTAAAACCTTTATTCCTGGACTATCAGCAATGATGCCTGTTGCATACTCCATATCGTATACACGGGGCAATTCTAAGAACTTACATCTAGGCCCGCTTAACCATGCGAAACTACGTGAGGCAATGAGTACATTGTGTGGCAATGAAGTCAGGGGAGCTCTTAACTCCCTGTTTACGGAGTTGAATGTACAAGGCAGTTCAATAGAATTGAATAGATTACTAACCACTGACACTACACCTCCAGATGGTTGGTGCCCAGACAATCGCCATCACTTTACGGATATCTGTACATGGCTCAGCACCTATTATGTAGAGAAAAACTGGGAAAAAACAGCAAACAAAACAAGGATGGAACTGATTAGAGAATTCCGAAACTTAGATGACCTGTATCCAGATATGGACACAAAAGAAATAAGTAGTTATTAACAGTTAGAATTATATTCAAATTAAGAATATGTTCTAATTGAGAAAGAGAGGCTAGTCACCTCTCTTTTTTAGTCATCTATTTTAGTGTATTCTCATTTAGTAACAATTACTATTACTTATTTTGTAAATACCTTTTAGACCTCTATGTATATTTATGCATTAAAAATGAATATTCATACATTTAAAACAAATAAGGATTTTGACGTAAAGATAGGCTAATGTGAAAGAAATGATAAAAATTGAAAAACAAATGTCCATTTTCATTTTTAGTACCTAGGTACTAATTTTTTCGAGTCAGTCAAGTTTACACTTTTAATATTAAAATGATAAAAATTGATACTCGGTTTACACTTTTCACAAAAAGTTCACATGCTGTTCGTATATTTTGACATGTTCGCTTCATTTGTCGTACCCTGCAACCCCAGTACCAGAGCCAAGTGTAGACAAGTGTAGACACTTTTTTACCCAATTTACCGACATGTTCGTATTAATTTTTCAGACTTGTCTACACTGTCTACAAATCATCTTTAAAAAGTGTAGACACTTTTTTGCTTATAATATAATATAAATTAT
>CEAR01027170.1_pt1 | contig 9973 bp, 10 predicted proteins | sample 557461 | NCBI WGS metagenome assembly CEAR01 (sample SAMEA3182075, study PRJEB8094) | gut metagenome | biome: human; feature: gut; material: Stool; isolation source: human stools | place: Canada | collected 2012-03-14
GATATGGCGGGCGTACTGAAATACCTCGTTCCCGTAGCGTTTTTCGCGCTCGGAGCGATTCTCGCAAAAACTCTCTTTTTCCTGTTCGACAAAAGAAAAGTATTCTGGAAAGAGGTTGTTCTGCTTGTCGAATCGGTTACGCTGTTTGCGGTCGGGTTTATGCCGCAAAGTATGAATCTGTACGCCAATGCTCTCGTATCTCTCGCTTGCGCGATGCAGGTGCTTTCGTTCGACCGGATTTACGGCAACGATTTCGCAAGCACGATGTGTATCGGAAATATCGTCCGTATGTCGGGTTCGCTCGTTACGGCGATCGCAAAAAAAGATAAATCGGCATTAAAGCGTTTCGGATTGTATCTCGCAGTCGTCGCGATATTCGCCGTCGGAGCGGGCGCGGGGTATCTTCTGCAGAAATCTTTCGGAAACTATGCGATTATGTTTTCCGCCGCGCTTACGTTTATAGCGTCGCTCGCGTTTATCGGTAAAGAAAACGCCGATAAAGAGAACGGGGCGGAAACGGGGAAAGCGGAAGCCGAAAAATCGGATACAGACGAGGTGAACTTATGAAAAAGAAAAAAATAATCGTTCTCGTCACGGGGCTTATAATCATAGCCGCGCTTCTTGTAGGGATATTCCTTATCCCCGCGAAAGAAAACGGCGAGAGTATAAACGGAACCATGCGCGACGAGGTTCTGCACGAAACGAATAAGATAAATCTTTTCGGGCTTGAAGTAAATCCCGGACTTATTTCCGCATTTACGGTAACGGGCGTGATATTTGTCTTTTCGCTTATCGTAAGGATTTTCGTTATCCCGAAATTCACTTACGTTCCGAAAAAATTCCAGCTCGTTTTAGAAACCGCGGTCGGTACTTTCGACGATATGGCAAAGAGCAGCAGTCCCGGCAGAAACAAATTTCTGGGAGCGTACATTTTTACGGCAGCCGCCTATATATTCATAGGAACGCTGTTCGAGCTTCTGGGACTTCAGGCTGTAACGACGCTTAACCGTTCGGTTTCGCTTCCCGCGCCGCTTGCGGATATAAACGGTGCGATAACGATGGGTTGTGTATCGTACCTCGTGATTCTGGGCGGGGGAATAGTTTCCAACGGTATCAAAGGAGTAGGGAAAACTTTAAAAGATTTCTCGCTGCCCATATCTATGAGCTTTCGTCTGTTCGGCGCGCTTTTGTCGGGTGCGCTCGTAACCGAGCTTGTGTATTATTTCTCGGCGTTGTCGTTCGTCCTGCCCGTCGTGGTCGGCGTTATGTTCACGCTTTTGCACGCGCTCATTCAGGCTTACGTTTTAACGATGCTCACCTCTCTTTTCTACGGAGAAGTTTCGGAAAAGAAAATGATAAATATAAAAAATAAGAAAGAGGTAATAAAAAATGCTTAAAATTTTCAAACGTGTTTCATTGATTCTTTGCGCCGTTGCGCTTTTGACCGTTATCGCCGTTCCCGCGGTGAAATCCGTTGCGTATGCTACAAATAACGAACAAGCCGAAGCGGTGACTTATGCGGAAAACGAAGTTGTAATCCCGGCAGAAACCGAAACGTCGGCTACGGAAAATCGGGACAATTCTAAAGGAAGCAAAGCAATAGCCGCGGGTATCTGCGTTGGTCTTGCGGCTGCGCTCGGCGCGCTTGCAATGGGTATTGCGATAGCTAAGTCCAACGAAGCGATCGCCCGTCAGCCCGAAGCGACTTCGCAGATAAAATCGGGTCTTATGCTCGGTCTGGTATTCATAGAAACGGCAATAATTTACGCGCTTATAGTTGCAATCCTCGTCATATTCGTATTGTAAGGTGAAAGTTATGTATAATCTCCTTTTAAGCGGAATCCCGCTGAATATAGACTGGCGGCAGATACTTCTGCATTTGCTTAACCTCGTCATTCTCTTTCTTATCCTTTATTTTTTGCTTTATAACCCCGTAAAGAAATTTATGGAAAAACGCAAAAAATATTACGAAGAACAGGACGAGCGCAGCAAAGCGACCCTTGCCGCGGCAGAAAAGAAAAAAGAGACTTACGACGAGCTTTTAAGCAAAGTCGACGAAGAAACTGCGGAAAAGAAACGCCTTATAATAGCCGACGCGAGAGCGGAAAGCGAAAGGATTTTAAAGTCCGCCGAAGAGGACGCTTCCGACACGCTGAAAAAGGCGAATATAAAAGCGGAAGAGGTAAAAAAGCGCGCCGAAGAACAGGCGAAAGAAGAACTTTCGGACGTTATAACGAAAGCCGCGAAAGAGAAAATCGAGGCGGCTTGCTCGGTGGACGGATTTATATCGGAGAATATAAAAAATGGCTGATAATCGTGTTATAGGTGAGTTTTTGTCCGTTAATGAACCGACGGCGGAAGAAAAAATCAAGCTCGCCGAATTCTTTCGGACAAAGCTCGATCGCCCCGTCGATATCGTGTGGGTTAAGGACGAAAGCGTAAAAAAAGGCTTCGTTCTGAAAATTCTTAACGAGGTCTACGACAACACACCCGAAGGACTTTTAAGAAGCCTTAAAACGGCGATCGACGAAACGGATAAAAGCGGCGATTACATCTCGCTCGTGAAAGAAAAGATCGGAAAATGGAAGCCGCGCGCTTTGCCCGAGGAAATAGGCAAGGTTTGCTCGGTTGCCGACGGCGTTGCCGAAATCGAGGGGCTCAGCGACGTTAAATACGGCGATATCCTCGCTTTCGAAGGTGGCGAAAAAGGACTTGCGCTCGACCTTTCCGAAAAGAAAACGGGTTGCGTTCTTTTCGACGGCGACAACATAGTCGCGGGCGAAAACGTTTATAAAACGGGCAAAACGGCGGGAATCCCCGTGTCCGAAGAAATAATAGGAAGAGTAGTGAACGCGCTCGGCGAACCCATAGACGGGAAAGGCTCTTTTGCGGCAAACAAATATATGCCGATCGAAAGTCCCGCGCCCGCCATTATAGATAGAAGCCCCGTAAATAAACCGCTTAAAACGGGTATTTTAACAATTGACGCGATGTTTCCGGTCGGTAAAGGTCAGCGTGAACTCATAATCGGCGACCGTCAGACGGGAAAAACGAGCGTCGCAACCGATACGATACTCAATCAAAAAGGCAAAAACGTCATCTGCGTTTACTGCGCGATCGGACAGAAAGCAAGCACGGTGAAGAGAATAGTAAAAATGTTCGAAGAAAGCGGCGCGCTCGATTACACCGTCGTTGTGTTTTCCGCCGCGTCCGATTCGGCTTCGCTTCAATATATCTCTCCGTTTTCGGCTTGCGCCATCGCCGAATACTTTATGAACGAAGGGAAAGACGTTCTTATCGTTTACGACGATCTTAGCAAACACGCCGTGGCTTACAGAACTCTTTCTCTTCTTCTCGGCAGAAGCCCGGGGCGTGAAGCTTATCCCGGCGATATATTCTATCTCCATTCGAGACTTTTAGAGCGCTCGGCTCATTTAAGCGAGAAAAAAGGCGGCGGAAGTATGACCGCGCTCCCGATTGTCGAAACGCTCGGCGGAGATATTTCCGCTTATATTCCGACAAACGTAATTTCCATAACCGACGGACAGTTGTTCCTCGAAAGCGAGTTGTTTTTGTCGGGACAACGCCCCGCGGTGAACGTCGGTCTTTCCGTTTCGAGAGTCGGGGGAAGCGCGCAGACTAAAGCTATGAAAAAGGCGGTCGGCTCGCTTCGTCTCGAGCTGGCGCAGTACCGCGAAATGAAAACGTTTGCTCAGTTCTCAGGCGATCTTGACGAGTCGGTGAAACGCCAGTTCGAATTCGGCAGAGCGCTTACCGAAATTCTCGTGCAACCGCTTCAGAAACCTTATCGCGAATGGGAAGAGATAGTAATTCTTGTCGTATCGCTCGCTAAAATCACGACGGGTCTCGGCGTGAAAGAAATACGTCCGTTTTTCGGCAGGTTTTTACCTTATTTCGAAGAATGTCGCGTCGACGTGATATCGAATATCGAAAACGGCAAAACGCTGTCCGACGACGATAAGGAAATAATCGTTTCGGAAGCGAAAAAGTTTTTATCCGAAAACAATGTCTGAAATCAACGAAATCAAAAACAGAATAAAAGGTGTTGCGGCAACGCGGAAAATCACTAACGCGTTGTATCTCATTTCTTCCGCAAAGGTAAGAAAAGCGCGGGAGGAACTCGAAAAAACATCGCCTTATTTCAGAGGGATAAGAAAAGAAATAAAATCCATTTTCAAAACGGTGGATCATATCGAAAGCAAGTATTTTTATCCCGAAAACGACCATATGCAAGACGCGGCTTGCGGCTATCTCGTAATCACGGCGGACAAAGGAATGGCGGGCGCGTATAACCATAACATTATAAAACGCGTGGAAAACGAAATAAAAAAGCACGAAAATTCCAAACTTTTCGTCGTGGGCGATCTGGGCAGAGAATACCTTTCGGCGAAAGGATATAACGTAGCCGAAGATTTTTCTTTCGAGGCTCTCCGTCCGACGCTCGCCGTGGCGAGAAAAATCGCGGATATTCTCCTCGATGGGTTTGTCAACGGCGATTATTCGAAACTGTTTATTCTGTACACAGATATGGCGGACGGCGGAATAATAATCAAATCGACGAGAATACTTCCTTTCCACACCGCGGAATTTATAGCGGAAAAAGATAAAATCAAAGAGGAATTCGAATTCGTGCCTTCGCGCGAGGTGGTTCTGGATAACCTCGTTCCGAGTTACGTATGCGGTTATGTGTACAGTTCGCTCGTGGACAGCTATTGCGTCGAGCAGAACGCAAGGCTTGTCGCAATGAAATCCGCAAGCGACAACGCAAGTTCGATTTTGTCGGATTTAAGCCGCGAGTTTAACCACGCAAGACAGAACGAAATCACGACGGAAATCACGGAAGTGTCTTCGGGCGCGAAATTTCAACGGAGTAAGAAAAAATGACGGGTAAAATAACAAAAATCAACGGATCGGTCATAGAAGCGACGTTCGAAGAGGGAACTCTCCCGAAAATAGACGCCGCATTAAAAATAACGACCGACGGAAAAATAAAATACGCCGAAGTTGCGGCGCACGTAAACGAACGCACGGTAAAAGCCGTAATGCTTTCCGAAAGCGAAGGGTTGTTCGTGGGGCAGAGCGTCGAGGCTCTCGAAAACGGTATAACCGTTCCCGTCGGCAAAGAAGTTCTGGGAAGAATGTTCGATGTTTTCGGCGACACGATAGACGGCGAGCCGCCGCTTTCCGAAAATATCGAGCGCGCGAGTATTCACAGAAAACCGCCGAAATTCGTTTCGTTGTCTCCGTCCACGGAAATTCTCGAAACCGGCATAAAAGTCATAGACCTTATCGCGCCTTACGCAAAAGGCGGAAAAATCGGTCTGTTCGGCGGCGCAGGCGTAGGCAAAACCGTTCTTATTCAGGAACTTATTCATAACATCGCAATGGTTCACGGCGGTTATTCGGTTTTCGCGGGCGTCGGAGAACGTTCGAGAGAGGGTAACGAGCTTTTCGGAGAAATGAAAGAAAGCGGCGTTTTCGATAAAACAGCGCTCGTTTTCGGGCAGATGAACGAAGCTCCCGGCGTAAGACAAAGAGTGGCTTTTTCGGGTCTTACGATGGCGGAGTACTTCAGAGACAAGGAACATAAAGACGTACTCTTTTTCATTGATAATATTTTCCGTTACGTTCAGGCGGGCAGCGAAGTTTCTGCGCTTCTCGGAAGAATGCCTTCGGCGGTCGGCTATCAGCCCACGCTTGCGGAAGAAACGGGTAAACTCGAGGAACGCATTACTTCCACGGAAAACGGATCGATAACTTCCGTACAAGCCGTTTACGTCCCTGCGGACGACCTTACCGACCCCGCTCCCGCAACAACGTTCACACACCTCGACGCAACGACTGTTCTGTCGAGAAAAATCGCCGAGCAGGGAATTTATCCCGCCGTCGACCCGCTCGAATCCGCGTCGAGAAACCTCGAAGCCGATATCGTCGGAGAAAGGCATTACCGCGTTGCGATGAAAGTCAAAGAAACGCTTGAAAAATATAAAGAATTGCAGGATATAATCGCGATTCTCGGTATGGAAGAGCTTTCCGAGGAAGACAAGAAAAGCGTTTACCGCGCGAGAAAAATTCAGAAATTCCTGTCGCAACCCACGCACGTCGCCGAAAGATTTTCTGGGCTTAAAGGCGTGTATGTAAAACTCGAAGACACGATCGACGGGTTTGAAAAAATCGTAAACGGCGAAGTCGACGATTTGCCCGAAAACGCGTTTTTCAACGTCGGAACGATGGCGGACGTTTACGAAAAAGCCGAAAAAATCAGGAAAGGTGAAATCTGATGGCAGTTTTTTCTTTAAAGCTTCTCGCCGCGGACAAGGTTTTTTATGACGGAGAGTGCGCCTCTCTCGTCGTTCCCTCCGCGGATGGACAGTACGGGATTCTCGCAAATCACTGTAACGCGGTTATCGCCGTCATTCCGGGCGTTGCGGAAGTTAAGGCGGAAAACGGAAAAAAAATCGTGGCGTTCGTCGCTTCGGGGATTGTGAAAATCGAAAACGGAAAAGTGCTTATGCTTGTCGAATCGTGCGAAAACGCGAAAGACGTAAACGAAGCCTGGGCAAAGAACGCGCTTAAGGAGGCGAAAGACGAAATCGCGAGAAAGGAAAGTCGGTTTAACGTTTTGTCGGCGGAAATCAAAATCGCCCGTGCGCTTAACCGTTTAAAAGCCAAAGAACACGTAAATTAAGGTTTATGTTCCATAGGGAGAACAAAAACAAAAAGCGGATGCGCTGAAACGGATAAGTCAAAATTAAATAAAAAAAGAGTGATAGAATTACCCGAAAAAGTGGCGGCAAAACGTTTCAAAACAGAATAATTGCTCGGCTTTTTCTATGCTTAAAAACAGGTGTTTGCTATGAAAGACCGTATAACAGTTTTTTCAATAGACATAACAATAAATATACCGCTCCGGTTTTTGCCTTTCGTCACTCCGTTGTAGCACAGTTAAAAGCCGAAGTAAACGGGAAAAATTGTACTCCGCTTCGCTTCGTGGCGTTCGCGCTTTGCGCTCGGCTACTGCTGAAAACTTTAATAATACCAAGAGTCAGACTCGCTATTGAGTTTGGCTCTTTTTTTTATTTACGCAACAATTTTGTCCATTTTCGTTGACTTCGGGGATTGCGACTTTAACTCGCACTTACGTTTGCTTTTCTCGGTGCTACTCCGTCTTTGCCGAAAGACTAATAAAAACGGAGGTATATCCCAAATGAAAAAAGTAGTTTACTCAATCAGAAAAGTCAGAAATTCTGACGAAAAGTTATCCGGTCTCGGATTCATCAACGATGAAGGCACGTTGTTTTGTAAATGCGTTTCAAAAAACGGCAAACGATACACCCGCGCTTTCGATGACGTTGATAAGCATTGTTTCCCTGTATTCGGAAAAGAAAACGAATACAAAGGTTACGTGACTATGTATTACGAATACGAAGGCAGAGATATCGAGGTTGAATACTCGGTATGGTACAAAACGGTAGGGTGTTCTTCGTCGGTAAAACGACAAAGAATATCCCAAAGAACGAGCAGTTTAATTTTATATTCGTTTACGTGCGACATTTCAAAACTTCTCCCTGATTTCTTTAAGTATATTATAACTGCAAAATAGCATAAAACACAACAGAAACAAATGTGTCCGTCTGTTTACAATTTATTTTTAAAAATATTTGACAAAAACTTCATAATGTGTTACAATTTAAATGGGAAGGATTTATTTTCATCAAGGAGCGGTTAGACAGTAAAGAATTTGAAGCTTAGCAGTATTTTCTTGCAATAGATATTATGTATAAGGAGTTTTACGCCGATGTACAGCAATTTTTAAAGCACAAACGAAACTTTGAAGGTTTGTTTGCGCTTTTTTTACAATGTTAATAAAAAGCGCGTACCTATTTAAACAAGTTTTTCATTCCACTTTTTATTTTTCTAAGGAGGTTTGGTGAAATGAATAAATTTTTATTAGGGATTTATATGTTCACTCTTTGTTTATTTGCGACATGTAGTATCGGGTGTAGTAATCATATTAATTCAGGTGATAACAATGAAAATAATCAAGCAACAAACATAGTGAATCATTATGCCAATTTAGAAGATGCCTCGTTTGCCCAATTAAATGTTATATCTATTTCGGATAAAATTTATTGTTTCCCAGAACGAGCTGAAGCAAAGTATATACTTCTTGAATGCTCTGTTGAGAAAGATTTCTATGATAAGATTGAAAATGGCTCTACTGTGTTTTTACCAATTTCTTTAAATATTACTAAGAATAGCTATTATGAACAACAAGCTATAAGTGATTTTTTTGAAGAGCTTGACCATATCGTAGTGTATTTTATAAAAGAGCAACGATATAATGGAATGATAGATATTGATACAAACGAAATTATTACTTTTCCGTATATATCATCACCCATTGGGTTAGCTTTATTGGACGTAATTCCTATTTATAATAATCAAGTACGTTTTTCTAAATTAAGTTCTTTATTAGATGCTTACCATGTATCACTTTTGCAATATGAACATTTAGAAAAATATACAGACTATATAGATGCAGGCATGACTATTGAAGAAATTTCACAAAATTTAACAAATTTAGCGAATTTAACAAAATAGGGAGGAGCTTATGAAACGTATTAAAATTGGAGGAATTATATTCCTTTCAGCTATTTTATGAAAGACCGTATAACAGTTTTTTTCAATAAACATAACAATAAAGATACCGCTCCGGTTTTTTGCCTTTCGCCACCCCGTTGTAGCACAGTTAAAAGCCGAAGTAAACGGGAAAAATTGTACTCCGCTTCGCTTCGTGGCGTTCGCGCTTTGCGCTCGGCTACTGCTGAAAACTTTAATAATACCAAGAGTCAGACTCGCTATTGAGTTTGGCTCTTTTTTCATTTATGCAACAATTTTGTCCTTTTTCGTTGACTTCGGGGATTGCGACTTTAACTCGCACTTACGTTTGCTTTTCCCGGTGCTACTCTGTCTTTGCCGAAAGGCTAATAAAAAACGGAGGTATAAAGTGTTGCATTTAGTTTGACAATTCAAGTATGATAAAATCGGAAGTTATTGTTGGGGTTTTGTCGGCGGAATGACTTACACAACCGAGCCGTGGGATGATTTCCGGAAAAAATATAAAGAGAATCCCGATATAGACTTTGATTTTACGAAGTGGCAACACGACTTGATCAGAAGGGATTATCACCCTTACGATCCGCGAGAAATCGAACTTATCAGACGGTGTAACGAAAGGGCGGATAAAAAATAAGATTCCGAAAAACATATTATATAATATAGCAAGAAAACATTTTAGTCGGAGCCAACAACGCCTTCGGCATCACTGTTTTTCCGTTTGACGGAAATATTATAATTTTTCTGCAACAGACGTATATGATTTGATTTTTTTCGGGGCAAATCGTATATAAAAGAGTTTTTTTGAAAGATTTGTTAAAAAAGAAAATTTTATATTGAATTTTTTATAAAAACCTTTAAAAAAGAGTTGACAAGCGGGAGTAGAAGTGGTAAGATAAGCAAGCAAATTGAGCGAGGCACTGCCGAGAAGGCCGCAACGCGGAAAACCCTGAAGAGAAAGCGAAAAAATATTTTTAAAAAGGTATTAAAAACGCTTGACAGAAGGGGAAGCGATGTGGTAAGATAGGTAGGCTATCGCAAGATGGCACTCTGGCAAACGGAAGTTTGCCGACGCAGATTAAAAACCGAATAGAAGGAAATGAATTGAAACAAACGACGAATACGAAAGTGTTCATGAACAAAAATGTTTCTGTCAATTTATTTTTTGAGAGAATATATAGTAACATATATATCCCAAAAGAACAGTCAGCAAAAGACGAAAAAAAACGTTAGAGCAGTCTGAAGCGTCGAAAGGCGCGGAAGGCTTTAAGCAATTAAACTCAAGAGTTTGATTCTGGCTCAGGACGAACGCTGGCGGCGTGCTTAACACATG
>CEAR01014407.1_pt1 | contig 9933 bp, 8 predicted proteins | sample 557461 | NCBI WGS metagenome assembly CEAR01 (sample SAMEA3182075, study PRJEB8094) | gut metagenome | biome: human; feature: gut; material: Stool; isolation source: human stools | place: Canada | collected 2012-03-14
TTTCGACAAGCTGAAAAGGGGACTGTCAAAGACAAAGGACGGACTTCTGAAACAGATAGACGGCATATTCCGCTCGTTTGTACGTGTGGATGAGGATATGCTCGAGGAGCTTGAGGAGCTGCTTATAACCGCAGATGTCGGCGTAGGACCGACGGAGAAGATAGTCGATGCGCTGCGCGAGCGGATAAAGGACGACCGCATCAGCGAGTCGGAGGCTGCAAAGGCGGCGCTGTGCGATATTCTACGCAGCGAGATAGGAGAGGGCGAGCCGCTCTGTCTTGATACAAAGCCGGCTGTGGTGCTCGTTATCGGGGTAAACGGCGTAGGTAAGACCACGAGTATAGCCAAGATAGCCGCAAGCCTCAAGAGCGAGGGCAAAAAGGTCATTCTCGCGGCGGCTGACACCTTCCGTGCCGCAGCGATAGATCAGCTCGGCATATGGGCGGATCGCGTCGGTGTGGATGTCGTATGCCACGAGGAGGGCTCCGATCCCGCCGCTGTTGTTTTCGATGCCGCAGCAGCCGCCAAGAAGCGCGGCGCAGACGTGCTGATAATCGACACTGCGGGCAGACTGCATAACAAGAAGAATCTTATGGATGAGCTTGCGAAGATAGATCGAGTTATCGATCGCGAGCTGCCGGGCTGCAGCCGCGAAACGCTGCTCGTAGTCGACGCGACGACCGGACAGAATGCCATCAGTCAGGCAAAGGAATTTAAAAATTCCGCAAATATCACCGGACTTGTGCTGACCAAGCTCGACGGGACCGCTAAGGGCGGAATAGTCTTTTCGATAAAAGAGGAGCTCGGTATACCGGTCAAGTATATCGGCGTCGGCGAGCAGATGGATGATCTTCAGCCGTTCAGGGCGGATGAGTTCGTTCGCGCACTGTTTGAATGAGGATACGCAATGCTTGAATTTGTACTTGCTACGCATAACAAAAACAAGGTCAGAGAGATGGAGCGGCTGCTCGGTCAGACGCTCGGGAATAAGGTCGAATTTTCCGTCAAAACGGCGGAGCAGGTCGGCGTGACCGACGAGATAGAGGAGAACGGCAGTACCTTTGAGGAAAATGCGCGTATAAAGGCGCGCGCACTTGCTTCCGACCGCTATATCTCGATCGCGGATGACTCCGGTCTTTCGGTCGATGCACTCGGCGGTGCGCCCGGGGTGTATTCGGCGCGTTGGTCGGGAGAGGGCGATGCGGGCAATAACCAAAAGCTGCTCCGCGAGCTCGAGGGTAAGCGCGGAGAGGAGCGCAGAGCGCGCTTTGTTACCGCCGTCTGCTGTATTCTGCCGGACGGCAGGGAGCTGATGCTGCACGGCGAGTGCGAGGGACTGATACTCGACGCACCGCGCGGCGAGGGCGGCTTCGGATATGATCCGCTCTTTCTCTACGAGCCGCTCGGGCGCAGCTTTGCCGAGCTGAGCGGCGACGAGAAGAATGCCGTCAGTCATCGCGGACGGGCGATGCGGGCACTTGCCGACCGCCTTGCGCAGATATATATCGGCGGTACGGTGAATAAATGATGGAAGCATCCGAGAGAGGCGGCAGACGGATAGGGCTTTACGGCGGAACCTTTGCCCCGCCGCACGCGGGACATGTTCACGCCGCACGCGCTTTTTCACGTGCGATTCAGCCTGATATCTTCTACATAATGCCCGCGTTCATTCCGCCGCATAAGCTCATAGATCCGTCCGATTCGCCGTTTGACCGACTCGAGATGGCGCGGCGCGCTTTCGGCGGCATTCCGCAGGCGATAGTCTCGGATTACGAGATAAGAGAGGGCGGCAGGAGCTATACTGTTAATACATTGCGTCACCTATGGAGCGAGGGCGATATATATATGCTTGTCGGCACGGATATGTTTCTGTCGCTGCCAGCATGGCGCGAGCCGGAGGAAGTATTCCGTCTTGCACACATCGTGCTCATGCGCCGAGAGAGCGACCCGAACGAGACCTCACTTATAAAGCAGGCTCACGAGCGCTATGTGCGCGAATTTTCCGCGCGTATAACTCAGATAGACGAGCGCGCGCTCGAGTTGTCATCTACCGAGCTGCGGGAGCGGCTTGCGGGCGGCAGACCGATAGACGGGCTTGTGCCTCCGGGCGTTGAGGATTATATCCGCGAGCACGGTCTGTACGGCTACGGCGCGAATGCCGCCTCCGAAAAATAAGCGTGCGCGGAGACTGAGACCGATTTTCGGAGAATGCATGTACTTGCCGGATGCAAAGGCGCTTGAATGCCGGATTTGAATGCCGGATTTGAATGCCCGAAGAATTGCATGATACGGCTTGACACCGAAAAAACGCGGCATATGACCCGATGTCTTGAATTTTACGATATTTGATTTGATGTTTTGCGATTTGCGGCATCGAAAAAGGATAAACCGAGAAAATACGGGAATAACTAACAGAGCAATGAACGAAAAAAATACAGATTATACTCCCGAGTTGTTTGACAGTCTCAGACAGAGGATCGAGGGCTCGGGACTGATGGACGGCAGACGGCTGAAGCACACGCTCGGTGTGAGCAGTGAGTGCGGAGAGCTTGCGCGGATGTTCGGCTTCTCGGAGGTCGATGCGCTGCGGCTGTCGGCAGCGGGGCTGCTGCACGATATAACGAAGCAGCGCAGTCCGGGTGAGCAGCTTGCGCTTTGCCGCAGATACGGAATAAGCTATCCCGCAGGCGCGGAGCATTCGCCTAAGGTCTTTCATGGTTGGACGGCGGCTGCGCTCGCACGCGACGAGTTTACCGAATACTGTGATGCGGAGATGGCGCAGGCTATCTATGAGCATACGACCGGCGGCGAGAATATGAGTCTGTTTTCGATGCTGCTTTATCTTGCCGACTATATCGAGCCGGGCAGGACCTTTCCCGACTGTGTGCGGCTGCGAGAGTATTTCTGTTCAGGCGCGCAGGGACTGAAGGGAGATGCGCTTTATAAGCATCTGCTGCGTACGCTTCTGCTGTCGTTTGATATGACTATACGCGGTTTGCTCGACGACGGCGAGGAGCTGTTTCCGATGACAGCGGTTGCACGCAATTCGGTGCTGCGCCGCATTGCCGGAACAGAATAGAATATGAAAATATCGGTGACCCGTGCGGGCAGAGCATGCGCGTCGGTGCACCTTTCGATATGATAAACGATTTCAGATAAGACTGCATAAGACCGTAAGATCTGAGAAGATAAGAATTCGATAATTTCGGACAAGGTAAATACGATTCTTGACAGAGAACTGAGGAACAGGGGACTTAAATGGATAATAACAAGAGAAACGAAAATCGCGGCAATATCTCCCGTGAAAACAGCGAGCGACGAATAAGCGGCACCACCGGGCAGAACGGCAGACCCGTCCGTGATGTGTCGCATTTGAGCGGAGCACGGCATTCGGGCAATATGCAGAATTCCGGCGGCACATCACATTCCGGCGGGACACAGCACCAAAGCGGTTCTACCGGTCGTCCGTCGCAGCAGTCGCCGTCTCAGGGCAGAGCCCAGGATCCCGCTTTGCCGGGCGGCGCTCCGCGCGTGAATGCACCTGTGGGACAGAGCCGCGACGCACAATCCGGCAGACCTGCTCAGAGCGGCGCACCGAGAGCTGCTCAGAGCGGCAGACCGAATCCGTCCGGCAACGGACGCACCGCTCGCAGCACCGACCGCTCCGGCAGACCGCAGCAGGGACGTCCCGGCGGAAAGAGGCCGATGGATAATGCGGCACGCCGTCGCCGCCGCAGAAATACTGTTCTTATCAGTATCGCTGCGTTTGTTGCGGTGCTTGTGGTAGTTGTTCTTGTACTGTGGAAGGTCGTAAACGATTATACACCGGATCAGGATCCCGGTCCCATAACCGATATCGTTACAGAGCCGGTCAGCGAGACGGTCGATGACGACGGCACGCCTCCGGTACCCGCGGCAAGCAGCATAGAGCGCAAATCGGGCTATTATACCATGCTTGTCGTAGGTCATGACCAGGTTGCGGTAAATACCGACGTTATTATGCTCGCCTCCTACGACGTAACGAATGAGAAGATATCGGTTATACAGATACCTCGCGACACCTACTTTGAGCTCGGCGGCAGCGCACACAAGATAAACAGTCTGTTTGCTATAGAGCGTGACACTACCATCAAGGATTCAAACGCACGCATACGCAGCGGCATGGAGGGCATGACCGAAGTGCTCGAGCGAGGACTCGGTATTCCGATCGACTTCTGGGCTATGGTCGACCTCGACCAGTTCGGCGATCTTGTCGATGCGATCGGCGGTGTTCCGATAGACCTGCCCTGCGACATGGATTACGAGGATTCCGAGCAGGATCTGTATATCCATCTCAAAAAGGGACAGCAGGTGCTCGACGGCGATTCTGCCGAGAAGTATATCCGCTTCCGCAAGGGAAATAACGGCTATGCTCAGGGTGATATCGGACGAGTTGACGCTATGAAGGTGTTCATGAGTGCACTGTGCCGTCAGATAAAGAACAATCTCTCTATCTCGACGGTGCCGAAGCTTGCGGAGACCGCGATAAACATGGTCAATACCGATATGAAGGTGCTTGACTGCGTCTATTTCGGCAAGAACTTTATGAAGAACGTTGACATGTCGAATGTCAACTTTGTGACCCTGCCGGGCGAGGCGGTCAATGCCGGAACTTCTTATTATGTAATGAACAAGGCGGGCATGCTCAAACTGATGAATGAGTATTTCAATCCTTATAAGATCGAGATAACCGACGCGCTGTTCGATCCTACCGGAATGTTCGGCAAAAACGCCGATGAGAGCATATCTTCCGTATATAAGGCGCCCGTGTCCGAAAAGCTCGAGAGCAGCGTTCACAATGCAAGCGATATCAACGACAACGGACTTGAGATCGCACGTACCGGCAGCAGAAGCAACTGATACGGCGATACGGCAAATCGGACAGAATATATCAATTTAAAGACCTGACGGAGGCTCTGACGGCAGAGTGGCTCCGATGCGGCACATGCACGGTGCAGAGGCGCATATATGTTCGGCGGTACAGCCGAAGCATGCGCCGCCGTGCGGTATCGCGATACATATGAAAGGAAGCGCCCGACAGCGCAAAACGAACATGGAAAAGGATAATATGAATGACGAGCTGCTCGGCAGTCTCCCTGAGAGCGATGCCGACGGCGCGGAGTATGAAGAGGTATATATCGAGGAGGAGCTTGAGAACGGCGAGCCCGCCGACGATGAGTTGACCGACGATGAGGACTATACCGAGATAAGCTACGAGACGCTTGTCATGACCGACCGAGACAGTCACCGCGCGATAATCCCCGACGAGCTTAGCCGGCCGGAGGATCTGCTGCGCGCGGTAGTTCGCGTACTCGACTCCAAGAAGGCTCGCGGGCTCAAGGTGATGCGCGTCGCGGATAAGACGATCATTGCCGACTACTTTGTAATGTGCACGGGTACGTCAAATACTCAGCTGCGCGCACTCTCGGGCGAGCTCGAGGAGCGGCTTGCGGAGGTCGGCGTTCATCCCGGTCACATCGAGGGCTATAACGAGGCAAACTGGATCATTATGGACTATGCCTCGGTCATCGTCCACATCTTCGACCGCGAAACGCGGAATTTCTACAATCTCGAAAAGCTCTGGGGCGATGCCGAGGAGATAGACATCGACTCACTTCTCGTCGACTGAGCATCGGCGTATCAATACATAAAGAGGGACGGCTGTATGAAATACGATTTTACGACATCGGACAAAAAGTGGCAGGACAAATGGGAGGAGGCAGGCATCTTTCATGCCTCCGACGACAGGTCAAAGCCTAAGTTTTACGGGCTTGTCGAGTTTCCGTACCCCTCGGGCGCGGGAATGCACGTCGGACATATCAAGGCATATTCGGGACTTGAGGTGGTCAGCCGCAAGCGCCGCATGCAGGGCTATAACGTTCTTTTCCCCATCGGCTTTGATGCATTCGGTCTGCCTACCGAGAACTATGCGATAAAGAACAATATGCACCCGCGCGCGGTGACCGATAAGAATATTCATCATTTTATTGAGCAGCTCAAGCGCGTAGGCTTTTCGTTCGACTGGACGAGAACGGTGGATACCACCGACGAGAGTTATTATAAGTGGACGCAGTGGATTTTCCGCAAGATGTTCGATGCGGGACTTGTTTTCCGCGATAAAACTCTTGTTAATTATTGCCCGTCCTGCAAGTGCGTCCTCTCGAATGAGGATTCTCAGGGCGGCAAGTGCGATATATGCCACAGCGAGGTCGTTCAGCGCTCCAAGGATGTGTGGTATCTGCGCATAACCGCATATGCCGATAAGCTGCTCGACGGTCTTAAGCACGTCGATTATCCCGCAAATATCCGTATGCAGCAGGAGAACTGGATAGGACGCTCGACCGGAGCGTTTGTCAATTTCACACTTGCCGGACTTGATGAGAGTCTGCGCATCTATACCACCCGTCCGGATACGCTGTTCGGCGTTACCTTTATGGTAATTGCGCCCGAGCATCCGGTCATCGACCGTCATGCCGACCGCATTGCCAATATGGACGAGGTCGGCGCATACCGCGAGGAATGTGCGAAAAAGACCGAATTTGAGCGTACGCAGCTCGTCAAGGACAAGACGGGCGTTCGTCTCGACGGTATCAGCGCGATAAATCCCATCACCGGAGCCGAGATACCGGTCTATATCTCCGACTATGTTATGATGGGCTACGGAACGGGCGCCATCATGGCTGTTCCCGCACACGATGAGCGCGACTACGACTTTGCCCGTAAATTCGGTATTGATATTATCCCGGTTATCGAGGGAGGCAATATCGAGGATGGAGCATACACCGGCGACGGACGTATGATTAACTCCGATTTCCTCAACGGCTATACGAACAAAAAGGACTCTATCGAGCGTATGCTCGACTACCTCGAGGAGAAGGGAATAGGCGAGCGCGGTGTTCAGTACAAGATGAAGGACTGGGCGTTCAACCGTCAGCGCTATTGGGGCGAGCCTATCCCGATCGTGCACTGCCCGAAGTGCGGCATGGTCGGCGTTCCCTATGATGAGCTTCCTCTCCGTCTGCCCGATGTTGAGAATTTCGAGCCGGGCGAGGGCGGCGAGTCTCCGCTCGCAAAGATAGATTCGTTCGTCAACTGCACCTGTCCGAAGTGCGGAGGACAGGCAAAGCGCGAGACCGATACCATGCCTCAGTGGGCGGGCTCGTCGTGGTACTTTATCCGCTATGTCGACCCGCACAACGATAATGCGCTCGCCGATCCGGAGGCTATGAAATACTGGCTTCCCGTAGACTGGTACAACGGCGGAATGGAGCATGTAACCCGACACCTTATTTATTCGCGCTTTTGGTACCGTTTTCTCTACGATATCGGTGTTGTTCCCACGCCGGAGCCCTATGCTAAGCGCTCGGCGCAGGGCATGATACTCGGAGCGAACGGAGTTAAGATGTCAAAGTCGCTCGGCAACGTCGTTGACCCTAACGATGTCGTCGACAAGTTCGGCGCGGATACGCTCCGTACCTACGTACTCTTTATGGGTGATTACGGCTCTGCCGCACCGTGGAACGATAATTCCGTCCGCGGCTGCAAGCGTTTTCTCGACCGTGTCGCTTCCCTGACCGATATCGCGTCGGGCAGAGGCGAGACTCCCGAGCTTTCGAGCGCATTCCATAAGACCGTCAAAAAGGTTACTGAGGATATCGAGGCTATGAAGTTCAATACCGCCATAGCCGCAATGATGACCCTGCTCAACGATATCTGCGACCACGGCTCGCTCACGCTTGACGAGCTGTCGGTATTCATCCGTATTCTCAGCCCGTTTGCACCGCACGTGTGTGAGGAGCTGTGGGCTGCTATCGGCGGGGAGGGCTTTGCCTCTGTTGCACCGTGGCCGGAATACGACGAGTCCAAGACTGTTGACGATACCGTAGAGATCGCCGTTCAGGTATGCGGAAAGCTGCGCGGAACGGTCACCATTCCCGTCTCCGCAACGAGCGAGGAGGCTATCGCAGCCGCAAAGGCTGATGCTCGTGTGGCTGCTAATCTTGAGGGCAAGACGGTAATCAAGGAGATCTACGTTCCCGGCAAGCTCGTAAATATCGTAGCAAAGTAAAGAAAGATATCAGAATAATAAAGCAGGCATCTCGTGCAGTACCCGACTGCATGAGATGCCTGCTTTCATACCGATATGCGCATACGGCGCTGTCGGCGCTATGTCTTAATTTCTATCGCAGTTCAGATGCGGTCTGCATCGTGTACGGCGTTTTCCTTTTCCTTTTTGAAATAGCGATGTGCCGGACGGAAGCAGAGCAGTGCAATGCCGATGAGCAGCGCCGTCGACGACAGACTTATCGGGTAGACCGTCATAATGGTAGTGAAGGTCGGATTCTGCGGAAATACAAAGTTTATCCAGAATATGCGTATACCGCATACGCCGATGGTCGTGAGAATGGCGGGTATGAGCGAGATTCCGAAGCCGCGCATATAGCCGGAGAGCACCTCGTACAGCATACTGAATACATATGCGGAGAAGAGATAGATCAGGCGGGTGTAGCCTATCTCGATGACCTCGGGATCGCTGTTGAAGATAGACAGCAGGAAGCGCCCCGACAGCAGGACTATTCCGATGGCAATCGCTGAGGCGATAAAGTCCTCAAGAATGCTCAGCAGCAGCGTTTTGCGGCAGCGGTCGATCTGACGCGCGCCGTAGTTCTGACCGACGAAGGTCGTGCACGCCTGACTGAAGGAGTTGAGTACATAGTAGGCGAGCAGCTCAATATTGAGCGCCGCACTCGATGCTGCCATGACCACCTTGCCGAGGCTGTTGATAGCCGACTGAATTACGATATTCGAGAGCGAGAACACAGCGCTCTGGATGCCTGCCGGCAACCCTATCTTAAGTATCAGCTTCATGCTCTGACCGTCGATCCTCAGGCTGCGCGGTTCGAGCTTTATATATTTGTCGGTACGTATCAGGCGGATAAAGAGTATCAGCGAGCTCAGCGCATTCGATATGACCGTTGCTATCGCAACGCCGTTTACCGTCATTCCGAGAACGGCGACGAAGAACAAGTTCAGTATAACATTGAGTACACCCGAGCAGGCAAGCGCTATCAGCGGGACCTTTGTATCACCGATGCTGCGGAATATCGCCGCCTCGAAGTTATACAGCAGTATGACCGGCATCCCGAGCAGATAGATGCGCAGATAGAGCAGCGCGAGCGGATAAACATCGTCCGGGACATTCAGCGAATGCAGCAGTGTACCCGCGATCAGCTCGCCTATTACCGCGATAGCTGCTCCGCCGAGCAGTGCAACGAGAATAGAGGTATGTACCGCGCGGTGTACCGCATCCTTGTCGTCGCGTCCTATTGCGTTTGCAATAACGACGTTTGCGCCGAGTGCTATGCCGACGAACAAATTTACGATAAGTCCGATGATGGCGGTATTTGCTCCCACCGCCGCTACCGCTGCGGTCTTTTCTGCAGCGTCGCCGGCAAAGTTGCCGACTACCGCGACATCAGATGCGTTGAACAGCTGCTCGAGTATCGCAGTTGCCGCTACCGGCAGAGCGAACCGCGGCAGCTTGTTCCATATCGAGCCGTGCAGCATGTCGAGCTGGTGTGACTTCGCTTTTGCTTTCATAAAATATCCTTTGTCCTGCATAAGAAAATACTTCTATATGCAGATTATAACATTGTTTTCCGAAAATATAAATACCCGACGAAAAAATATTTTATAAATTTTCGCGTAGTCTCCGACCGGAGTTTATGCGATAGGTCGTGCGGAGCAGCCGCTCAGGCGGTCTGATATCTCAACGCGGCTCCGTATGCCATGTCTGCGCCCGGGTAAAAAGCAAAAATCCCATCGGAAACAATCTTCCGATGGGACCGGGCGCCACCCTAACGTGGTGACCCGTAGGGGAATCGAACCCCTGTT
>CEAR01051486.1_pt1 | contig 9891 bp, 7 predicted proteins | sample 557461 | NCBI WGS metagenome assembly CEAR01 (sample SAMEA3182075, study PRJEB8094) | gut metagenome | biome: human; feature: gut; material: Stool; isolation source: human stools | place: Canada | collected 2012-03-14
GCCGAGAATCGCCGTCACGCCTCCGGCAATTGCGGCAATGAGGGTTTTCCGCGCGATCTCCACGATTCGGGTTCGATGGGGCGGAAGCTTTCCGGCATGGATGAGCGGCTGATAGTCGCGAACGGCCTTGCCGTCCCGAATGACGGTCGTGCGGTCGAATTCATGCGTCGCGAAGGGCCTCGAATAGCTCCGCTCATCCCCTGCGGCGCCGAGCTTTTCAAGTATGAAGACGTCCAGGAGCGACTTCACTTCCGCCGAATAAGCCGCGGGCGCATTCGCGGCCGCACCCGGCGCCGGAGGAAGGGCGTCCCTCCAGTGCACGCTGTCCGCAAGCGCCGTCAGAAGGAAGACCCCGAGGATGGCGGCGGAAGCGGCGGCCGCAGGGCGCGCAAAGACGCGCCGCCAGCGGCGGGAAAGGTCTTCGGAGTGCCTCACGAAAAAGACGGCCCAGACAAGAAATGCGACGAGGAGCCAGGCGACGATGTCCGTGGGAAGGATGACGGGGAGCATGATTCGGTTGCTTCGGAGAATCTCGGTCAGGAAAGGCGGATGCGCGGATCAACCCACGCGTAGACAAGGTCCGTAAGGATAAGGCCGACGATGTAGGCGAGGGTCCCCAGGAACACCATCGTGCGGACGATCGAAAAGTCCTGCGCGCCGAGGGCGTCGAGCGTATAGCTCCCGAGCCCGGGGATGCCGAAGAAATTTTCCATGATGAGGCTTCCCATGAAGAGCATCGGAATCACGGCAACGGACGACGTGATGATGGGGAGAAGCGCATTCCGAAGCACATGGCGCCTTAAGACCTCGCCCTCGGTCAGCCCCTTCGAGCGCGCCGTGCGGACGTAGTCGCGCCCCATTTCCTCAAGGAACATAGCGCGGTAGAGAAGCGTATCGCTCCCCAGGCGCGAGAAAAGCGCAATCAGGACCGGGAGCACGAGAAAGGCGACCATTCCCGGGCCGTCCGTCCATCCCGAGACGGGCGCAATCTGCATGACTTTCGAAAAGAGCCACTGTCCGACGATGATGTAGAAGAGCCCGGAAATCGACATGAGGAAGACCGAGAGGCCGATCGCCGCCGCCTCCACCTTCGTTCGCCGGAAGAAAACCACCAGGAGCGACCAGGAGACCATTACGATGAGGCCGAGAATGAAGGTTGGAAGCGCGAGCGCAAGGGACGGCCACATGCGCGTTGAAATCTCGTACCCGATGTCGCGGCCGCTGTCGCTTCTGCCGAAGTCGAGCGCGAGAAGCGGAACGCTCTTTTCAAAAAAGATCGTATCAGTGAGCTTTTCTGCGCCTTCTTTTTCGCCGTTGAAGAAAAGGGGCTTGTCGAGCCCGCGCGCCGCCTTCCAGGATTGAATGGCGTCGGCCGTCACGCGCCGGCCGCCCAGATTGAGGCGCGCCATGTCGTCGGGCGTATTGACGGCAAAAAAGAGGACGAAGGTAAGGAGATTGACGCCGAAAAGAATGAGAACGCCGTAGGCGATCCGCCTCAGGAGATAAGTAAGCATTTTTTATTCTCCCTTGAGCGGCCGCATTCTCAGGCTTTCGCGGCGCACGATGAGCCCTGCCGCGCCCCTCAGAAGCATCAAAAGCGCGAAGACGAGAAGCCCGAAAGGCCAGAGAACGGGCTGATTCCATTCGACCAGGCGCTCGACCCTCGCCTTTTCATCGACCTTGAGATACTGCAGGCTGTTCTGCACCATGCCTGAGGGCTTCGCGTTCCCGACCCAGGCGTGATAGGCGGCGGCTCCCGGCGGGAAGTAGCCGAAGAGGATCGGCGCATCCTCCTGCAGAATCCGGATCATGCGGTCGATGAGCTCCGCGCGCCGGGGACCATCCTCGAGAAAGCGCATCTCGCGGAACGCCGCATCAAAGGCTTCGCTCTCATAGTTCGCTGCATTTTCCCCTTCGTTCTTCACCTTGCCGTTGGGGCCATAGAAGAGAAAGAGGAAGTTTTCCGCATCCGGATAGTCCGCATTCCACCCCCAGAAGAAGATCTGCGCCGCGCCCTTCATCATTTTTTCCTGGAAGCGGTTATAGTCGGTGGCCCGGATTTCAAGCTGAATGCCGAGTTTTTTGAACTGCCGCTGATACCACTCGAGATAGGCGCTTCCGCCCTGAGCGGCATTCTGGTAGTCGAAATAAAGAACAAGGGGTGCGCCCGTCTTCGCGTCGCGCCCGTCCGGGTAGCCCGCGAGCGCAAGGAGGCGCTTTGCTTCCTCAATCGGCTTTCTCACCGCCCTGCCGGAGGCGTCCTTTGCATACACCTCAGGATTAAAGGCCGAGGGGCCGTCGTCGCGCCAGCCGAAAAGTCCCGGAGGAATCGGCCCGTGGGCGGGCATCCCCTGGTTCTTCTGAAAGATTGCGATGTTTTCCTCCCAGTCGACCGCAATCGCGATCGCCTGCCGGAGATGCCGATGGCGCTCGGCCTCTTCGGGGGTCCTGCCGCCCCCGACCACCGGATCGAGCCAGTTGAAGCCCAGGTACCAGAGCCCCGTCTGGACGGTCTTCGGGAATTTGAGATTGCGCTCCCGGTAGAGACTCGCCTTTCCGGGGTCATCCTCCATGGCAACCAGATAGCCCAACCCCGTATCGACGCGTTCGATGAAGGGACTGTCGTAGTAGCCCGCGAGGAACTTCGACTGCAGCGGCATGGCTTCCTTCTCGATCTCAAAGACCACGCGGTCGACGAAAGGAAGGGGCTTGCCGCAGTCGGCAAGGAGCCCCGCCTCCCTGTCGCCGGGTTCGCCTTCGCAGGGGTAGGTCCCATGCGCATAGAGGGGGTTTCTTTCGAGCTCGTGGCGGCGGTTTTCTAGGAAATCCTTCATCCGGAACGCCCCGGTTCCGACGGGCCAGGTGTCGAGCGACACGTTGTTGGCCCGGAGTCCCTTCTGGGCGTAGAACTTTTCGGCCTCTGCCGGAACAGGCGCAAAAAAGGTCATCGCGAGCCAGTAGGAGAACTGCGGGTCCTTCCCCTTCACGCGGATGCGAAAGCGATAGCGGTCGATAACCTCAACGCCTGCGAACGGAATGCTCATGAGGTCGAGCCAGGCATCATCCGCGGCGCCGCTCTCGCGCATAGCCTTCCATTTCTGACGCAGCGCCTCGCGGAATTCATGAAATCCGACAATCCGCGCGCTCATCGTGCCGAAAATGGGACTTGCGACCTGCGGGCTCGCAATGCGGCGAATGCCGTTCACGTAGTCGGCGGCAATGAGCTCGCGCGTATCCGCTTTCGGAAGATCAAAGGGGCTTCTCACGCGGGAGGCTTCCTCCGCCGACAAGGCGTGGTAGAGGTATTTCCCATCCGCGCCTTTGGCAAAAGCCGGATGCGGCGCATAGCGGATCCCGGGGTGGATGCGGATCTCATAGTGCGATTCCGCAATCAGGGCCGGATCGGCGTCGGAAGGGAGTTCCTTCCCCTCGCGATCAAAATAAAGCGGAGCCGCAACGGCTTCCGCCGTCCGGGGTTCAAGCACGTAGGGGCGCTTCAGATACGCATACTGGTAGGGCGGCTCATAGACCGCGTAGGTATAAGCCGTCTCGTCCGACGAATAGGATTTCTGCGGATCGAGCGTTCTCGGACTTCTCGAGCCGAAGGCCGTGAAAAGCGTTTTCTCGCCATAGTCGGCAAGCGGCCGGGGACTCGTCGGAGCCTCCGGGAGCAGAAGGCCGAGAACGAGGGCTGAGAGCACCGCGACCAGCGCACAGAGCACTCCCGAGAGTGCCGGACTTACGCCCGCCGCCCGCTCAATCCATCCTCGACGCCTCACGCCTGCCTCCATGGTGTCTCTTCTATTGCAAAACATTGCCGCAGCGCCCATTCGGACCTCGTTCACTGCGGTCAAACCCCTATACTACGGGATGCTTCGCGCCCCAATGCGCGCGGCACCCACTTCAAGATTCGCTCTTTCCGCTTTTCCTTGACACTATGTCTCAGTTTACAGCCCGATTTCCCGTTCATATTTATTGGGAAGATACGGATGCGGGCGGCATCGTCTACCACAGCAACTACCTGAAGTACATGGAGCGCGCGCGCTCAGACCTGATGCGCCGGCTCGCCGTCTCGCAGGCCGGAGAGCTCACCAGTCCCGACGGGCAGCTTTTTGTTGCGGCGAGCGTCTCGATCCGCTACCGCAGAGCCGCGCGTCTTAACGACGACCTGACGGTCGTTACGCGCGTGAAGCAGCTGCGGCGCGCTTCCATCGTCTTCGAGCAGAACGTGGTCAACGCCAGGGGCGAGCTCGTGACCGAGGGCGAAGTGAGAGTCGGGTGCGTGAGCCGCGCGACGCTCGCGCCCTCCGCCATGAAGGATGAGCTCTACGAGCGCATCTGCCGGCTGCTTGATGAAGCCGACGCCCCGGCGAACTGATTTTTCTTTTTCTCCTTCAACCATTCATTTTTGCTCAAATGAACGCTACCGCCGATCTTTCGATCCTCACGCTCATCTCCAACGCGAGCATTGTGGTGAAGATCGTTCTCGCCATCCTGATCGTGCTCTCGCTTGCCAGCTGGACCGTGATCTTCCGCAAATTCTTTGCGATTACCCGCGCCACGCGCCAGACGGACGACTTCGAGTCGCGCTTCTGGTCCGGCACCGAACTCACGAAGCTCCTTGAAACCGCCAACCGCTCGCGCGATACCGCCGGAATGGAAGAGCGCATCTTCGCCGCCGGCATGAATGAATTCATGAAGCAGCGCCAGTCGCCTGCATCAGGGGGCGACGTCGTCAACCGCGTCTCGCGCGCCATGCGCGCCGTTTTCACGCGTGAAATGGATCATCTCGAAGGGGGGCTTCCGCTTCTCGCCTCGATCGGCTCGACCTCGCCCTACATCGGCCTCTTCGGCACGGTCTGGGGCATCATGAACGCCTTCACCGGACTCTCGAGCCTTGAGAACGCGAGCCTCGCCGTCGTTGCTCCCGGCATTGCAGAAGCGCTCGTCGCCACGGCGATCGGCCTCTTTGCCGCCATTCCTGCGGTTGCCGCCTACAACTACTTCAACAACCGCACGGGGCGTCTTTCCAATCGCGTCGAGGGCTTCAGCGAGGAGTTCCTCAACATCCTCGAACGCCAGTCGCGGAGCTAATTTGCCATGCCGCTTCGCTCCAGCAACCGCCGCCGCGGCCTGATGGCCGAAATCAACGTCGTGCCCTACATCGACGTGATGCTCGTGCTCGTCGTCATTCTGATGGTGGCCGCACCTTTCGTGAATCCGAGCGTGGTGAATCTCCCCTCGGTCAACAAGGCTTCGAATGCGCCGGAAAAGGTGGTCGAGGTCATCGTCTATCCGGACGGGCGGATGTCGCTTCGCTCCGGCAAGGACATGAAGCCCACGGACATGCCGGGGCTGGTTGCCGCCGTGCGCGAGGCGCAGGCAGGCGACCCCAAGACCCCTGTCGTCATTGCGGCCGACAAGAACGTCCGCTATGAGGATGTCGTCAACGTCATGAAGTCGCTTCAGGCTGCCAACGTCGAGCGCGTCGGACTCTCCCTCAAGGTGGAGCGTTCCGCCGCCGCGCGATAGGAGCGCGCCCCATGATCAAGCTCACTGAAGAAGAGATCACGCGCGAGCGCTTCCGCCGGGAAGACCGGCGAGACAGCTTCCCCGCCGCCATTCTCTCTGTAGCGGTTCATGGCGCTCTCTTTGCGGGCCTCTTCACCGTGTTCCAGTGGAATACTGCCCCCGAGACGGTTTATGCCGAACTCTGGGCGCCCGAGGATGTTTCGGGCGGAAACGACCCGTCGGGCGTTGCGGAGAAGCTCCCCGAGGAAACGGGGCGCGACGAAGCGGACGCCCCGGAAAAGAAGGCCGCGGAACCTGAACCCGAACCGGAACCAGAACCCCAGCCTGAACCGGAACCGGAACCCGAACCCGCTCCGCCCCCGGAACCTGCCGGCCCGACGCCTGAGGAGCTTGCCGCCCAGGAAGCCCGCGAAGCAGAGCGCCTTGAAGAGGAAGCGATCGCTCGTCAGGCCCGCGAGGAAATGGAAGCTCGCCGCGCCGAGGAAGAGCGCATTGCTCAGGAGCGCGCACGCGCCGAGGAAATCGAGCGCATGCGTCAGGAGGCGATTGAAGCCGAACGCCGTCGCGCCTTAGAGGAAGAAAAGCGCCTCGAAGAAGAGCGTCTCGCTCAGGAGCGCCTCGCTGAAGCCGCCCGCAAGGCAGAGGAAGCGAAGAAGGCCGAGGAAGCGCGCCGTGCCGAAGAAGCCCGGATTGCCGAGGAGCAGCGTAAGGCTGAGGAAGCCCGCATCGCCGAGGAGAAACGAGAGGCCGCTGAAGCGGAAGCCCGCCGCATCGCCGAAGAGCTTCGCGTTGCTGAAGAAAAGCGCCAGGCCGAGGAAGCCGCGAGAAAAGCGGCGGCCGAAAAGAAGGCCCGCGAGGAAGCCGAGGAGCGCCGCCGCGTTGCGCAGCGCTTCCGCGAGCAGGAGCTTGCGCGCCTTTCGGCCAAGGTCGATCCGAACGCCCAGCGTTCCGGCACGACGACGGGCGACCGCCGGAATTTCCGCCGGTCGCTGACGGGCTCGGCGCTCGCCACCTGGTCCAATCAGGTCCGCAGCTGCATTCGTCCGAACATCACGATCGACGTGCCCTCGACCACCCGGCCCGGGCAGTATCGTGCGGTCTACAGCCTCCAGCTTCTCCCGACAGGCGAGCAGGTTGGGACGCCGAAGCTCGTGACGCCCTCCGGGTGGCCGGCTTACGACGCCGCCGTTGCCCGCGCGATCCGCCGTTGCAATCCGCTGCCGCGCCCCGGCGCGGGCGAAGACATGCCGCGCGAGATTTCGCTCAGCTTCGACCCGGTTGAAGACAAGCAATAAGCACGCTCCGGCGCGCTTGAAAAAACTTGTCCGCACCAAAAAATACGCCCGGAACGGCAGCGGCTGCCGATCCGGGCGATTTTTTTTGGTTGAGAAGCCTCAGGCACTCCCCTCTCGAGGGAGTGCTTTTCGCTTAGCGCGCGACGCGGGAGGCGACGAATTCAGCCGCTTCCTCAACCTTCACCATCGTCTTTTCGACGAGGTTGGTGCGGTCGGCATATTCGACTTCACCCGTCTTGAGGCCGCGGTCGCCGATCACGACGCGATGCGGCACGCCGATCAGCTCCCACTCGGCAAACATCACGCCCGGGCGCATGTCGCGGTCGTCGAGGATCACGTCGACGCCCTTTGCGAGAAGTTCTTCATAGAGCTTGTCGGCCGCGGCGCGGACGGCTTCGCTCTTCGCGTAGTTCATCGGGCAGATCACCACTTCAAAGGGCGCAATGGCGTCAGGCCACATGATGCCCTTGTCGTCGTGACGCTGCTCGATCGCCGCACCCGCCACGCGGGTGACGCCGATGCCGTAGCAGCCCATCTGCATGGGCTGGGGCTTGCCGTTTTCGTCGAGGAAGTTGGCCTGCATGGGGGCCGAATAGCGGGTGCCGAGGAAGAAGACGTGGCCCACTTCAATGCCGCGCTGCAGACGGAGCACGCCCTTGCCGTCGGGGGACTTGTCGCCTTCGACGACGTTGCGCAGATCCATCACCGTGGGTTCAGGGAGATCACGTCCGAAGTTGACGCCCGTATAGTGGTAGCCCTCTTCGTTCGCGCCGCAGCAGAAGTCGCTCATGTCGGCGGCCGTCTTGTCGGCATAGACCGCCACGTCGCCCTTGAGGCCGATGGGGCCGAGGTAGCCCGGCTTCGAGCCGAAGGCGGCAAGAATTTCCTCTTCGGTCGCGAAGCGGAAGCCTTCCTTCAGTTCAGGAATATGGCCCGCCTTCACTTCGTTGAGTTCATGGTCGGCGCGCAGGAGCACGAGCACGATCTTCGCCGGGAGCGGCTCTCCCTTTTCGTTCGTGCGGTCGGCGGCAAGCACGACGCTCTTGATCGAGGAGAGGAACGGGATGCCGAGATACTCCGTCACGAGCTCGCACTTTTCCTGGCCCGGCGTCGCGCGCTTTTCCATCTTTTCCTTCGGTTCCGCACGACCCGGGAGCACGGAAGAAGCTTCCGCGAGCTCGATATTGGCGGCGTAGTCGGAATCCGGGCAGTAGGCGATGACGTCTTCGCCCGCGTTCGCGATCACCTGGAACTCGTGCGAGCGGGAGCCGCCGATCGAGCCCGTGTCGGCGCGCACGGCGCGGAAGACGAGGCCGATGCGGTTGAAGATGCGCTGATAAGCCTCGTACATCTTGTCGTAGGACTTCCCGGCGCCTTCCTCATCACGGTCGAACGAGTACGCGTCCTTCATCGTGAATTCCCGGCCGCGCATCACGCCGAAGCGCGGACGGCGCTCGTCGCGGAACTTCGTCTGAATGTGGAAGAAGTTGACGGGAAGCTGGCGCCAGCTCTTGATTTCCTGACGCGCCACATCCGTAATGACCTCTTCGGAAGTCGGCTGGATCACGAAGTCGCGCATGTGGCGGTCCTTGATGCGCAGAAGCTCAGGACCGTACTTTTCCCAGCGGCCGGTTTCCTGCCAGAGTTCCGCCGGCTGAACCATCGGCATCAGGAGCTCAATCGACCCCGCGCGAACCATTTCCTCGCGGATGATTTTCTCGATCTTGCGGATCACGCGCAGACCGAGGGGCATGTAGGTATAGACGCCCGCGGCAAGCTTCTTGATCATGCCGGAGCGGATCATGTACTGCTGGCTGATGACGTCGGCATCAGCGGGGGCTTCTTTGAGAGTCGAAATAAAGAATGAACGGGCTCGCATAGGATTCAATTCCGGCTTTCTCCGGAAGCCTGAAGGCGCTTGTGCCCTCTGGTGCTCCAGGAAAGCCTTTTGGAGTGTTGAAGCCGCTTTCGTCTGCGATGAAGGCACAAGCACGAAAGCGGCGAAAAAAGCGGGAGATATTTTAAATTCAGAGAACGACAAGATTGTCGCGATGGATCATCTCCGGCGCATCGCAGGCGCCGAGAATGCGGCTGATGTCCTCCGTATGCGCGCGGCAGATCCGGCGGGCATCATCGCTCGCGTAGCTCACGAGCCCGCGGGCGACTTCACGACCTTCCTCGTCGACGCAGACCACCATTTCACCTCTCACGAAGTCGCCTTCAACGGCCTTGACGCCGACGGGGAGGAGCGACGTGTGGCTTTCGCGAAGCGCACGCACGGCGCCCGGATCCAGCACGAGCCGACCGGCGGAGCGCAGATGATCCGCAATCCACTGCTTTCTCGCGTGAAGCACCGATGAAGCGGGCTTCAGGTGCGTGCCGATCGACTCGCCTTTGGCAAGTCGAACCAGTACGTCTTCCTCCCGGCCCGAGGCGATGATGGTGCCGGCGCCGGAACGCGCGGCGCGCTTTGCGGCAAGAATCTTCGTGATCATGCCGCCCTTTGAGAGCTGGCTCGCAGCGCCCCCGGCCATTTTCTCGAGCTTCGGGTCGCCGGCAGCGGCTTCAGAGACGAATTCCGCATCCGGATTCGAGCGGGGATCGGCCGTATAAAGTCCCCGCTGATCCGTGAGGATCACGAGCACATCGGCTTCCACCAGGTTCGTGACGAGTGCGCCCAGCGTGTCGTTGTCGCCCACCTTGATTTCTTCCGTCACCACGGTGTCGTTCTCGTTGATGACGGGAACGATCCCGAGCGAAAGAAGCTCAATCAGGGTCATGCGCGCATTGAGGTACTGCTCGCGGTCGGCAAGGTTGGCGTGCGTGAGCAGAATCTGAGCCGTACCGATGCCGTGGGCAGCGAAATGCTCCTCATAGGCCTGCACGAGCCCCATCTGGCCCACTGCAGCGGCCGCCTGAAGCTCGCAGACGCGCGAGGGCCGCGTGGTCCACCCGAGACGCTTCATGCCTTCCGCAATGGCGCCGGAACTGACGAGCACCACTTCGCGCCCCATGGCGCGCAGCTCAGCGATCTGATGCGCCCAGCGCTCGATCGCCCTGATGT
>CEAR01030662.1_pt1 | contig 9719 bp, 8 predicted proteins | sample 557461 | NCBI WGS metagenome assembly CEAR01 (sample SAMEA3182075, study PRJEB8094) | gut metagenome | biome: human; feature: gut; material: Stool; isolation source: human stools | place: Canada | collected 2012-03-14
GTTATTTTGGGAATTGCTGAATATGAGATACTTTGTTGGAGGTGTATTTTCATTTTCCATTTTCATATTGCTTGAACCATTTATATCCATTTGGTTAGGACATGAATATATCCTTCCTGAGATTGTGCTATATCTTGTCGTTTTGAATGTGTTCATTAGTTACACACGAGGTGGAGTAATGCAGTTCCTATTCGGATATGGAATGTTTTCTGATATTTGGGCACCACTTGCAGAGATTGTGATAAATTTAAGTGTCGCTATAGCGTGTGGCGCAAAATGGGGATTGCCCGGTATATTGTTAGGAGGACTTACAAGTCAGGTATTAATAGTGGGTATTTGGAAACCATATTTTCTATTTTCCCAAGGATTTCGTGAACCTGTGTGGAAATACTGGAAAGGATTGTTTATAATGCTTCTATGTGTCATGTTTCCTGCTATTTTGATCATCAAGTTTATAATACCCTTGTTGTCAATAAATCCATCAGAAAATTATTTATCATGGATGTTATATGCATTACTAAGTATTATTAGCTATGCTACAATATTGCTGTCATTAATGTATAGCTTCAATTCTGGAATGAGAAAATTCATAAATAGATTTATAAAAAATAGAGGATGTTCAATAGATTAAGAAAATTGTGCGGAAGATATATGCGAGCATTGTTACCGCGTAAACTTTATAAACTTATTGCCAATGGAGCAATTATTGTGCCGGCGTATTATAAAGATATTATAGCTGATGCAGAAACAAATTTTGACTTGTCTTTAGAAGATACAGATGACAAGGCTATTCTATTGATGCGAAAATATGCACATATTATAGATAAAGGATTGCATAGGGTTGATGCCTCGCCTGGTCACAGTAAAAAATATTATTCTATACTTAAAAGTCTTATTGAAAGATTGGAAAAGACAGAGTATGCAACCGATTCTACTCTCACATGGGCTAGAAGCAAAATTATAGCATACGAACATCTTCAGGTAGAGGATAATTTCATTCCCTTACGAGGTGAGAAGCCAACAATAAATGTTTCCTTTGAGCAATTGGAAAAATTGGTAATGGCACGTCGTTCCAATCGTTTATTTTCCTTAAAGAAAATTTCTGATGAAGACGTAATAAAATTAAAGAATTTGGCAAACTGGGCTTCCAGTAGTTGTAATAAACAGCCCATTGAAATTTATGCGACCAATAATCCTGAATTATCAAAGGAATGTCTCAAATATTGTAAAGGAGGAACTGGATTTAGTGAATTTATTCCCTCTTTTTGGGTATTTACAGCAAATATAAGGGGATATGTGTGGCCTAGTGAAATCTTTTTGCCATCAGTAGATACTTGTCTTGGGGTTCAAAATATAATGTTGGGGGCAACTACATTAGGGCTGTCTGCAACAATACTTTCATGGGCACAAAAGGATAAGAATGAAGAACGAAAAATAAGAGAACTGCTTCATATTCCTGTTCATCATCAGATTATAATCTGTGCAGTAATGGGGTATGCGGATATTGTTAACCAAACTCCAGAAAGGAAAAATATATGAGAATCTTGTTAATAAATCAATATTCCGGGAATAAGGGGGATAGGGCTGTACTTTATGCAATGTGCCGTATTCTTAAATCAATATATCGCGATGTAGAAATAACTGTTTCAACATCAGACCCGGAGTTATGGAACGGGTACAAATACTATTCGTCTGAAGGTATCAGGTTTGTACCATGGGGGTGGGATTATGATAGAGTGAAGAAATATAAATTCTATTGGAGATTTCTGAATAGATTCAAAAAATACACGTTTACGCTTCTCCGTGAATCTTTTATGAGAAATGTATCTCTTGCTCGTTTTTTGGCTAATCCTGAATTTAAAAAAGCATTAAAACAATCAAGTGTAGTAATAAGCGTGGGAGGACATCATTTTACTACAATGTTGTCACGCGATTTAGTCTCAAGCATTAACTTTGATGCAATGGTGGCTTCATCATATAGGAGAATAATATGCTTCTCCCAATCTTTCGGACCATTCGATTTTCATAATCCCAAAAATAGGTTACTTACTCAACGTCTATTATCTAACAGTATATTAATGCCTAGGGAAGAAAAATCTGTCAAGGAAATCCACACATTTTTGGGTAAAGAGGAAGCAGAAGTTATACCGACCTACGAAAGTGTACTGACATTGGCAAACCATATACAGTATCTTCCGATAGAGCAAAGAGACAATGCGGTTGGAATTGCTATTTATTGTACGCAATCCCGAACCGTTGAAGAACGAAAGCATTATCAGCAAACAATCGCAGATTTTTGTAATTACGTAATAGATAAAGGTTATTCGATACGCTTTTTCCCAATGGAGATAAAAGGCTCTGCTCCTGATGACCGTGGTTTCATTGCTGAAATAATCGCCAAAGTGCTTCGGGCAGATAAATGTTTCATATACGAAGATGATATGGAAACACTGGAGCATTTAGAGGAAGTATCCAAATGCAAGATATTCCTTGGGCATAAAACACACAGTACCATATTTGCCCTTGCTACCGGAACTCCATTAATAGCATTGGCATATCATCCCAAGACAATCAAGTTCCTTCAGCAATTTGATATGGCATTAAATGCGATTGATGACAAACAACTTTCAATTCAAGCTTTAATACAAGTACTTGATAGACTAAATACCAATTTGGATGAAATAAGTCAATTGGAATTCAATCGTTCTCAAGAAAAAGCAAAAAAAATTAGTTCGGATTTAATGACTGCAATAAATATATTATCACGATGAAAACAATAATGTTGGTTTTTGGCACACGCCCTGAAGCCATTAAGATGTGTCCACTGGTTAAGGAATTTCAAAAGTACACAGAGCAATTTAAGACTATAGTATGTGTTACAGGTCAGCACAGAGAGATGCTTGACCAAGTGCTTACTATCTTTGATATAAAGCCTGACTACGATCTCAACATCATGAGACAGGGACAGGATCTGTATGATGTTACGGCTCGTGTGCTTACAGGAATGCGAGACGTACTCAAAGAATGTTGTCCGGATGTGGTTCTGGTACATGGCGATACAACCACCTCCACGGCAGCAGCCTTGGCTTCATTCTATATGCAGATACCCGTAGGTCATGTAGAGGCAGGGCTTCGCACACACAATATCCATAGCCCATGGCCAGAGGAAATGAATCGACAGATTACAGGACGAATAGCCACTTATAACTTTGCGCCCACACCTTTGTCAGAGAAGAACCTGATAGTCGAAAGTGCCCAAGGGCAAATCTATGTTACAGGTAATACAGTCATTGATGCTTTGCAAATGGTCGTTGACAAACTCAGAAATGATGCGGCTCTTTCCTCGAAGCAAGAGCAAATTCTTGCCACGGCTGGCTACAATATTACGCGACTTGACCAAGGCAAGAAACTTGTACTTATCACCGGGCACCGGCGCGAAAACTTTGGTGATGGCTTTATTCGCATGGTAACAGCCATGAAAGATCTTTCTGAAAAATATCCTGAAGTGGATTTTGTATATCCCATGCATCTTAATCCCAATGTGCGCAAGCCTATCCATGAGGTATTTGGAGAAAATCTCACTCGATCCAATTTTTTTTTTATTGAGCCATTGCAATACTTGGAGTTTGTCCATTTAATGAGTAAGGCTTATATTGTGCTTACCGATTCGGGAGGCATTCAAGAAGAAGCGCCCGGACTCGGAAAGCCGGTGCTTGTGATGCGCGATACTACAGAACGCCCTGAAGCTTTGGAAGCAGGAACTGTAAAACTTGTCGGTACCGACTATGACAAAATTGTTCATGAAGTGTCTGCACTTATCGATAATTCGGAATATTATAAAGAAATGAGCCATGCAATCAATCCTTACGGAGATGGAAAAGCATGTGCCCGGATAGTAAATGCCTTAAGATAATATACGATGAGACTATTGATGATTGCTACAGGGTATCCGCCTTATCTCTTCTCAGAAAATTTGTGTAATGGAAAATTAGTAATGGCCTTGCTGCAAGCAGGGATTGAAGTGGATGTTATTTCACGTATCGATGAAGGTCCTTCATACGGAACTGATTGGACGGAACCATGGAACATGCTTAAACCGACGGCTCATACTATCACTTATGAATCGGGGAATAGAATCCAACAATTTGCGGATGTCGTTTATTCAGGTTTAATAATGGGAGGAAGTTTTGTGCCCGGTGTACGCTGGATGCGACGCGCTTATGAAAAAGCAGTTGAACTCATATCAACCAATCAATATGATGCGATTTTAACCCGATCTCCTAATGATACAGCACATTTCATTGGCGAAAAGTTAAAAAAGAAAACAGGGATTAAATGGATTGCCAACTGGAATGCCCCCGCCGCACCAATATGGCCTGGATTATATAAACATGATTATACAGCCAAAGAGCAGAAACGGAAAATGATAGAGACGGCCCGGTTACTTAAATCTGCTGATATTAATACGTTTCCGTCAGATAGCCTTAGGCAGCATTTTGTAACATTCTTCCCATTTTTGAAAAAACAAAAGACTATAGCAATACCACATATTGGCTTGTGCCAGAATTTTTGGCCTCTATCAGTTCAAAGAACTAATGATTGCAAGTTAAAGTTGCTCCATTCCGGCAATCTTTCAGTGGAACGTAATCCAGAGACTACTTTTCAGGCTTTACGTTACGTTATTGATAGTGGTTTTACTAGTTTGGAGTTTCACATAATGGGCCATATCAATGATTATACATCACAATTAATAAAGAAATACAGTCTTCAGGATTACGTAAAATGTATCGGTAGTTTTTCATATATGGAAGCATTATCTAAAATGCAAACTTATGACATCTTAGTACTTCTCGAAGCCAGATTGGAAAAAGGTATTTTCTTTGCAAGTAAATTCACAGATTATCTGCAAACCGGGTTACCGATTTTGGCGATTTCCCCAGCTAATGGATTTGCAGTAGATATGCTACTAAATCAAGAAGGTGAATTTTTAGCCGATAATCAGAGCGTTGATTCCATTGTTTCCTCCTTAAATAAAATAATTGCAAGATGGGAAAAAGGCGTACTTGCCGATTGTGCCTCCAAAAAACTATATGAAAAAGTCTCTCCTGAGGCAGTAGTTAAACTATACAAAACTTTAATTTAACAAGAAATGCTTGTCAATTGCAAAGGATACAGATGCGATATTGCCTTATTGCGCATATTGTGCATTGTAGTGGTGGTATTTTTCCATGGGTATGGAATGATGTATGCCAACCATTTTTCCGACTGATGTAGCAGAATTATATCGTCAACAATATGAATTGATTAATCAATATGGACTTATTAACTTGGCAATGCCGATGTTTGTCTTTATAAGCGGTTTCCTTTTTGGAAGACAATTAAAACGTAAGCCGTTGTCGTTAGTTAAAGTTATAAAAGACAAGTTTGTTCGTCTGATGATACCATTCTTTGTCTTTACCATATTTTTTATGTTAACAACGAACAGCTTGTCGTGGGAACCGTTTTACCGCTGGACTTACTGGCATTTGTGGTTTCTCCCTATGTTATTTTGGTGTTTTATTGTTACATATTTGATACATCCGTTTATAATGAACAACAGAGCATGGGTTGCTATTTTAACCCTTTTAGTGCTGTTTGCTATTTCACTGGTAGGAAAAGTTGTTCCGATGATAATAGGTGTGCATAACGTTCACCTATGGATTTGCTGGTTCGCTTTCGGAACATGGTTCTGTAGTCATGAACATTTAATTACTAAAGGATTTAGCCAAAAGTTCGTAATTGTCTGTGGAATTAGCATTTATGTGATTATTAGCTATTTTGTTCCATGGGAATATGGAAACAACAACCTGATGGGAACAATTGCAACATTAGGAGGAATATTGGCTTTGTGGAGTATAGCAAATATATTATTTCCATTAGATTATTGGGCTATTGAGCATACCACCTTATTCCCTCTAATATTTTCATTGATGGCATTCATCATTTCATGGGGACTGACATGGCTTTTACTTAAAACTCGTTTTGGTAAATTTCTTATAGGATGAAAAATTTGCTCCGTTATGCACATTGTGTATGGTTAAGGATAATGGCGTGTAAAGCGCGAAAGTTTCTACCGGATAGGCATATATTGATTGTTGCTCCTCACCCCGATGACGAAATAATAGGATGTGGGGGATTGATAGCCCACCTTGTAAAAGAGAATAAAGCACCTCATGTTGTAATCATGACAGGAGGAGAAGGCTCTCATCACGGTTGTTGTGATACTTCATCAGGTGATATAGTTGCAGCACGTCGCCGACTGACCCGTAATGCTGCTGCCATTGTAGGATTGCCGATTGAGAATATTCACGAGTTGAATTATCCCGATGGAGGCATTTCCATGAATAATACGGAAACAGACAGATTGAAAGCGTTGATTGATGAATTGCAACCCGATACAATTTTAGTACCTCATTGGGGAGAAGGTTGGAGTGACCATATTCAAACTGCTGAAATAGTAAAACAGATAGCCCCCCACTCTGCTAAACTTTGGATGTACTGTGTATGGGTATGGTACTATAATGTGTGGCGTGATTTGGATTGGAAAAATGCAGCACAATTGTGTATGACTCCTGCCGAACATCGGATTAAGCTTGATGCTATGGATGCTTATATACGCCCTTTGGCACCATGCGGCAAACCGTGGAGCGGAGTGTTGCCGAAAGTGTTTGTAAAGGCGAATAAATGGAATAGAGAACTTTATTTTAGTTTAAAATGAGTAGATTGCAGCAACAAGCAATTGTTATAGGTGATTCATTTAACAATACGCTTGGTTTAATTCGGAGTCTTGGAGAAGCGAAAGTAGATATCGTTTTGTTGCTTGTGGGTGACGATCGTCTGTTTGTTTCAAAAAGTAGATATTTGAAAAAATCACAGATTTTCCAAATGGAAACTATTGATGATTGCTTGCCTACGTTGCTTCGTATTGCGGACAAGACCAAACAACAGACAATCATTTGTACGAATGACATTGCAACCCAATATATAGATGAGTATGAAACAACCCTTTGTTCCCTGTATATAACTCCAATGAAAGGAAGACATTTAGGAAACCTACTGAATAAAGATGAACAATGCCGTTTAGCCGAAAATTGCGGCTTAACAATACCACAATCAATCATCTATAATCGCAACGAAGATTTCCCTACTGTTTCATACCCAATATTAATGAAGCCGGCCAATAGCAATACAGGAGAAAAATCTGATATACATATTTGCTACTGCCAAAAAGATGTCAATAAAGCACTTTCTGCAACATCTACTTGCAACCAATTCATTATCCAAAAGTTTATTGAAAAAGAATACGAAATAAACCTCATCGGTGTCAGTACCGTTAATGGCGTATATATTCCTGGAGGAATTCGGAAAATTCGCCATTATCCTACAATCTATAGCCCATGCTCTTTTGGAGTATTCCAATCGGTAGAAAACTTGAATGTAGATGTTCATTCGATATTAAAATTAATGCAACATGTAGGGTATCATGGACCATTCAGTGTGGAATTATTACATAAGAATGCAAAAAATTATTTTATGGAAGTCAATTTCCGTCATGATGGTCTTGCCTATGCCGCTACCGCGAGTGGTGTGAATCTTCCTGCAATGCTGTTCAACAGCCAAACTGTTCCTATGACAGTTAACAACACATACATGATGGATTTATCAACAGACTATTGTCATGTCAAGGATGGTACCTTATCGCGTAAATATTGGTTTTATGATTTCAGGAAAACAAAATGCCAATTGAATTTCAATCGTCACGATTTAATGCCTACTATATATTATTATGTGAATAAAATAATGAAACATATATGAACCCTATTATTAGTCTTATAGCTCCAGCTTACAACGTGGAAAAGTACATTGAAGCATGTGTACATAGTTGCGAGAATCAGGATTTACCACGAGATAGCTATGAAATCATTATCGTAAATGATGGAAGTACTGATTCTACTTATTCTACAATTGAGAGGTTGTCAGGTGTTTACGAAAATATAAGAATTGTTACGCAGAAGAATCAAGGATTGTCAGTTGCCCGTAATAATGGTTTCAAATTAGCATGAGGTAAATATGTATGGTTTATTGATTCTGATGATTGCATTTCTTCCAATTGTCTCGGAAAATGTTTAGAGATTATGGAAAGAGATGATTTGGATGCTTTGGTCGTTGCTCCTTCAGTTCCGTTTAGGGAGATATTTCCTTACAAATTCGATTCAGAAGCGGACGTGTCAAAAGTTTATGATGGAGAAAGTTTTTTATTAGATAGTGGCTTTTTTGTTGTCGGAGCATGGTGCTATATATTTAAGCGTCAGTTTTGGCACAACAATAATTTTGAGTTTTATCCTGGAATATCATACGAGGATACTCAACTTATTCCATGGGCAATTGCTCATTGCATGCGAATTGCCGGGTTGATCAAGTTCAGTTGTTATGATTATATCCAAAGAAATGGTTCAATAATGAACTCGCCTGTCAATCAACACAAGATAAAAAGTATAGCTATGATTGTAAATTCATATCTTGATTATTCGGCTCAAATAAGCTCAGAACGACTTAAGAATTATTTTTTAGAGAATTCAACGAGGCAATATATTTCAGGTATCAAGATGTCGGTACAAAGCGAAAGAGGGGATGTAAATGTATTCCTAAATTACATACGGAAATATCCAACAAAAGTAGGTAAATTTCCTTATAGCTTGTATCAGCTGTTTGTTCTTAAATATCCTCTGATTTTTGCAAAATTATTAAGACTCTTGAAAAAATATGATTCGTGAACGTCAGACTTATATTGATGTCCTTCGTATGACATGTATGATATGTGTCATAAGTTTTCATATATTTGGTAGGTTGGATGATCTTTTTCGTGATTCATTCTTAGATAAATCTGCTATACTCTATGGTAGTGCAATATTGGTTCAAATTTCAGTAGCAATGTTTATGTTCCTTGCAGGATATTGTTATCGGAAACCACAGAGAAAAGATGTTTTAATGTTTTTGTTAAAAAAATAAAAAGGTTGCTGATCCCTTATCTCGTTTTTTCATGCTTGATAATGTTTAGCACTGGTTTCTTTGATGTGGGTGAACTGTTCGGAGGGGGATTTTATCATTTATGGTTTCTTACAGCATTATTTTGGTGTTTCATGTTTTCAATGTGTATTGATTATTCCCATCCAAATTCTTTATTATTACTCCCAATTTCTTTAATACTTATAGCAATTCATTTGCCAAACTTATTTGGATTACAAGATTTTGTTAAGTGGTATTTTTATTTTGTAGTTGGTGCATTGATGCACTCTTATAATAGTTTAGAGACTTTTATAAGCAAGAATATTACTTGTATAATCTGCTTGATTATAGCCATCGGAATATTTGTTTTCACCCCTGCTCTAAAATATAGAGAAGGTTCAATAATCCATGCAATAGCAACTTGTTTGCTCATTTGTATTCTATTCTGCTTGGTAAAGAAACGTTGGAATAACAAACAAGGATTAAAAGTCAACGCGGCTTTTATATATGTTGTTGGGAATTCTTCAATGGGCATTTACATCTTCCATTTCTGGGTGTTGATATTTATGCTTTCTTCTACGTCAATCAGACTCTTTCATTTAAATAAGTTAGTAGAACATGTTTCCTATCCTTTTGGCAGGAAGCTTGATAATTGTAAATTTTCTGATAAGTTT
>CEAR01028665.1_pt1 | contig 9711 bp, 10 predicted proteins | sample 557461 | NCBI WGS metagenome assembly CEAR01 (sample SAMEA3182075, study PRJEB8094) | gut metagenome | biome: human; feature: gut; material: Stool; isolation source: human stools | place: Canada | collected 2012-03-14
ACAACAAGGATCACAAGTGTGACCTGTGCGGCAAAACCCTGAGCGAGTGTGCGGATGAAAACAAGGATCACAAGTGTGACCTGTGCGGTAAGACGCTGAGCGAGTGCGCGGACGACAACAAGGATCACAAGTGTGATGTTTGCGGGAAGCAACTGACCGATCACACGGGCGGCACGGCGACCTGCAAAGAAAAAGCGGTCTGTGCAGTATGCGGTCAGGCGTATGGAGAGCTTACTGCTCATACATACAAGACCGAATGGACAAAGGACGGCGAGCAGCATTGGCACGAGTGCGCTGTATGTAAAGACAGGCGCGACGGAACGGCTCACACCTTCGAGTGGAAAACCGACAGGGAAGCAACTGTGACCGAGAAGGGCGCCAAGCATGAGGAATGCACGGTCTGCGGCTATCAGAAGCCTGCTGTTACCATCGATAAGCTCGCTCCCACTATCACGGAAGGGGAAAACAGCAGGTGGAACAAGGGCAGCGAAAACGGACTGACATTCCGGTCCAATGCGGCATATGCCGACTTCGTAGAGGTCCTCGTCGACGGCAATGTGATCTCCTCCGACAACTACGATAAGCGCGAGGGCAGTATCATCATCGAGCTGAAAGCAGGTTACCTCGGGACACTTTCCGAGGGTGAGCACACCATCACCATCCGATCCGGAAGCGGCGATGCAACGATCAGCTTCCATGTCGGAGCGCAGATTGCATCTCCTTCGACAGGCACCGCATGTGTGTGGGCCTGGATAATCCTTGGAATCATTGCGCTCGGTGCCGGTGCCATGGCTGTCGTGCTCGTGACCCGTAAGAGAAACGCGACATAAGGCAACATTCCAAAGAAGCCCCCGCTGGCGCGGGGGCTTCTTTGGGTGACTTTTGCCGCCGCCATCCGGTGAAATTTCGGAAATCCCTCTTGACGCAGGGATGGATTTGTTGTATAATATACTCTGTGTTGGAGTGCCTACCGGTCACGTGTCTGTGACAGGTGGCATCCGCAAGTGACGCGCGGCTTGTGCCGTGTGGGAACGAGGTGCGATACATGGGGAACGGAAAACCGGAGAAAGGGACGCTGTATACCGGCAACGGCGACAAGGGACTGACCTCCCTTCTGCCCGGCTCTCAGGTGTCCAAAGCAGACGAACGGGTCGCCGCTATCGGCGGTGCCGAGGAGTCCGTGGCGGCGCTGGGACTGGTGCGTTGCGTGACAGTATGCCCGGATTTTGCAGGCAAGCTCGTCCGGGTACAGACGACGCTCCGCACGCTGGCGGCAGGGCTGGCGGATCCCCGGAGCGGAAAATTCGTGTTTTCCTCTGAGGAAATCGCCTTTCTGGAATCTGATACGGATCGCATGGTCGGCGTACTGACTGACAAGCGCGGGAGCGATTGGCAGGGCGCCCTGCCCGGTGGCTGTGAGCAGTCCGCACGGCTGGATGCGGCGCGTTCAACGGTGCGGCGGGCGGAACGCGCGCTGATCGCCATGGACAGGCGCTATGCCGTCCCCGGTGCCTTCAAGGTGTACATGAACCGACTGGGCGACTGGTTGCTTGCCGCCGCCCGGTATGCGGATTGGCTGAGCGAGGAGGAGAAGGACAAGGCGGCACGTGAACCGGTTGCGGCAGAAACCGCTCCGGCAGCAGCGGTTGTGCCTGCCCCGGCGGGTGCCGCCCCGGTTGATCCAACAGTTGAGAACGTACTGAAAGCCGTGCTGGCGCGTGTCGGCGGCGGCTCTGTGCTGGATCTGGAGCGGGCTACCCGGCTGATCGCGGCGGTGGAGCGCAAGGCGCTTTCGGAAGGAAAGCAGGCTGTCATCGCGGTGGCGAATGCGCAAGGCAATCCGGTTGCGGTGCACGTTATGGACGGCGCGTTCCTCGTCAGCTATGAGGTGGCGGTACGCAAGGCATATACGGCGGTGGCGGTCAAAATGCCGACTGCCGAGCTGGCAAGACTGGTTCAGCCGGGGGGAACGTTTTACGGCTTGCAGAATCTGGATCGCATCGTGACTTTCGGCGGGGGCGTGCCCCTGTATGAGAACGGCGTTCTGATCGGCGGGTTGGGCGTCAGCGGCGGAACCGGCGAGGAGGATCACGCGCTTGCCGTCTGGGGGGCGGCAAACCTCGCACACACTTAAAGGCAGCACCACACAATGCGCGATCAATACCTTGGCGGCGCATCTGCGCCATCATCGTTGTGCGGCATTGCCGCAGCCTGCCCCCCGCCCATGCGGGGGGTTCTGCATATAAAAAAGAAAAAATCACTGTACGGTAATGGAGGATAATTACATGAGCATCCGGAAAATCACGGACGACCTGCTGTTTGTCGGCGCCTCGGACAGGCGTCTTGCACTGTTTGAGAGCGCATACCCTGTACCGGAGGGGGTGTCCTATAACGCCTACCTGCTCCGGGATGAGAAGAATGTCCTGTTTGACACGGTGGACAGAGCGGTCGCCGATACATTCCTGACGGCAACTGCCGAGGCGCTGGACGGAGCCGATCTGGACTATGTTGTCGTCCAGCACATGGAGCCGGATCACTGCGCTACGCTGGGGGCGGTGCTTACCCGCTGGCAGAACGCCGTTGTCGTGTGCAACAAGAAGACCGTCACCCTGCTGAATCAGTTTTTCCCCGGGCTTGACCTGACCGGACGCACAAGACTGGTCGCTGAGGGCGAGGAGCTTTGCACCGGGCGCCATACGTTTACCTTTGTCATGGCGCCGATGGTTCATTGGCCTGAAGTGATGATGACCTACGACAAGACCGACGGCACGCTGTTTTCGGCGGATGCCTTCGGCGGCTTTGGTGCGCTGTCCGGAAACCTGTTTGCGGATGAGGCGGATCTGGGAGCGGGCTACATGGAGGAAATGCGGCGGTACTATACCAACATCGTCGGCAAGTACGGCGTACAGGTGCAGGCGGTACTGAAGAAGGCAGCAGCTTTGGATATCCGGCGCATCTGCCCGTTGCACGGGTACATCTGGCGCGGAGAACTGGGGATGATTCTGGAGAAGTACAGCCTTTGGAGCAGCTATACGCCGGAGGAGCGCGGCGTTCTCGTTGCGTATGCATCGGTTTACGGCGGCACAAAGGCGGCAGCCGAACTGCTGGCGGGCTATCTTGCCGAGGCGGGCGTGCGCCGCATCCGGATGTTCGATGTGTCGGCGGTGCATCCGTCGTATGTGCTGGCAGAGGCGTTCCGTGTGTCGCACGTGGTTTTTGCCGCAACGACCTATAACAACGGCATTTTTGTGAGTATGGAGACACTGCTGCACGATCTGGTCGCGCACAACTGGCAGGGACGGACGGTTGCGCTGATTGAAAACGGCAGCTGGGCGCCCGCTTCCGGCAAGCTGATGCGCGAACTGCTGACGCCGCTGAAAAACACCACTGTGCTGGAGCCGACGTTGACTCTGCGTTCCACGCTGGCACCCGGTCAGGAGGAGGCGGTTCGCGCGCTGGCTCAGCAGATCGCTTCGTCGGTGCTCGGCTGACCGCATGACGGCGCGATGGCAGGAGGTGTTGTACTGTGAAACTGACCTTTCTCGGAACCGGCGCGGCGGACTGGGACATTAACGCCTACACACCCGGCGTTTTTCACCGGCGATTCTCGTCGGTGCTGGTCAATCGCGATCTGCTGATTGATCCCGGTCCGCACGTGTTTCACTATGCGGAGCATAGCAATGACCCGCATATACTGGACGGCGTGAAGAATATCCTTGTCACCCACACGCATAGCGATCATTTTTGCCCGGAAACCGTCGAGCGCCTGTGCGCCGGGCGGGACTGTACCCTGTGGGGCGATATGGCGTGCCTGCGCAGCCTGCGTGCGGCACTCGGAGATGCGCGCACGAGCCGCATTGCGTTCGTGGATACCCGTGTCCGACCGGAGCTTGCCTACCCCATCGGCGGGTACCGGGTACTGTCGTTGCGCTCCAATCACGCGACCGATGATCCGGAGGAAACAACGCGCCTGTATCTTATCGGCGACGGGGAGCGATTGCTGTACTACGGCTGTGACAGCGCATGGATACCCACGACCTCGTGGAACGCCATCAAGGATCAGCCCGTCAATGCCGTGGTGCTGGAGCTGACCTGCGGCGAGACGGCACCGGATGATTGGCGCAGCTTTGAACACAATACGCTGGATATGCTGGAGCTGATGCTCCGCACCTTCCGTAAGTACGATCGCTTTGCCCCGGACGTCAGATTCTACGTGTCGCACATGGCACGCACCCTGCATACCGGTCCGGATCGACTGCGGGAGCGCCTTGCCCCGCTGGGCGTCACACCCGCTTATGACGGGCTGTGCATTGATGTCTGACCCTCTGTTTTTGAGAGCAATAATATATTAAAATGGGTAAAGGAGACCAAAACAATGGCAGAGAAGCAGTTGAACATTACCATTTGGAATGAGTACCGCCACGAACGGCAGGAACCTGCCTGCCGGGACATCTACCCGGACGGCATCCACGGATGCATCAAGTCCTTCCTTGAGACAGATCCGACTCTGAACATCCGTCTGGCGGCGCTGGACGACCCGGAGCAGGGTCTACCCGATGAGGTGCTGAACACCACCGATGTGCTGTTCTGGTGGGGACATATGGCACACCATGAGGTGTCGGACGAGCTGGTCGCCAAGATCCGCGACCGCGTTTACCGCGGCAAAATGGGACTGATTGTCCTGCACTCCGGGCATCACTCCAAGGTGTTCCGGGAGGTCGTCGGCACAAACGGCAACCTGTCGTGGGGACGTGACCAGAACGAAATAGTGTGGAATCTGTTGCCCGGACATCCCATTGCCGCCGGTATCCCCGACCACTTTGAGCTGTTTGAGGAGCTGTACTGCGAGCCGTTTTACGTACCCCAGCCGGACGAACTGGTGTTCGGCAGCTGGTATGAGGACGGGTTTATCTTCCGCTCCGGTCTGTGCTACTACCGCGGCGCAGGCAAGATTTTCTACTTCCAGCCCGGTCACGAGTTCTGCCGTTCCTTCTATAACCCGTACGTACAGCGCATTCTCAAGAATGCCGTGCGCTGGGCGGCACCCAACGAAATCGTGTACCCCATCGAGAACGGTTGCCCCTGCCTCCAGTACAAACTGAGCGACAAGTTCTGAAGGGAACCTCTAAAAATTCCGAAAGGAATTGAAAAGAGTCACGAAATGTGGTATAATGGGAACAAACAAGAGAAGGGCGGCGAAAGCAATGAGACAGATGAGAAAGGAGGGCGGGACGATGAACGAGAGATTTCCGGGGATTGATTGGTACTGTGATCGGTGCAATGCATATTTAAATGATCAACCAGGTTTTGATGATCATCATTATGTGTGGAAGTGTACTGAGTGCGGGCATAAAAACAGTATATCATCCGATGATATCTATGAATCGGAAGAAGAGTTCCGCAACTATACTGATGACTGATGAGGATTTAGCACACGCAACAAATTGAAGATTTAGATAAGGAGATATAGAAGATGACTAGAGAGGAGTTAAAAGCACAGATTGACGAACTGATGAGACAGTATGCTAATGAAGAAATTGATGGGTCTACTTACGCTCAGAGTATGATGGAATTAACAGCATCTGCACAAAGCGATGATGACGATGAGTAAAAGTAAATTCTCGGTATGATTAAAAATATAAGGTGTAAATAAGAAGGACGGTTATGCCAAAATATAAAATCGTATGGGATGACGGCTGGGAAGAAGATGGTATTTTTGATACTGAAAAGGCAGCTGATGAATATGCTGTTTATCTTCAAGGATGCGCAAGAGAAGGCGCTGAAATCCTTCATATGTCTAACCCAGGAGATTATGATTACGATGAGGAAAATTTTGAGTATCCAGAGTATACGATAGAAGAAGTAGACGATTAATTTTTAGAGGTTCCCTGAAGTAAGCATGACACCGGAGAGTCCCGCGCGGGATTCTCCGGTTCTTTTTTGCGCGCGGAACGGGCAAAATCCGATATATCCGGAGAAAAACCGTAAAATTAGACGAAAGAAGAAGGGCGGGCATACTAATTCCGTAAAATGATGAAAATCTGACGAAACCGCGCCCAAATCGTGTAAAAATCCAAAAAACAGCTTGACAAATCCTGCCGACGGTGCTATACTGTTACCGCTTGCGGACGGTATGTTCCGACCGCTTGCCGGTGGGGAGCGGGTTTGCGTGCCGACTGCCCCACGTTCAAATCAAGCAAAGAAACGGGGGATGGATCGTTATGAAGCACGAAAACACGAACGACGGGCGCGATGAGCGCCTGAACCGGAACGACGCCGTGCCGTCAGACGACGGAACAGACATGAACATGACACCTGACGAATCAGGGGCAGGTATCGGCTGTGAAAGTACAGCCGATACGACACCCAAAGAATGTCAGATGCCCCATCCCCCGGAACCGGATCCGGCTCATGAGCCGGAGGAGACCGATACACCCCACGAGGGGGACGGGAAAGAGGAGCCGACCGAGTCCGAGCAGCATACGCAGGAGGTCGAGGACACCTTCGAGCGCCTGACTGATATGCTCAACACCCGCCGGTATGTGAATTTCCGCGCGGAACTGGATGCGCTGCTGCCTGTTGAAATTGCGGACTTCTTCGCCGAACTGCCGGCAGCGCGGCTTCCGGCAGTGTTCAAGCTGCTGAGCAAGGATCAGGCGGCAGCCGTGTTTGCCGAACTGGATGTCGAGGAGCAGCAGCGCATCATCCTTGCCATGAGCGACCGGGAACTGTCCGCAATCGTGGAGGACCTGTCGCTGGACGATGCCGTGGATATGCTGGAGGAGCTGCCCGCGAGCATCGTGCACCGGGTCATGCGGAATGCCCAGCCGGAAACGCGCGCCGCCATCAACCGCTTCCTTGCCTACCCGGAGGACAGCGCCGGATCGGTTATGACAGCCGAATTCATCGACCTGCACCGGGATATGACCTGCGCGCAGGCGGTAGACCACATCCGCAAGACCGGAATTGACAAGGAAACCGTGTATGTTGCCTACGTGACCGATGCGGCACGGGTTCTGCAGGGTATCGTCCCGCTGCGGACACTGCTGTTCGCCAAGCCGGACGACAGCATCGAGAATATCATGGACGAAAACGTCATCTGCGCCTCCACGCTGGACGACAAGGAAACGGTCGCCTCGCTGATTTCCCGGTATGATTTGCTGGCACTGCCGATCGTGGACAGAGAACACCGGCTGGTCGGTATCGTCACCGTCGATGACGCCATGGACGTCATGGAGGACGAGGTGACCGAGGACATCGAAAAGATGGCGGCTATCGTTCCGACAGACAAGCCATACCTCAAGACAGGCGTTCTGGAAACATGGTCCAAGCGCATCCCGTGGCTGTTGCTGCTGATGGTATCCGCGACCTTCACTTCCACGATTCTGGGGCATTTTGAGGGTGCGCTGTCGGCGCTCCCGATACTGACCGTCTTTGTTCCCATGCTGATGGATACCGGCGGAAATGCGGGCGGGCAAACCTCCGTGACCATTATCCGCAGTATGTCGGTCGGCGATATTGAGCCGTCCGACGTCTTGCGGATCCTGTGGAAGGAGTTCCGCGTGGCACTGCTCTGTGGCGCGACCGTCGGAACCGCCTGCTTTGTCAAAACCATGCTGGTGGATTTCCGCCTGCACTTCACGTGGGAAAATGTCCGCGTGTCGCTGGTGGTTTGCGCGACCATTGCCACGGCGATCCTGATTGCCAAGCTCATCGGCACACTGTTGCCGATCGGCGCAAAGAGGATTGGCTTTGACCCGGCTGTCATGGCAAGCCCGTTCCTCACCACCATCGTGGACACGCTGACTCTGCTGGTTTATTTCGGCATTGCATCGCTGTGCCTCGGAATATGAGGGCGCGGCGGAATCGGCTCCGCGATGCCCGGCGGAACCGCCACGCGGCATCTCCGGGCGACCATTATCGTAATGGTTTTCCGGGGACTTCCCGTCAGGAGTCCCCGGCTTTTCTTCGCGAAGGATAGCCGCCCCTGACAGTTTACAAATTCTTCTTTACTTCAGCGAGGGAATGTGCTATACTGTTACAGCATAGCAGGTCTGCCGCAGGGAGAAGAACGGGAAAGTTTCGGAAAGCCTCTGCCGCAAAAATTGCAAAAGCAGAAAACCCTGCTGAACCCCCCAAAAAACAGACGGAGATGCACAGGTCGGTGCCGCCGTCTGCGCGCGAAAGGACGAATACAGTCATGCCGAGCAAACTGAAGGACGAAAAACTGGACTGCCTGTTCCGGGGCATCCTGACGCTGGAAACAGTCGAGGACTGCTACAGCTTTTTTGAGGATCTGTGCACAGTTTCTGAACTGCAGGAAATGTCCCGCCGGATGCAGGCGGCGCGGATGCTGCGCAACAACTGCGTGTATACGGACATCGCCGCACGGACGGGACTCAGCACCGCCACCATCAGCCGCGTGAACCGCTGTCTCAAGTACGGAAACGATGGATACAACAAGGTGCTGGATCGTCTGGACGCGGCAGAGCCGTCGGGCGACAGCACCGACCGGAGCTGACCGTGTACAGCGGCTATCAGGCGCTGGCAGGCGTGTACGACTGCCTCAACCGGGAGATAGACTACGGGCGCTGGAGTGCCTTTCTGGAGGCGTGCTTTGACCGCTTCCTGCCCGCACGCCCGCGCATCGTGCTGGATCTCGCCTGCGGCACGGGGCGCATGACCTTCCCCCTTGCCGATCGGGGGTATGACATGATCGGCATTGACGGCAGTGAGGATATGCTTGCCGAGGCGTACCGCAAAAGCACCGAACGCACGATCCGGCTGTTGGACGAAGCGGGAACGGACGAGCTGCCCGCCGGGGTGACGACACCGCTCTTCCTCTGCCAGGATATGCGCTCCTTTGAACTGTACGGCACGGTTGACGCCGCCGTTTGCTGTCTGGACAGCATCAATTACCTGTGCGGAGACGGCGACCTGGACGCCTGCCTTGCCTGCCTGTACCTGTATATCGCGCCGGGCGGACTGCTGGTCTTTGATGTAAACAGCCCCATAACCTTTGAAAAGGTCTACGGCGGAAATGCCTATATACTGGAGGATAACGCCCCGGCGGCAGACGGACAACCGAGCGCGCCGGCGGTATACTGCGGCTGGCAGAACGAGTACGACCCCGGCACGCACCTGTGCCGCTTCTACCTTTCGGTGTTCCGGGAGGAGAAGGACGGGCGCTATGTCCGCACCGACGAGGAGCAGACCGAGCGTTGCTTCAGCCGCGGGGAATTGGAAGCAGCATTGGATCGCGCCGGCTTTGACCTGTGCGGCATCTTCGGCGGGTTTGATTTCACTCCCGCCGGGGAAAGCGATACGCGCTGGCACATCGTTGCCCGCACCCGCAAGACCGGGGACTGGTACCTGTGCCCGGACGGACACGGTACGGAAAGGAAAAACGGAGTATCATGAGTAAAATTCTTCGAGCCATGACGCAGGACGGGAGCGCCCGCATCCACGTCATCCATTCAACCGACATCGTAAACAGCGCCATACGCTGCCACACTCCGTCCCCAACGGCAACCGCCGCGCTGGGGCGCACGCTGACGGTCGCCTCCATGATGGGCTGTATGCTGGGTGAGGAAACCGATACCCTGACGCTGTCCATCGACGGCGGGGGTCCCGCCGGGCGGATACTCGCCGTCAGCGACTGGCGCGGCAATGTTCGCGGCTACATGCAGAATCCGAACGCCGATCTGCCGC
>CEAR01001840.1_pt1 | contig 9709 bp, 8 predicted proteins | sample 557461 | NCBI WGS metagenome assembly CEAR01 (sample SAMEA3182075, study PRJEB8094) | gut metagenome | biome: human; feature: gut; material: Stool; isolation source: human stools | place: Canada | collected 2012-03-14
CTAAGAGACGCATATCCATTAAGGGGTATGCTCAAAATCCCTGGATTCAATCACCGTTGCATGAAAGGGTTTCCGGCGTCATTCTTACGCGTCTAAATGGATTCTTTTTATAGGACTTCTAACAGCAGACCCGCGCGTTGAGCGCGCCTGCGCAGGCGGGCACGTCAGTATTGTTTGCAATGAACTTGACAAACTCATGGGCCTGGACTGAGAAAACATCCTGAACATTGATGTGATCAAGACATTCGTCATTCTTGCACGTATCTTAGACCAACTCTATCTGCCAATGGTTTTCGTAGCAAAGATAGACCGTCAGAGGATCTAAATCCTGATCCAACTCGAAAACAATCACGCCGAACAGCGGCGCCTTCTTCTTAAAGTCGACTTGAGTGATGCGGGTGTTAGAGGACACTATCTACTGACCCACTTTTGGACGAATAAAGTGACCCTCACTGTCGAATCGGGCGCTTTTTCTTGACCCTAGCAAAGTTGACCCGGTGCGCGGTGTACAAGGGCTATACAGTTTGCCCTTTAATAGACTTTAATGATTGTCTTTAACTTTAATATCTGTCTTTATCTCGGCGGCCGTATTGATTGCTTCCACAAGGTCCGCCTGCGGATCTGCTGCCTTGAGCAGCAGCAGATGCCTCCACCAGACTCGGCTGCGCGTACCTTCTATCACTCTGCGGCTGATTTTCTCGATGCCCATCTCCACGAGCCAGTCCGGTCCCCAATATTCTGCTCCGGCATCTGAGAGTTCGGCGGCGCTGATTTCTGCCAGTCGATTATCCCAGTAGGATTTCCATTGTTCGCTCGTCGGCAGGTGCTCCAGCGGTCTCTCCAGGAGCCGGCAAATCGTTCTGCTCAGCTCTTCATCGTGCTTCTGCGCGGCCAGCGGCCGCGCCTTGTTCAGATCTATATCGCTCCAGTCAATGTTTCGGGTAGCTCCGAATCTATCCCGAAACGACTCTCCTGTATCCATCAATGCTTCGCCGTGCCTGAGGCAAATCCGGTTTCCCGGTACCTGCCACGCTCTCAGCCAGCCCTGATCTCCCCTGGATGTCCTCTCCTGTTCCGCCCAGCACTTCGGGCAGTATCGATAGGTCGAGAGCAGGGTCCCCTCCAGCATTCTTCCGGAGACTCTTCTGCGTCCGCTCGGATTCCCGTGCATCCAGTCGAGGAGTCTCTCGCGCAGCTCTGGTTCTACGAATGGAGCCGTCAGCGGATAGAGCGTATGGTTCGCTATCAGCTCCTCGGTCGTCCATCGTTCTCCCCAGAGCTCCGCGAATGTCGGCACATGCTTCGGATACTGCGGATGGCAGAGGCAGCGCTCTCCGAAATGCGCCAGCGACATCAGCCGGCTGTCTCTGCCGAAACATTTCGCGCCGCGCGTCAGTGCGCTGCTCAGCAGCTCTCCTTCCCAGGGCTCAGGCAGATAAATCAAGCAGGCTCCTTCTCCGGCGCTTCGCCGTTAATGATGCCCTCGGCAATGTTCTTTGCCACTGGCGGCACATCCTCTCCCGCATATGCCATGTTGCCGGAGATGGAATCCTGCAGATCCTGCTTCTGCAGCTCATCTTCGTCGAGATCTTCATGCTCGAGGTCGATTTCTGCCCGCATCTGCACCGTCAGCTCCTCGAGATTGTCCGGCATGGCGATGTCCTCGAGCTTGCGCAGGGCATCCATGTCGCCTTTGTGGAGCTTCGTCAGTATCGGCTCCATGTTCTTAAAGAATTCCTCAAAGATGTAGTCGATGGCCTCCGGCGTCATCTTCCGGGCCGTTCCGGAATTTTTCCGGGAGGTCAGCAGCAGGATCCGGTTCTGCGTCAGAATGTAGAGCTTCAGCAGGACTTCCACGATTCCGAAGCTCCTTTCAAAGAGCTTCTCTTCAATCTCCTCAGGCATCCCGTCCGCATCGTTCTGCAGCAGGTTGTACTTCCAGAGCTCCGCAGTAATGCTCTTCCATTCCTTCGAGTCCTTCTCCAGAGGCTTCCAGTTAATGAATCCTCTGGTGCCGAAGCGCCTTGCCGTGCGCACATTGCTCGTCAGAAACTCGTAGATCTTCGGCGTTCCTACGAATAGCAGCGGCACGTTGAGTGAGTTTGAGAGGCTCACAATGAAATTAAAGAGATCTTCCCGATTCTTGCGGCTCGATGTGAGATTCTGGATTTCGTCGATTACGATGATGCCCACGTAGTGCACGGCCAGCACGTGCACCAGCGTCGACTTCAGCGTTTCCAGCGTCGTGCGGTCCGTTATGCGGAATTTCTGCCGGTATTCGTTTCCCGTGAGGCGGTCGATTTCATTGAGCAGATTGCGGCAAAGCGCAATAACGCTGCCGTCATGCGGGCATTCGACATGCAGGTAGACAATCTGCAGAATCGGTCCGCCCATGTACGCTCGGTCGTGTTCGATGAGCTGCGGATAGCACGTCAGGACTCTTTCCACAGTGCGCGTCTTGCCCATGCCGGAGGTGCCGATCAGACTTGCCGTCAGCTGTTCGTGCACCTCTTCCTCAAAGGTGCTGTCGAGCACCTTCTCGCCGGCCTGCTGCCGGGCATAGGCATCCCTCAGGTATGCCGCACGCTCCGGCGTTATCGGATTGCGCAGCACGTAGCCCTGGCGAATCAGCAGATCTATCGTTTCAAAGAGCGCATAGTGCCTCTTCGTCGGTACAAACAGCGCCGGCGGGAGGTTGTTCAGCCACGCGGCATTCTGCGAGCGGGTGGCTCGGGCATTCGGCATCTGCGGCACTTTGGAGAGCTTCTTCAATATCTCCCTCGGCCGCCACTCCAGATAGTCCGGCAGAGCTTCAATCAGCGGATTGTTCCGGTGCACTTCGGCTGTTGCGGGTCGGTACTGTGCTTTCTGGATAATCATCTTCGTTAATCCAACTCGTCGAGATCATCCGGAAGCCCGTACGAATGCGTTGTTTCAGGATGCGTTGTTTTAATAGTTTTGAGCTTCTTCGCTTCGGGCTCCGGTGCTCCCAGAGACTTTCTTGCCTGATAGCTCCGTTCAGCGTTCCTATTGTCCGCCATTCCCTCGAGCTGCGATTTCAGGCTTTCCTTCGTCTGAGGCTTCGCTTTCTTCGCCGCTTTTGCTATGGCTTCATTCTTCCTGTGCATTCTGCCTTGAATTTCCTTGTGCACGCACTCCGCGCGAGCCGCAGAGCGGCTCTGTTCGCTCTTGTACGCCCGCACTTCAAAGAGCGCGAATCCTTCGAGCATCCTGTCCGCCGCAGAAAGCGTGCACGGCCAGGCATCCGCAGGGAGCGTGTCTTCCGTGGCAAAGAGCCACGCCCTGCCGACATTCATCGGGTCAATTGCGAGCTGTGCTCCTTTCGGCCTGGGCGCATTGCGGTCTCTTTCAAACCAGCCGAGTTCCCGCGCGCGTTCGCAGGTATAGGAAATCTGCTCTGCACGAATGCCTTCCCTTGATACCGTCGCATCAAAGTGCGGCATAAGCGCGCGTTTGAGGAGCTCCTCTTTGGGCGCTCTCCTCAGATAGCTTCTGCCCCCGCCGACTTCATGGCACCAGGCCCAGATGGCTGCCGGCGTGGGATCTCTGTTTGCCGGATAGCCCGGAGGCGCATCGCAGAGCGTCCGATTGTTCAGGTCTACAACCGCATTCAGCACGAGCTTGAGGTAGTCCGAAATCGTCAGCGTGGCCTCTGCGCGCATATCCTTCGCGCCCTCCTTTTTCAGCCTGAATTCGCTCGGACGCGCCTCCACCAGCGGATCTATTCGATCCTGCACCAGCCCGATCGATCTTTCAATCATGCCTTTCTGGTCGCCCCGGTACGCCTTCGTATTGCTGATTCGTACGCTGCAGCTGCGGCAGAATGCTTCGATCTGCCGTCCGGAGAGCTCCGCATTGTCTGCAGTAACTGAAGCGGGCAGCCCGGATGCCTTCCAATCCCCCGCAGCCAGATTGTCGCCGCAGGCTTCCAGATAGGACGCTTTGTCTCCGATAGCGTTCACAAGCGCCGCTGCCGCCGATACAAACTGCGCGCCTTCAATGGCAATGTGCACGCCGACGATCAGGTGGCTGTAGACATCGGTTACGACGTAAAGCGTCGGCTGCCCGATCGGTGCTCTGCGGTCGAGCTCGGATACCAGATAGACGGACGGCTTCGTCGCATCAATTTCATAAATCTGGCCGATGCCGTCGACGATGTCGTAAACGTTCCCCAGGAGCGTTCTTTTATCCTTGTCGTACTCGTTCGCCGGCGTTTTCGCCTTCAGCTTTTCGGCAAAGCTTTTGTAGGTGCGGTAGAAGTACCGGAATTGATTGAAGGTCGGCGCAGTATCCGGCGTGGATCCTGGATGCGATTCAATGTATTCGCTCACAAGGCGCGCATGCGCGCCCGCAAGCGACAATCCGTCGGGCTTGAGCACATAGCGCTCAATGATTCTGAGGAAAAACCGGCGCAGATCCTCATTTACCGGCGGCGGATTCACGCTGGAACTGCTGAATCTCCGTCCGGGCTTTCTCAGGCAGTTCCGGGGCGCAGTGTTCTTCCCGTACTCCGGCTGGACGGCATTTTCCGTCTGGCCTTTCTTCCAGTAGGTAGAAAGCACCCGGACGGCCTTGCGCCGCAGCGAGAGATTCCCGCCCCCAATTTCATTGAGCGTGCGGCTTCTCAGCCTGCCGTTGACGAGCATCTCATCGCCCCCGTCGATCAGCGGCTTGATCAGCGCATAGTTCTCTTCCATCTTCTCAAAGGCCTTGCCCTGAGGCGTCTTGTACTGCAGCGACAGATACGGATCGTCGACTGCCTGGGCAGCGCCGTTCTGCTCCGCGGCATTCAACGCCGCCGCTTTTTCCGTCACCAGCGCAATGCCGGGATCATTCATCGGAAACAGCACCACCTCATCGCCGACATAAGCGAGAAGCCGATAGCTGGTCTCGCGCCAGCTGATGACGTCATTCTTCTGAAACATAACCGGGCCTGAATTCCTGCAGCGTGCAGCTGAAAAGGTTTTTGTCATGGATGGGGCAAGAAATCAGCTGCTTTCCTGTCAGTATGGCGACTACATCCCACGCCGTCATCTCCTCGTCGTCAATAAGCGACAAAACGGCTTGTCCGAGCTGAGTCGAGTCTGCGTTCGGAAAGGCTTCGCGCACCCGGAGGAAATAGTTCATGAGGCAGTCAAGATCCTTCTGTGAATAGCGGGCATTCCGATAAGGCGCAAGCATCTGCAGATTTCTGAGAAACACCGGATTGAGATCCGATGCGTAAATCACGCGCCAGTTCACGCCTTCGCGCCGCCAGTACTCTTCCTCGATCCCAAGTTTTTCCTGCGTGCGCTTCGATTCCGTGTCCTTCGGGGACGACTTCACCTGAATGGCTTCCTTCCAGAAGCCGTTCCGGCCTTTGTGCCTGACAACGAAGTCGGTGGTCATCACCATGCCTTCCTTTCGCGTATAGCCCGAATGCCGGACCTTGAGATCTTCGGCGACCTTCATCGACACCGTCGGATCAAGAGGCATCTGCTCATAGATCTCAACCACGTCCTGCATCCAGTCGAACGTAAGAAACACCTGAGATTCCGCATGCGAAAGGAAATGAATCACGCGCCCGCACTTGAGCGAATACATTCGGCTGCGGCTGCCGTTTGAGTTGGTCACATCCGAGGTCTTCAGCCATGGCTGGTAGTTCGATCCGAAGCCTATGCCTCGGCCCGTCTTCTCTCTTTCCTTATAGGCCTCAATGCCGCTTGATCTGCGTCGTCCCATCAGACATCCTTTATAGCCTAAGACATATATTATAGCCTGTTAAGGGCCAAATTTTTTAGCCCTTGGACACGCGGTAGTTCCAATAAGGTATTACAGGGACTGAATCTCCCTCTGGGACAGGTGATCGCCATTTCTGGCGGCACCTCTAGCGCTCCAACTGTGAAAGTGCTCAGAGCTTGCTACAAATGTAGCGCTACAAGCTGGGTTTCCACGCTGTGGAGGTCTCCTTTCAAGTGCCCCGCGCAGTTAATGGTGGAGCCCGCGGCCGCAGGCCGCGAGGCGGAGCCATTAAATGCGCGGGGCACTTCGGCGGCCGCGACTTGGGTTGCGCTGTGGCTTTAAGCCTTCTTTCCTGACATTTCAGGGTCCGGAACTGGGGACTTCATCTTCTTCAACGCCGGAATTACCTGTCGCAACGTATCGACTGCGCTCTGCAGCCCGGAAACTTCCAGTTCTGCTTTTTGCCGCCTCAGGCGTTCTTTTCCGAGCTCTGTCTCAACATGACTGAGCCGAGCCTTCGTTTCCTCCAGCTCCTTGCTCAGTGCCTGGTTCCGGTATTCAAAATATTCACGCTGACGTTCTGCTTTCAGTCTGGCTTCCTTGAGCGCCTGTTCTTCAGCCAGCTGATCTTCGGCGCTCTGACAGAGCCTGTCGATCTCTCGGCGGGTTTCCTCCCATGCTGATTCGGCGCACTCATTTTGCCTAGTCAGTCTTTTGGCAATGATCGGGCTCACAGCATTCCAAACTGCAGTCGACACGGCTTCAGACTCCTCCATCGAAAGGTCGGCCGTAACCGGCATCGATGCTGCGGCCATTTTTGCCTGCTTCCATTCCTTTACCGCCTCGGCGATTGTCGAATACGAGCCTTTGCCGATCTGTGCTCTTATTGCTCGCAGACTCGGAAATTCGAGTCCGCAGCTGACGGCATCGTCAAGGATAGAATTAACTTTATTCTTGATTTCTATGGACATTTTAAGATAATTTGTATCGCTACAAATGTAGCGTTATCTTCTGTTTCCTCAGGCCATGCCGTACGGAGGGCCTCTGGCGGCACCTGCCGTCGACGGCATGGTCATCGGCTTTCGACTGTCAGGGTTTAGAGATTCCCTTCATCGTCCTCTTCACTATCCCAGCCATCCTTCATCTTGCGTTTTTCGAAACACTCCAATCGGTAGCTTTTGCCCATGATCTTGATAAACCAGCAATCCTTGATCAGACGATCCAGCGCAGCGGCAATGCAGACCTCATCGCCGCCCAGCATCGATCCCATCTCTCCGAGCTTGCGGTTGGAGGTAATCACGGTGCTTACTCCCTTCTGGGTCCGCTCCTGCACCAGGGTGTAGAAAAGAGGCGCATACGCAGGATCCGGTTTTGTCGGGTATCCGAATTCATCGATGATCAGGACTCGGACCTGATTCAGCAGCTTCATCCGCCTTTCAAGCTCGCCATTGATGTTCCACCTTGCCAACTTTGTCAGAAGGTCATTTGCCTGGATGAATAAAGTCCGATAGCCTTTTGCTACGGCCAGCTTTCCCAGGCTCACGGCCAGATGTGTTTTTCCTACACCTGACGGCCCTCTGATGAGCATGCTTTCTCCTGCCTCGATCCACTGACAACGCGCCGCTTCCTTAATTCGTTGCGCTGCCAGAGGATTGATTCTCGAAAAATCAAAGTTCTCGATGCTGGGATTGCTCGGAAGGCTGGCCATCTTTTCCAGCATTTCCATTTTTGAGTTCTGCCTGCGCTTTGCCGCAGTCGTAAAAACTTTGCTGACGGTCTCCAGGGGAGACAGCTGCGCTTCCGTGGCTTCATCGATGAGCTTCCCGATGTCGGGCAAGAGTCGAATGCACTTGAGCTGCCTGAGCGCATCCATCAGCTCTGGAGAGTCTGCCGGCTGCTCCGGGATGCCAAGCCCAAATTTCTGATTCATATTTTTCTCCTAAGGGAAATTAGCCTGTTGCTTCGTCGAATTGACTAAGAAGACTTTTGCCGCTTGTTTTCTTTTGAAAATCATCATGAAAGGCTGATCTTGAAGTAGGCGGCGGCTGATCCGACTTGAATTCGTGTTAGTTTTCCGGAGGAATCTCCGTCGTTCGAATGATGTTTCCGGAGGCATTCGTTACCAACACCTCTCCGTTGAGTCGAACGGCGACATACACCGTCTGCCCTCCGCGGTAGTTGGGACCCAAATGGATGGCAGTTCCGTACACATAAACGATGCCCTCATCAGTCGTACGGGCAGGCCAGCATGTAACGTCAAAGCACGTCTTCAGTGCTTCAGGGAACCGAAGAAGGGCGCGTTCTTTGGCGTAAAGTTCCCTGGTCGTAGCCTTGCCGTACTGCACCGTATCCCACACTCGCATGTCGGCCGTGTGCTCTACCCACTCGTCAAGCTTTTTCTGCAGCGCAGGTCGATCAGGAATCGTTTCCGAATCAATTCCGCAGTCGATAAGGCCGTTCTCCTGCAGATAGCGCCCGTAACGCTCAATCCGGCCTTTGGTTGCCGCCCTCCGGGGCTTGCAGGCTCTGGGCAGAATCCCCAGCGGCTTGCAAAGCCATTCGAAGGAAGGGTTGAATCGAACATGCTCCTTGCCATGTGAAATGACGAGAGACTTGTCGTTATCGCAGAGGATTTCCAGGGGAATCCCATTCTTTTGAAGGCAATCGCAGATGCTGATCATCCACGATGCCTGCGTCATGTCCGGACATACGCGCACATAGGACTTCCGCGACCACGCATATGTGGCTTCAAAGATATAAACGGTTTCCTCCTCTGCATGACCGGCAAAACGAAACTTCGCCTCCACAAAATCGATCTGCAGCTGCTGTCCAGGCTTGACGAAGAAGGGATTCACCTCTTCATCACGCGCTCGCTTGATGAGCTCAGGATGTCGGCTCGCAAAGAAGCGGCGGATGGATCGATCGGAAACCGTAAAGCCATTAGGAAGCTCGTACGTCCCAGGTGTGGCCTGTACGCGTCTGCGGATGACTGCACTTATTGCCGCGCGCCTGAAGATAAAGATTTGCGAGGGCGGCATCGTTGCCGACGGCAAGCTTATGCCGGCCGCCGATGGATCCAGCCTCGACCTTCTGGAAGCCTTTATCTGCATCACGCATGTAGCTGCGCACAGTATTCCGGGAAATTCCGAGCGACTGAGCGATGGTGCGTATTTTCTCCCCATTGCTTATTCGAAAACGGATTTCTTGTGCTGTAGCACTTGAGATCATTTGCGTCCTCATAGTTGAGTAAAACCGTGGGTCAAATTCCACGGGTCAAAAAAAGCCGCCCGAGAAAAAGAAGCGGCGACGAGGTACGCACGTTATCAGTGATCTATCTGTATGAATATATGGGAATATCTCGAAATTTTGCTTCGTTTACGGAAGAGCCTTTATAGTATTGTGCCGCACTCTTTATCGGCGCTTTGAGGAACAGGTTATGGCCGCCAGCTTAGGCTCCAGCGCTCGAAAGCTGGATGTAGCGGAATGCAGAAAGAAAACCGACGTTACAAAGGCAGTAAAAGGGCAGAAAGTGTCCGGGATTCCGGGTCAAAACCTAATGCCGGTGGGTCAACTTTGAAGTGTCCGAAAAAGGGTCAAAAGTGGTGTCCTCCAACAGCGGGCATCCTTTTTCATGTTTCCAATGAACTTGAATCTCTCGCCGGATGCTCTGACTTAGTGCTTAAAGGCGTAGATCCAACGTTCTCCCCGAACCTGCTTCTTGGGAGTATGAGACCTGCTCGTCAAGGCTTTTTAGGAGTGAGTTTCCTATAGCTTGAGCGCGAAAAAACCGCTGCTACTACCCTGTCAGGACTGCAACCCACCATGGAGCCTGACATGAGGATGATCGCCTGGGATGCGGCGTATGCCGCCTTCCTTCAAAGCGGCCTTTCTAAAGCTGCTTTCCATCGTACCCGTCTCATCGAGTTTTCGGAGAATGGGTGCATTCCCAGTCTCTACTACTTCTATA
>CEAR01008678.1_pt1 | contig 9578 bp, 6 predicted proteins | sample 557461 | NCBI WGS metagenome assembly CEAR01 (sample SAMEA3182075, study PRJEB8094) | gut metagenome | biome: human; feature: gut; material: Stool; isolation source: human stools | place: Canada | collected 2012-03-14
GAGCCGATGGTGGCCGCGGCCTTTGAGTTCCGCTTCATGGGGGGCTCGATGGGAAGCGTCGTGGGCGAACGCTTTGCGCTCGGCGCTGAGGAAGCCATCCGCCGCCGCTGCCCCTTCGTGGTCTTTACGGCCTCGGGCGGCGCGCGCATGCATGAGGGCCTGGTTTCCCTCTACCAGATGACGAAGACGACCGCGGCGGCGAGAAAGCTCGCCGATGCGGGGCTTCCCTTCATCACGGTGCTCACGGACCCGACGATGGGGGGCGTCTCCGCCTCCTTCGCCTTCATCGGCGACGTCGTGATTGCCGAGCCCAAGGCGCTCATCGGCTTTGCCGGTCCGCGCGTCATCGAGCAGACGGTGCGCGAGAAGCTTCCTGAAGGCTTCCAGCGTTCGGAATTCCTTCTGCGCACGGGTCAGATCGACCAGATCGTTGATCGCCGGGAACTGCGCGCACGCATTTCCGTGCTGACGCAGCTCCTTATGAAGAAGCAGCCTGTGAACGGCATCTGATTGCCGTCTGAAGGCGCAGAATAGGTCTTCCGTCGTCCTTCCTCTGAACCGGCTTTCTATTCTCAAGCCCGCTCTCCGATAGAGGAAGGCGGGCTTGAATCTTTTGTTTTTCCCATAAGGTGCAGCGCAACATGCCTGAGACGATCTCCACGCTCGAGGACTGGCTCGACTACATTGAAAAGCTCCACGCAAAGCCGATTGATCTCGGGCTCGACCGCATGAAGGAAATGATCAGGAGGCTCGGCATTGGCTTTGCGTCCCCCGTCATTACCGTTGCGGGCACGAACGGGAAGGGCTCGACCTGCACCTTCATCGAAACGATCTTTCGGGAAGCGGGCTTCCGCACAGCGCTTCATACGTCGCCCCACCTTCTGCGCTTCAATGAACGCGCGCTTCTGAACGGCCGCGAAATCGATGATGATTCGCTCATCCGCGCCTTCCGCGAGGTCGAAGAAGCCCGCGCCGGGATGCCGCTCACCTATTTTGAATTCACGGGGCTCGGCATTCTGAAATGCTTTCAGGATGCGAAGCCCGACGTCGTGATTCTGGAAATCGGCTTGGGCGGCCGGCTCGACGCCGTCAATGCCGTTGACCCGGATGTCTCCGTGGTCGCCGCCGTCGGCATCGACCATACGGCGTTCTTAGGCGACACGCGCGAAAAGATCGGGCTTGAAAAGGCGCACATTTTCAGAAGCGGGCGGCCGGCGATCTGTTCTGACCCGGAACCTCCGCAGAGCTTGATTCAATACGCGCATGAAATCGGCGCGAAGCTTTCGCTCATCAACCGCGACTTCCAGGTAACCGGGCATGAAGACGGGTCATTCCGTTTTTCCGGCGCAGAGGGAACGCTCGAGCTTCCGCGGCCGGGGCTCGCGGGCGAAAACCAATACCGCAATGCGGCGGGCGCCATTGCCGCTGTGCTGGCGCTCAAAGAACGCCTCCCCGTCGACGGGGAAGCCTTTGCCCGGGGCATCGCCCGGGCGCGCATCACGGCGCGTTTCGAGCGGGTTGCGGCTGCCCCCTGCGAGACGATTCTCGATGTGGGGCACAACCCTCAGGCGGCGGAGGTGCTCGCCGACAATCTCCGTCGCTATAAGCGCCCCGGAGAACTGACGCTCGCCGTCTTCGGGATGCTCACCGACAAGGACCGCGCGCGGGTCACGGCGACGCTGGCGCCCGAAATCGACGAATGGTTCTACGCGGGACTTCCCGGACCGCGCGGGGGCGAAGCGGCGCTCCTTGCGCCGTTCCTTGAGGCCGCCGGCGCTGCGCCCTCCGCAATGACGCCCTCAGAGACCGTTCCGCAGGCGCTCGAAAAAGCAAGAGCCCGGGCGCGGGAGCTGAAGGAAGCGGGGCGGGACGTGCGGATCATCATCTTCGGATCCTTTGTGACGGTGGGTGAAGCGCTCGCATGCCTCGCCCGCGAAGGCATCCGTCGGTGACGGGAGCTGTCCGGAAAAAGCGAAGAGGAATTCCGTTTCGAATTGTTCCGTCCGGCGGCTTCTCAGGAAGACTGCAACTTTTCGCCTGATAGAATTTTCTGATGCATTTGCCCGGCATTTCCCGAAAAGGCTTTTCCCATGTCATTCTTTAATCCCTTCCGGAAAAACAATCGCCCGCAGGGCGTGAAGCTCTCGGAACTTAATCAGGAATCCGCTGCCGGAGAAAATGCCGGCGGCAATCCGCCGGAACGTCGGGAACCGAGCTTTGGCGGGGCGTCTCGCGAAGCCTCTCGTGAAGCTTCTGCACCGTCCGCCTTTCAGCCGGCTGATGCAAACCCTCCGGCCTTCACCTTTGCAGAACCGGAATCCGAAGGGCCTAAGGTTCAGCCGGTTCAGCCGGTTCCGCCGGAGCCTCCGAAGATTCCTTCCGCAGAAGCGAAAAAGCCCGCTCCCTGGGATCCGTACGGCATTGAAACGGTAAAGAACGAACCGGTCATGAGTCCCGAACCGGCGGTGGCTCCTCAGGGGAAGGCTCCCGAGCAGCCCTATCAGGCGTCTCAGCCTGAACCGCTGCCGTCCGTCTCTGCGGTTCCGGAGCCCCTTCGCGAAACCGTGGAAGCTCCGATCCCGGAAGGCGAGGTGAAGGCTCAGGTTCGCGCTCCTGAAGCTGAGGCTCCCGTTTCTCAGGCTCCCTCCGAGCCTCCCCTTTCAGACGAGCCGGTCATGCGGCCGGTGCCGCGCGCTCAGGCCGCGCAGCAGAGAAGGGAGGAGCCGCCGAAGCCGCGCATCCCGACCGATGCTGAAATCCTTGCCCGCCGCCGCACGAAGCACCGCCTTGTGGGCGCTGCCGCCATTCTGATGGCGGTGGTGGTGGCTGCTCCCTTCATTCTCGACAGCGATCCGCCGATTGACGATTCCGGCATGAAGAACGTCCGCATGGAGATTCCGAAGGAAACCGAAACGAGTACGGCGATCAATACGGCCGACGCGCAGAAGAAGCCCGAGAAGGCGGAAGTGAACGTCTCCGATACGACGATGGGAAGCCGCGGCTCGACCGCACAGGCCAATCTCGCCCGCGAGGCGCAGATGAAGGCTCCTCCCGCGCCTGAAAAGAAGGCTGCGGAAGCGAGCGCTTCGAAGAAGACGGAAGGGGCTTCTGAAAAGAAGCCTGAGGCAGCAAGGAAGCCGGCGCCTGAAGCCGTCAAGAAGCCGCAGCCCAAATCCGCCGGCATTACGCCTCCCACCGGGAAGGGCTGGTACGTTCAGGTGCTCGCTACCGGGAATGAAGAGGCCGCCGAGCGGACGGTCCGCAAAATGGCGCTTCTCGGACTCCCCGCCTATAAGACGAAGGAAGGCGGCAATCTCTGGAAGGTCCGGGCAGGCCTCTACGGCACGCGAAAGGAGGCTGAAGGCGCTATCGGTACGATCGTTCTCAACGGAGTTGCGCAGAAGCCCTACGTTTCCAAACAGTAGCGGATCCGTTTTTCAGTACAATGACGAGCTTCTAGGGGGAGTCCCGCAGAGAAAGGACTTCCCCGCATCGGATTCGCGTGCAGACAGAGACTTTCGACTCCTGCTGCGCCAACGTTTTCAGACATATGACCGAAATTGACTGGATCATCATCGCGCTCCTCGCACTCTCGACCATTGTCGGCATCATGCGCGGCGTCATGCGCGAAGTGCTCGCCATCGCGGGCTGGGTGATCGGCATTCTCCTCGCGATGAATTTTTCGGCCGATCTTGCCGAACACATTCCGCTCGAAAGCATCGGGTGGATTCCGCGCGTGATGATCGCCGCGGTGCTCATCATTGTCGCCGTCCTCTTTATCTGCGGACTCATCGGCATGCTGATCCGCAAGATGCTTGAAGTCGCCGCCATCACTTTTGAAGACCGTGCGCTCGGAGCCGTATTCGGACTCGTGCGCGGCATTGTGGTGGTCTGCGCCTGCGTCTTCCTATTCGGCATGCCCGCAAGCATTCACGGCAGCCGCATGTGGCAGCAGTCCGTACTGATCGGACCGGCCGAAACGCTTATTGACTGGTCGCTCCCGTACCTCCCGAAATGGCTTTCCGACATGCGCGCCACGTCGCGCGCCTGATGGCCCGAAGGGAATCGAGCAAAGCGCCATGATGGATTTCAAACAAAGCCGCTCCGGATTTCAGTCAGGGCGGCTTTGTACATTCTGAATTTTTGAAGTTTTCTTTTTTCGTTTTTCCCCTCAGCGAGGTTTGAACAGCCATGTGCGGCGTAGTCGCTCTTCTCTCCAACGAACCGGTCAATCAGCGCCTCTATGATGCGCTCCTTCTGCTGCAGCATCGCGGCCAGGACGCAGCCGGTATTGCCACGCTCGACGGCCTGCAGTTCCACATGCATAAGGCCATGGGGCTCGTGCGCGACATCTTCCGCACGCGCAACATGCGCGATCTGACGGGCAATGTGGGCGTGGGCCACGTGCGCTACCCCACCCAGGGGTGCGCAAGCTCGAACCAGGAGTCGCAGCCCTTCTACGTGAATGCGCCTTTCGGCATCATGTTCGCCCACAACGGCAACCTCACGAATGCTGAGGAATTGAAGCAGGAGCTCTACGAGACCGACCGCCGCCACATCAATACGACGAGCGACTCTGAAGTCCTCCTCAATGTGCTCGCGAACGAAATCTCTCGCGTGACGGCCGACAGAAAGCTCGATGCGGACGGGATCTTTGAAGCGGTTGCGGCCGTTCACCGCCGCGTGCGCGGCTCCTATGCCGTCGTGGCGCTCATCGCCGGCAAGGGCCTTCTCGCCTTCCGCGACCCGCACGGCATTCGTCCCCTCTGCTTCGGCTCCAACGTCACCGCGACGGGCGAGAAGGAATGGATGGTGAGCTCGGAATCCGTCACGATGGTGGGCCTCGGCTTCAAGCTCGAGCGCGACGTCGCGCCGGGCGAAGCGATCTGGTTCGACTTCAAGGGCAATGTCGAGACCCGTCAGTGCGCGGAGCACGCGGTGGCTAACCCCTGCGCCTTCGAATACGTCTACTTCGCTCGCCCGGATTCCGTGATCGACGGCATCAGCGTCTACGGCGCCCGTCTCAATCTCGGCGTCTACCTTGCGAAGACCGTCGCTGAGGAACTGAACCTCATGGACGTCGATGTCGTCATGCCGATTCCGGACAGCTCCCGCCCCTGCGCGCAGGAGCTCGCGAAGCAATTGCGCCTTCCCTATCGAGAGGGCTTCATCAAGAACCGCTACGTGGGCCGCACCTTCATCATGCCGGGTCAGGCCGTACGCAAGAAGTCGGTTCGTCAGAAGCTCAACGCCATGCCCGTGGAGTTTGAAGGCAAGAATCTCCTTCTCGTCGACGACTCCATCGTGCGCGGCACGACCATGAAGGAAATCGTCCGCATGGCCCGCGAATCGGGCGCGAAGAAGGTCTTCGTCGCTTCGTCCGCGCCGCGCGTGATGTTCCCGAACGTTTACGGCATCGACATGCCGACCAAGTCCGAACTCATCTGCGGCGACGGCAAGGACGCCGAAGCCGTGGCGAAGGAGCTTGGCGCCGACAAGGTGATCTTCCAGTCGATCGACGGCCTGAAGAACGCGCTCCATGACCTCAATCCCAACATCCCCGCCTTTGACTGCTCGTGCTTTGACGGCGTCTACGTGACGGGCGACGTGACGGAAGCCTACCTCGAAAAGCTCGGCAAAGCCGGGAAGGCCGCGGCGAAGGAAAATGACGAGGACGACGCGCAGGCGGGCAACGTTGAATAAGACGGCGGCCGGCTGAAATCCTCAAAGCATCTAGCGTTCGGGCGGACTTTCTCAAAAGGGAAGGCCGCCCGAATTGTTTTATCCGGGGTCAACCTTTTTTGGAGATTGAGCTCGCAGGTTTTCATCCTGAATGCTTCGAAAAAATAGAAAACTATTTTTTCTAACAGCTACATAATTTGTAGCTACACTTACTGTAGCTACAATGAGTGTAGCTACAAGTAATGAAGCAATTGGTTCGATATGAAGTTCTACGGCAGAGACCAGGAGATAGCGGCGCTCACGAATGAGCTCCGGCTTGCAGAAACGTCTTCCCGACTGGCGGTTATCACCGGAAGACGGCGTGTGGGCAAAACCAAATTAATTCTGAAGGTTGCCGAAGAGAGCGGCCGGCCCATGCTTTATTTCCTTTGCCGGAGGCGCTATGCAGAAGAAGAACTCGCTCAAATCTGGCTCGATGATGTAAGAGAAACATTTGGCCTTGATGAAGAGGATGGTCCGCGTCGACTCAAGCTCGCTGAAGTCGTCCGTTTCGTGATGAAGCTTTCCCGGGAGAAGCCCTGTGTTCTGATTCTTGACGAATGCCAGGAGCTTGACTACGTGGCTCCGTCGTTCTGGGCAGACCTTCAGGGCGTCTGGGACCGGGAGAAGGACAATTCCCGGCTGCTCCTGATGATGAGCGGCTCCATCGCTGCTGCCATTCGGCATATTTTTGATGATGCGAGCGAACCGCTTTTCGGACGACAGGATCTTGCGCTCACGCTGAGGCCTTTTGGCCCGAAGCTTCTCAAGGAAATCTTTCTCGATCTCCGGCCTCAGGGAACGCCGGAGGATCTCCTCACCTTCTATGCCGTTACGGGCGGCGTCGCACGCTATGTCGCCTGTCTGGCCGATACGGTCCCGCTGACGCAGAATGATATGGTGAATCTGATTTTTTCCGAAAGCGGTTATTTCCTTCGAACAGACGGCGCAACGCTACTCGCGAATGAATTGCGGGTGGAGTCCGCCATCTACGAAAGAATTCTGCGGGCAGTCGCCAGGGGTTCTGCGACATGGAATGAGATTGCGGACCAGCTCGGCGGAAAGAACATCGCCGGCTACATGGATCGCCTCGAGAAGCAGTACGGACTTATCCGGAAATACAGTCCGATGTTCTCTGAGAGTTCCCGCGGCGTGCGCTACGGAATCGCGGATCCCTATTTCCGCTTCTGGTTCCGATTTATTGAACCCGTTCAATACCAATCGCTGGCTGCGCGCGGGAACTGGGAGGCATTACGGGTCATCTGTCTTGATGCGCTCAATCAATACACCGGCCGCACGCTGGAAGACTGGTATCACGATCTTTTCGGCGCGAGTCCGAAGTGGACGCGGACGGGCCGCTGGTGGGGTCGGCGGGGCGAAAATGAAATCGACCTGATTGCGCTCAATGATCTCACGGGGAAAGCGGTCATTGCGGAGATCAAGAGAAATGCCGACAAGATCGATATGAGAGTCCTTGCGGGCAAGGCTGCTGCTTTTGAAAAAGCCGAGGGGAGAAATTTGAAGAAATACGATCGCCCGGAACTTCTGGGGCTGTCGCTCTCGAATCTCCTCGAGGAGCACCCGGCGCAAGAATAAAGAAAAGCCGGCATGCTTCATGCTGCCGGCTTTTCCTCAAGGCGCAGGTTAATGCTGAGGCGGCGCAGGAGGCGTCGTGGGGCTCGATCCCATGATGGTTTCCCAGCCGAGCGGGCAGGAGCGCACCGACGGGTAGTAGCCCTGTTCGGAATTGCACCAGTACCAGGGGTAGCTTGCCGGAGGAACTGCGCTTGTCGTTCCTCCCGAACCTGCAGGAACAGGAACCTCAACAATGCGTTCCACGACGCGGGGTTCGCGCGGGTACGTCATCGTGCCCACCACGATGCCTGTTGTGAGCGCCGGTCCCCAGAAGCCCCAGCTTTGATACCAGCGGGGGCGGTGATGGAAGGGACGGGGCGGCGGCGGAGCGGGACGAAAGCCCGGACCGCCCGGATGATGAAAGCCCGGTCCCCCATGACCGCCGGGAGGCGGAGGCGGCGGTGCAGCGGATGCCGCAACCGATGCGCCGAGAAGCATCGCTGCTGCGGAAAGCGAGATGAGCATTTTCGAGAACGACATGGCTCAAACTCCTTCTGAAAAAATTCTCAACGTGATCCTGAAGATCCGGAACGACGGCTTCGCCGCTACCAATGGTGCGGTCCGGGAGGCGGTGCCGGACGGTATGCGGGCCCGGGATGATGCAACGGATCCGGCCGCGGCCCATAGTGCGGCGGCGCGGGATGGTGCGGAGCGGGGGCCGGCCGATGGTGCGTCGGCGCGACGACGCAGGCGGTGAGCGAGGTGCTCGCCATCACCGCAAGCGCTGCGGTACCGAGCAGTCGGACGATTGAACGTCTTTTCTCTCTCGAAACGGGTGTCATCGGCGTGCCTCCTCAAAAAAGTGCCGGAAAAGGAAATGCCTTTCCTGTCATCCAAGGCTATCACTCCGATAGGTCCGCAAATTTGAAAGAGTGTTTCCTGGAGGAGCTTCTTTGTGAAGACTTGTGGATCCCGTTCTTCCCGCCGATTCCGGAGTTTCTCAACTACTGGCGCTTGACGACGAGGGTTCGCGTGGTGCTTCTCCCGAGGTCGTCCGTCGCCGTGAGGCGGTGCGTGCCGGGAGCTGATCGCCATTCGAGGGGCTTACCTGTCGGCGAGACGCCGAGGAAGGTATTCCCCGAATACCAGTAGACGAATTTGGCATCCGGGTCGGTTCCGGCACGCAGAAGCGTTCTTGCCGTTCCGGCGCTTCCGACGGCATAGAGCACCGCGCCCTCGCGGGGCGACACGATGGAGGGAGGCCTTCCGCCGGGGATCCCGGAGACGGCTTCGCAGCCCGCCTCATAGGGCGGCGGCGGGCGCTTCACAATGCCGGCCTCGAGAAAGACTTTCTGGAAGTGCGTGGGCCAGAATTCCCAGACGACCTTTTTGACCCCGGGACCCGCCGCGCAGGCGCGCAGTCCCGTCGATTCCCGCACGAGAATCTCGCGGAAGACGCCCGTGCTTTTGACGGAGGTTTTCCCGGGAAGAATCCAGGAGAGCGTTTTCTCCGGACAGAGCGAGGTGTCGAGCTCGCCGGTTGCCGTGCAGACGGTTTCTCTTGCGACCCGAAGCTTCTTCTCGTCAATTTCGTCCTGCGGGATCTTTGCGGCCGGCCAGTCGAAGGACGGGTCTGATGCAATCCGTGCAGCGGCGGCCTTGAAGAGCGGCGCGGCGAGCGCCGCACCCTGAAGCTGCGGGTTGGGCGCGCCCGAGAAGTTCCCGAGCCAGGCCACGATCACATAGGGCCCGACGGAACCCGCGGTCCAGGCGTCCCGCCAACCGTTGCTCGTTCCCGTTTTGTAAAGAAGCTCGCGCTTCGCGCCTCCGGCAGTAATGAATTCGCCGCGTGAGGCGAGCATGCGTTTGAGCACAAAGACGGCTTCAGGCGAAAGGACGGAACCTTCGGCTTCGGCGCGTTCGTTCTGAAGAATCCGGACGGGGCGCAGGAGCGCATCGTCGGCGAGCATCGCGTAGAGCTTTGCGAGGTCGCCCATCGTGACTTCAGCGCCTCCGAGCACGATCGAGAGCCCGTACCAGCTCTTCTCGTGGGGAAGCTTCACGCCAGACTTTTGAAGAAGTTCGTAGAGTCCGGGATTGAGCTGACGTTCGAGCTCTGCCGCCGGGAGGTTTCGCGAGAGCACGAGTGCATCCTCGGCAGACAACGGCCCGCGGAAGCTTCCGTCCGCGTTTTCCGGGGCCCATCCGCCAAAGCTCTGCGGCCGGTCGATGAGAACGGTCTTTTCGTGAATGAGCCCCTGATCGAGCGCGAGGCCGTAGAC
>CEAR01059519.1_pt1 | contig 9546 bp, 8 predicted proteins | sample 557461 | NCBI WGS metagenome assembly CEAR01 (sample SAMEA3182075, study PRJEB8094) | gut metagenome | biome: human; feature: gut; material: Stool; isolation source: human stools | place: Canada | collected 2012-03-14
GCCAAAGGGTCTTCGACCCTCTGGACTCCCTTTTTCGCGATTGAGCAGGTGACTTTTCCATACTACTTCCGCGTGTTACGTTCTGAAAAGCTGCGGTACAGCTCAACAAACTTAGATGCGGTGCGAAGGTTTCCAAAGGGCGATCGCAAAGCCCTTTGGTCGCGCCCGCAGGCGCGAAAACCCTGCGCCACAAAAAAGACTATTGCAATGGAAACAAGTGGCTTACTTGCGGTTGGCGGTTTCCGCCAGTTCCAGCCCTGCGTTGTTCTCGCAGGCAAGGCGGATGCTCCACTCGTTCTCAAACAGCAGCACATCGCGGTCGCGGCTGTCCTTTGCGCGCCCGGACGTGGATGTCAGCTTCAGCTGGTCGATGGGCTTGGGCGTGCTCACCACCCACCGCACGAAGCGGAAGGGCATGGACTCCATCACAATGTCCACCTGATACTCGGTTTTCAGCCGGTGCTCCAGCACTTCAAACTGCAGCACGCCAACGACGCCGACCATGAATTCTTCGCGCCCCGTCTCTGTGCGGATGAAGGTCTGAATGGCGCCCTCTTCCGCCAGCTGGGTGATGCCCTTCTGGAACTGCTTGCGCTTCATGGAATCCGCCGGACGCACGCGGGAGAAGAATTCCGGCGCAAAGACCGGGATGTTCTCGTAGTGCAGCTTCGGGCCGCCGGAGAGTGTATCGCCAAGCTGATAGATGCCGGGGTCGAACAGACCGATGATGTCGCCCGCCCATGCTTCCTCCACGGCTTCGCGTTCGTCCGCCATGAACTGCTGGGGCTGTTTGAGCGCGACGGTCTTGTTCGTCCCGGAGTGCCAGACCTCCATGCCTTTCTCGAACGCGCCGGACACGATGCGCATGAATGCCAGCCGGTCGCGGTGCGCGGGGTTCATGTTCGCCTGAATCTTGAAGATGAAACCGGAGAAGTACGGCTCTTCGGGCTGAATGTCACCGATGTCGCTCTTGCGGGGCAGGGGCGGCGGCGTGTATTGCAGGAAGCGCTCAAGGAATGGCTCAACGCCGAAGTTGGTGACGGCGGAACCGAAGAACATCGGCGTCAGCTCACCGCGGCGCACCTTGTCGAGGTCGAAAGCGTCGCCCGCTTCGTCCAGCAGGTCGATTTCCTCCGCCAGACGCTCGCGGTAGTGCTTTGCCAGCACATGCTCCAGCGCGGGGTCGTCAATGGCGATGTCAGTCTTCTGCACCATCGACTTGCCGTGGTCGCCGCCCGTGTACAGCTCGACCATTTTCGTGTCGCGGTGGTAAACGCCTTGGAAATCGCCGTCCGTGCCGATGGGCCAGTTGATGGGGCAGGAGCGGATGCCAAGCACCTGTTCCAGCTCCTCCATCAGCGCGAAGGGGTCTTTCGCCGCGCGGTCCATTTTGTTCACGAACGTGAAAATCGGGATGTTGCGCATCCGGCAGACCTTGAACAGCTTGATGGTCTGCGCCTCAACGCCCTTTGCCGCGTCAATCAGCATGACGGCTGCGTCCGCCGCGACCAGCACGCGGTAGGTGTCCTCAGAGAAGTCCTGATGGCCCGGTGTGTCCAGAATGTTGATGCGGAAGCCGTCAAACTCAAACTGCATTGCGGAGGATGTGACCGAGATGCCGCGCTGCTTCTCGATGTCCATCCAGTCGGACGTGGCGTGCTTATCGCTTTTGCGCGCCTTGACGCTGCCCGCCGAGCGGATTGCGCCGCCGTACAGCAGCAGCTTTTCGGTCAGCGTAGTTTTGCCCGCGTCCGGGTGCGAGATGATGGCAAAGGTTCGCCGTTTTTCCACCTGCTGGTGGAGCAGCTCCCGGAAAGCCGGCGTGTCGTGGGCTGGCAGCATGAATCGTCCTCCTCGTAAAGTGTCTGTCGCTCCTTGAAAGTGGATATTTCTTCCAACTCAAAACGTGCAAAATGCACGAAAAAGACAAGAATGTCCGAAAAGATATTTTACCGCCAAGAACGTGCCTTGTCAAGCCATTTTCCGCGCCTTCATGGCGTTCATGGTGCTATTTTTTCCGATTTTTCAGCAAACGGCAAAAAAAGTTTCAAGCAGCTGTTTGATTGACCTTTCTGCGCGATGGTACGACACTTTTGTGCAGTGTTCGCGTGCGGCGCAGGGGTTTCGCCTTCGCAGAGGTGATTCCCCCTGCAGCGAAAAAGTCAAGCCGCATAGGTGCAGCGTGAAGGGGCTTCATGGGGGACAACCCCACTGCCATTGGAGTTATCCCCAATTTATCCACTTTTCATCCACAAATCATTCACAAATACACCACTTTATCCCCAGCCCCGTCCGACGAAAAACGCGGTGAAAATGCACGTTTCGTCACATTGTCCTCCGCGGGGAGCGCTCATGCCATTTGGGACAAGCACCAAAGAACGTTTATGCACAGAAATGAATAATTATCCGCAAAATGTGAACATCCGACACCATTTTCTGGTTATCTGCAAAAGAATCCACAAGCCGCGCAGGGGGTGGACAACTTCTGTGGATAACCCTGTGGACAGTGTGGATAATTTGCGGTCATACGCGGTTTGTCAAGGCAAAATCGGCAAAAAACACTGTGGATAATCCTGTGGAAACTGTGGATGCTTTCGCCCAATTTGAAACGATTTGAAGGACGGGATACATATACAGCGGATGGATAGCAGACTTGAATACATCAACAAAAGCATAATCATGCGTCAATTTGGTGTGCTTCGGACATGCCTATACCGTATCCGACATAGACTGGAGAGAGGAGGTGGGTTCCTTGGCAGAAAAATCGCCCTTTTTCCGCAATTTTGCATCGCACATCCTGCCGGTGCTGACTTTTGCAACGCTGCTTGTCGGTACGGCGCTGGTGGGTGTTGCGCTGACTCGAATTCCCCAAAGACCGACGGACGCAGCACCCCCGTCTCCCACGCCGGAAACGACATATATCGCCGCGGGCAGCCTGACTGGGCGGACGATCCTCGTTGACCCCGGCCACGGCGGCTATGACGGCGGCGCGCGCTGCCGTGATTCCGGCGTGTGGGAGAAAGAGGTCAACCTCGCCGTAGCGCTGGCTGTGGAAAAGAGCCTGACGCAGCGCGGTGCAACGGTGCTGATGACCCGCCGGACAGACACCGATCTCTGTGACGACACAACCCGTCCGGCAAATGTGACGAAGAAGCGGCAGGACATGCAGTGCCGCGTGGATATGGCGGTTCAAGGGCAGGCGGACATGGTGCTGTCCATCCACATGAACGAATACCGCGTGCGGTCGGAATCCGGACCGCAAGTGTTCTACCGCGCGGGCAGCGGCGCGGGGCGCTTGCTCGCCGGAACGATGCAGGAAGCGCTCATTACAGCCCTTTCGCCCCAAAAGGAGCGCGCCGCCATGCCGGGCGACTACTTCATTCTCCAGCTGGATACGCCGTCGGTGCTGGTGGAATGCGGCTTCATTTCCAATCCGACGGAGGAAGCGCTGCTGCTCTCGCCTGCCTATCAGGAGAAGCTGGGCGAAGCGATTGCAGATGGCGCGGCGGAGTATTTCCGCTTGGCACAGGCAGAAAAATGAAGGTTGCATTTTTTCGCCGCGCATGGTAAAATAAGAAGAAAAGGAAACGCATTATATCCGGAAAGGAGTATCGAATGAACATTCACGAATCCGCTGAGGACTATTTGGAAGCAATCCTCCGCCTGAAAGAAGCAAAAGGCTATGCACGCTCTGTGGATATTTCTCTGCTGCTGGGGGTCACGAAGCCATCGGTCAGCGTGGCGATGAAGCGTCTGCGCGAAAACGGCTATCTGACGATGGATGCTGACAACTTGATTACGCTCACACCCGCCGGGATGGAGATTGCGAGAAGCATTTATGACCGCCACAAGACGCTGTCGAGCTTTCTGGAGAGTTTGGGCGTTGACTCCGATGTCGCCCGCGAGGACGCCTGCAAAATTGAGCATGATATTTCCGAGGAATCGTTTACCGCGATTCGGAAGCTGATGCAGGAGCGGGAGCAGCACCCCGAAAATCCGCAGGAGTAATGGCATATCAAAAACAAAGCCGGGTCGAACCTCCCCTGTTTCGGAGGATTCGCCCCGGCTTTTCTGTATTACTTACTTCTCCGTTTCCAGTGAGCGGTATGTCCGTACCAGCACGACCGCTGAGAGAATTGCCGTCAGCACATCGGCGGCAGGCATGGAGTACATCACCCCGTCCAGTTGGAAAAACTGCGGCAGGAGCAGCACCAGCCCCACGCCGAACACAATCTCCCGTGCCATCGACAAAAGCGTCGAGGCAACCGCTTTCCCCAGCGATTGCAGGAAGATGAACGTCCCTTTGTTGATGCACGCCAGCACAATCATGCTCAGGTACACCCGGAAGCAGCGCCGGGCAAAGAGCGTGTAGTGGATGGACTCGTTCTGCGCACCGAAGAGCAGCATCACCTGATCGGGCAGCAGCTCCACCACAAGCAGCGCAATCAGCCCGACAACTGCCTCCGCCGCCAGCAGCCGCGTCAAAAGCCCTTTCACGCGGTCATGCCGTCCTGCGCCCATGTTGTATCCCGCCACGGGAATGCATCCCGCCGCCAGCCCAATCGCACAGCTGATGACGATTTGGAACACTTTCATGACAATGCCGAAAACCGCCATCGGAATCGCGGAAAATTCCTCCTGCGAGAAAACAGCGTCCTGCGCGCTGCAAATGCGCAGCATCGTGTTCGTCGCCGCCATTGCCGCGACCAGGCTGATTTGCGCCAGGAAGGACGTCATGCCGAGCTTGGCGCATTTCCCCAGTAAATGCGCGCGCGGGCGGAAGCTGTCCTTTTGCAGGTGAATCTGCTTCATCCGCGTTAGATACCAGATGGATAGTCCAGCGGTCAGCGCCTGCCCGGCAACCGTTGCAATCGCCGCGCCCGCCATACCAAAGTAGCAGACGAAAATCAGCAGCGGGTCAAGCACGAGGTTTGCCGCCGCCCCCGCCAGCGTGGCAACCATTGCGAATGTCGGGCTGCCGTCGGAACGGATGACCGGGTTCATTGCCTGCCCAAAGACGTACAGCGGCACGCCCAAGGCAATCCAGAAGAAATATTCCTGCGCCTTCTCGAATGTCCCGGCATTGACGCGCCCGCCGAACCACGTCAGCAGCGTGTCCGGGAACAGCAGGTATGCCGCCATCAGGACAAGCCCCGCGAGGACGCTGACCGTTACCGTTTCGCCGACGGCACGGTGGGCCTCCTCCTGTTTCCCTGCGCCAAGCATCAGGCTGACAAACGCGCAGCAGCCGTCGCCGAGCATGACCGCAATCGCCAGCGCCGCGACCGTCAGCGGAAAGACGACCGTCGTTGCTGCGTTGCCGACGCTGCCCAAGTCGGGCGCGTTCGCAATGAACACCTGATCGACCATGTTGTACAGCGCCGCCACGACCAGAGAGGTCATGCACGGCACGGCGTAGCGCCGCATGAGGCGCCCCAGCGGCTGTGTTGCCAGCGGGCGCGCGTTCTGCGCTATGGAGGTTTCGGATTCTGTCTGCATAAAAAAAGCACTCCTTTTCGTTGATTGGAGCGCAGTGTCAAGGCAAAAAAGACTGCCCCTGCTGCGCGTCCGACAGATGGACTTACGCAGCAAAGGCAGCACTCTGTACCGCTATTTTACCGCATCGGAGCGGATTTGTCAAAGGGGTGTATCATCATTTTTTCCCGCCCGCCACAAGGCTTCCTGCAAGGCACGCACCGCCCGCAATCCAGTACCCCATTACGAAGCGACTCGTCGTGCCGTAAATCTCCAGCGCTCCTTGAAACAGACAGCCGATTGTCAGCGCAATGATGCCCCAGTGGTACAGCCGCACGCACCAGCGCCCCGGCAGCGCTTTCCCGCGCAGGGCGCGAATCAGCAGCGGACACGCTCCCAGCACCAGCGGCGGCAGGAACGCATACACCATGAAGCCCGAGTAGACCCCGTGGCTGAACTGCTCATACACGAATCCGCCCAGCGCGGTCACGGCGGCAAAAAGCAGATCGTAGAACGCAAGTTTCACGCATTTGCGGTCAATAGCCGATATAGACAATGTCGCTCACGCTCCTTTCGCGGATGCTGCGCCCGTTCGTGGTCGGGTTGTTGACGACGCGCCCCTGAAATACCATCGTCGAAGAACCGCCGCCGTCGAGGTTGTAGGCGACCTGTGCGCCCAGCGACTGCATCAGCTCTGCCAATTGCCGCAAGGAAAGCCCGGCGCTCTCCTTCGTCCGCCCGTCGGAGACGACCAGCAGGTAATGCCCTTCGCTGATTTGCCCGATGGCGGTGCGCGGGTTGGAGGTCATGGCGCGCCCGACCTCGTCGCTGCTGCTGACGGTCACTTGCCCGCCATTGATCAGCGCCGGGCCGAACGTCAGCACCTGCCACGCGCCCTCACGCACCAGCGTGTCGGCGCTCGTTTCGCCTTCGGTGATGATGCGGAAATTGCCGTCCGCACCGATGACCAGTGCGTCCGTGCCGCTTTGCGCCGATGCGCGGTACAGCACGCCGTTACGCAGCACATACCCGCGCTCCTGTGCGCCGTAATAGTCGCCGTTGATGGCGAGAATCGCGCCCGCGTTCGCCGCCTGCACGGAGGTCGTCTCGGTCAGGTTGCGGGCGTAGGTGTTCCCCGCCAGCGCCGTTTTGAGCAGGGAAATGTCCGCAATCTGCACATCCGCAACGTACACCGTCGTGTTCTCTACGCGCATCGTTGTCAGCACAATGTCGATTTGGTCATCGTGGTATTCCGTGTCGGTGGAAATGGGCGCGGTGGTCGCCTGCTCCGCGGGGGATTCCGTCGCAGTCGGCACGGCGGTCGGAGCTTCCGTCGGCGCGGTGGAGGCTTCAGCGGTTGCCGTCGGCAGCGTGTCCGGCGTCAGCACACGGACAATCACGAACGTGTCCAGCGCCGCATAAACCGTGTATGCCGCCAGAATCAAAGCAAACACCATGTTTGCGAAATGCCGCTTCATGGAGCTTCACTCCTTTCCGCTTCTATCATATCCCCGTCAAGTGACGAACACATGATGAACCCGTGAATGATGCCGGAAGTTTTCCCTTCCCTTGACGCAATCCTGCCAAAGGCGTATACTGGAAGCGGAAATTTCCGCGGATGACCGCGAAAAGGAGAAGAATGATGCAGAAACTACGGGGATACTTGGCGCTGGGAATATTCATCATGGGTATTGTATCGCTTTTATGCCTGCTTCTGCCGCTCATCGAGATAACGGATGATGCGCTGCTGCTGATGGTGTTTGCTGTGCCGCCGCTTATCTGCGGATTGTTCATAGCATTGGCACTGCATATGCTGCTGTATACGCTGCTTCTGGTGCTGTACGGCTGCAGAATACAGCTGGTGGCTTTGTACTTTCTTCATATCCGCAGGAAAACCGTCGGCTGGCGCGTGCAGTACCTTCCGGCGGCGGAGCGCAAGGTGGGCACACTGCTGGCGGCTGTTCCGTGGGAGCAGGAAACCGGCGACTTGCAGCAGCGGGCGCAGATTGTCCTGTACTATGTGCAGAGCGTACTGGCAATACTGTTCTATGCGCTGGCAGTCAATTTGTATGGGACAGCATCCGCCATTGCCTGCCTTGTGCTGGCGTGGGGTTATGCGTTTCTCAGCATCATCATGCCGCCAAGCGAAATTCGGAAAGTATTCCAGCCCGAAAAGCGGCGCAAAATGTGGCAGATGCAGTGCCTGCTGGCGGAGAACCTGACGGATCACCTGTTCACGGAAATGCCGGAAGAATACTTCGCTCCGCCGGACAAAATTCAGAATCAGAATGATGCGGCTCTTATGATTAATTGTTCCGCGCGGCTGATGATGCAGAACCGCTACGAAGAGGCGCTGGACATCCTGACTATGCTGGCGCAGGAGCATCGGGAGCAGACGAAGCGCCTTTGGTGGCAGCTGATTCCGCGCGGCGTTCTGTGTGAACTGGCGCTGGACAAGCCGGGATACTTCCTGAAAGAGTATGACACGCTGTACATGCAGAAGGAATTGCGCAAGCATGAAAAGCAGCCGCTTGTCTGGCGGACGGCGTATGCGGTGCATCTGCTGCGCGACGGCGACGAGCAGAAGGCGGAGCAGTGCCGCAAGCAGTTCCTGCGCCGCATCCGCCATACGACCATGCCGCGCTGCTATCAGTGGACGATAGAACGGATGGCGCAGGAAAAGGCAATCTACGAAGCAAGAAAGGCAAAGGAAGCGCAAGAATGAAGAATCGGACATTTCAGCGCCTGTTTCCGTTCCTGCGGATGGGCAGCATCCTGCTGGCGGCGGTACTGTTCTGCGCGGCACTAATCGGCGTGAACGCACAGCTGACTGTCGGGACGAATGAAGAGCGGAATCTGGCGACGTATCTGGGGCTGGCACTGACGGCGGTCGTGACGTATCTGCTGCAAGATGTGCCGAAAATGCTGGTCGGCAGGCACTTTGGCTGGAAACTCGTGCGCTACGAGGCGTTCGGGCGGGTCTATCAGGCGGACGGCACAGGGGCGTTCGTGCGTGTTCCAGTACCGGCGCAAAGTCGTCTGCGCTATCAGCCGTATCTGCTTCCGCCGGAGGATGCCCCTCGGCACGACGTGACGCTGTACACGCTCTGCCCCCTGCTGTATGGCGGGGCGCTGGCGGTGGTGTTTGGCGTGCTGACCCTGCTGACGCTGGGGCAGCCGGTGTCGCTGGTGCTGTGCGAACTGGCGATGGGTGGCGTGGTGCTGGTGATGACGTGCATTCTGCCGATGGATGAGCGGTTTATCGCATCGCCGATGGCAATCGCACGGATGCTTCGAGATCCGGAACAATTGGCGGAGTGGCTGTATTTCGCGCGTATGAAGGCGAATGGCGGGGTGAAGGTGACAGATGTTTCGATTGAAAACATTCCGCAGCCTGCAACAGTGAAGACATGTCAGGATGCAATCTGCGTCTTTCAGCGAGCGCAGATTGCGCTGATGGTTCAGTGTGATGCACAGAAGGCGTATGGGCTGATGAAACAGGTGCTGGAAAGCGAGGCGCGGCTGTCATATACTGCATGGAAACTTCTGCTGAGCGATGGGGTGGTTGCGGAACTTCTGGCAGGTGAACCGGGTGAATTTACGGCGCTCTATCGTGGAAAAGCCGGCGCAGCAATACGGCAGGTGATGTTTCGCATGGTGGACTATGCGCTTCCTGCCTATGCGGTGGCGATGCTGGTGACACATGAAGCGCGGGAAGCGGAGGTTGTGCGGAACACGCTTGCGCCAGTGCGAGAGAAAATGCCGGAGCTTGATGCTTTGATGAAGGCCATCGAAGAAAAAGCCGCACGAATCGAAAGCTGATTCGTGCGGCAGGGGTTTCGCCGCTGCGGCGGCGACAAGGGGGCAATGAAAACAGACGAATGTCTGCGGTCGCCCCCTTGACCCCTTCGCAGTGCACACCCATGCTTATTGATTTGAACCGAAGATCCATTGGACAAACACGCGGGCACTGCATGAAAGTGTCACCAACTGAATCGCGCGAAAGGGTCAAGGGAGGGGACTTCGTCCCGTTTCATTCTCCCTTGTGGAGTCCAGAGGCAAAGCCTCTGG
>CEAR01047146.1_pt1 | contig 9404 bp, 7 predicted proteins | sample 557461 | NCBI WGS metagenome assembly CEAR01 (sample SAMEA3182075, study PRJEB8094) | gut metagenome | biome: human; feature: gut; material: Stool; isolation source: human stools | place: Canada | collected 2012-03-14
CCGAGAAAAACGAATTGGTCGATACCATTATAGTCAAGACGCAGGGATTTGTAAATGGTAATATAAAGGAGGGAGACCGGTATCCGGTAACCATATTCCGCCGTCTTTTGTCTTTGTATGATGGGATAGACCGTGATGCCCTGCGTGAAAACTTACGTTATTTCTTGCAGGCTGTCATGCCGGTGTGTGATGAGTACGGTATAAATATGTGCATCCATCCGGACGATCCCCCTTTCCAGGTATTGGGCTTGCCGCGTATTGTGACCGGTGAGGAAGATATCAACTGGCTTCTCCATGCGGTTGATAACCCGCATAACGGGCTGACATTCTGTGCCGGTTCGCTCAGCGCCGGATTGCATAACAACGTACCTTTGTTGGCACGTATGTTTGCACACCGCACTCATTTTGTACATTTGCGCAGTACCAATGCGTTTCCCAACGGGAATTTTATAGAAGCATCTCATTTGGGAGGGCGTGCTCATGTGATAGAGTTGATCCGTATTTTTGAGAAAGAACGTCCGGGTGTCCCGATGCGTGTGGATCATGGGCGCATGATGCTGGATGATGCCGGCAAAGGATACAACCCGGGTTATTCGTTTCATGGCCGTATGATGGCCTTGGCTCAGATAGAAGGCATGATGGCGGTTATCAACGAGGAATCAAAACTTAAATCCTAGATTGACGTACATACTCACTTTATTGGCTCGGTTTGCATAGTTTAGTGATGCCTCTAAGGGTCCGAACATACTATCCAAACCGTAGCCTATACCACAGCCGAACATGGTATCCTGTTCCAATAGGTACCTCAGCTTGCTTGCACTCAGCGCATAATTGCCCGTTAGCGTCAGATAATGCACACTTCCCATCCGTTGGCGGAATTTCATGCTTCCTATCAGTAACGCATTCTTTGTTAATTCCACATTGTTTATCCCGACAAATGGTAGTTGCTGTTGCAGGAAACGTCCTTGCACATCCCCCCCCATCGCATTGAGTTTGGAGTAAGGAATATCTTTCCCTATCAGAAAACGTCCGTATATGGCAGGCAGTATGGAGAATCTGCGTGTAACGGGAATCACTCCCTGGCAATAGCCTTTTATGGCAGAGAAAGGAGCGTGGTCGTCATATTTGGTGAAATTATCCGTATAAAGTGAATAGGACGCTCGTGCTGATATGCCTTTGGTAGGGAAATATGCCTTGTCGAAAGTTTCGTAATGCATTTGTGCGAAATAGCTGAAGAAGTGTTCTGTTCCTACGTCAAAACCTTGGTTCCCTTCCTGGTATAGGAATTTGTCGTAGTCATATAATTCATACCTCAGCCCCACGGCAAAGCGTATGTTTTTGTACCAAACATCCGAAAAGGATAATTCTCCCAAATGATAGCGGTAGGTAGAGTTATGTGATTTATCTCCATGATGGTAAAAGTTTATATCATTGTACTGGAACATATATGCCAGTCCGATGTTCTTCAATGGAGCCGGTTCGAATCCATAATCTATGCGGGCGGCATAACGTTTGCCCAATCGTCCTGTCAGTGACAGCGTAGTGGGTACTTTTCCCCGGAAATTGCTGGTGACATTAATGAGCAGACTGGCTGTTTCTTCCGAATCAAAACGGATTCCTACGTTCAGCTTATTCTCATATTTCTTGCTTAAAAGAAAATGCAGGTTATAACCTCCGCCGGGGGCTTCGGGCAGATTGTAAGTGGCGCTGGAATATTCCAGATTGGAGCATAGTATGGCTGTTGCTTCTTCTATGCGGCGAAGGCTTATTTCGGAGTCTTCTTTCAAATCACAGCGCTTCAACAGCCACCGTTTGTCTTTTTCGTCCAATCCGTCAAAGGTGATTTCTTTTATATACACTTTGCGGTTGGGGGAGTACGGATAGCTGGGAAGGGGTTTCGGCATATAGGTACTGTCCAGCCCCAGTTCCTGCTTCAGCTTTATCAAGGAGTTTTTTTGTGCCAATGCCGCTTCTTCTCCCCGACGAATCAGTGTGTCCACCGCACTGGGGGTGAAACTGGCGGCAGAATACCCCTCCACATCCACCTTTATATATGTATCGGTTTCTTTCAGATTCTTTTTATAAAGTTCCAGTCCCATTAAATTGATGAGTTGCCCCAAGATACTGCCGGTGCTATTCAGTTCGTTGGCGGGTTTCAAGTCATTTTGAACATCCACTCCTATAATAATGTCCGCCCCCATGGCACGCGCTACATTTACAGGGTAGTTGTTTACCACACCTCCATCCACTAGAACCATACTGTCCAGCCGGACCGGAGTGAATACTCCCGGTATGGCCATACTGGCCCGCATGGCCGTAGCCAATACACCTTTGTGAAAATTTACCTCGTTGCCATTTACAATATTTTCGGAAACACAGGCGAAGGGAATAGGTAACTTGTTGAAATCGATGGAATCATGATATCCTACGGTCAGCTCACTGAACAGGTTTGCCAGGTTCTGTCCCTTTATCAATCCTCCTACGGCTTGCGTTTTGGCATTTTTACCGAATGGCAGGGAAAATACATATTTTTCGGAAGCCTCCCGTTCCGCCATATTCTGTTCGCTGCGTGGTATTTTGTCACTCAGCAGAAAGGACCAATCCTGCCGGCGAACCATGCTATCCATCTGTTCGGGAGTATAACCGATGGAATAAAGTCCGCCTATAATGGAGCCCATACTGGTCCCTACCACGTAATCTATAGGGATACCCGCTTCTTCTATAACTTTCAAAGCACCTATATGTGCCATTCCTTTGGCTCCTCCGCCGCTGAGAACAACGCCCACTTTTTTTCGGGGCCCAGGTTGGGCCGTTGTGTGAACGGAGATACAAAGTAACCCTGCTGCTATTAACAGGGTCGGGAATTTCATTTTTTTCATTTTACTATAAATCTAGTTTAAGTTAAAAAACAAAAACAGTGCAAAGATGGTCTAATCTTTCAGCTTTCACAAGTGCTGATTGTCATAGATATTGGTCTATTTTGCTGCTGAGGTTTCAAAGATAGGGAATTGTACCGGAAAAAAGAATTTTGTATATCGCTTTTTTGTCGTACCTTTGTCTGTGTAACGAAAAAAAGTATGGATAATTTTGCAGCAATAGACTTCGAGACGGCAAATAATGAACGTACCAGCATATGTAGTGTAGGGGTGGTTATTGTGAGAAATGGTGAGATAGCCGACCGGTTCTACAGCCTCGTTCATCCCGAACCGGATTACTATTTGTATTGGAACACCCGTATTCATGGATTGACACAGGAAGATACTGCCCATGCTCCTGTTTTTTCGGAAGTATGGAAGCAGGTTGCCCCTAAAATAGAGGGGCTTCCGCTGGTTGCGCATAACAAAGCCTTTGATGAGGGGTGTTTGAAAGCCGTGTTCCGTACTTATTGTATGGATTATCCTGATTATGACTTTTATTGTACCTATCAGGCTTCCCGGAAGCTGAAAGGGTTGAGAAACCACCAGTTACATACGGTGGCCGGTTTTTTTGGTTTTGAATTGGAGAATCACCATCATGCGCTGGCTGATGCTGAGGCGTGTGCATGGATTGCCAGACAGATTCTGTGAGTTATAATTAAAGATTTATGATTTCTGAAACCCATGATACAAGAAGATACTTATAAAACCATTACAGACATTGCCGAAGGCATATATACGGAGAAACGGAGTAAATTTATAGCTATTGCCATTCCGGTACGTACCATAGAGGAAATAAAGCAGCATCTTGACACGTATCAGAAGAAATATTACGATGCCCGCCATGTGTGTTACGCTTATATGCTGGGGCATGAAAGGAAGGATTTCAGGGCAAATGATAACGGAGAGCCTTCGGGTACTGCAGGAAAGCCTATTTTGGGGCAAATAAATTCCAATGAGCTGACGGATATCCTTATTATAGTGGTCCGTTACTTTGGAGGTATAAAATTGGGAACCAGCGGACTGATTGTCGCTTACAAGGCCGCCGCTGCCGAAGCAATAGCTGCTGCTGATATAGTGGAAAGAACAGTGGATGAAGAAATCACCGTATCCTTTGAATATCCTTTTATGAATGATATCATGCGCATTGTGAAAGAAGACGAGCCTGCCATCTTGGAGCAATCATATGATATGGATTGCCTGATGAGGCTCCGGATACGTAAATCCATGATGGGAAAACTCCGTGCACGTCTGGAGAAGGTGGAAACTGCCCGTATTATTGAATAACTCTGTCGGTACGTCGATATTTTTGGGGCCATATTCACTGCGTTCACAGCAGATGAGAAGAATACGGAATGTGGCTGTAAAATGTCTTCCCCATATCAAATGAAACATATTTGTAATATGGATGAAATATTACAGATATACCGAACCTATATCTTTGCAGCCGTAAACAAAGAAAGTCACATTAATAAAAATGAGAAATACACTTGTAGCGTCTGCTTTTACAATGCTGAGTATTGCAACTGCTTCCGCACAGCTGACTATTCCTAAAGAATATCTGCCGGAAGTACATGGAACGATCCGCGGTAAATATGAACTTCAAACCACTAACGGAATGCAACGGTTCCAGGTACGTAACGCCCGTGTCAGTCTGGACGGGAAGGTTCTTCCGGTAATTGCTTATAAGGCTGAAATAGACTTGTCCGATGAGGGAAGCATCAAGATGCTGGATGCATATGCCCGCTTTGTTCCCAATGATACATGGAATGTCACACTAGGACAGATGCGTGTGCCTTTCACCATAGACGCTCATCGATCTCCCCACCAACAATATTTTGCTAATCGTTCGTTCATAGCCAAACAGGTGGGGAATGTGCGTGATGTGGGTGCTACCGGAGCTTTCTCTTTAAAGGAGGGACTGCCGTTGAAACTGGAAGGCGGATTGTTCAACGGCTCCGGACTCACCAATCAGAAAGAGTGGCACAACACGTTGAATTATTCTGTTAAGCTTCAATTGATGCCGTGGAAAAATTATAACTTGACTTTGAGTACCCAGAAAATACATCCCGATAAAATCAGCGTTTATATGTATGATATCGGTACTTACTACGAGTTTGATAATTGGCATATAGAAGCCGAATACCTTTATAAAACTTATGCGAAAAACTCATTTGATGATGTACATGCTTTCAACGCCTTTGTCAATTACGATTTGTTTATCAAGAAAGGCCTGTTCCGGAAAATTTCATTTCTAGGACGTTATGACAGTATGGGAGATCATAGTAACGGTAATGCGGATGAGGATGGTAAGCTTTACATTACCGATTATTCCCGCCAGCGTGTGACTGGAGGTGTGACATTAAGCTTTGGAAAGGCTTTTCAAGCGGATTTGCGTCTTAATTACGAGAAATATTTCTATGATAAACTATCTTTGGCAAAAGAGTCCGAACAAGACAAGTTTGTGATGGAATTAATGGTACGGTTCTGAAAAAAGCAGGGGGACACTCCCTGCTTTTTTGCTGTTTGTCCTTCTTGTCTTTTCCTTTTCCATCCCTGCCTTTATTCCGGAACTCACCGGCATATCCGTGATATTTCTTCGGGTAACAGGCTTTTCCTCGACAGGCAGTGCGCCTTCTTCCGCCAAGGGGGCAAGTCTATCCCCACCTCTCTTTCATCATATCTTCCAGTTTCAGCAGCTCATCCCTGTATTGTGCAGCTTCTATAAATTCCAGCTTCTTGGCAGCTTCCTGCATCAGTTTCCGGGTACGTTCTATCGTTTTCTCCATCTGTGGCTTGGTCATATACTGAACAATCGGGTCGGCAGCCGTTGTATCGAAAGATGGCTCGATGTATGCCTTGGGGCCTTGAGTGGTTCCGGCAACTTCGTTGCTGTTGTTGCCCAACAAGGCAGCATTCCGCGCACGCTGTATCTGTTTGGGGGTGATTCCATGCTCTTCGTTATATGCCAGCTGTTTTTCACGACGGCGGTTGGTTTCGTCTATCGTTTTTTTCATGCTGTCCGTCATGCGGTCTGCATACATGATTACTTTTCCATTGATATTGCGGGCGGCGCGTCCTGCTGTCTGGGTCAGCGAACGGTGGGAGCGGAGGAACCCTTCTTTGTCTGCATCCAGAATGGCTACCAAAGACACTTCGGGCAAGTCCAGACCTTCACGAAGCAAATTCACACCCACCAGTACATCATAAACGCCCTGACGTAATTCATCCATAATCTTGACGCGTTCCAAAGTGTCCACATCGCTGTGGATGTAGTTGCAGCGGATGTCATTGCGCAGCAGATATTCGGTCAATTCTTCTGCCATGCGTTTGGTAAGCGTGGTCACCAGTACACGTTCTTCTTTCTCGATACGTTGCTGTATCTCTTCCATCAGGTCGTCAATCTGATTCAGACTGGGGCGTACTTCAATTACCGGGTCCAGCAATCCGGTAGGACGGATAACCTGTTCAACGATAATGCCTTCACTTTCCACCAATTCATAATCGGCAGGTGTGGCACTGACATAAATCACTTGTTTGGCCAGTTCCTTGAACTCTTCAAATTTTAGAGGACGGTTGTCAAAAGCCGACTCCATCCGGAAACCATATTCCACCAAATTGGTTTTTCTGGCCCGGTCACCACCATACATGGCACGTATTTGCGGTACGCTGACATGGCTTTCGTCTATTACAATCAGGAAATCATCCGGAAAGAAGTCCAGCAGACAGTAAGGACGGGTACCTGCATTACGCCCGTCAAAGTAGCGGGAATAATTTTCTATGCCCGAACAGTGCCCCAGTTCGCGAATCATCTCCATATCGTATGTCACGCGCTCATAGAGCCGTTTCGCCTCATACATTTTTCCTTCCTCCTCGAATTTGGCCACCTCTTTCGTCAAGTCGTCCTCAATCTGATGAATAGCTCTCAACTGGCTCTCTTTGGTGGTCATAAAAAGATTGGCCGGATAAATTTTGTATTCATCAAAAGTTGCCAGACGGATTCCCGAAACAGGGTCTATCTCTTCAATGGCATCAATTTCATCGTCCCAAAACATAACCCGGAGGAGATTGTCGCTATATGCCAGGTAAATGTCTACCGTGTCACCTTTTACGCGGAAATTCCCGCGATTCAGTTCTATGTCGTTACGCACATACAGGCTGTCCACCAAGCGGCGTAAAAATACATTCCTGTCCAGCAGTTTGCCTTTTTTTATCTCGATTACGTTATTATAGAAATCCGACGGGTTCCCCATACCGTAGATGCAGGACACGGAAGACACCACCACCACGTCCTTCCGTCCCGACAGCAGGGCAGAGGTGGCAGCCAGCCGCAATTTGTCAATCTCTTCATTAATGGCCAGATCCTTTTCTATATAGGTGTCGCTGGACGGTAAGTATGCTTCCGGCTGGTAATAGTCATAATAAGATACATAGTATTCCACAGCATTATTGGGAAAGAAACTCTTGAACTCTCCGTATAACTGGGCTGCCAATGTTTTGTTATGGCTTAATATCAAGGTGGGCTTATTGATGTTTTTAATTACATTTGCAATCGTGAAAGTCTTGCCGGACCCGGTGACCCCCAATAAAGTTTGTGCGGGGACTCCTTCCAGCACCCCTTCGGTCAGCTGGGCGATAGCTTCCGGTTGGTCGCCGGTGGGTTGGTATTCGGAAATCAATTCAAAATTCATAATAGCATGTTTGGTTTAATGAGATGTAAAAATACAGTTATTTCCTTAGATATTATCTATTCATCTCTAAAAAATAGACTCTTGTCGACTTTTTAGCATTTAAAAACATGGAAATATTGCATTATTCGGTGGAAAGGCGTAAATTTGCGCAATTATTTGAATAAGATGAAAAAATATATCATTATAGCTCTTGTCTCCGGTACGGTTCTAACGTCTTGTGGAGAGTATAACAAAGTTTTAAAAAGCACGGACTACGAATACAAGTACGAAGCGGCCAAAAGTTACTTTGGCAAAGGGCAGAATACTAAGGCGGCCACCATTCTGGAGGAATTGATTACCATCATGAAGGGAACGGATAAGGCTGAGGAATCACTTTATATGTTGGGTATGACCTACTATAATCAGGGTGACTTCATCACAGCTTCGCATTATTTCACCACTTATTATAATACTTATCCGCGTGGGGTCTATACGGAACAGGCCAGATATTTTTCAGGAAAAGCATTGTTCCTGGATACTCCGGAACCTCGTTTGGACCAGTCGAGCACCTATAAGGCTATTCAGGAGTTGCAGATGTTTATGGAATATTTCCCTACCAGTAGCCGTCGGCAGGATGCACAGCAAATGATTTTTGATTTGCAGGACAAGCTGGTGATGAAAGACTATCTGGCTGCGAAATTGTATTATGATTTGGGCTCTTATACAGGAAACAGTACTTATAGCACTACCGGTAACAACTATTTGTCTTGCATCGTTACCGCCCAGAATGCTTTGAAAGACTATCCCTATACCAAGATGCGCGAAGATCTTTCTATCCTGGTCTTGCGTGCCAAATATGATATGGCGAAAGCGAGCGTGGAAGAAAAGAAAGAAGAGCGTATGCGTGAAACGATAGATGAATATTATTCTTTCAAGAACGAGTTTCCCGACAGCAAGTATACTAAAGAAGTGGAGAGCATCTACAAGGATGCCAATAAGTATGTAAAAGAATTTAATGAATAAAACTAAATAAGAAATTATGGATTACAAAAAGACAAACGCTCCAAGTAATACTGTTACCCGTGACATGATGGATTTATGTGCAGACACAGGTAACATTTATGAAACTGTTGCTATCATTGGCAAACGTGCCAACCAGATTAGTGTTGAGATGAAGAATGATCTTTCAAAGAAATTGCAGGAGTTTGCCTCATACAACGATAACCTGGAAGAAGTCTTTGAAAATAGAGAGCAGATCGAAATCTCACGTTATTACGAAAAACTTCCGAAACCGACATTGATCGCTGCTCAGGAATATGAAGAAGGCAAGGTTTATTTCCGTAATCCTGCTAAAGAAAAAGAGAAACTACAGTGATTTTTCATTTGGGGCTGTGCAAAAGGTCTTTACCGCAGGTTACACGGATCGTTCTATTTTGAAACATGAGTCGTTTCGTGTGGAAACTGTATCAATGTGAGTAATCTGTGGTACATTTTGATGCACCTCACATTATATTAGCCCTGTTATGCTGAACGCAGTGAGGAATCTGATAACCATTCACTTTGTGTTTTCAGGTTTTTCACTGCGTTTAGAATGACGGGTTGTATGATTAAAATTAAAGAGACTATGATACAACGCATTCAATCTGTTTATTTACTTGTTGTTACCATTTTGATTATTATTTGCCTGTGTAGTCCCGTAGGCTCATACATAGGAAGTGATTATAGTGTTTCCGCTTTAACAAATCTGTGTCTTACTATGGCGGATGGTACTAAAGATTATGCTCCATGGGCCTTGTTTGTGATTTTGCTGGTTGTTGCG
>CEAR01000291.1_pt1 | contig 9347 bp, 5 predicted proteins | sample 557461 | NCBI WGS metagenome assembly CEAR01 (sample SAMEA3182075, study PRJEB8094) | gut metagenome | biome: human; feature: gut; material: Stool; isolation source: human stools | place: Canada | collected 2012-03-14
TTGAACTATTCTTTCTATGTGCCGCAGGATGTGGACAATATGATCCGCCTGATGGGAGGCGACAAGTCCTTTGTCTCCAAGCTCGATTCCCTGTTTACGATGCACCTGCCTGCCGAGTTTTTCGCCCAGACCGAGGATGTGACGGAGGAAGGCTTGCTGGGCGGCTATGTGCATGGCAACGAACCGAGCCATCATATCCCGTTCCTGTATGCCTGGACCTCGCAACCTTGGAAAACGCAATATTGGCAGCGTGAAATCATGAATAAAATGTACCGCAATAATATCGACGGCCTGTGCGGTAACGACGATTGCGGCCAGATGTCTGCCTGGTATATCCTGTCTTCGATGGGGTTCTATCCGGTTTGTCCGGGTACGGACCAGTATGTGCTGGGAGCTCCTTACTTGCCTTATATGAAGGTTATGCTGGAAAACGGAAAGACTTTTGAGGTAAAGGCCGACAAGGTGAGCGACAAAAACCGTTATGTCAAGTCGGTCAAGTTGAATGGCAAGCCCTATACGAAAGGGTTCATTACTCAGCAGGACATTATGGATGGTGGTACGCTGACGTTCGAAATGACCTCTTCTCCTAATAAAAAACGTGTTTTTAACGGGACAGACAGACCCTATTCTTTGTCTTCAAATTAATTAAACATATTCTATCCATGAAGAAATTATTAATTTTAGCGATTACGCTTTGCAGCAGCCTCTTTACGGTGGATGCGGCTGACAAAAAGGACCTGGTGGATTACGTGAATCCGCTGGTCGGGAGCCAGTCGAAAATTTCTCTCTCGACAGGTAATACTTATCCGGCAATTGCCATGCCCTGGGGTATGAATTTCTGGATGCCACAGACCGGAAAGATGGGAGACGGCTGGGCGTACACATACGACGCGGACAAGATCCGTGGTTTCAAGCAGACTCACCAACCCAGCCCTTGGATCAACGATTACGGACAGTTTGCCATTATGCCCGTTACCGGTAAAGTGGTGTTTAACCAAGATAAACGTGCCAGCTGGTTTTCCCATAAGGCGGAAGTGGCAAAACCGAATTATTACCGGGTGTATCTGGCTGACCATGACGTTGTGACGGAAATCACGCCGACGGAACGTGCCGCCATGTTTCGCTTCACTTTCCCCGAATCGGACAACTCGTATGTGATTGTCGATGCTTTCGACCGTGGTTCTTATGTCAAGATCATACCCGAAGAAAACAAGATCATTGGCTATACGACTCGTAACAGCGGAGGGGTGCCTCAGAACTTCCGCAACTATTTCGTCGTCGTGTTTGACAAGCCTTTTACTTATAAGGCGACTGTCGGTGATGATGAGATCCGCAAAGGCGAGACTGAAGCGAAAGAGAACCATACCGGTGCCATTGTCGGTTTTTCCACCCGCAAGGGCGAGATTGTCCATGCTCGCGTAGCTTCTTCTTTTATCAGCCCTGAACAGGCTGAACTGAACCTGAAAGAATTGGGCGATCGTTCGTTTGACGAAATAGCCGAGGCTGGTCGCCAAGTGTGGAATGAAACTTTAGGACGTATCGCCGTGGAAGACGACGATGTGGACAAACTACGCACATTCTATTCCTGCCTGTACCGTTCGCTACTTTTCCCGCGCAGTTTCTACGAACTTGATGCAAACGGAAAAGTTGTACATTACAGTCCGTATAACGGAGAAGTGCTGCCGGGGTATATGTTTACCGATACCGGTTTTTGGGATACGTTCCGTTGCCTGTTCCCCTTCTTGAACCTGATGTATCCGGATATGAATACGAAGATGCAGGAGGGGCTTGCCAATACCTATAAGGAGAGCGGCTTCCTGCCGGAATGGGCAAGTCCGGGACATCGTGGCTGCATGGTCGGTAATAACTCGGCTTCTGTTGTGGCGGATGCTTACCTGAAAGGGCTTCGCGGATATGATATCGAGACGCTTTGGGAGGCTGTCGTGCATGGGGCTAACAGTGTACATCCGAAGGTGAAATCGACCGGACGTCTGGGATATGAATATTACAATAAATTGGGCTATGTGCCTTATAACGTGAAAATCAACGAAAGTGCCGCTCGTACGTTGGAATATGCTTATGATGACTGGGCTATCTATAAACTAGGTAAGGCTTTGGGCAAACCTGAATCCGAAATTGCCGTTTTCGCGAAACATGCTATGAATTATAAGAACCTATTCGATCCTGAAACCAAGTTGATGCGTGGCCGTAACGAGGACGGTTCGTTCCAGTCTCCTTTCAATCCGCTGAAATGGGGAGACGCTTTTACGGAAGGTAACAGTTGGCATTATACCTGGTCGGTCTTCCATGATCCGCAGGGACTGATCGACTTGATGGGAGGAAAGACAGGTTTCAATGCCATGATGGATTCCGTATTCAATGTCCCGCCTTTGTTCGATGACAGTTATTACGGTGGCGTGATCCATGAAATCCGCGAAATGCAGATTATGAATATGGGTAATTATGCGCATGGCACCCAGCCGATCCAGCACATGATCTACCTATACAACTATTCCGGCGAACCCTGGAAAGCACAGTATTGGGTGCGTGAAGTGATGGACAAGCTCTATTTCGCGACTCCCGACGGCTATTGCGGTGATGAGGATAACGGACAGACTTCGGCATGGTATGTATTCTCGGCTCTCGGCTTCTATCCGGTTTGTCCGGGTACGGACCAGTATATCTTGGGGTCTCCGCTGTTCAAAAGCGTGACGCTGAATCTGGAAAACGGCAAGAAGGTCGTGATCAAGGCCAACAATAATGGCGAGGCGAACCGTTACATCTCGTCTATGAAAGTGAATGGCAAGAACTATACGAAGAATTATCTGATACATGGCGACCTGATGCGTGGCATGAACATTCTTTATAATATGTCGGCCACACCGAACAAGAGCCGGGGTACGCAGGACAGTGACGCTCCTTACTCATTCTCCAATGAATTGGGAAAATAAATAAGATTGCATATAGATGGCTGGAAGCATTAATATTAACATAAGCACTTAATTATAATAGGACTTTCAGTCTAACTATAATCAAAAGGGCTATTTGGACCTTGTTTCAGATAGTCCTTTTTATTTATAACGACAATAGTTTGAATATGAAATTACGAATTTGTACTTTGATCGCTGTGTCGTGTGCCGCCTTATCCGGCACGGCACAGAATGAAAAGTTGACGGAATACGTCAATCCGCTGGTAGGAACGGATGGTTATGGCAATGTGTATCCGGGAGCGCAGATCCCGTTCGGAGGGATCCAGATCAGCCCGGATACGGATGCTAAATATTATGATGCGGCTGCCGGTTATAAATATAACCACACTTCTATCCTGGGCTTTAGCCTGACGCATCTTAGCGGGACCGGTATTCCTGACTTGGGAGATTTTCTGTTTATCCCCGGAACCGGAGAGATGAAACTGGAACCCGGAAGCCGTGAGAATCCCGATGAGGGCTATCGTTCCCGATACACGCACGACGAGGAACAGGCTACTCCGAACTATTATGCCGTCCGCTTGCAAGACTACGGCGTGAAGGCGGAGATGACGGCAGGGGTACGGAGTGGCATGTTCCGTTTTACTTATCCCGAATCGGAAAAATCATTTATCATGATTGATATGAACCATACGCTTTGGCAGTCGTGCGAATGGGCCAACCTGCGCATGGAAAACGATTCGACCATCACTGGCTATAAGTTGGTGAAAGGGTGGGGACCTGAACGCCATGTCTATTTTGCAGCTGTCTTTTCCAGAAAATTGACGGGTCTGCGCTTCATGCAGGACAAGAAGCCGGTGATCTATAATACATCCCGGTTCAGGAGCGACCGTGAGGCTTGGGGGAAGAACCTGATGGCTTGCCTTTCTTTCGCAACTGGGGAAGGGGAGGAAGTGATCGTGAAAACGGCCATCTCTTCCGTCAGTACCTCCGGGGCGAAGATGAATATGCAGGAACTGGACGGACTGACATTTGACAGCCTCAAAGAGAAAGGGGAGGAACTTTGGGAGAAAGAATTGCAAAAATACCGGATAACTACCGACCGGAAGACAAAGGAAACGTTTTATACTTCTGCCTACCATGCCGCCCTCCATCCGTTTGTTTTCCAGGATGTGGATGGCCGTTTCAGGGGGTTGGACAAGAATATCGAGCAAGCGAAAGGCTTTACCAACTATACGACTTTTTCTTTGTGGGACACCTACCGGGCTTTGCATCCCTGGTTCAATTTAGTGCATCAGGACATAAATGCCGACATCGCCAATTCGATGCTGGCCCACTTTGACAAGAGCGTGGAGAAAATGCTCCCGATCTGGTCTTTTTACGGAAACGAGACTTGGTGCATGATCGGCTATCATGCGGTCTCCGTCCTGGCGGATATGATCGTCAAAGGTGTGAAAGGTTTCGACTACGAACGGGCGTATGAGGCGATGAAAACGACTGCCTTGAACGAACATTACGACTGTTTGCCCGACTATATGCGGAATGGCTACGTCCCGTTTGACAAAGAGGCGGAGTCGGTTTCCAAAACATTGGAATATGCCTATGACGACTATTGTATCGCACAGGCTGCCAAAGCTTTGGGCAAGATGGACGATTATCAGTATTTTCTGAATCGTTCTCTTTCTTATCAGACTCTGATCGACCCGGAAACGAAGTATATGCGTGGTCGTGACAGCCAGGGTAATTGGCGTACTCCGTTTACTCCGGTAGCTTATCAAGGACCGGGATCGGTGAACGGTTGGGGAGATATTACCGAAGGTTTTACAATGCAATATACATGGACAGTTCCGCATGATGTGCAGGGATATATCAATTTGGCAGGGAAGAAACTTTTCGAGAAGCGACTAGACGATCTCTTTACGGTCGAATTGCCGGACGATATTCCGGGAGCGCATGACATCCAGGGGCGTATCGGTGGCTACTGGCATGGCAACGAACCTTGCCACCACATCGCTTATCTGTACAACTATTTAGGCAAACCCTGGAAATGCCAGAAGTGGATCAGGGAGATCGTTGCTCGTTTTTATGGAAATGAACCGGGATCGTTGAGCGGGAATGACGACTGCGGGCAGATGTCGGCCTGGTATATGTTCAACTGCGCAGGCTTTTATCCGGTAGCCCCTTCCAGCAATATCTATAACATCGGCTCCCCTTGTGTAGAGGCGCTTTCGATCCGGATGAGTAACGGAAAGGAAATAAAGATGACCACGGAAAACTGGTCGGAAGAGAATGTCTATATCAAGGAGCTATATGTCAACGGAAAGAAATATGATAAATCATATCTGACCTATGAGGATGTGCAAGCAGGAATTACCCTGCACTTTGTGATGAGCGGCAAACCGAACTACAAGCGTGCCGTTTCGGCGGACGCCCGTCCCGCCTCGTTGTCGTCACCGGGCAAAACGATGTTTTACCAGATATCTGATAGCAAGTAAATGGACGATTTCTATTCGATTTTCCGATAAATCTCAATATCTTTGCATGAAACATTTATCTCTTTATTAATTTAAAGACTATTGCTCAATCGTAAATCAGGATAAATATATGGGAAATATGGATATAAAAGATGAAGCATCAATAATAAACAGTGATGAAAATGTGGTTAGCGATGTGGAACAAGCCGATCTGTCAATAAACGGAGATGATTCATATACCATATATCCGAATGCCGAAGTGAGGGTGGAAAAGGCTCAATATAGTATTATGCATTTGCATACACTTTGCCTGAAGCGGAAAGAATTAATAATTGATCCGGATTTCCAGAGGCATGATGTCTGGAAACAAAGGCAGAAGTCTGAGCTGATCGAATCGATCCTAATGGGAATTCCTATACCATTAATGTATTTATTTGAGGATAAGAATGGGAAGAAGCAAGTTGTTGACGGGCGACAAAGGATAAGTGCTATTCTGGATTTTCTGGAAGGAAAGTTCAAATTGAATAATCTGAGAATATTGAAGCAGTTTAATGGATGTTGTTTTGCGGATTTGGATTTGAAGCAACAGGGAGTTATTGAAGACTTTCAATTACTTTTTTACATTATACAGCCTCCGACTCCTGAGCGGGTAAAGTATGATATCTTTGATCGGGTAAATCGGGGAGGGACTCCGTTGAATAAGCAGGAAATGAGGAATGCCTTATACCGTGGACGTTGCACACGGATGTTGGATAAACTTTGCTGTTCTCCCGAATTTTTGATTGCGACAGGGCGCTCTATTAATAAAGAAAGGATGAAAGACCAATATGTCGTTTTGCGGGCAATCGCCTTTCTTATGTTGCATCGTGGAGAGTTTAAAGATATTCCGGCTCTCCAATACCGGGGGGATATAGATGATTTTCTGGCTCGTTTTATGGTTTATGTGAATGATAATGCACCTGAAAAATTGATTGTAGATTATGAGAATCTATTTATTCGCTGTATGCAGATCAGTTATGATCTTTTAGGAGAAAATGGTTTTCGTTTTTCGGGAAATGGGATTAGAAGACCTATAAACATGCCTCTCTTTGAGGCATTAAGTTATTTGTTTTCTTTTGTCCCTGAGAAAATTGATTACACATGGGCGTCAAGACTCATACTGGATATAGAATCTGTAAAGGAAGAGTTTGATGATTCCCGTTATTTTTCCGGTAATATAGACTCGACTACAAGTGTCTCTTTCAGGTTTGATCGAATGGATAAAATAATAAACAGGATTCAGTTATGATAAAACATATACAAATAAAAGACTATAAATGTCTTCATGATGAGAACTTGGAGATAAAGCCTTTTACAATTGTAACGGGTGTTAACTCGGCAGGTAAGTCAAGTTTGATACAGTCGGTATTACTTCCTGTTCGCAGGATAGGAAAAAATGGACAAATTTTACTGGATACTATTGTGAATCTGACATTCGATACGATTAGAAATAAGTATTATAATGCAAAAAGTGTCAGGGTCGATATCGATATCGATAATGTGCATATTTCCTATCACGGAACAAATGAACTCTCTTTGGTTTTTCTTCCTTCGGAAGAGGATGCCAGCATGCCGATCGACATAGAGCAAAATTTATACTATTTGTCTGCCAATAGAATCGGGGCGGAGTTGCATTCCAAAATTTCGCCACAGTTTAAAGTGGGCGTAGTCGGTGAGTATATAGTAGGTTCATTTGAAAAAGAAAAATCTAATCCTTTAATGCCGGAATTGATTAAAGATGATTCCTCTTATACTTTATCTGCTCAGGTGAATTATTGGTTGTCTTATATTTTAGATATACCGACGGAGTTGCAGACGGAACGCCGTTTGGATGATGTGGTCGAGGTACAGTATAAAAGTGATGGGTTGGGGAATATTTCGCCTTTCCAGTTGGGAGCTGGCGTAAGTTATCTTACCAAAATGTTGATCATGTGCTTGCGGGCAAAAAAGAATGATGTTATTCTTATCGAAAATCCGGAAATCCATCTTCATCCGGCCAGCCAGGCAAAGGTTGGTGAATTCTTGGCCTTTATTGTTAGAGCCGGTATACAGGTAATCATAGAAACACATTGCGAACACCTTATATATAAGGTCGGTTATGAGATTTATAAAAAGCGTTTTTTGAAAGATGATGTGACCATTTTGTATAAAGAGGGCATCCAGAATCCGTTCATTGTACTTGGTTTTAAAGAGGATGGCAAGTTTACTCGTGACTTCCCGGAAGGTTTTTTCGATGCGACTTTAGCTGAACTACTTGAAATGGAATAATATGGGGAAATATAGTTTTGTGTTGTCTGATACTTTGTATAAGCAATATTATTTGTTTAAGGAGCATCAGGACTATGATAAAGATATACTCTTGCACTTGCTTAAGTTTCGTTGTGGCGAGTTTCTGACCAATACCAGACAATTAGATGATATCGGGATTGGCGATCGTGTGTCGAAAAGTCTTTATGACTCTTTAAAGCATGCCCGGTTAACAAAGCAGACTTTGGAAGAACTGGCAAGAAAGACTGACTATAAATTGATATTGTGTGATGACAGAACGGATTATCCGTATGTCAATATCATGTCCGATCAGATCAGTAGCCATATCACCGGTTGTTTTTATAGAAATGCCCATAGAGACAAGGCGATCAGGCACATAAGAGCACTATGCCAGGATGCGAAAAAAATATGCCTGTACGATCAATACCTGAATGCCTGCAAGGATGTCTTGAAATTGATTTTGCCGAACAAAAAAGTAGAACTTGTCTATCATTCGAAGCATTTGAATGATAGTGCTGTTGCTGATTTGCAAAAGTATAATCCTCAATGGTCTTTTTCTTTGGATGATTCACTGTTGACCCATCATGATCGATATATCGTGATTGATAATAAAATGGAAATCATCTTATCCAGCGGTTTTATGTATTTGGAATTGACGGGTAAGGAACTGACTTATGTGGTGAGGCCTGTTCAGGAAAACAGGCTGTTGGTGAATGGCTGAAGAAAAATGCGGAATAAAGGGCTATATCGTATTATCTTCTTTCGCGAATACAGAAAAATTTCTATATTTGCACCGCCTTTAATTAGGAATCAGATACTTTCTAAATAAATCAGATTAAGAAATGACAAAGAGTGCATTACAAATTGCAAGAGCAGCTTACCAGCCAAAGGTTCCCGCTGCATTGAAAGGCGCTGTAAAAGCCGTAGATGGTGAGTATACACAATCAGTTGCCGATCAGGACGAAATCAAAAAGTTATTCCCGAACACGTACGGAATGCCTGTCGTTACTTTCGAAAAGAGCAACGAAAAGAAAGAACTGCCGGCAATGAATGTCGGTGTGATCCTTTCCGGTGGTCAGGCTCCTGGTGGTCATAACGTGATTGCAGGTCTGTTCGACGGTATCAAGGCTAACAACGCAGCTTCTCGTCTGTATGGCTTTATCCTCGGACCTGGTGGTCTGATCGATCATAAATATATGGAACTGACTGCTGACATTATTGACGAGTACCGCAACACGGGTGGTTTTGATATGATTGGTTCAGGCCGTACCAAACTGGAAACAAAAGAACAGTTCGACAAGGGGCTGGAAATTCTGAAAGAACTGAACATCAAGGCTCTGGTTATCATTGGTGGCGACGACTCCAACACAAATGCTTGCGTACTGGCCGAATACTACAAGGCTACGGGGGCCGGTGTTCAGGTAATCGGCTGTCCGAAGACGATCGACGGTGACCTGAAGAACGAGCAGATCGAAACTTCTTTCGGTTTCGACACGGCTTGTAAGGTTTATTCCGAAGTTATCGGTAATATCCAGCGTGACTGCAACTCGGCACAGAAGTACTGGCACTTCATCAAGCTGATGGGACGTTCTGCTTCTCACATCGCTTTGGAATGCGCTTTGCAGACTCAGCCGAATAT